>Ga0272446_1000039_pt1 | contig 154278 bp, 152 predicted proteins | sample YNPCB0061_FD_194587 | JGI IMG/M metagenome (GOLD analysis project Ga0272446, IMG submission 194587) | Hot spring microbial mat communities from Yellowstone National Park, WY, United States - YNP-CB-006-1 | ecosystem: Environmental > Aquatic > Thermal springs > Hot (42-90C) > Sediment | place... | reverse complement strand
CCATCTCAAGAACAGATTGGTCTTTTTCAATAGCTTCTTGCTCTTCTCCAATCTGCACCTGCATCGAAAAATCTGCGCCCACATCAAACGGTGGGTCAATATAAATCAGGTCAATCTTGCCCTTAAATTCCTGCAACAGGGAAGCCATCACCAGCTTGTTATCGCCCCAAATCAGCCGATTCCTAAAGTCATCCACGCGGGGATTCTGCTGCTCAAATAGTTCCAACTGCCCCGTTGCCGCTGCTGCCCGTCGGGGTTCGTCGATGCTTTCAATCTTCTGCATCGGCATGGCACACCCGGCAATATCCACCTCGCGGCGGTTGCCATACTCGTCATACTTGCCCTCCCAGATCAGTTCCGTCCGCATTTGGGAGAGGGGGTGGGGGTTGTGGGGGCCGTAGGTGGGTTGCTGGGTCATAGGTCTAGGGCAGTCAGAAACTTCAAGAGTGTGGGTAAATCATTTTCCACGACATCCCAAATTCTTTCAACGTCAACCCGGTTGTACTCATGCACAATAATATCTCTAATTCCAGCAATATCTCGCCAAGGAATGTCTGGATAAAGCTGCTTAAACTCTAGCGATAATCGTTTGGTCGCTTCACCGATAACCAGAATTCGCCTCAAGACTGCATCTTGCTTTTCATCATTGATCTGAAATTCGGTGAATGTTACTCCTGCTGTGTAAGCAAGGATTTTCTGCACCGATTCAATAATATCGAGTACGGATTCCTTATCCTTTGACATAAATGACCCTAGCAGACTCTAAGATATTTTGACGGCGAATGTAGTTTGGATCGGCTAGGATCGCTGTCTTGCTCACCAAATCGACACGGCGATGCAATAATTCCTCAAGTTCATATTTCATCCGCACCTGAAGAATCAAGTTTTTACGGGCATCTTCACTATCACTGAATAATAAATCCACATCACTGGCATCTTTTCCCTCTAGCCGAAAATCATCCCGCAGGATAGAGCCGAAAACTGCTAATTCGACAATATGCCACTTTCGACAAAATTCTTGAAGCTGTTGAGGGGTGATTTGTAATCGCTCATAAATCTTCTGCATCGGCATGGCACACCCGGCAATATCCACCTCCCGCTGGTTGCCATACTCGTCAACCTTACCCTCCCCGATCGGTGCCGTCCGCCTTTGGGAGAGCGGGTGCGGGTTGTGGGAACCGTAGGCGGGTTGCTGGGACATGATCAAGGCAAAAGGTAAAAGCTAAAAAGGTAAAAGGTTTGTAGTAACGACTTTAGTCGTTGCTGATGTTCACTAAAGTGAACGCTACGAACTATTCTGGCTGCCAGGGAAGCCAGTCTTCATCCAGGACTTGCTCTAAGGAAAATTTTGGCTCTTCAGGAATGAGTTTTCCACTGAGGTCGCTGGCATCCAAAAAGAGCTTTCTACCATTTTTGTATTGTTTGACAAAAACATCTTCTAAAAAGGATTTCAAGCTTGGACTTGCTTCCAACTCCGCTTGAATTTGCAGTCGAAAGTTTCGCACTTCCAATTTCCAACCTCGCAAGCACGCCTCTCGCTCAGCTTCCCAATATTTGATCTTGAGCAGATGTTCGCATAGCCGCATCAGGTAGCTGGAAATAGCGTGTTTTTGACTTCTGCCCAAGCTCTCAACCTCCTCGATTAAATTTTCCAAATCAAGGTCGCTGAAGTTGCCTGCTTTCAACTGAGCAACGGTTTGATCGATCCAAAGTTGATAATCAGCATCGTATAGCGATGTGGGTTTAGGTTTAACTTGAGGTTCCATGACTAAATGCCTCCATGGGTGTCTTTAAGTTCAGAAAGCTAAGGCTTCATTGATCATTTGCCTGAAATTCGCTACTCCTGCGGTGTAAGCAAGAATTTTCTTCCCTGCTTCGATAATATCTAACGCGGACTCCCTGTCTTTACGACATAAATGATCCTGGCCGACTCCGAGATATTCTGGTGATAAACATAGCTGAAATCGGCTAGGATCTCTGCCTTGCCCACTAAATCTAAGCCTTGGTGTAACGACTCTTTGAGTTCAAATGTCCATGGGTACCTGAATAATTAAATTTCTACAGGCATTTCCATGATTTGTGAACATGCTTGTACCCTTGGAGAGCAAGGTCAAATCGGTAGGTTTATCACAAATTCAGCTCCCTCATTGGGCTGGGAAATACATTCTAGACTGCCTTTGTGAGTTTCAGTAATGATTTGATAGCTGATTGCAAGGCCCATACCTGTACTTTTACCAACTACTTTCGTAGTAAAGAATGGATCAAATAGATGCTTTTGGTTGGCTTCAGATATCCCTATGCCGTTGTCTTTAATCCGCAGTTCGATCGCCTGTTTGCCAGATTCAGTTGTAACTGTTCTGGTAGTCAGGGTAATCACACTCAATTCGTTGGAGTTTTGAACCTTTTGGCGGAGGCTGTCAATGGCATTATTACAGATATTCATAATTGCCTGATTAAGTAATCCCGGATCACATCTAAACATTGGAATATCACCATAGTTCTTGATGATCTTTATTTCTGGGTACGACTCAGTGCCCCGGCAACTGTTTTCTAGGAGGGTAACGATCGCATCCAAATTTTGATGCAGATCAGCAATTTTATAACCCGATTCATTTAAATGCGAAAAAGTCTTTAAAGATTGGACAACATTCATGATTCTAGTTGTGCCATTTTGCATGGATTTAATTAGTTTTGGTAGATCTTGAGAGATGTCATGGAAATTCATTTCTTCGATCTGTTGAATGATCTCTGGAGAAATATTCTGAGAGTTATTTTGACAGCTATTGATGAAGCTAAAAAGAGCATTTACATATTCTTGAAAATATTTCAAATTACCGTAAATGAAGCTGACTGGATTATTGATTTCATGGGCAATCCCAGCAACTAAGCGCCCTAGGGATGACATTTTTTCCGATTGAATGAGACGGGTCTGGGTTTTATAAAGTTGGGCAATGGTTTGCTCTAGTTCGATATTTTTTTGAAAAAGTGTTTCGGCAATTGCTTGACGGGCTTTTACTTCTGTTTGTAGTTGGCTGGTCTTGTAGCGCAGTTCAATTTGAGCCATCACCTGACGACTGAGGGCACGGAGGGCGGAAACTTGGCCTGGCTCAAGCTGGCGGGGGACGCGATCGATCACGCACAGGGTCCCCAAGGGAAGATTATCCTTGGTTAATAGGGGTGCCCCTGCATAAAAGCGGATATTAGGCTGATCAGTAACTAGGGGATTATTGGCAAAGCGTTCATCTTCCAGAGCGTCGGGAACGATCATTACCTCTTGGGGTTGCATGATCGCATGGCTACAGAATGCCTGATCTCTGGGGGTCTGAGCTGCATCTAAACCGTAATGAGATTTGAACCATTGGCGATCGTCATCGACTAAACTAACCACTGAGATTGGGGTGCCGCAGATCTGGGCTGCGATCGTAGTCAGATCATCATACTCCTGCTCCGGCAGGCTATCCAAAATTTGATACTTGTACAGAGCCGCTAATCTTGCCGATTCATTTTCGGGAATTGGATAGTTTATTTCCATCGACATGAAATTTTCTTCAACCTAAATTAATACAACCACCTGGTAATCGCTAGTAGACAGTAATAACTGACACTGTTTAGTCTACTTAGACTACAAAAAATAGGTAAAGAACTAGAGAAAAAAGAAAAGAATCGATATTGTCGATATTTTAGATGAGTTTTAGGTGTAAAATTGACAAACTAACGTCAATTTCAAATAAAATTATAGTTTACACAGACACTTCCAACCAAGAGTAATGATTTTCTGATTTTCACTGGTGAAGATTTATGAATCCGGTCTTAGAGCACTGATGCAGCCCAGCTTAACTAACACACATTACCTTGCTTTCTTCAGAATCAAAACAATTACTGTATAAAGTTAATTCAATTCCTTTATGTCAAATGAATATTCAGAGTATTCACAGTTGACATGATGTTTGTCATCAATGAAGACCAGTTGGTAGTTATATTTTCCCTTTACTAAATAACAATTCTATAAAGTCTATTGCAAATCTATAAAGAACTATACAGTGTTCCCTGCTTTTGAGATTTACAAATGTAGAATCCTCCGGAGCTTAATAATATGAATAAATTCAGCTTCTACTAGCCTACGGGCCTATCAAGTGAGTGCTGGGGGTTTCCATTGAATGTGGCTAAAGTTTTGGGCAGACATCTTGGTGAGTCGGCGATCCTGGGTTGATGTATCATGGGGACAGTCATCGGTATAGATAGATTTTTTATGACCACAGAGAATACCTTAGGGGCAGATGCCATAGACCAAGCTATTGCAATGGGCATTGATCTTGACGGCACACCAATTCCAGTTGCCAAGTTGGAGCTTTACAAGCAGGTGATGGCCCTGGAGGCGGGGCGGCAGCGCAGTGGGGTTAGCAATACGATGCGATCGCGCATTGTCCGGATTGGGGCTAAGCACATCCCCCAAGCTGAGCTAGATCAAAAGTTAGTAGCTGCGGGCTTTGCTCCCCTCAAAGAGAAAGAAATTGCTTTTTACTACTCTGGCAAGTAGCTCCCATGGAGGAAGCCTTTAAGGGAATTGCCCTATTTACCCCCGGTGGCGATATTATCTACAGCATAGATGCCAATAAAGGAGGGCGCTGGCATATTAATTTGTGTACTGCTTTCCAGGAAGTTCTGGGTCTCTCGGAGCCGCCCCATTTTTTAGTACCAACTTACACCGCAACCATCGACCGGTGGCTTGACCCCAAAACCGGAGCCTACAAAACCGCTGCTGAGGTATATCCGCCTGTGCAGCGCTACCAGTCTCTGCTAAATGAAATTTTCCAAACTCCCCGCCTCCGGTGGCAGACTGTGCCATGGAGCGACAAGCTGCTGGATCCTGGGGTGATTTTGAGCTATCGATCACAATTTCCCCAACTCTGGCAAGACCATGATCTGGTGATACCTTACCAAAGTGACCCAATTAAGCCGCCGACTTCTCCCCAGAGCTATGTTTTGCGGCTGTTTATCTCCGGGCATAGCCCCCACACGGAAGCAACCCTAGTCCAGTTGCACAAACTCTTGGGGCGATCGCTCCATTCCCCTTACACCCTCAAGGTGATTGACATTAGTAAGCATCCTGACCAGGCAGAAGCCAACCAAGTCACCGCTACCCCCACCCTAGTCCGGGTATTTCCCCAGCCATTGCGTCGAATTGTAGGGGATTTTCACGATACTGACCGCTTGATCAAGCTCTTAATCGGTTGAGGCTACCACTGCCAAGCAGCGCATCGCCTCTAGCAGGCCCTTGGCTTTGTTGAGAGTTTCGATGTATTCCTTGTGCGGATTCGAGTCGGCCACTAGGCCCGCTCCGGCTTGGACGCAGACCAGATGGGTACCATCCCCTTGGGGGCGAACCACCATGGTTCTGATGGCGATCGCCGTGTTGAGTTGTCCTTCAAAGTCGTAATAGCCATAAATTCCGGAGTAGACCCCCCGCCGTTCTGGTTCTAGCTCGTGGATAATCTGCATAGCCCGGATCTTGGGGGCACCGCTGACTGTGCCAGCGGGGAAGCAAGACCTGAGTAAATCCCAGGCATCTTTTTGGGCGGCCAGCTCACCGGTGATGTTGCTGACTATGTGCATAACATGGGAGTAGCGTTCGATGACCATCAGTTCATCCACGGCGATCGAACCACCGGTACAGACCCGCCCTAGGTCGTTACGCCCCAAGTCTACTAGCATAATGTGTTCGGCTATTTCCTTGGGGTCGGCCAAAAGTTCCTGTTCCCAGCGCAGATCCTCCGCCGGGGTAGCGCCGCGGGGTCTAGTGCCTGCGATCGGACGCAGGATTGCCACCAAGTTGCCAGTGTCTGGGTTGCGCTCAGTTTTCACCATCACTTCTGGGCTAGAGCCAATGATTTGCCAGTTCCCCAATTGGAAGTAAGCCATGTAGGGAGAGGGATTGACTAGTCGCAGCGATCGATACAGATCAAAAGGCTCCCCCCGGTAATTGGCCGAGAGCTTTTGGGAGATCACCACCTGAAAAATATCCCCAGCCCTAATGTATTCCTTGGCTTTTTCCACCTGGGCGCAGTACTGGTCAGCACTGGTATTGCTGGTGTAGTTTAGCTCCCCATTCTGGCCGGGCTGCCAAGCCAAAACAGTGGCTTGTTTGGGGAGTGCCTGCTGGAGTTTACCGACCAATTCAAGTTCGATGCGGCTCTTGGTTTGCTGATAAATCTGCTGGAGGTCAGTATCGGGGTCACGCAGATCCGCATAGGCGATCGCCCAAATTTTCCGCTTGACTTGGTCAAAAATAATTATTTTGTCAACCTGCATCCACAACCCGTCAGGCGGGTCATCATCCCCAGCCGGATAAATTGGCACCTTGGGTTCGCAGAATTTAACCAACTCATAACCCCAAAAGCCAAATAAACCGCCGATGCCCACTGGCAGTTGGGGAAGTTTGACCGGCTTATAGGGAGCCAAGCATTCAGATAAAATCTCTAGGGGATTCCCCTGATATTCCTGGACATGGCCGTGGCGGTTGGTCTGCCGGAGGCGATCGCCCCGCACCTCCAGCACCCAAGCTGGATCAGCCCCCAAAAAACTATAGCGACCAATTCTTTCCCCCCCTTCGATCGACTCCAACAAAAAACTATAGGGCTGCCCTGCACAAACCTTGTACCACGCCGAGACTGGAGTTTCTAGATCAGCAACCCATTCTTGGTAGAGGGGGACAAAATTACCCCCAGTAGCCAATTGGCAAAACGTGGCAAAGTCAGGAAAAATCATAGGGCTATTCATTCATGTTCTTGTAGGTAGCCACCGCCGAGGGAGATATCCGGTTCAAATAACGGAAAATCCAGTACTTAATCACCGAGTCTAAAATCACCGGAAAAGTCGCAATAAACAGAAAAATAAAGTCTCGATTCTCCGGTAAGCCCAAATGCTTGGCCACCCGCTCTAAAATTATCTCCCAACCATGGGGCGAATGAAACCCAACAAACATATCAGTAAAGATGATGATCATAAATGCCTTGGCGCTGTCACTTAGGCCATAGGCGAGATCATCAATAAAAGACTTGAAAATCACAATATCGCGCTTGCTAGACAGCAACACGACCACCAAAGCAATAATTGCCAAAGCGTCAGCAAAAATATTTTTAACCGCGTTGGTGCTGCGTCCGCGGAATTCCCTGGAGATTTCTTCGGCTCTTTCGCGCAGTAGTCCAGCTTTTTCCTGGTCATTGGTGAATTGAGCTTGGCCGAGGATCGCCTCTAATTCCAGTTTACGCTGGAATCGATCCAGTTCATTTAAGGCCTCTTGCTCTAGATCGGCATTGATAAAAGTAGTTCTAATTTCCTCGGGCCAGACTCGATTCATAATCGGGGTAATTACTATTGATTTGCTGATCTGGTGAGTGAGGATGGGGATTACCAGTAAAGTCAACAAAAACTTAACTGTAAAGGCAGTTTTTAGGCGGGAGACGCGGTATTTTTTGAGGTCTTCTTGCTCAAACTTGGGGTCGAGGTCGCGACGGATTTTGGTAAAGGTGCCCAGGATGGTGCGGGGTAGTAGCCCTGTGGAGTTGGATAGGTTTTCCCGCTCGCGATCGCTCTCAATCACTTCATCAAACAGAGTTTTGTCTTGGACTGTCTGATCTAGAGGATTTTCCCGCTGAATCTGCTTAATCAGTTGTTTCTTCAGGTTGTATCTAGCCAAGGTAGCATCAATAAACTCTAGCTTGTTAAGGATCATCCCCGGTGGTGATTGGGGGTCAGGACGACCGTCTAGTTGCAATCTAGCCACCCGTAGGGTGCTTGGTTCAGTGGAATTGAGAAATAGGCGGCTGACCCGAAACTCGGCCATGCGAATTTTCATCTGGGATAGGAGTTTATTAAGGCTGGCTTGAAAGTAGTCAAAGCTATAGCTGCCGTACTTCCCAGAGTCTGGGTTAATGGTTTGCCCATCAAAGTACTGGTCTTCGATGCGTTTAATTTCCAAGGCGCATTTGTAGGCGCTGTCGAGGGCCCTTTCGGGGGTCCGCCAAAACCACTGCTGCAAATTTTGCATGATTATTGACCTGGTTTTTTGCAACTTATCTAAGCAATTACCGGACTAGACTCAATCTAGGATAACCATGTCGGGAGGTTACCTATCCTTAGCAAAGTATTCAAAGTCTGCCGTCAGCCCGGCTAAATTGTCTGGAGTTTATGGTAGCTGATACAAGGGTCGATGCATGGACTTTATGGATTTACGACTATATGACCAGAAGTACTGCAAGTTAATCAGTTTTTTCTCAGGCTGTGTCTAGCCGGGGTGGCATCAATGCCGTAGGGAGATTTGCCTAAATCGCCCTGGGTACCCCTAAATGTGTCATCAATCCCTAGGGGGTTTTGCTGAGATTGCTTTACATTAGTTAAAATAGGAAAAAACTATCAGTCCCCCAACCCTAGGAGCGTAGAGTGAACAGTAATAACAAAAAGTGGCGGAATGCGGGGTTGTACACCTTATTGGCGATCGTCGTGATTGCCCTAGGCACAGCTCTGCTTGACAATAGGCAGCCCGCGGCTCGCGAAACCTGGAAATACAGCCGATTCATTTCCGAGGTGCGGAGCGGTCGGGTCGGAACTATCCGGATGAGTGCCGATCGCACCAAGGCCATAGTCCTCTCCCAGGATGGTTCACAGGTCTTAGTCAATCTCCCCAATGATCCAGATTTAATCAAAATCCTCACAGATAATAACGTTGATATTGCAGTGCTGCCCCAGGGCGATGACGGATACTGGTTGCGTAGCCTGAGCGGTTTTGTTATTCCAGTACTGTTGGTATTTGGCTTATTTTTCCTAGTGCGGCGGGCCCAGAATGGCCCCGGCTCCCAGGCGATGAACTTCGGTAAATCTAAGGCCAGGGTGCAAATGGAACCCCAAACCCAGGTCACCTTTGGGGATGTGGCTGGGATTGAGCAGGCTAAACTGGAGTTGACCGAGGTGGTCGATTTTCTAAAAAATGCCGATCGCTTCACCGCCGTGGGAGCAAAGATTCCCAAGGGTGTACTTCTGGTGGGCCCGCCGGGGACAGGCAAAACTCTCTTGGCTAGGGCTGTGGCCGGAGAAGCTGGCGTGCCCTTCTTCTCGATTTCTGGTTCTGAGTTTGTGGAAATGTTTGTCGGGGTCGGTGCTTCGCGGGTCAGAGACCTGTTTGAACAAGCCAAAACCAATGCCCCTTGCATTGTATTTATTGATGAAATTGATGCGGTCGGAAGGCAGCGTGGTGCTGGTCTCGGCGGCGGCAATGATGAGCGGGAGCAGACCCTCAACCAATTGCTCACTGAAATGGACGGCTTTGAGGGCAACACTGGAATTATCGTGATTGCTGCCACCAACCGCCCAGATGTTTTAGATGCGGCCCTGTTGCGTCCTGGTCGGTTTGATCGCCAAATTGTGGTCGATCGCCCAGATTACGCTGGCCGTCTGGAAATCCTCCGTGTCCACGCCCGTGGCAAAACCCTGGCCAAGGACGTTGATCTGGAGCGGATCGCCCGACGTACCCCCGGCTTTACCGGTGCCGACTTATCTAACCTGCTCAACGAGGCAGCAATCCTGGCAGCCCGCCGCAATCTGACTGAGATTTCCATGGATGAAGTCAATGATGCGATCGACCGGGTTCTGGCTGGCCCAGAGAAGAAAGACCGGGTGATGAGCGAAAAGCGCAAGACCCTAGTTGCTTACCACGAAGCCGGTCATGCCCTAGTGGGGGCCCTAATGCCCGACTACGACCCGGTGCAGAAAATTAGCATCATTCCCCGGGGCCGGGCTGGTGGTTTAACTTGGTTTACCCCCAGCGAAGACCGGATGGATTCTGGTTTGTATTCGCGGTCGTACCTGCAAAATCAAATGGCTGTGGCCCTAGGCGGCCGGATTGCTGAAGAAATTGTCTTTGGGGAAGAGGAAGTCACCACTGGTGCTTCCAATGACCTCCAGCAGGTGGCCAGGGTAGCCCGCCAGATGATCACTCGCTTTGGCATGAGCGATCGACTCGGGCCCGTAGCCTTGGGCCGCCAATCTGGGGGAATGTTCCTTGGCCGCGACATTGCCAGCGATCGCGACTTCTCCGATGCCACCGCCGCCGCCATTGACGACGAAGTGCGGGTACTGGTTGATGAGGCCTACCGGCGCGCCAAGGATGTTTTGGTCAATAACCGCCACATCCTCGACCGCTTGGCTGACATGCTGGTGGAAAAGGAAACCGTAGATGCCGAAGAGCTACAGGAACTGCTGGCCACAAGCGATGTCAAAATGGCCAGTATTGCCTAGCAGCTAGAAGATGCAAAACACTTAGTTGCTCAAATAGTTAACCAAGAACCGGGGGCGATCGCTCCTGGTTTTTTTGGACGTACTTATCCAGTAACCTAATAGACGGATGACCCAAAGACATTCCCGTACTCCTGGTCACTCATAACCCCGCCATGAAGTACTCACTGATTCCCCAACACAGCCAAGAAGACTGCGGAGCCGCCTGTCTAGCCAGCATTGCCAAGCACTACGGCCGCACCTTCAGCCTAGCTAGAACCAGGGAAGCAGTAGGCACTGGTCAACTCGGCAGCACCATGCTCGGCCTCAAGCGGGGAGCCGAGGCCCTAGGCTTTAATGCCAAGGGGGTCAAAGCCAATGCCCAGATCCTCGAACACTTGAGCGAAATTTCCCTGCCCGCAATTCTGCACTGGAAAGGCTACCATTACGTCGTCCTATACGGGCAAAAAGGAGGCAAGTACGTTGTGGCCGATCCTGGGATAGGGATTTTGTATCTGTCTCGCCAGGAGTTGTTGGAGGGCTGGGAAAATGGGGCAATGTTACTTTTGGAGCTAGATTCAGCCCGCTTTGCTGCCCAGCCAGAGGATAAAACCGGTAACTTTCAGAGATTTCTGCGCCCGACTTGGCAGTTTCGGGGTCTGCTGCTAGAGGCGCTCGTGATTAATGTTGTTCTGGGGTTGCTGTCTTTGACTTCGCCGTTTTTAATCCAGATTCTCACCGATGATATCCTCGTGCGGGGGGATAGCCGTCTGTTGGGAGGAGTGATTATTGCCGTAGTGGTGATGAATTTGGTCAGCACGGCCTTGGGGGTTGTGCAATCACACTTGATTGCCTATTTTGCCCAGCGGCTAGAGTTGGGCCTGGTGCTGGAGTTTTGCCGCCAAATTCTCCGCTTGCCCTTGAGCTATTACGAGTCGCGCCGCAGCGGAGAGGTGGTCAGTCGCTTGGGGGATATTACTGAAGTTAATCAGTTGGTTTCCCAGGTGGTAATTGGGCTACCCAGCCAGGTGTTTATTGCGATCGTTTCCTTTGGGTTCATGGTGTTTTATAGTTGGAGCCTGACGATCGCTTCCATTGTGATCGCAGTTTTAATCAGTCTCTCGGTGCTGCCATTTTTACCAACTCTCCAGCAGCAGACTAGGCGACTATTGGTACTTGCGGCTGAAAACCAGGGGGTCTTGGTGGAAACTTTTAAAGGGGCCTTGACCATGAAAACCACCTCGGCGGCTGATCAATTCTGGGAAGAGTTGCAAAGTCGGTTTGGTCGGCTGGGGCGGATTAACTTTCGGATTGTGCAGATTAGTATTGTCAGCGGCAGTTTGTCTAGTGTGCTCTCGGCCGTAGGCGGGGTGGGCCTGCTGTGGCTGGGGAGTAATTTAATTATCACTAACCAGCTCAGTATCGGGCAGCTTTTGGCTTTTAATACTATGAGTGGCAATTTTCTGGCGCTGATTGGTACCTTAGTGGGCTTTGTGGACGAAATGACTAGGGCTAAAACGGCGATCGAACGGCTGGAGGAGGTGATCGATACTCCGGCCGAAACTGGTAAAGTCCGTCCCTACGCAACGATCGCCCCCGATGCAGATATCACCTGTGCAGATTTAAATTTCCACTACGCAGGCCAGGTGGATTTACTGAAAGATTTTAGTGTCAAAATTCCGGGGGGGCGGGTGACTAGCTTGATCGGCAAGTCTGGTTGCGGTAAAAGCACCCTAGCCAAACTAATTGCTGGCCTTTATCCGTTGCAGTCGGGGAATATCCGAGTTGGCTTGTACAATCTCGGCGACTTGTCCCTGGATTGCCTGCGCCGCCAGGTGGTACTGGTGCCCCAGGAGGCCCACTTTTGGAGCCGTTCGATCATCGAAAATTTCCAGTTGGGCAACCCCAGCATCAACCTAGAGCAGATTGTCCGGGCTTGCCAAATCACTGGCGCAGACCAGTTTATTAGCAATCTCCCCGATCAGTATCAAACGGTGCTGGGGGAGTTTGGGGCTAATATTTCCGGCGGTCAGCGACAAAGATTAGCGATCGCCAGGGCCATTGCCTCCGCACCACCAGTGTTGATCCTCGATGAATCCACAGGCAGTCTCGATCCCGTCAGTGAAGCCGAAGTGTTAGACAAGCTGCTTTACCACCGTCGGGGGCAAACCACGATCATTATCAGCCATCGCCCCAGGGTGGTCAGTCGAGCCGATTGGCTGGTTTTGCTTGATCAAGGGAAATTGATCCTTGCGGGCCCGACCCCGGAGTTGCAAAATATTCCTGGCTCCCATCTGGATTTCCTCAGTCCCTAACCAGCTCCGGTTTTAATTTCTGGTTGCTTTCAGAAAAAATTGTTACTAGGATCACATGGAGGTTTCATCTACCAATACGTAAAGCGACTTTGATTGATCAACCATGGATAATCGTGCGGCGATCGCCCTCCAGCAAGTTAGTAAAGTTTATGCCAATGCCACAGTTGCCCTCCAGGACATGAACTTGGTAGTGGAACCCGGTGAATTCGTCAGCTTGGTGGGGGCATCCGGCTGCGGCAAAAGCACCGCCCTGCGATTGATGGCTGGCCTCAGTGCTCCCACCACAGGGCGAGTGGCAGTTCATAGCCAAGATATTGGCTTTGTTTTTCAAGAGCCAGCCCTATTACCCTGGGCCAAGGTAATTGACAATGTCTGCCTGCCTTTAAAAATTGCCCAGGTCAGCTATAGGGAAGCTAAACTCAGGGCCATGGAAGTGTTGCACCTAGTTGGATTGGCAGAACTAGCCCAGTCTTATCCACGGCAGCTATCGGGGGGAATGAAAATGCGAGTTTCCATTGCCCGGGCCCTTGTGACTCGTCCTAGGATTTTATTGATGGATGAACCCTTCGGGGCCCTTGATGAAATGACCCGCAGTAAACTCAATGCTGACGTGCTGAAACTTTGGCAGCAGGGCGATCGCTACACGGTGGTTTTCGTTACCCACAATGTCTATGAGGCAGTGTACCTGTCACAGCGGGTGGTGGTTATGGCTCCCCAACCGGGGCGGGTAGTTGCCGAGGTGGCGATCGCCGCCCCCTATCCCAGGAGCGACGACTTCCGCACCTCGGCGGTCTGCAACGCCTATTGCCGAGAAATTTCTGGACTTTTGGCGGCCACTAGTGTCTTGAGTTACTAGGGCATCAGCTTAAATCTACTTAAATTTATTAGCCTGACGGTAGTTGTGATCAATGTGATCAAAGTGCCTCTAGTTTGGAGCTGAGCTATCCGAGCGTAGCAATGGCCGGGCTTAGATAAAAGTCGAACCATAATCCTTGGATGGGGATTTACCGGGCATCTCTTTGTATTGCTGGGGTTTCGCTCCGGCTTGGCTGGGTCTGCATTTGCCCTAGAACCAGAGCCGCCACAGCCAGCAGAAAGTAACCAAACCAGCTCTGCAACTTCTTTGCCGGAACGTGGGGTGAAATTTGAGAACCAATCACGGTGCCGATCGCCGCTGCCATGATAAACGACAGCATCAAATGCAAATCTAGGGGTACTTTGCCCACATAGCCGGCAAATCCAGCGATCGCATTGGCAATCAAAATCAATAAAGAAGTGGCGATCGCTTCACGCATGGGCAAGCCGCCCAGCAGCACCAAGGCTGGTACGATCGCAAAGCCGCCCCCCACCCCGACTAAACCAGTGAGCATTCCCACCCCGATTCCTTCAGTGAGTAGCCACAGCCAGCAATAGCGACAAGCTGGCTTCAGGGGATATTCAACCACCTCAGCCCGGTTACCCCGACGAATCATCAGCACCGCTGCCACCAGCATGGCAATTACAAATATCCCCATCTGTAATGTGCCGGTAACTATGGGTAAGCTGGCTAACCTAGCCCCCAGGAAAGAACCAACCATAGTCGCTGAGCCAAAAATCAAAGCAGTTTTGATCCGTACCCGCCGCCAGTGGGGAATAATTCCAAGTACGCTCGCAGTTCCAACTACTACCAAGGTCATGGCGATCGCACTTTTAATCGGCACTCCCATAACATACACCAGCACCGGTAGAGCCAAAACTGAACCACCGCCCCCCATCAGCCCCAAACTCACACCAATCAGTACCGCCAATAAATGGCCGACTATCCACGTCATAACTCTACTCCCAAAGGTATTTATCCCCAAGACCTAGGCATTAGCCCGATAATGTGGTGTCTAATCTCCGTTAACCTAAACTAACGGAACCTCCATTTAGAGCTTTTGCCTAAGTCCCAGTCCATTAATCCAATCCATTAATCCAAATGGAGACCGATCCCCAGCCCCGACTTCTTGAGGAATTTTTAGAATGTTCCTTAACAAGCTAGGGAGGTTGGTTTACTAACCCATCAATCCATCTGGTTATAGGGAAGCTTGCCCAAAAGTACTGCCATCGCACAGGTGCCACTGACCCCAGCAAACAACAAGCCCGCCCCAACAAAGCCACTCAAGAACAGAAAACCAGGGGAGACAAAAGCCCCCAAAATTGTCCCGGTCAGCACGAGGCTACCAGCAATGATCTGCACCTGGCGCATGATACTAATCGGTGCTTTTTTATTGATCTGCACTGGGTAGCCCGCCTGCTCCCAGGCCAAAATTCCACCATTGAGATGAGTAACTGATCCAAAGCCGTGGTTGAGTAGTTGTTGGGCTGCCTGCTTTGACCGATTGCCGCTGCGGCAGACCAGTACAAAGGGGCCCGTGATTTCCTGGATTGCTTCCACATCAAAATTGGATAGGGGTAAAGATTTACTGTGGGGGATGTGGTCGCGTCGGTATTCGTCGTGTTCGCGTACATCGACCACGGTAATTTGCCCTTGGTCTAGTAGGGTTTTGAGGTCAGCGGGGGAAATTTCCTGTAATTGTCCTGCCATGGGTTTAATTCCTTATGAGTTTGATTACAGGACTTATGCATTAACATCAATCGGGTAGTGCCGCTAACATACCCCGCGTTTAGAGCCTCTGCCTAAGTCCTAGAATGATTTTGGTTGATAGTTATGCTTCAGTCGGGGATTTTTCTCTAACTTGCGCCGCATTTTTGATTGGCTGGTACAGCCTCCATAATCTTTTTGGGATTGGGTAGATGGAGGGACTGCATTAGCTTGATAAAGCTGTCTTCGGTTTGGTTAAAGAAGCGGGGATTCCATTTTTTCTCTTCTTCGATCGTTGAGGCACTGAAGCCTTTGTAGTCGTGGCCGGGATACACCCAGGTGGTTTCGGGTAGAGTGAACAGCTTCTGGGTTACAGACTGATACATGGTTGCGGCATCGCCGCTTTGGAAGTCGGTGCGTCCGCAACCTCGAATTAGCAGACTATCCCCAGTTAGTAGGTATTGCCCAGCGACTAGGTAGGCGTTGTGGCTGTCGGTGTGTCCGGGGGTGGCGATCGCTTGAATGGTCACCGCCCCGACATTTAAAACTTCCCCGTCCCCCAAGAAGAGGTCTGCACAGATAGCTTGAGCATTGACTGGGACTACCCCCTGGCAACCGGTCATTTCCCGCAGTTTGGCTGTGCCAGTAATATGGTCGGCATGGATGTGAGTCTCTAGGCAAAATTGTAGATTTAACCCCAATTCCTGAAGTAGATTAAAGTCCCGGTTGACTTGCTCTAGGACTGGGTCTACCAATGCCGCTACCTTGGTATTTTCATCGGCGATCAGATAGGTATAGCTGGAGGTTTCAGAATCAAATAGTTGGCGAAATAGCATAGTAGCCTCTCTGATTTAATCATATTATGATTATATAGTAAGATAATGAACTATGACAAGCAAGCTCCAAAGGAGAAAATGTGGGGAAATTCCTAAACCGCACTAAGCTAGAATTATGCAAAACAAGGAAAACAATGCGGTGAACTCTGTGACTCTAACTAAAGACAAGCTAGAAATTCTTGCCCCGATCGCAGACTACTTCAAAGTTTTATCGGAAGTTAGTCGGTTGCAGATCCTCCGCTGCCTGCGCCATGGCAGTAAAAACGTTTCAGAAATCATGGCCGAGGCTGGTCTTGGCCAAGCCAACGTATCTAAGCACCTCAAAATTCTGCTGCAAGCTGGACTAGTGCGCCGAGAACAGCGGGGAGTCAGTGTTTACTACGAAATCAACGATCCTTTGATTTTTGATCTGTGTGACTTGGTTTGCAATAGCCTCAGCGATCGCCTAGTGGCCCAAACCCAACAGCTAGCCCAATTAACCAAGCTCCGCCTGTAGTCTTAGAGCTAGAGTTGAATGTAATATCGTTCTAAAAATACCAAGTAATGGCTTACCACGTGTGGTATGGCTGCTATCTAGGCCGACCTACTAGACACTGGGAAATCAGCTCTTCTACGCCGTCCACGGGAAAGATTGGCACCCCCAAGGTCTGGCTAACTTGGGCGATCGTCATGTCATCTAAAAAGCACTCTTCTCCATGCTTGAGCATCACCGTCGGCAGCAGAATCCCAGACCCCAAATCCCGCCCAGCTAGCTTTTGACAAAGGTCACTGCCGGTGAGTAGGCCTGTAGCCGTGATTTCTTGACCCCAGTAATCGCTACTAAGGGACACTAGCTGCACCGTTAACCCATCGACACTGTTTAGTTGAGCCGCCAGGGGCTGAAAAGCCTTAGCGACAGCATTACCCACTACCCAAGTTAGCTGGCGTTTCGGCATAACCTGTTTGGGTAGCAGTTTTTTAGACTTTTGGGTAAATTCCTTGAGGAATTGGCGAATTGAACCGACCCCATTACCTAGTTGGGGGTAGCCCTCATAATCGGATTCCGGGGGCAAATCCTGCCCGGCGATCAAAAACCATTCATCGGCCAGCCACACTAGAGTCTGGCCTAGGGTCCGACGCAGGTGCTCTTGCCACCGCTGTACCTGTTGGATGACCAAGGCGGCTGATTCTGGGGTAACGGGGGTTAGTTCATCTGCTTGGGGGCGGAATTTGGTTAACCCCAGGGGGACTACAGCCACGGAGGCAATTGCTTGGGGAAATTTGCCCAGGTCTTGGATGGTGCGATCGAGCTGCGGTCCATCGTTAATACCGGGGCACACAACTACTTGGGCATGGATTTGGAGTTGCCGTGCCTCAAACCAAGCGAGCTGCTCTAGGATTTGTCCGGCCCGGGGATTTTTCAAAAGGCGGCTACGTACCTGCGGTTCCGTGGCGTGGACAGACACATACAGGGGTGACAGGCGCATCTGGCTAATCCGCTCCCAATCACTGGGCAGCAGGTTAGTCAGGGTTAAATAGCTGCCGTACAGGAAACTGAGGCGGTAGTCGTCATCTTTGAGGTATAAAGACGATCGCTTACCCGGCGGCTGCTGGTCGATAAAGCAAAAAGGGCAATGGTTGTTGCACTGGCGCAAGCCATCAAACAAAGCTGTGGCAAATTCTAGGCCCAAGTCATCGTCGTAGTCTTTTTCAATTTCCACATGGTGGGTTTGGCCCTGGGCATCTAAAACTTCTAATTCCAACACTTCGTCGGTGCACAAAAATCGATAGTCAATCAAATCCCTAGGCCGAGTGCCGTTTATGGAAATAATCGCATCCCCCGCCTCGAAGCCCACCTCAGAGGCGATCGAATCCGGCAGTACTTTAGTAATTAATGCAGGTTGAATTGCAGACATATCGCTCAAGCGCGCACTAACTTGACGCAGACCGCCGCTGTCACCAAGGAAGCAGCCCCGGCCAACCCCACAGTCAGGAGGTCATTTACTCCTGTAAACAAAATTGTAAACAAAGCCATGGCCGCTGAGAAGCCACCGAAGTAGCTGCCAATTCCCAGACCAGCCCGGTAGGCTGGCAGCAGAGATAGCACATGGGGAATTACGCTATTGACAGTCAAACTAAATCCCGGTGCGGCTAAAAGTAACCAGAGGGGCCAAAGCTGTGGCAATAAGCCCAAGCCAGCTACACCCAGGGCTGCTGTGGCTAGCCCCAACAATAGAGCAATTTTGTTGCCAATTGCCGTGGCTAGTTTACCCATGGGGAGGGCAAGGACGGCAATGACAATCCCGACTACGATCATCATGCCAGTGACGCTGGCATCCCCCAACTGTGACTTGGCTACCCTGGCGATCGCATCAAATAAAAACCGCGTCCCCCAGGCCACTAAAATTCCCAACCCAGAAATAAATACCAGAATATTCAGTAAAGAAAGGGCCTGGTAGCGCATTGGCTCCCGGATGGGGCTGTCGGTCAGTTGGACAAATCGCAGGGCGATCGCAGCTCCTAGGAGCAGAATTGACCCCAAGATAAAAATTCCCATCGGGGGAAAGTTGCTCAACAAAAAGCTATTGGCCAGGGGCCGCCCCGATCCAATCAGCCCGCCCACTAAGGTCAAGGCGCTGGCTGCCCAGGGCAGCTCCACCGCACTGGCGCACCGCCCCAGCAAGGCGATCGCGGGGGAGCGAAATACGGTCATCGCCAAGCTCCAAACAATGATTACCCCAATTAACAGATTCTGAAAAAAAGCCGTGGGATTGCCAAAGATCACCACTGCGGGAATTCCAATAAACAAAGCCGAAGAGGCTATCACCCCCGCTCCGATCACCGGAAACCGTGAACCCACGAACACGTAGTAGCGGTCAGACAAGCTGCCCATCAGTGGCTCCATTACCACCGCCAAGGCATTCTCAATGATCAGTAGCCTGATCCCCAGGGTCTCTGGCAAGCCCAGGTCTGTCAATAATTTGGGCAGGTAAGCGTTGTAAATAATCCATGCTAGGGTGATTGCCCCTTGCAGGCCAGCTAGGGCCCAGACCCGTCCCCAGAGGATAGTTGATTGTTTGGTTTTCAGCATAGCTATCACATTAGCTCCACAGTTCCTCGGCTGCCATCCAGTTTAACCCGTTGCCCATCTTGCGATTAGCTGCACTGGCAATGTCCATCACTGCTGGAATAACGTACTCCCTGGCAATGATAGCCCCGTGGGATAATTTGCCGCCCACCTCGGCGATTAATCCTCCGGCCTGGGCTGGGGCGATCGTCCCCCAAACCACATTGGTAGTCCCAGCACTGCTTGACCCAACGGCCATACACCATAGCCAGTAGAGCCGCCAGCTCCCAAGTACCCAGCAAATAGCGGGCCAGCAACACCGCCCCGATTCCCTTGGCAGCTTCCGTTAACACCGCTACTTCCCGCCAACTGCCCGCCGTGGTAAAAGGCTGCACTGATGGAAATATTTACGGTGCTGACCCTCGCCGAGTCTTGCCCCGCTAATAGTTGTGTAGAGTAGCGGATCAGGGGCAGAGGCCGAGCACGACGATGGCACTAAAATTTGGCTAAACTGTCATTCCTGCCCCTAGACTTGGTTTTCAGCCTGATCATACCCCCGACTCGACACGATGCCAGTAAGGTAGTCTGGGGTTGACCCACCGGGGTGGGGAGCATCGCCTCAGGTGCTCAGCGCGATCGCAAAAACCGCTCTAGGCGTTCCATGCCCCTGTGGATTGTCTCTAAATCAGTTGCGTAGGAAAGCCGAATGCAATCATCAGCCCCAAAGGCTACCCCCGGCACCAAGGCCATCTGCTCAGTTTCTAAAAGCGCCTCACTAAACTCCAGGGAAGTCATCCCGGTGTTAGCAATATTGGGAAACAGGTAAAAGGCCCCCTCTGGTTTGGGGCACACTAGACCGGGCATTTGGTTGATGGCGGCTAACATTACCTTTCGTCTTTCAGCAAAGGCTTGGCACATTTGCGCCACGCAGTCTTGGGGGCCCTCCAGGGCAGCGATCGCCCCATACTGGGCAAAGGTACACACATTTGAAGTACTGTGTCCCTGAATCTTGGTGGCTGCCTTGATCAACTCCACCGGTGCTGCCAAATAACCCACTCGCCAGCCAGTCATGGAATAGGCTTTGGCAAAACCACTACTAATAATTACTTGCTCTGTCCCCAAAATCGTGGCCATGCTCAGGTGCTCAGCGCGATCGTAGAGAATCTTGCTATAAATCTCATCGGAAACCACCAGTAGGTCGTGTTCGCGGGCTACCGCAGCTAGGGCTTGCACCTCCGCTGGGCTATAGACCATGCCAGTGGGGTTCGCCGGGGAATTGATCACAAAGAGCTTAGTCTGGCTGGTAATGGCACTGCGGAGTTGTTCGGGGGTGATTTTGTAGTTATCTGCCAGGGTGGTGTCCACGATCACTGGGGTGCCGCCGGCCAGCTTGACCATTTCCGGGTAGCTGACCCAGTAGGGCGCAGGGATAATCACCTCATCCCCCGCTTCAATCAAGGCCAAAATCAAGTTGAACAGCGAATGTTTGCCACCGTTGGTGACGATGATGTTTTCTGCCTGGTAGTTTAGACCTAGGGTACTATTGAGGTGCTCGGCGATCGCCCCACGCAACCTTGGTTCCCCCGCAGCCGGGCCGTAACGAGTCTTCCCTTCGTCGAGGGCCTTTTGAGCCGCTTGGCAGATGTGGGGCGGAGTTGCAAAATCCGGCTCACCGGCACTAAAGCTACAAATATCTACGCCAGCACTCCGCAAAGCCTTAGCCTTGGCATCGATCGCGAGGGTCATAGAGGCTGGAACCTTAGCTACTCTGGTTGCGAGTTTCATGGCACACTTTCTTTTGATTAGAAATGCAATTATGGCAGAAAAGTGGCTAGGGATTTGGTTAAAATTTTGACTTTTATAGCCCCAAAACTGGAGTTGAGCCTCAACTTTGATCCAACTCGTAGTGACGATACCCCGTTACTAGGCGATCGCCATTTTTAAGAATGTGAATTTCGATTTGATCACTAGCCCAGCTAATATCTCCCTGTAACTGAGAATTAAAAATATGCAGCCTCTGATTACCCGAAGATACCGGCGAGTCAGGACTGTTAATCGCCAAAGCCTCCACATAGGGGCCATCAATTAGCAGATCCAGCATCTCCAGCAACTGCCCCGCCCCCGGTGGAGCCCTATGGCCGCGCAATTCCTCAAGGGTAAATCCGGTAAACGACATCACATTCAGCCCCGCCTCCTTGACTAGGCGAGCTAAGGCCGCCAAGGCCGGTGCCTGCCAAAAGGGTTCCCCCCCAGAAAAAGTTACCCCAGTATTGTTGGGATTGCGGAGGATCCACTGGCTGACTTCTTCGATCGAAGCGAGTTGATTGATAGCAAAAGACCACGAACTAGGGTTAAAGCAGTGGTAACAGCCGCGCGGACACCCCTGCACCCAAACCACAGCCCGGCTACCGGGGCCGTTAACCATCGATTCATCTACATAGCCCATCAAGTTCAGGTAACCATCGGGGATGGAGGGACGATCCATTGTCATTGCGTTTGTACTCCTAGGAAAATTCAGTGAATTAGTCACTGGCTATCACTTCTCACAGCCAAGAGCTTTTTTATCTGCGGACTAACTGGTCTTGACAGGACTACTGCAACCAAAGGTGATCAAAAAATTTAACCAGAGTAGAGGTAAACCCTGGGAGTTTCCATATCTAGCCTGAGAGTTTCAGCGTGCCGCCGTATCCAATGGCTCCAGTTTTTGGACTTGGATTGAGGTTTCAAGCTTCTGGGATTCATAGTAAATCCATGCTCATGGGCGGCAGCAATTAAAAATTCATTAACTTGGAAGGCTTGGTTTGTAGTTAGGGCTACTTGAACAGAGCCTGGGGGGTTTATCATCCCAGAATATTGCTCCAATAAAATAATCAATGGCATGGCCTAATTAGCCAAACCCACTAAGTGCTCGCTGAGAATCCAGAGCTTTTCAGCCTTAGCATCATCACTGGCCTGGGGAGAAACACTCTGCACAAAGGATTGACCATTCTTCCTTTGGCGGTTGCCCCAACTCCAGTAGGCACCAGATTGACGATAGCGCTCTTCGGTGAGCACCTCTGCTACCCGTTCACCAGCCAGTTCCTGGGAAACATAGCCGCCAGTGATATTTTTCTGAAACCATGGGAAGAGCTTTTGAAACAGGGGGTAATGGTTGCGGAACAGGGGAGTATCAGCTACGCAGCCGGGATAGAGGGAACTGAAGGTAATCCCGGTGGATTCATGGTAGCGGCGGTGGAGTTCCCGCATGGTCAACACATTGCAGACTTTGCTGTCTTTGTAAGCTTTCACTGGTTCAAACTTTTTGCCATCGGCCATAGCAATTGGTTCTTTGAAGCCCTTGGCAAATCCTTCAAGATCTCCTAAATCGGGCCGCGGCGGAATCTTGCCGCCCAGTTCATCAGGGTTGTGGGTAACAGTTCCTAAAATTACTAGGCGACGATCACTCGCCGGAGATTTCTTAAGATCCTCCAAAAGCAACTGACACAACAAGAAATGCCCCAAATGGTTAGTAGCCATGGTCAACTCATAACCCTCAGGGCTACGTAGGGGTTCCTTTAGCAAAGGCATGTAAATCGCCGCGTTACACAGCAGGGCATTTAAAGATAAGCCAGTATTGCGAAACTCCTGAACAAACTGCCTAACACTCTCCAAGGAAGCTAAGTCAATGGGCAAAATTTTGTAGCAATCCTGGGGAAAACCCATTTCTTGAGCGACCTTGACTGACTTCTCCAAATCTCGGCAGGCCATGACCACAAACCAACCCCGCTTAAACATGGCCTTGGCTGTGTACAGTCCTACCCCGGAGGAAGCCCCCGTAATAATCACAGTTGGTTTTTGTTGATTTTCCATAGCTGAATCTAACTCTGAATTTACTATTTACTTGGTGTATGACTTGTCTTATTGCTCCTTTTGGGGAGATATTGGGGATATTTATTTAGGCTTTGACACTAACCGTGGCTGGGAGTCTAGGATTAAACTCGACCAAACCTAAATGCTGGGGCTTAAATTAAGCCCCGTCTACTCTTAGATATCACTTGGTTGCTTGGATTGGGCCTGTGCTTAAAGTAGCTTAACCCTCTAGAGTTTTTAGGGTCAGGCGTTCGTTTTCCACATCTACATAGATGGTGCAGCCGTCATTGAAAACACCCCGGAGGATCTGTTTGGCAATTTGGGTTTCCAGTTCCTTCTGGATAGCCCGTTTTAGGGGCCTAGCACCGAAGGTGGGGTCATAGCCGACTTCAGCCAGAAAATCGAGGGCGGCATCGGAGAGTTTGAGGGTGATTTGGCGATCGCTCAACCGTTTTTCCAGCCGCTGCACCTGGATGCGGACAATCTCACGCAACTGCGACTGCTCTAGGGCATGGAAGATAATAATCTCATCAATCCGGTTGAGAAACTCTGGCCGGAAGCTGGCCCGCATCGCCTCCATCACCCGGCCACTCATTTCCTCATACTGGCTATTGTCGCCAGCCACATCCAAAATGTATTGGGAGCCAATATTACTAGTCATGATGATCACGGTGTTTTTAAAGTCCACCGTATGGCCCTGGGAATCTGTCACCCTACCATCGTCGAGGATTTGCAACATCACATTAAACACATCGGGGTGGGCTTTTTCAATTTCATCAAATAAGACAACGGCATAGGGGCGGCGGCGGATGGCCTCGGTGAGCTGGCCGCCTTCCTCGTAGCCCACATAACCAGGAGGTGCGCCAATCAGGCGGGAAACCGTGTGTTTTTCCATGTACTCAGACATGTCAATCCGCACTAAGGCTTCCTCAGAGTCAAATAAGAATGCTGCTAATGCTTTGGCCAATTCGGTTTTGCCCACTCCAGTGGGGCCGAGGAAAATAAAGCTGGCCGTCGGGCGGTTGGGGTCTGCTAGGCCTGCCCGGGATCGCTGGATGGCATCGGCCACCGCAGCTACAGCATCCTCTTGGCCAATGACGCGCCGGTGTAGTTCCGCCTCTAGATTGAGGAGTTTTTCTTTTTCCGATTCCACTAGTTTGGTGATCGGGATGCCTGTCCATTTGGAGATTACTTCGGCGATATCGGATTCGGTGACTTCTTCACGCAGAAGGGAGGTGGCTTTGGATTGGGTGTTGTAGAGTTGCTGCTCTAGCGCCCCCAGCTGCTGCTGTAGCTCGGTGAGTTTGCCGTATTTCAGCTCAGCGGCTCGATTGAGGTCATATTCGCGCTCGGCCTGCTGGATCTCGACATTGACTTGATCGATTTGCTCTTTGAGGACCTTGCGTTGGTCGAGGACGGCTTTTTCGGCTTGCCATTGGGCGTTGAGGCTTCTTTGGTTTTTCTTGAGTTCGGCTAGTTCCCTATCGAGTTTTTCTAGACGCTCGCGGGAGGCGGGGTCACTTTCTTTTTGTAGGGAGAGTCGCTCCATTTCCAACTGGAGGATTTTACGATCGATCTCATCGAGTTCCTCTGGTTTGGAGGTGGTTTCCATTTTTAGCTTGGCAGCGGCCTCGTCTACTAAATCAATGGCCTTGTCGGGCAAAAACCGATCGCTAATGTAGCGGGTCGACAGGGCTGCGGCTGCCACTAGGGCATTGTCAGAAATCTTGACGTTGTGGTGGGTTTCATAACGGTCTTTTAGCCCGCGCAGGATTGATATGGTTTCCTCAACACTGGGTTGATCCACGTACACCTGCTGGAATCGGCGCTCTAGGGCCGGGTCTTTTTCGATGTACTTGCGATATTCGTCTAGGGTCGTTGCCCCGATACAGCGTAGCTCGCCCCTGGCCAGCATGGGTTTGAGCAGGTTGCCCGCATCCATGGCCCCTTGAGTGGCCCCGGCTCCGACCACGGTGTGGATTTCATCAATGAATAAAATTAATTGCCCCTGGGAGTCGGTGACCTCCTTGAGGACGGCCTTGAGCCTTTCTTCAAATTCGCCCCGGTATTTGGCCCCGGCGATCAAAGCTCCCATGTCTAGGGCGATCAGTCTACGATCGTGTAGGGATTCTGGCACATCGCCGCTGACAATCCGCTGGGCCAAGCCCTCGGCGATCGCCGTTTTCCCAACACCGGGTTCCCCAATTAACACTGGGTTATTTTTGGTGCGGCGCGAGAGGATCTGGATCGTCCGGCGGATCTCATCATCTCGACCAATCACCGGATCGAGCTTGCCCTGCTTGGCCAGATCGGTCAAGTCCCGGCCGTATTTTTCCAGGGATTCGTACTTGGCTTCTGGATTTTGATCGCTCACCTTTTGATTGCCTCTAATCTGATTAATGATGTTTTTTAATTTTGCTTCATCTAGCCCGAATTCCTGGCACAGGCCCCGCCCGAAGCGATCGTCCTTGAGATAGCCCAGGAGCAAGTGCTCAATGGAAATGTATTCGTCGGTGTACTGCTTGCGGTATTCCTCCGCCCGGTCTAGCAGGGTGTCTAGGCTCTTTCCCAGGTAAATTGAAGTGCTGCTGCCAGCAATCTTGGGCTGCTTTCTAAGGAATTCTTCGGTACGATCGCGCCACCGCTGCACACTGATATTTGCCTTAGTCAAAATGCTGGCAGCTAGCCCGTCTTGCTCTAGTAGCGCCTTGAGGAGGTGCTCACTTTCTAGGTTTTGGTGCTGGGCGGCCTTGGCAATGTCTGGAGTTTTAGTGATCGCCTCCCAGGCTTTTTCCGTAAATTGATTGGGATTATTAGGCTGCATATAGTTACAAAATTAGATATAAATCTGGACTCAGCTAAGGCTGCTGGCCAAAAAGGGTAACTTATTAGAGATAGTACAGACTTCTAGGTGCCGAATCAAAAGCCCCATGACTCATGTCTCAACCAAAGTTACTTTAGTTGTTGTTTGCTATGCCTTATATCTTAGGGGATTAGCACAGGAGCCGATCTCCGGTGTGCCGCCATCGAGGAAATGGTGATTACCGAAATCGGTAACTCCAAACTAAAGAGGAGTAATTTGCCAAACTAGTTCACCCGCCCATTCACTCCTCAACGCACCGGCCCGTCGATCGCTTCAATAATAATTTCAGTGGTGACGGAGCTGGCCAAAAAGCAACTGTAGTGGGCCGCCTTGTGCATCTGCTGGAGTTGGGGTTTAGTTGGCTGGTTATCTTGGCTAAAAACCACCCGCGGCCGGAGCTTTACTTGTTTAATCATAGTTTTACCCTGGGAATTTTTGCCCATGATGCCCACTGCTTGGTCAGTGTAGCTGTCTACGGTGAATTTCTGTTTGGCGGCGATCGACAAAAACCAGAGCATATGACAACTAGACAAAGCGGCCACAAAAGCTTCCTCCGGGTCAACGTGGGCTGGGTTGGCGTAGGGTACAGGCACCACCTGGGGAGAGGCTGAAGCCAGAATCTCCATCCCACCATCGAATTTCCAGGTATGTTCGCGGCTGTAGTGGTGGTCAATAAATTGGGCCTGGTGGCGCTGCCAGCTAATGGTGGCGGTGTGTTCAGACATTATTTAATGGAAATTTAGGCGTTTGAGATCGGCAATTACTTGGTTGGCATTGGCATAGCGATCGCGAAAATGATACCGTACCATCCGCTCTATTAAGGTAGCCAAGGGCTTATCCACATTTACCAAATGCTGCCATTGCACCTCCCCAGTCAGCTCATCAATGGGCAGATCCGAGGGATGCCTGCCAGTCAGAGCGTGCACAGCCACCATTCCTAAGGCGTAAATATCGCTACTCAAGCTGGGTTGACCCGCATACTGCTCTGGGGGGGTGTAGCCCTTAGTGCCGATGGCAATGGTGAGATTGGCAGGGGGTTGATCGTTGTGCAGAGTGATCGGCTTAACGGCCCCAAAATCAATCAATACTAATCTACCCTGTTGATGTCGCAGGATATTACTTGGTTTTACATCCCGGTGGATTACCCCATGGCGATGGATGAAAGCTAACACTGGCAACATCTGCTGGAGGAAATCTACTACCTTGGCTTCAGGCCAAGACTGGTTTAGCTCCCTATTGAGTGGGGTGCCGGGAATGAATTCCTCGACTAAATAGAACTGGTCAGCCTCTGTGAAGTGGTCAATCAACTTGGGAATTTGGGGATGATCCCCCAGCAGAGCGAGGATTTCCCCCTCGGTGCGAAACAGGCGACGGGCTACTTCTAAAAAACGGGGGTCTTTACGGGCCGGCTGGAGTTGCTTAACTACACAATCTTGGTGGGTGTGGGTATCCTCTGCCATGTAGATTAGCCCGAACCCCCCAGCCCCCAACATGCGGCCTAGGCGATAGCGATCGGCAATTAGGTTTGGCTGGGGAATGGTACTGGCCTTGGCCACAGCCGTTGCTTCCATTGCCTCCGGGGGAGCTGCGGTGGTGCCGAGGTTATTTTCCTGGAGGAGCGATCGCAACATGGCCAAATCCTGTTCTTGGTTTTTGACCTGCTGAGCGATCCTCTGGAGTTTTTGCTGCTGTTGATAGATTTTGGCTGCCCCCATGATCGCTGCGGCTGTGGCCAGACCGGCTAAGGGGGTAGCGATCGCCACCCAGACCCCAGCTAGAAATGTGCCGACCCCCACTCCCCCTATGCCCCCAGCCACTAAAAGTAGAACCAGAACCGACCGCCGAAAGCTCTTGATCTGTGGCACAGCCGCCCCGCCGCTAGCACATGCCCATAGCCACAGGACCTCTACCCACTCCGGGAGGGTTTCTATGGGCCTGCGTCCGTCCAGGGCCGTGCTGATCAACTGGCTAGTAATTTGGGCATGGATGACTACCCCAGGCATCCGTAGGGTGGGGTCTTGGCGGCTGAAGGGGGTGAAAAATTTATCCTCGATACTGGGGGCGTTAGTCACCCCAATCAAAACTACTTTGCCTTGCACCTGCTCCGGGCGGAATTTATTTTGCAAAGCCTCGCTGAGGGTGACCACCTGGGTAGTAGGCAGGCAGGTGATCTGGGTAGCGCAGCGGTAGTTGAGCAAAATTTGATAGCCGCCGGTTTCTGCCCGGTAGTAACCGCCGGCCCGCTCCGGGAGTCGCCTCAGGATGCGATCACCCAATTGTAACTCCTCAGCTTGGGTCAGCTTGGGATCAATCCGCTGCTGCTGGAGGTAGAGCCGGGCGGTCTGGAACCCAAAGGCATAACTAGTCTGGCAAGGGGAATCAGGCTGGGGTTCGCTAAAAATGACCACCCGCCTGACCACACCCCCATCATCGACCGGTACATTGGTAAACCCCAAGAACCGTGGGTCTGCCTGGGGCGGCGGGGCTACGCCGGGGTTGTGATCGCCACTCAACAGACAAACCGGAGCAATGAACTTGTTTTGGGCAAAAAGCTGGCTCAGTTGCTCAGAACCCGGGGGGCTGGGTAAATCCCGATATAGGTCTAGGCCGATCCCAGCGGGTTTGTGGCGATCAAGATTGGTCAGCAATTCATGGAGACGGGCATCACTGGGGGGCCAACTACCCAGGGCTTGGATATCCGCCTCAGTAACTTGGACAATTAACAGGCGATCGTCCGGAGCCTCTAGGGGGCGCAACTGCCACAGCCAGTCATAGAGCCATAACTCCAGTGGCTCTAGCCACGGGGGCAAACCCACCACCAAGCTAGTCACCAGGCCGACCCCAAGGGCGACCGGCCAACCGGAGGTAATTTGCCGCAACCAAACCAACATAAGACAGGCTTTAATTCTGTCTGAATTTTAGCCCTACCAGACTGTTTCTGGGGGGGCAATGTTGGTGGGCAAACCTACACTCGGTTGGGAAACAGACTGGGGGAGGCGCACCTGCCGGGGTTGGGTGGGGCCGACCGGGGGCTTTTGATCCTGGTAAGCCATGAAGGCAACTCCACCCAAAGCTCCAGCTACCACAGTGGTATAGCCCAAGTAAATGTGGAGCGGGGCCACTTGCCAGTCCGATCGCAGACTGCTTTGGTACTGGTACCAAGAAGGTACCGGGCTAACATCAGCAGTCGGCAAGGCCGCTGCTAAGGCTTTGCCGTCTAAACCCAGGGCATCCCCCAAACGCCGGATAAAACCCCGCAGGTACACAGGCTCAGGTAAAGCTTGGATGTTACCCATCTCTAGGGCCTCGATGTGATGGAGAGGAACGAAAGTAATCTTGTGTAAGTGGCGACTAGAAATATCTTGATTTTGCTTGACTCGCCGAATTAACCGACCGATCGCGCGGATTGCCTGTTCGTAGGTATGAGTAGTCTGAGCACCCAAGTCAAGGATGAGTGGCTCATAATTGTCTTCAGCAGCTAGGGGGCTAACCGCAGAAAATGCTACTGCGTTATGGGAGGATTTCAGCATGGCTTTTGGATAAGGGTTAGGTTGAGATGATTGATTGAGGATTGGTTTTAGTTGATATTTCTGTGCGAAAGCTCGAAATGTCAGGCGAATTGCTTCGCGCCCAACGGCCCTGAGAAGAATATGGAGAGTCGTGCCACCGCCACCAAGGAGATTTTGCAGGGAGACCAGATTATGCTGAAAAGTCGCGCTGCTCAGCAGCTCAGACTCCACTTGCTTAATGAGGTCTCGTAAATCCTCTGGAGAGATGCGGAGTCCTGAATCGGTTTGTCTGGCTGTGGTCACGGGCTTGCTCCTCACCAAATAGTTTTGTGCTGTTGACTGGTCAGTCGATTCTATTTTTCTAGACCTGTGCTTAGTCTCCGGATTGTCGTCAAAGAACTAGGGCAAAGTTGCTGGGGCCGGGGAATAGTTGAGGGATGTGGATCTTTGTAACTTTAAGCTGCAAGCTCCCTAAATCCTAGATTTAGTGGGATTAAATTAAAAAATCAAGAGGATTTAGTGTATGGCGATCGCAACCATCAACCCCACCACTGGTCAGCTCTTACAAACCTTTGCTCCCATGGATGAATCAGAGGTGGAGCAGATTTTAGCCCAGGCCGCCTTGGCTTTTGGGGAGTATCGAAACATTCCCCTAGCTCAACGGGCCGCTTGGTTAAACCGGGCAGCTAACCTGCTTGAGCAAGAGCGCGATCGCCTAGCCAGCCTGATCACCCTGGAAATGGGTAAAACCTACCGCAGCGCCCAGCAGGAAATCGAAAAATGTGCCCTAGTCTGCCGCTACTATGCTGAATATGGGCCCGTGCGCCTCCAGGATACCCCCGTCACCACCGAAGGCCAAATTAGCCTAATCCGTTACCAGCCGGTCGGACCAGTCCTAGCGGTGATGCCGTGGAACTTTCCCTTTTGGCAAGTGTTTCGATTTGCCGCTCCCAACTTGATTCTCGGCAATGTCGGCCTCCTCAAGCACGCTTCTAATGTGCCCCAGTGTGCCTTGGCTATCCAAGAAATTATCGACAAAGCGGGATTTCCCAAGGGCACTTGGCAGACCCTGCTAATCGAAGGTACGCGGGTACCGGGATTGCTTGGCGATCGCCGAATTCAGGGGGCAACTTTGACCGGCAGTGCCGCCTCTGGTGCCGCCCTGGCCCAAGCTGCTGGCGCAAACCTCAAAAAAACCGTCCTAGAATTGGGCGGCAGTGATCCATTTATCGTGATGCCCAGCGCCGACCTCCAGGCCGCCGCTGCCGCCGCCGTTACTGCCCGGATGCTTAGTAATGGCCAGTCCTGCATCGCTGCAAAGCGATTTATTGTTGCTGAAGCGATCGCCCCTGAGTTTATTGATCTATTGGTTGCTAAGTTCCAGGGATTGCAGGTGGGGGATCCCATGGCTGAAACCACCCAGCTTGGCCCCCTAGCCACCCCAGAGATCCGCCAAGAGCTGGATAGTTTGGTGCAAAGATGTGTGGCCATGGGGGCAAAGATTTTGACCGGTGGTAAACCCCTAGACCGCCCCGGCAATTTCTACCCGGCTACAATTTTGACTGACCTGCCCCCAGGCTCTCCGGCAGATACGGAGGAATTTTTTGGGCCGGTGGCCCTGGTATTCCCAGTGCCGGATTTGACCGCAGCTATTCAACTGGCCAACGCTAGCCCCTTTGGCTTGGGGGCCAGTATCTGGACTCAAGATGCCCAGGAACGGGATCAGGCGATCGATCAGTTGGAGGCCGGCTCGGTTTTTGTCAATGCGATCGTCAAATCAGACCCCCGTCTGCCCTTCGGCGGCATCAAAACCTCCGGCTACGGCCGGGAATTAGGGGACTACGGCCTGTTGGAATTTGCCAATATCAAAACAATCTGCCTTGCCTAAACTATGAACACCGCAGAACTTTTAGTCAAATGCCTAGAAACTGAAGGAGTCGAGTACATCTTTGGCTTACCCGGCGAAGAAAACTTGGACATCCTCGCAGCCCTCCAAAAATCCTCCATTAAATTCATCACCACCCGCCACGAGCAGGGGGCTGCATTCATGGCCGATGTGTATGGCCGCTTGAGCGGCAAAGCGGGGGTCTGCCTATCCACCCTGGGGCCGGGGGCAACCAATTTGATGACCGGGGTGGCCGATGCCAACCTAGACGGGGCACCACTGGTGGCCATCACTGGCCAGGTAGGCACTGACCGGATGCACATTGAATCGCACCAGTATTTAGACTTAGTGGCCATGTTTGCTCCAGTTACCAAGTGGAACACCCAAATTGTCCGCCCCAGCAATACTCCCGAAATTATCCGCAAGGCTTTCAAGGTAGCCCAAACCGAGAAGCCAGGGGCAGTCCACATTGACCTACCAGAAAATATTGCCGCCATGAATGTGGTGGGGGCACCCCTACCGAGGGCGATGCCCGACAAGACCTACGCCTCGTTTCGGAGTATTGAACAGGCGGCGGGGGCGATCGCTAAGGCTGAACACCCCCTGATCCTGGCGGGTAATGGGGCAATCCGTGACCATGCCAGTGCCGCTGTCACTGAGTTTGCCTCCCGCTTGGCAATTCCGGTGGTTAATACCTTTATGGGAAAAGGGGTAATTCCCTACACCCATCCCATGGCCCTGTGGGCGATCGGCTTGCAGCAGCGTGATTTTATTAACTGTGCCTTTGAACAAACAGACCTGGTAATTGCGATCGGCTACGACTTAGTGGAATATTCCCCCAAAAAATGGAATCCCCGGGGGACTACCCCAATTATCCACATCGACACCACCATGGCTGAAATTGACAGCAGCTATGTACCTCTGGTGGAAGTAGTTGGAGAAATTAGCGACTCGTTGCAAGAAATCATGACTAGGGTCGATCGGCAAAATCGCCCCAAAAATATAGCCCTAGAACTCCAGCCAGAAATCCGCGCTGACTACGAGGAATATGCCAATGACCAGGGCTATCCAATCAAGCCCCAAAAATTCATCTACGATCTCCGTCAAGTGCTCGGCCCTGAAGATATTGTGATTTCTGATGTGGGGGCCCACAAAATGTGGATGGCCCGCCACTACCATTGCGATCGCCCCAATACCTGTATCATCTCCAATGGCTTTGCCGCCATGGGAATTGCCCTGCCGGGGGCGATCGCTGCCAAACTAATCCACCCCGATCGTAAGATCGTCGCCGTAGTCGGTGATGGGGGGTTCATGATGAATTGCCAAGAGCTAGAAACAGCCCTGCGGGTCGGCACTCCCTTTGTGACAGTAATCTTTAACGACGGCGGCTACGGACTAATTGAATGGAAACAACAAAGCCACTTTGGCTCCACAGCCTTTGTGCACTTTGGCAACCCTGACTTTGTGAAATTTGCCGAGAGCATGGGCCTCAAGGGCTACCGGATCAATTCTGCTGCCGAGCTGATCCCGACTCTAGAGGCGGCCTTGGCCCAGGATATTCCCGCCGTTATTGATTGCCCAATCGACTACAGTGAGAATCTCCGGCTTAGTAAAAAGTCTGGCGATCTCAGTTGCTCGATTTAGCCGGCTAGGGCTGCAAATATCCCGCCGCAATTCCCTCGGTAATTCCCGCTTCAACCAGGGGCCACAGGGCCGGCGCGCCAGTTTGAATTGGTGCCATCCGCCCCAAGACTTGAGCTGCACTGATATTGTGAATCCGCCAAGTACCGCCGTTGGTCTGTTGGTTTTGTAGAAAGGGCTGAAATCGGTCTAGGGCAATGGCAAACTGGGCTTCTGGGGTGGCATTGGCTTCAAATTCGTGCCATAGGTTCATCAATTCTGCCGCCTGCTCGCCGGGCAATAGACCATAGATGCGATCGGCAGCCGACTGCTCCCGGTCAGCCTTGCCCAAATTGCCCTGGACATCGTAACAAAAAGTATCCCCCGCGTAGATCTCCACCAAATCGTGGATCAGCAACATTTTGATGACCCGCAGTAGATCTACAGGCTGGGGGGCATATTCGGCTAGCACCACTGCCATCAGGGCCAGGTGCCAAGAATGCTCTGCGGTGTTTTCTCGACGGGAGCGATCGTTCAAAAAATTCTGTCGCAGCACAGTCTTTAGCTTGTCAATCTCAATCACAAATCTGACTTGCTCAGCCAAGCGTTGGTTTTTCATTTTTGTAATCTAACCGTGATCAAACTCCAGCCCAGCATACCACCCCGCCCCAGCAATTCCAGTTGAGACACAGGCGGCAAATATTTGATTGATCAACACTCCCGCCTCTCAGAAACTGCTTTAATCTAAAACACATGCCCATCCCCCACCGCCATGACCAATGCCCCTAGGATGTCCTTCCCGGATTTTTTAGCCTACAGTGATAGCACCAATACTGCCTATGAGCTAGAACACAGCCAGCCGATTCCTGCTGCCTCGGCGCTCGATCGCAATCAACGCATGGCCATATTTCTGTTGGCCTACTTTGTACAGCTGGGTATTCCCGCCCCTCAGCTGAGAATGAAGGTGGAAATTGTTGTGCTCAGCGGTCAATTGGGGGTGCGGGTACCAGACCTAGTGATCCTCTCGGAGGAGCTGGCCCATGAGTTGCGGGGAGCCAAGCGATCGCTCGTTTTACCAGAGATGCCCACGCCCTTATTGGTGGCAGAGTTGGTCAGCCCCTACCAAGCCAGCCGCACTTACCGTTACAAGCGATCGGAATACGCAGCCCGTGGTATCCCTGAGTATTGGATCATTGACCCAATGGCTGAACGGGTCACCATTCTACAGTGGTCAGAAGGGTACTACGAGCAGCAAATTTACCGGGATGATAAAACCATTAACTCTCCCCTCCTCGGCAAGCTCACCCTCACGGCCGCCGAAATTTTGCAAGCCATCTAATTATCAAGCCCATGGCAATCTTGGTTGAGAGAATATGGGTTGGGCGATCGACAACCAACAATAATCCCTGATTAAACTGAGCTTGCTAAGCTAGCAAAAACAACAACCCCACCATGGATAAATCCCGCCAATTTGTCACCGTTGTGATTGCCCAGCGCATCAAAACTGGCCTAGAAACTGAATATGAAAAATGGATTAGCGGCATTACCCAAGCCTGTAGTAACTATCCAGGCTACTTGGGCACTAATATCATCTACCCCCAGCCAGAAATTCGCCCAGAATATGTAACTGTCCTGCACTTTGATGGTTACGATAACCTAAAAACCTGGATGAATTCGCGCGATCGGCAAACTTGGCTCACCAAAGCCAAGCCTCTAATCGCCCAAGACCCCCAAATCCAAGAAATCAGCGGCATCGAAGCCTGGTTTTCAATTCCCGGGCGGCCCCTCAAAACCCCGCCCCGCCACAAAACCGCCCTCTTGACTTGGATTGTAGTTTACCTGCTAATCAATTTATTAAATCGTCTATTGTCACCAATTCTGCAAAATCTCCCCCCCTGGCTAGCCCCCCTGATTTCCTCTGGGATAATGGTCGGGCTAATGACCTATATCGTTATGCCTAGGGTCACCCGCCTATGCCAAGACTGGCTGTACCAGAAAAATTAGGGCAATAATCCCCAAGATCATCGACCAAAAGTCCCAAACAAAAGAAAAACTAACCTAAACCATAAAGACAAATTCTGCTGACCTGTGCAGAGAATCCCTTCCCGCAGCTATATACTAAGCTAGTGAAGTTGACCAAAACAAAATTTTAAACAAACTACCCACACAAATTCTCCAAGACTTCCATGAACTCAGGAATTGATCTGCAAGGTAGCTTTATCGAATATCTCACTAACTTTGGTCTTCCCCAGGGAGCAGCTAAAGCAGTATGGATGCCTTTACCAATGCTGTTGGTAATCACCGCAGCGGCCGTCGGCTTGCTGGTTACCGTCTGGCTAGAGCGAAAAATTTCCGCCGCCGCCCAGCAACGCATTGGCCCCGAATACGCCGGCCCCTTGGGAGTGCTCCAGCCCTTGGCTGACGGCTTGAAGTTGATATTTAAAGAAGACGTAGTACCCAATAAAACCGATAACTGGTTATTTACCCTCGGGCCAGTGATCGTGGTGATTCCGATTTTTCTTTCCTATATTTTGATCCCCTTTGGGCAAAACCTAGTAATCACTAATGTAGGCACTGGAATTTTCCTGTGGGTTGCCCTATCAAGTATTGCTCCGATTGGCCTATTGATGTCTGGCTACGCTTCTAATAATAAGTACTCCCTGTTGGGGGGGCTGCGGGCTGCGGCCCAGTCAATTAGCTACGAAATTCCCCTAGCCCTGTCTGTGCTCGCGATCGTCATGATGTCCAATAGCCTCAGCACCCTGGATATTGTTGAACAACAATCGGGCTACGGCATTCTCGGTTGGAATATCTGGCGGCAGCCGATTGGCTTTTTAATCTTTTGGATTGCAGCCCTGGCTGAATGTGAACGCTTGCCCTTTGATTTACCAGAGGCTGAGGAGGAACTGGTGGCTGGCTATCAGACTGAATATGCTGGCATGAAGTTTGGGCTATTTTACGTCAGTTCCTACGTCAACTTGGTTCTCTCGGCCTTGCTGGTGGCGGTACTCTACCTGGGGGGTTGGGAGTCGCCTCTGCCGGTCGATCGCCTGGCTGGTCTATTGGGTGTCAGTGAAACTACCCCGTGGCTCCAGGTAATCACTGCAACTATCGGTATTACCCTGACCGTTCTCAAGGCTTACTTTTTAGTTTTCTTGGCTGTCTTGCTGCGCTGGACTCTGCCACGGGTCAGGATTGACCAATTGCTTAACTTGGGCTGGAAATTTTTGCTGCCAGTGTCCTTGGTCAACCTGCTTTTGACCGCTGCTTTGAAGCTTTCTTTCCCCGCTGCCTTTGGCGGATAGGGCTAAATGTCTTGTAGTTTGTCGATCGCTCCTAAGGAGAACAACTCACATGTTTCAATTTATCAAGCAAGTTGGCGACTACGCCAAGGAAACCATCCAAGCGGCCAAATTCATTGGCCAGGGTCTATCGGTCACCTTTGACCACATGAGACGGCGGCCGGTCACCGTCCAGTATCCCTACGAAAAATTAATCCCCTCGGAACGGTACCGAGGCCGGATTCACTTCGAGTTCGACAAATGTATTTCCTGCGAAGTCTGTGTCCGGGTCTGCCCGATTAACCTGCCCGTGGTGGATTACGAATACGACAAAACCAGCAAGAAGAAAAAACTCAAGCACTACAGCATTGATTTTGGGGTTTGTATTTTCTGCGGTAATTGCGTTGAATACTGCCCGACTAACTGTATCTCCATGACTGAGGAGTATGAGCTGGCTTCCTATGATCGCCACGAACTCAACTACGATAACGTGGCCATGGGCCGTCTCCCCTACAAAGTTACTAATGATCCCATGGTTACTCCTTTGCGGGAATTTGCCTACCTGCCCAAGGGAGTCATGGAACCCCACGACCTGCCCGCGGGCAGCCAACGCCCGGGTCAGCGACCCGAAGAAGCGGCTAGTAAATAGCCCAGATAATCTCGAAGTGAGGAAAAATTTGTGAACTTAGCAGAAGGTGTCCAAATAGTTAGTTTTGGAATTCTGGCCACCATGGTGATTGTGGCTGCCCTGGGTGTAGTGCTACTCAGCAACATTGTCTACTCGGCGTTCCTTTTGGGCGGTGTGTTTATCAGTATTGCTGGCCTGTATATCCTCCTCAATGCTGACTTTGTCGCGGCGGCTCAGGTTTTGATCTATGTGGGCGCTGTCAATGTCTTGATTTTATTTGCAATTATGCTGGTCAACAAGCGGCAGGAATTTGCTCCCATGGCCAGGCGCTGGATCCGTAATCTAGCCACTGGTTTGGTGTGTGTGGGTTTATTTGTGCTTCTGGGGGCAATGGTACTTTCTCAGCGATGGGCGATCGCTACTGGGGTTACACCCGTAGTCAACTCCGTCCAAGAAATCGCCAAGCACTTTTTTAGTGATTTCCTCCTGCCCTTTGAACTAGCCTCCGTACTCCTCCTGATGGCCATGATTGGAGCAATTATTTTAGCCCGTCGGGATATCCTGCCGGATCTCCGGGAGAGCCAAGAAGCCGCTTTGACTCTGCCGGAAAGACCCCGCGAACTGGCTGCCCTGGGAGGCGATGAATCTATCAACTAAGGAAACTATGCTACAGCTACAATACTTTCTGCTTTTGGGAGCTGCCCTGTTTTGCATTGGTATTTATGGTCTAATCAGTAGCCGCAATGCTGTCCGAGTGCTGATGTCTGTAGAACTGATGCTCAATGCGGTCAACTTGAATCTCATGGGCTTCTCCAATTTCCTAGACCCGCAAAATATTAAGGGGCAAGTATTTACGGTATTTGTGATTACCGTAGCAGCGGCTGAGGCGGCAGTAGGCCTAGCGATTATCCTGGCCATATACCGTAACCGAGAAACGATCGACATGGAGCAGTTTAATTTACTGCGCTGGTAACTCAGATAGTTTATGGAAGTGGGGCTGGGGCCCCTTTTTTGTGGTCTCAGGGTTCTGACCTAAGGTATTGATTACAGTTTATGGACTTTAGCTAGGGTTACGAACCATATTTGCAGACATGTAGGTTCTCTTTAAATTTCTGTGAATAGCTGGTTAGAAACTATTTGGCTCGCACCACGAAACTTAGAGTAAATCCATCTAAATTAAGAGAAGTTGATTGAGGGTAAAATATACATAGATAAACTTCCCTCCTCGCCCAAGCCATGGCTGAACTTTCCATTTACGCTAAGAGTGAACCTACCTTCAGCAACGACTATGTTCCACCGGTGGCAGTTTCAGTAGCCGCTGATTTTCTGCCTGCTCATCTGATAGCTGAACAACCGCCAGAGTTGCCTAGGGTCAGCGAGCGGGAGGTGGTCAAGCACTACACACGCTTGTCTCAGCGCAATTTCGCGATCGACACGGGTTTTTATCCCCTCGGCTCTTGCACCATGAAATACAACCCCAAGGTTAATGATTGGGCAGCCTCTTTACCGGGATTCGCCAACATTCACCCCTATCAGCCGGAGGCCAGTGTCCAGGGTGCTCTGCAACTGATGTGGGAACTGGGACAAGCCCTCAGCGAAATCACTGGGTTGGCTGAGGCCAGTTTGCAGCCAGCGGCTGGGGCCCACGGGGAGTTGACTGGTATTTTGATGATTTGGGCTTATCACCAGGCTCAAGGCCAAGGGCAGCAGCGCCGAGTTGTGTTGGTGCCAGATTCAGCCCATGGCACTAATCCGGCCACGGCCACCATGGCGGGCTATGCGGCCAAGGAAGTCCGCTCCAATGCCCAGGGCCTGGTGGATCTCGACCACCTGCGGGAGTTGCTGGATGATAGCGTAGCGGCTCTAATGCTGACCAACCCCAACACTGTGGGCTTGTTTGAGGAAAATATCCAGGAAATTGCCCAGTTAGTTCATGGGGCGGGTGGTTTGCTGTACTACGACGGGGCTAATTTGAATGCGATCGCTGGGATCGCCAGACCCGGTGATATGGGCTTTGATGTGGTGCACCTCAACTTGCACAAAACCTTCTCCACACCCCACGGCGGCGGCGGCCCCGGCTGTGGCCCGGTGGTAGCTAATGCCAAGCTGGCGGAGTTTTTGCCCAAGCCGCGGGTAATTCAGCAGGGTGATCGCTACAGCTTAGACTACAACTGCCCCAAGTCGATCGGCCGGATCAAAGGCTTCTACGGCAACTTTGGGGTAATGGTAAGGGCCTACACCTACATCACTACCCTAGGGGCCAACGGGCTGCGTCAATCCAGCGAGGATGCAATTCTCAACGCCAACTATCTACGCCACCTCCTTGCTGATCGCTATACCCCCTCTCATGCTGATAAACCCTGTATGCACGAATTTGTTGTATCTGCCCAGAAGCAAAAGCAGGCGGGTACTAGTGCCGCGGGGATTGCTAAACGGCTCTTAGACTACGGGTTCCATTCCCCGACTATGTATTGGCCGGCGATCGTCCCAGAAGCTCTAATGATTGAGCCAACGGAGACGGAAACCCCCACTACCTTGCGTTATTTTGCAGATGCTTTAATAAAAATAGACCAGGAAATTGCCCAAGAACCAGACTTTGTCAACCACGCTCCCCATAACCTAATCAATGGCCGCGTGGATGAAGCCAAAGCTGCCCGTCATCCCCAGCTGACCTGGCCTGATTAATCACCCCAGCCCCCTAAATTATCACTAAATTATCAAGGTAATGCACCTATGTTGACAGATAGCCTCACCATCCGTTACTACCAGCGAGTCACCGATGCCCTCGGGGAACTTTGGCAGCGGGGTTATCGCTTTGATGATTTGAGGATGTACATTGACGGCTATCTCTCGGCCCTCAAGCACTCCAATGCGATCGAACCTTACCAAGTCCATCGTCTTGAAGAGGAAATTACCCGCTACCTCTACGACACCTCCAACTTTGAGATGCCCCAACCCCAGCCAGAAAAAGATTATTACTAGGGCTGCCTAGTTGTGGTCCCAAACCCAGGAATTAATTCAGGGAAATCTTGCCATGCGGTATAGCAAAATCAGCCAAATTCTGGGCCTGCTGGCTTTAGCCTATTTGGCTGGTTGTACATCTCTTTTGCCCAATTTAACTACAGGTAGCCCCCATCTAGCTCTGGGGAATCCCAGCAATGCCAATGCCAATCAGCCCAACAACTATCTGATTACTCGTCCCCAGTATGCCATGTCCTACAATCGGGATGCGGCGATCGCCAACTGGGTAAGCTGGCAGTTAGATAAAACTTGGCTGGGGACAAGCGATCGCCAAAATGACTTCCGTTCTGACGATAGCCTGCCCCAAGGCTGGTACAAAGCCGACCCCAGAGACTACACCAACAGCGGTTACGATCGCGGCCATCTAGCCCCCTCCGCCGACCGGACTAAATCCCCAGCAGACAACTCAGCCACATTCTTAATGACAAATATTGTCCCCCAGACCCCAGACAATAACCGTGGCCCTTGGTCAGAGCTAGAAAAATACAGCCGGAGCCTAGTAGACCAAGGCAAGCACCTCCAGATCATCGCCGGGGTACAAGGACAAAAGGGCAAAATTGGCCGTGGCAAAATCACCGTCCCTAACCAGCTTTGGAAAATCATTGTTGTCCAGGATCGTCCCGGTAATATCACCACCAATACTAGGGTAATTGCTGTCAGTATGCCCAACCAGCAGGGCATCAAAGACCGCCCTTGGCAGCAGTTTCGAGTTAGTGTTGATGATCTGGAAAGAGCAACAGGCTGGGACTTCCTAAATGCAGTTAATCTAAACACCCAGAAGGTAATTGAAGCGAGAGTCGATCGCCAATAGCCCAACTCCCTAAACTCTCCACAACCTAAATACTGGGCTTATGCACCCCACTTCAAAAAAAAGTGAACCACTTCCAGATTTGTGGCCAGCCTACTAACAGCCCCAAATCCCCCTGCCCCATCTAGAAAAATTTCCCAAAACCTGCTCACAACCACGATTCTTGAGCCACAATAGGCTTGGCTAGTTCAACAGACTGCGACCAATTCTCCCAGCTACAGGCTAAACTGCCCTCAACCGCAGGATTCATCAGTTTTGTTCCGTAGCACTCAGCAGACTTTCAGTTAAGAGCTAGCCTTACCACTACTGACATGTCAACAGCAGTGGGAGGAGCCAACCTTCTGAGGAAACCATCATGCAGACAACTAAGCCCACCACCCACACGCCATGGTTGCAAGAGCTAAACGAGTTGGAAATGGCAACCATTAGCGGCGGCTCTGTGCTGACTAGGAAAAATCTCAACCAATGGCTATTTCGATTTCAGCGCGGTAACTTAAACCTGGCCAATGCCCGGGCCCGAGTCAACAACATACTAGCTAACACTATCAATCGCCAAGCGAGTTTTGATTTGAGCAACCAATTTTACGACCAACTAGTTGCCTTGACTGGTGAAAGTACCCTAGCCAATCGTTTTTATCAAGCGATCGGACTTCCAATTCCCTCATAACCCGGAGATATTCATGGAAAGTTACAACCAATGGTTGACTGAACTCACAGCGGCAGATATGGCGGCTCTATCTGGCGGGGTCGGCGATGAAACTACAACCGTGACTACACCCCCTGTAAGTACCACTACCACCCCCAGTACGAGTTCAACAACTCAGCCAGTTCCCCCATTAACTCGCACGGCTTTGAATCGGTGGCTGTTTAAGTTTCGCACCAATACTTTGAATATACCCCGCACCCAGGAACGGGTAACTAAAGCCTTGGCGGATGCGGCTAATGGTACAGCTAGCCTAAGTTTGAGTAACAATTTCTTTAGCCAACTGGCTGACCTGCGGGGGAATAACCGCCTGGGGTCACGGTTCTACAGTGCGATCGGACTACCAATTCCCTAGGGTAATAGGAATTGCGGCATTCAAAAATGCCATCGAAGCCCTCTCTAGGTTTTGGAGTAGAGATTTTGATGTCAGTAGTCCACCATATCTCTGGTTAGTGGGGACAGGGCCCCGTTATCCCGAATCGAGTCGCTTTGGCAAGGATATTGTCTAACGAATTTCGCTGAATCAATGCCACCCGGATTGGCGCTAGGCTGTGGAACCGTTGATTAGGTAGTTAATCACTGATTTAGCAATGGTTTCATTCCCATTTTTATCCAGTTGTTGGGTTGACTGGGGCGGCAGGGGATCCTGGTTTAGGAACTCCCAGTTGCCTTGGAAAAATTCAGCTGGGCTAATAATTTGATGGTAGCCGTGACTGCGGATGCCCGCCAGTAAGACTGGCCCCTCGGCAAAATCATCCCTGGTCAGAGAGGTAATCGGACAATCTAGCCGGAGGGCCTCCGCAAAGGTGCTGTAGCCCGGCTTGGAGATGAGTCGGCCGCACAGGGGCATAAAATCCACTGGACGGTATTTGGGGTCAATCACCTTGGTGAGATTGTCTAGGTCTGGGGCTTGGCGATCGAAACTGATGAACTGCCAGTCAGGAAATTTAGCTAGGCTTTGATAGGGAATTTGTTGTAGACCCAGGCCGCCAAAGGTGAGGAGCACAGTTTTTTGTTTGGGTTTAGTGAAGCCAAACTGAATCTGGAGGGCCTCTGGGTTGTATTTGGGATTGCCGCCGGTCAACCCAGCATCTTCAATGTGGGAAAATGCCTTGAGGGGTTCGTGCAAAGGCAGGCGGAATAATCGATCGCACAAGCTATAACTCTGGCTAATCCGGTCGGCGATCGACTCAAACTCGCCCCCCCAGTCTCGGTAAATAAAATCCCAGCCGAAATTACTCATCATCCAGCAGGGGACTCCCGCTGCCTTGGCAATCTCTGGTACCAAAGGCGGGATATCAGCTAGAACTAAACCCACCTGATTAACTTTTAAAAAATCCGCCTCCGAGGTGATCAAGAATTTTTCCTGGGCCAGGATTTCCTGCCATTTGTGGAAAGTTGCCCCCCGATCCATATTTAAACTATCCGATTGGATTACCCCCACATCAAAACTGCGCTGACGATGGATAAAATCCCCATCTAGATAAGCTTCTAGAAGCCAACGGGGTGCATTAGTGGCTATGATTAGTAAAATTTCTGGGCATAGGCTCTGGATCGTGGCAGCCACGGCAGCAATGCGGACAGCGTGGCCAAAACCATGGCCAGTAGCAGCAAGGTATAACGTTGGTCGGGGCATGGGTTTTACAGTAACTAGCTTTACCCCCATCACTATAATCCAGGGGTTGGCTGGGGCCGGGGAAAAATTCAAATATGGTGCATATCAAATTTCTAGAGCTTTCACAATTTAAATCCTTTGGAGAGACGACACGGATCCCGCTGCTGCCAGGCTTTACGGTGGTGTCTGGCCCCAATGGCTCGGGAAAATCAAATATTTTGGATGCTTTGTTGTTTGCTTTGGGCTTGTCGTCTTCTAAGGGGATGCGGGCCGATCGCTTGCCGGATCTGGTCAACCACAACAAAACCCAGCGGGGGACAGCGGAGGCTAATGTCAGCGTGACTTTTGATTTGGCTGATCTCAGCCAGGCTGATTGGACCGTGACTCGCAGGCTCCGGGTAAATTCCCAGGGGAGTTATACTTCCAACTACTACATGAATGGCCAGCCCTGTACCCTGAGTGAGTTGCATGAGCAGCTCAATCAACTGCGGATCTACCCAGAAGGCTATAACGTGGTGTTACAGGGGGATGTGACTAGTATTATTTCCATGAATAGCAAGGAGCGCCGCGAGATCATTGATGAGCTGGCGGGGGTGGCCAATTTCGATCGCAAGATTATCCAGACCAAGGAAACCTTAGAATCAGTCAAACAAAAAGAGGACCAGTGCCGGATCATTGAGGCAGAATTACAGCGCAACCTCGATCGCCTCTCCCAGGACTGCCTCAAGGCCGAAAAATACCAAAAACTCAAAACCACAGTTCAGCAGCAGGAGCAGTTGGCGGCAATTATTACCTACCGCCTAGACCTGGTCAAAAGTCAACAACTCCAAGAACAAATCGCCGCCGCCGCCCAGCAGACCCAGCAATACCAAGAACAACTAGAGGCGATCGCCGCCAACATTACCAGCCGCACCGCTGCCTTGGAACAGGTGTCAGCCCAGGTCAAACTCTTGGGCGAGGAGGAACTCATTGCCCTCCAGACCCAGTTAGCCAACCAAACCGCCCAGCAAAGGCAATTAACTGCCAACTGCCAAGAAATTACCCAACAGCTAGCCCAAATCGCCACAGACCAAGAACAACTCCAGGCGGAAATTGCTCTCCACCAACAGCAGCTGAGCCAACTGGTCGCTGCCCAGCAGGAGCAGGAAAACCTGCTTAACTACGACCTCATCCCCAAGCAAACTGCTAGCCATCAATACTGGCAACAGCAACGCCAGTTAGTCCAGGAAACTGCCGCGGCTGCAGCGGCCTGGCTAGACCAGCAGCGGGAACTGATGCAGCAAATTACTGCCCTCCAGGGAAGGGTAGAACCGGCCAAGGCGGAACTCCAGCAGTTGCTCGATCGCCAGCGGTATTTGGCTCACCAGGCCCAGAGTCTGGGGGAAGAGCGATCGCACCTCCAGGGACAATTACAGATCAACCAAACTCAGATCATCCAGCTAGAAAAAACCCTAGCCGCCACCACCACCACCGCCCAGACCCTAGCCACCCAGCTAACAGCGATCGCCCAACAACTCCAACTCCAGCAGGCCACCCAGACCCGGCTCCAGCAAGAGCAGCGGGAGAAACAGCGGCTCTTAGATAAGCTAGAGGCTACCCTGCAAGCCCAACAGGAAACTCAAGGGAGCTACGCCACTAAGTTAATTTTGCAAGCGCAACTACCAGGGGTCTGCGGGTTAGTAGCTAATTTAGGTCGGGTTGCTCCGGATCACCAACTAGCCTTGAGCGTAGCTGCTGGGTCTAGGCTAGCCAACATCGTAGTGGAAGACGATGCCACCGCTGCGGCGGGGATTGCGATTTTGAAACAACAGCGGGGCGGGCGGGCAACTTTTTTGCCGTTGCGAAAAATCAACCCGCCGGTTTTTGACTACAGTCCCCTCAACTTGCCTGGGTGCCTCGGCTATGCCATCAACCTAGTGGATTTTGATCCTAAATATCGCAGAATATTCATCTATGTTTTAACCAATACTCTGGTATTTGCTGAGTTAGACCAGGCGCGGGCTTACCTGGGTCAATATCGGATGGTGACTCTCCAAGGGGAATTACTAGAAACCAGTGGGGCTATGACTGGTGGTTCTGGCTTGCCGGCCAATAGTCTGAAATTTGGAGATACTGAAACCCAAGAGTCTCAGGAGATGATTGGCCTGCGCGATCGCCTCTCTCAAATTCATCAGGTACTCAACCTGGGCGACCAGGCGATCGCCGCCTTGGCTGACCAGCAGCAAAACCTCAGCCAACAGCTCATCCAAGCCAAAACTAACCGCACAGCCGAGCAACTGCAACTGGATCAACTGCGCCAGACTCAGCAGACTCTCCAAACCAATATCAATAAAATTGATCAACAACTATGCCCCCAGGAGTTGGCCCAGACCACAACCCGGATCACGGCCCTCCAGGAGCAACTGCCTCCCCAGGAGGCCCAACTTGCCCACTACCAAACTCAACTGGCTGAACTGCAACAATCCCAAGCTCATGGTCAATGGCAGCAGATGCAGGCGATCCTCCAAGCCGCTGAAGCTGAAATGGCCGACTACGATCAGCAAGTCCGAAATGCTCAACAGACTCTCCAGGCGATCGTCCAACAACAGCAGCAGGTGCAATTGGCCCAAGCCAATGCTGACCGCGCCCTCCAAAACACCCAACAGCAAGGGGAAACCCTCAGGAATCAACTGCAAGCCAAGCAGACCCAAAACAGCCAACTAAGCGCCCAAATCAACCAGACCCAACTGGCGATCGCTGCCCAGGAAGAGCGCCTCGGCCGGGTTAAGCAGGAACGTGACCAGCTAGAAACCCAAGTGCGATCGCTCCACCTCGAACACCAACAAACCACCTGGCAGCTAGAGCAACTCCGGGAACTCCAAAGCAAACGCCAAGAGGAACTAACAACCCTGCAACAGCAGCTCCAAAGCCAACAGTTCCCCAACACCATAGACCTGCCGGAGATCCCACCATCCCAGATGCAGCCCAGTTATCTGCAACAACTCCAGCAGGAGATCCGCCAAGGCTACAAACGGCTACAGGCCATGGAACCAGTCAACATGCTCGCCCTAGAGGAACACCAGAACACCCGCGAGCGCCTCCAACAACTGAGCGATCGCCTAGCCACCCTGGAAGCCGAGCGCACCGAACTGCTACTGAGGATCGAAAACTTCACCACCCTGCGATTCCAAGCCTTCCAAGAGGCCTTTGATGCCATTAACCAAAACTTCCAAGTCATCTTTGCCGAACTCTCCGACGGCGACGGCTACCTACAACTAGAAAACCCCCAAGACCCCTTTGCGGCTGGCCTCAACCTAGTTGCCCACCCCAAAGGCAAACCAGTCCAACGCCTAGCCTCCATGTCGGGAGGAGAAAAATCCCTAACCGCCTTGAGTTTTATCTTTGCCCTGCAACGCTACCGCCCTTCCCCTTTTTATGCCTTTGATGAGGTGGACATGTTCCTCGACGGGGCCAACGTGGAGAGGTTAGCTAGAATGATCAAAAAGCAGACTGAAAACGCCCAATTCATCGTAGTCAGCCTCCGCCGCCCAATGATTGAATCCTCCGAGCGAGTGATTGGTGTCACCCAGGCCAGGGGAGCCTACACCCAAGTATTGGGAATTAAGCTACCAGAAAATGCCCGTGTCCAAACAGGCTAAGCTACCAGACATGCCGCATCTTCCCCACCATTAATCAAAGCCTAATCAAAACCAAACCGAAGGTAGTCCACAAAGGCCCCCCGAGGTTAAAAAATGACAAGTAATTTAGTGCTGCTATATTTATCTATAATGGCGTGATAAAACGAGCAATCTCGCCGCATCTTGAATTAATCAAAATAATGACAACTGAGAAAAACCGTCTGCGCTCTGATATCATAAACACCCTGGTTGTAACCCGTGATACTGGTAAGCGGCTGGGGGTAGTCAAGGAGCTACTTGTAGATGTCGATCGCCGCGAAGTCGTGGCCCTGGGTTTACGCGACAATGTTTTGTCCCTGTCTGGCTTACCCCGCTACATGATGCTAGACAGAATTATCCAAATTGGTGACGTGGTTTTAGTAGATAACGAAGATGTTATTGAAGATATTGACTTTGAACTATACACCAGCTTAATCAATTACGAGGTGATCACTGAGGGGGGCGAGTTCCTCGGTCGAGTGCGTAGCTTTAAGTTCAGCCTAGAATCAGGACGGATCCAGTCCCTGATTATTGCTTCTTTGGGCATTCCCCAAATTCCCGATCGCATCTTAAGTACCTACGAACTGCCAATTGAGGAAATCGTCAGCAGCGGCCCGAACCGCCTAATTGTTTTTGAAGGTTCTGAAGAGCGACTGATCCAACTGACTGTGGGCTTCCTAGAAAGTATGGGAATTGGCAAGCCCCCCTGGGAACGGGATGAGGAAGAATCCTACTACACCCCCAAGGTGCGCCAAGACAACCTAATTGGTACTGGACTGCCGATACGCCCCCCGGAGCGGCCCATCCAGCCCCCGATTACTGTTAACCAGGAGTGGGAAGAGGACGAATGGCAAGAGGAAGAGCAGCCCCGTCGTCGCCGGATGGAGGCCATGCGTTACGAAGAAGACGAAGGTGCCAACTGGGGTGATGAAGACCGCCCCATCATTGCCGAGGTGGAAGCCAAACCAGAGGCAACTCCTTACAACGAGCTAGAGGAAGATGCTTGGGCTGATGAACCCTATACTCCTCCTCAAATCAATATTCCAGAAAAGCAGCCGGAATATGAAGAGTAGCCAAGCTCAGTTGAGGGGCAACTTTTTTCACTCCCGAAAGCGTCGGCGAAACTCTCACCTAGCCAAATCCTTGGGTTGATTTAGACCATTTGATGACTTCACCTCCACTGGTTCCTGCCAAAAGGTAATCTTTGTGCCAGGCTAGGCTGGTCACGGCCTCCGGGCTGGCTGGTAGGATTTGCTCGAGTTTTTTGGCCTTTTGCCATAGGCAGATTTGGCCGTCGTCACTGGCGGAGGCTAGGCGGAGGCTGGCGGGTTGGAAGGCGATCGCATTCACCTTTTCTATGTGCCCCTCCAGGAGGTGTCCAGCCCAGCCTCCATCCTTGTCCTTTGCCCAGATAACCACCCCTTCAGCACTGGCGCAACCAATTAAAGGTGCAGTGGCCGGCTTGATTATTTGGCTCCAAGTGAGGGCCCTGACCTTGCCGGGGAAGCCGCGCATGATCCAGGGATCTGGATTGCCCCACTCCATGACCACCAGGGTGTTGTCAAAATTGCCTAAAGCCAGGTATTTGCCGTCTGGAGACCAGGCGATCGCCTGGGTGCTTGTGGGCAGGGCGAGCACATGGGGGTCATCATCCCAGTCTTGCCAAATTTTCACCCCTTGATAACCTGCGATCGCTAGGCGATCGCCGACGGGATGCCATGCCAAATCTAGGACTGACGACTCAACAAAATCCAAAGTGGTGATCACCTGATCCTGGGCTACATCCCAAACCTGGACGTAGTGACCACTGCTAAAGGCTAGCTCTGGTCTGCTACTGTGCCAGCTTAGGTGTTCAATCCACTGATCGGCTTCGATGGTTATCACTAGATCGAGGTCATGCCAGACCCGCACCCGGCCATCTTGACAGCCAGCCGCCAAGTATTGCCCATCGGCAGAAAATGCTAGGCAGTCCACTGGTTGCTCAGTGATTGACTGGAGCAGGTGGAGTTCTGACCCCCGCCAACAGATTACTTCCCCAGCGGCGGAACTGGCGGCTCCCCCCTGGTCTGTGCAGACTACTTGGGTGATGTATTCCTGGAGCTGGGCAAAGACTTGGCGATCGCGAAAGCCGCCCCCTTTACTTAGGCTAGGCATTGGCCGAACCCATCCCTGAGTTGTTGAGCATCTAAATTACGCCCAATGAAGACCAGTTGACTTTGCCGCACCTCATCGGGCTGCCAAGCCCGATCGCGCTTGCCATTAAAAAGCATATGCACCCCCTGAAAAACAAACCGCTCCTCCTGGCCGGCAAAATTTAAAATCCCCTTAAATCGGAAAATATCTCCGCCCTGAACCTCTAGTAGCTCACCAATCCAACGATTTAGCTTCAACTCATCTAGGGGCTGTAATTCCGTAAAAGCCACGGAATTTATATCTTCTTCATGGTGGTGGTGATGCTCGTGCAAAAATTCTGGGTCTATCTCCAACGCCCGGTCTAAGCTGAAGGCCTCTACCCCCAAAATTTGGCCCAGGTCAATCCCCGCGTAGTGGGTGGGGTAAACCTTGGCCAGGGCATTCATGCTCTGGATCCTTTGGCTGAGCAACTCTAGCTCAGCTCCGGGGATTAGATCGGTTTTGTTTAATAAAATCACATCGGCAAAGGCAAGCTGCTCTTGAACCTCTTTACTCTCCCAATGTCTTTGGATATGTTTGGCATCAACCACGGTTACCACTGCATCTAACAGGAGGCGATCGCGCAGATCCTCATCTACAAAAAAAGTCTGCACCACGGGGCCCGGGTCAGCCAGACCAGTGGTTTCAATCACTAGGCGATCGAACCCCCGCCGCCGCCTCAGCAAATTGCCAATAATCCTGATCAGATCTCCCCGTACCCGGCAGCAGATACAGCCATTATTCATTTCAAAAATCTCCTCATCTGCACCAACTACCAACTGGTGGTCAATGCCGACCTCACCAAATTCATTGATAATGACTGCTACCTTTTGACCATGAGACTCAGTGAGGATGCGGTTTAGAAGGGTTGTTTTCCCAGCCCCCAGGTAACCAGTCAAAACTGTCACCGGAATTTGTTGCAGGCTTACCATAGATAATGATTCCCATTTCCTGAGATATTGTTTTAGTCTAGCGTCTGTTGTCTGCGGTCAATAGTAAATTAGTTTTAGTCAAAGACTTTCTTGGCTGAGGGCACAATCCAAATTCTGATTAAAAATCAAAATTCAAACCCATGTCTAATCCATATCTAAAACAGGTATGAAAACCCAGGAATTTCTGGCAATTAATTTTTAGCAAATCAGATTGGCCATGGGTTTAATAGTTAAATTATCTGGAAAAGTTACTTTAGAGCCAGCCTAAGGTTACTTAGGATAGAGCCAAACTTAACCCCCTTTTGAAAATCATGAATCGAATTGATGGCCGTACCTTTAGCCAACTCCGCCCGATTAGTTTTATTCGGGATTTTACTAAATTTGCAGCGGGGTCAGTTTTAACCAAGTGTGGCGATACTCAGGTGCTCTGTACTGTGAGTGTTGAGCATGGAGTACCTAAATTCCTGGAGGGTCAAGGCCAGGGGTGGCTGAGTGCGGAATACCGGATGCTGCCGGGGGCAACCCACCAGCGCCAGCCTAGGGAGTGGCAAAAGTTATCGGGGCGCACCCAAGAAATCCAACGTTTGATTGGTCGTAGCCTGCGGGCAGCCTTGGACTTGGAGCTATTGGGGCAGATGACCTTACTTGTGGATGCGGATGTGTTGCAAGCGGATGCAGGAACGCGCACTACGGCAATTAATGGCGGGTTTGTGGCCATGGCCATGGCGATCGATAAACTAATTGCCACTGGCCAACTGGAGCGGTCACCAATCCGGCACCATGTGGCTGCCACCTCCGTGGGCATAATTGCTGGGGACGCTCTGCTAGATTTGAACTATCCTGAGGATGTGGCTGCCGAGGTGGATTTTAATATTGCTATGGATGAGAACCTAAACTTGATTGAAATTCAGGGCACTGCAGAACACCGTAACTTTAGTCGATCGCAACTCAACTGCATCCTAGACCTAGCTGAAACCGGCATCAAAGAAATCTTCCATCTGCAAAGGCAAGCCCTCAATCAATCCTAAATTTCGCTATGCCCAGCTTCACTCACTGGCTAAAGAATGCCCAACTCAAACTGGGGTTGGCTTTGCTACTCATTGCCCTAATCGGTATTCCCCTTGTTCCCCACTACGGCCTGAGCGTGGATGAGGGTACAGAAATTGCCATGGTGCGCCGTAATATCGAATTCGTCACCCAGGGTAAACCAATCCCCGGGGATCTCAAGTATTTTGGAACTTTTTTTAATGTGATTGCGGAGGGGGTCTTTCAAGCCCAAGCTTTTGTGAAAAGCGGGTTTTCCCTCAAAAATCTCAACTATACAGCCCAATTGAATACGGAAGCCGATCGCTTAGCGGCCCTGCGGGCTAGGGTGGATGTCAAGCACTACGTTACTTTCCTTTTTTCTGGGCTGACCTACCTGGCAGTGGCTGGGCTAGTGGCAATTTTCTGCGGCTGGGAATGGGCCTGGCTGGGGGTCTTGGGTTTAGCCCTAATGCCAATCCATTGGGGGCACAGTTTTTTTAACCCCAAGGATCCGCCCTTTGCGGCGATGTTCACCCTGGCCAGTTGGGCTGGGGCACATTTTTTGGCCCACTGCCTGGAATATCCCCATCAGAATCGCCGGACATTCCTGTACTCAATTTTGTACGGGGCTTTGTTGGGTTTTACCTCCGGGGTCAGGATTGGCGGGGCAGCGATTTTGGGCTTTATTGCCCTTACCTATGTGGGTTTAGCTTGGCCGGGGAAGCGGCGATTTATCTGGATATACGGCATCCTCGTGGCGGTGTGGTTTGGGGTTCATGCCCTGTGTTACCCGGCATTTTGGGCAAATCCGGTGGCGGGCTTTTGGGAGACCTACAGCTACTTATCCAGTCACCCGCTTCAGATCACGGTACTGTTTTGGGGCCTGGATATCCCGATTCAGGAAATACCCGCGCTGTATTTGCCGACGTGGGTCTGGCTCTCGATTCCAGGGATTTTTCACTTGGGATTCTGGGGCGGCTCGGTGTTTTTGCTGCGCCAGTGGGGGAGTTTATCTGTGGTTCAACGGGCGGGTTTATTACTTTTATGGTGGCAGGTGCTGTTTTTGCCGGGGTTAGCGATCGCCCGTAGTTCCCCCCTCTACGATGGAATGCGCCACTTTTTGTTCATTACCCCGGCGATCGTAGTGGTTACTGTAGTAGCGGGCATTAAAGTCTGGCAAGCCCTGGGAAGACATAGATTTAGATTATTTTTCCTGGGGCTGGTTATCGTGGCCTGCGGGGGGATTATTGTGGACATGATCACCCTACATCCTTACCAATATATTTATATCAACCGTCTGGCCGGGGGAATTGCCGGCGCTCATCAACGCTTCGATCTTGAGGTATTGGGCCTGAGCCTGAGGGAAGGCATGGAATGGTTAAATCAAAATGCTGCCCCAAATAGTACAGTAGTGGTAGGCGGGTTGCTAAATTCGGCTAGGTTATATGCTGCTCCTCAGTTACAGGTTAATGACTTGAAAACTAGACCAATTGAGCCTTTCTACTATCTCAGTTGGTTGCGATGGCAAGATCATAAGCGTTATCTAAATTGTCCGATCGTCCATCAAGTTACCCGCCAAGGAGTGCCCCTAGCGATCGTCCGCTACTGCTCAAATTGACCGTAGACCACAACATGGATGATTATCTAATTGCTGTTTTTGCTGACCGAATTCAAGCTGAATCTGCCTACACGGCCCTGGAGCAGGCTAGCTTACCCACGCCGGAGATGGCAATTTTAGGCAAAGGCTATAAGAGTATCAACGATTTTGATTTTATTGACCCGCCGGCCCGCCGCCGGACCCTGGGGATGATGACTTGGCTGGTGCCCTTTGGATTTTTAGCTGGCTTGAGCTTTAATGCGATTACCAAGTTGGATACCTTTCCCTGGGCTGGTACCCTGGGGAATCAAGTTTTAGGGGGGGTGTTGGGAGCGATCGCTGGCATGAGTGGAGCGATCGTGGCGGGGGGCGGTCTCAGCCTCTTGATCAGTGATGCTCCCCCCTATCGCAAGCTATTGGCTGCTGGCCAATACCTAGTAGTAGTTACAGGAAATAGCACCGGGTTGGCCGCTCCGATCCTGAAGCAGATGGGGCCCCAAAGCTTGCGGGGCAGCAATTGATATGTTGCCAAGACAGGAACTACTCAAAGGCATCGAGAACCAACAGACCATCACCCGGGTTTTAGATCTGGCTGAGCAGGCTTTGAAAACCTGGGAACTCAGAGCCACAGACTTTTTATCACCCCCAGAATTAGCTGAGGTGGAGCGAATTTTTAGTCGCCTCACGGAGGTACAAATGCTGACTTGGGGGGGTTATCCCCAGGCAGAACGGCAACGCTGCCTAATTGGTCGGGTAGAATTATCTCTAACTGCCGAACAAGTGCCTGTGGTCGCGGTGGAAATTGCCGGTAATTTCCTGTTTGATCCGGCTACCCACCGGGATTTTTTGGGGGCTATGCTCAACTGTGGGGTAGATCGCAGCAAAACCGGTGACATTATCGTCCTGGGGGAACGCGGTGCCCAGGCGGTAATTGGCTCGGAATTACTGGAGTTTTTTAGCCTAGAGCTAAAGCAGGTACGATCGGTGCCGGTGCGAGTTAAGCCCATCGACTGGCTTGATCTGAAAATTCGCCCGCCCCAAACGAAAGAAATGGTTACCACTGAAGCTTCCCTGCGTCTGGATGCGATCGCCTCGGCCGGTTTTGGCCTATCGCGCAGCAAAATGGTCGATTTGATCAATGCCGGGGAAGTACGGGTCAACTGGCAAGAAACCAGCCAACCAAGCTATAACATCAAAACCGGCGACTTGATTACGGTGCGGGGCAAAGGTCGCCTCCAGATTGGAGAAATTGCGATCACCAAAAAGGAGCGCTACCGCATCCAACTCACCCGGATCATCTAGAGTTACTTAAAAATACTAAGTTTCCTATTAAAAATACTGCTTTGGGAGCTACCCTAGGAGCATCCTCTAGTCTAATATTTGGAAAGTTATGTCCCTAGCCCAAGTCTTAAAGTTACGGCGCGATCGCCTCGCCCGACTCATTGATTTTCCCGTGATCCTGTGGTCTGGAGGAGCTTTAGCTAGGAACTTCCCCGCCAACACCTACCCATTCCGAGCCAGTAGCCACTTCCTCTACTTTGCTGGCTTACATCTAGAAAATTCTGCCATCCGTCTTTACGAGGGTAATCTGGAGCTATTCCTCAACCCGATGCCTTCCAGTAGCCTGCTTTGGCACGGGGCCCTACCCAGCCCCCAAGAAATTGCTGAGCTAATTGGGGCTGATCGGCTGTACCCGATGAATGTTTTACCCCTACATGCGACCGGGGCCGCCACAATCCCAGTGCAGGATGTCAAAACTTACCAAAAGCAAATACTGACCCTAGACCGATCGATTCCCTCAGGATCGCAGCTAGCTGGCCTAGACCGGGAACTGGCCGCAGCCTTAGTCAGCCTCCGCCTCAGTCACGACACCGCCGCCCTTACTGAAATCCGCCGAGCAGCCGCCGTCACCACCGAGGCCCATGCGATCGCCCGCCAGCAACTCCCGGCAGCCAAAACCGAAGCTGAAGTCAGGGCCATAATTGAATCCACTTTCATCGCTGCCAACATGGGCTGCGCCTACCCCAGCATCGTCACGACCCACGGGGAAATACTGCACAACAACCGCTACGACCACGAACTCCACCCAGGTGATCTCCTCTTGATCGATGCGGGAGCTGAAACCGAAACAGGTTGGGCCTCTGATGTAACCCGTACCTGGCCTGTGTCTGGGCAATTTTCTGCTAGCCAACAAGCCATTCATGACATAGTTTTAGCAGCCCACGACCGCTGCGTTGCCAAAGTCGCCCCCGGTGTGGAATACCAAGAAATTCACATGGAAGCAGCCCTGGTCATAGCGGCCGGACTAGTCGATTTAAAGATTCTACGCGGTCAACCAGCAGAATTGGTTCAAATGGATGCCCATACCCTATTCTTTCCCCACGGAATTGGTCATTTGCTGGGTTTGGATGTCCACGACATGGAAGACCTAGGAGACTTGGCTGGCTATGCCCCAGGCCGAGCCAGGAGCGATCGCCCAGGCCTAAAGTTCCTCCGCTTGCACCGCCCCCTCCAGCCGGGTATGGTAGTGACGATCGAACCCGGCTTCTATCGCATTCCAGCCCTCCTGCAAAGCTTTCCCTATCCAGAGCTAATTAACTGGGATAAATTAGCCCAATTTAACGATGTCCGGGGTATCCGGATTGAAAATGATATCTTAGTCACCGAGACCGGCCACGAAAACTTGACAGCATCTCAATAGGCGGGGGCTGCCAATAGCGACACCCCTACCCCTAAAAAAGACCCAACAATCACCTGAAAGGGAGTGTGGCCCAATAATTCCTTGAGGCGGCCTTCATTAAACTGTTTGCCATCTTGGAACATTTCATCCAGAATTTGGTTGAGAATTTTGGCCTGCTTCCCAGCCGCTTGGCGGACTCCCGCCGCATCATACATGACGATTATCGCAAATAGGGTGGCAATGGCAAACTCAATGCTATCCCAGCCGCAGGTCTGCCCGACCCCCGTGGCTAGGGATGTGACCAAGGCTGAGTGGGCACTGGGCATTCCCCCAGCACCGACTAGGATGCGGAAGTTAAATTTTTTGTTTTTGAAGACTTCTACAAACAATTTAATGACCTGGGCGGTCAGGGAAGCGACGATCGCTACAAGGAGAACATGGTTGTCGAGAACCTTGGCTATATCTTGCATGGTTCCACTCCGGCTCACACCTAAATATTTAATAGATAGTTAACTACAAAAAGTACCTAGTGGGTTCTGGCAGTAATAAAGTCAGCGATCGCCCGGAGAGGTTCCCCGGCGGCCCCCCAAGGGTGCAGCTCGGCTTGGGCGGCTGCCACAAGCTCCTGAGCCTTTTGTTGCGAGGCCTCTAGACCCCACAAACTAGGGTAGGTGACTTTCTGGGCTTGGAGGTCCTTACCCACAGTCTTCCCAAGCTGCTCTTGGGTGCCGGTAATATCCAAAATATCATCAATAATCTGGAAAGCTAAACCAATATTCTGGGCATAGCGACGCAGGGCCTGGATTTGCTCAGATTTAGCTCCGCCTAAAATTGCCCCAGACACTACGCTAGCTTCCAACAGAGCGCCAGTTTTGTGGGTGTGAATAAAGGTTAGAGTCGCCTCGCTGACATCGGGCTTCCCCTCAGACTCAAGATCTACTACTTGGCCCGCCACAAGGCTGCCCACGGCTTTGGCGATTTCACCGATTACCTGTAAGGTCAGCTCAGCAGCTACCCCTTGGCTTTGGGCGGTCACGGCAAAGGCATAGGTCAAGAGGGCATCCCCAGCCAAAATGGCAATATCTTCTCCATAGACCTTATGGTTAGTCAATTTGCCGCGCCGGTAGTCGTCGTTATCCATGGCGGGTAGGTCGTCGTGGATTAAAGACATGGTGTGGAGCATTTCTAGGGCACAGGCAGTGGGCAGGGCTTGGTCGATCGTTCCCCCGACAAGTTCACAGGCAGCCAAACACAGGATTGGCCGTAGTCTTTTACCTCCAGCTAGTAAGGAGTAGCGCATCGCTTCGTAGATCCGCTCAGGGTATCTAACGGCAATTGATTGGTCTAGGGCAGCTTCGACTACGGCTTGTTTTTCTTTGAGATAAATATTGAAATTAAAACTATTCATTGAATTTGGATTTGGAAGTCTGACCCCACAATTTTACCAGTACCCCAAACTTCGACCATAACTAAGCAATTCAGTAATTTAGTTGATTTAAATTTCAGTCAGATTGGCGATTGCGAAACTACGTCCCATGCCAAAATAATCATCATATAGCTCGTCAACAAGCTTTATTGAGGGCGATCGTATAATTGAAAAATGGACAACGGCGCTAACAATCCTCAACGTAAAAAATACGACGAAACCAGCCTCCTAGACAACCTGCCGATCGCAGCAAAACTCTGGGCAGAAAATCTCTCATGGCAAGAGCGCCGCTACCTGCTCTCAATTTGTTTCTTGATGAACGCCGCTTCCCCAGATGTTCAAGCCCGGTTTTTGGATGAATACACCGCCGATGGCCTAGTCTCGCGGATGCTAGCCGATCAAGACACCCTAAATCAGGTCAAACTGCACCTGCAAAATCTGCAAATCGATAACCCCCTTGATGAACCAACCCTCAGGGATTACATCCGCCAGTTTTATATCCATTCAGCCCAAGACATCCGCATTCAACCGGAAATTTATCTGGAATCAGCCCTGCGCCTAGTGGCTCGCTCCGAGGAACGCAACGACGTTTTTAACTACATCCTGGGCTTTGAAATTCTCAAGGTAATTTTTCAGATGAGTTGGCTAGAGCAGGAGCGGCTCTACCGGCTCCAAAAAAACCAAGAGGAGTTTTTCCACAACTACATTAAACCTATCCAGCACACCCACAAAATTAATGGGATTATCACCCCTAAAAACGAAACCATGTTTTTTGCTAGGCGCGATTACTATGTGCAGCGTCCCCAAGTTACCCCTAGGAAATCCCTAGAGTTGCTCATGGCGACCTTTACAACCCAGGTGGTGATTGGTCTGGGTTTTGGGGTGATTCGTCACCGGAAATCTCTAGAATTTGACCACGACTATATCTATTCCTCTGAGCCAGAAATTTTTCCTACCCAATAGCCAGCAGCCCTATCCCAGTCAGGAGCAGGAGGGCATTATCCAATAGCCCGGTCAAGGGCAAACGCCCCAATAGCCAACTGGGCGTAGAGTTTTGGTGTTGAATACTGCTATCAGCTGTGGTCATGCCGATAATCCAGCCAGCGTGCAGGCCGATCGCCAGCCCCAACTGGTCTACAGCCAGGGTAGCAGCCACTAGAACCATGCCCATCAGCCACAACCCCGGCAGCTGTCTAATGGTTTGGGCCCGTTCCCAGATTAGATGCAGCAGGGCAAATAGAGCACTGGAAAATACTGCCGCCCACAATAGGCTGGTCTGCTGTTGCCAGAGATTTAAGAAAATGCCACGGAATACGATTTCTTCAGCTGCACTGATCAAGCTGGCAACTAGCCACAAGGGAAGTAGCGATCGCCAGTTGGGAGGCCGGCCCTCGACCCAACCCAGGGCGATCGCCACCCCAAAGAGTAACCCCACACCAGCACAGCCCAGGGCCAAGCCACCGGCATACAAACCCCAAAATGGCCACTGCCAGCCATAATCCTGCAACTGAGTCTGCTCAATGTGCATCAATCCCCAGACTAACCCAGGTAATAACAGGTAAAGGCTGAGGACAAGGACAATTTTTTGCTGGGGCTGGAGGGGCTGGCCAGGATGATGGCCGGTCAACTTAGCAACGATCGCTGCGATCGGCAGCCAAGCCCCCAACCAAACCACCAAAAAAAGTCCAACTTTCCCCGGAAAGATTTGTTCCATCCGCAATCACACCCGATAGCCCTACATTTTTACCTAATTTCGGATTATTCAGCTTCATCGGAGTCACGATCTACCTGAAGCAAGTGAATATGCTTATATCCCAGCTTAATTTCAAACTCATCTCCTTGCTGAAGCCCCATGGCTTTCGTATAGGTAGCACCAATCACAATCTGCCCATTTGCATGGACACTAACCCGGTAAGTTGGCTCGCGTCCCCGCCCATCTTTTGCTCCTTCCGGGTCGAGGGGAACCCCCTTAGCAGCAAGAACCGCATCATAGAAATCAGTTAAATTTACACGTAGCTGCCCATCTTTAGTTTCAGTGTAATATCCACAGCGTTTTGCTGTTTCACGGCGGGGCAGGTGGGATAACTCCTTAACTTTTTGTAGGAGGGCCCTACCTGTTAATGGTGCCATAGCAATTTCGCTCATAACCTCAATAAATCTCCCAAATTGTGTAAGTGAAAATTATAACCTAATCGTATTTTCTAGCATAATCAAAAATATACACTTAACTGCTGAATATTTCCTAGGAATTTTGCTGAAATTCTAAATGTGCCACATGGCAGAAACTTACCCATTTGTGTTACCTAACATAGGTATCGGTAATAGTTAGGGGATATTTCTCGATTAATCCAGATAGACATTAAAAAATAGCCAGTGTGCTTAGGGCATCTGCAAGCCTTGGGTAAATCGATGCTGGCGAATCCTAGCAGTGTAAAAACCTCTGCTAAAGGTGATTAGGCAAAGGTGGCCAAGTAATTAAGACAATATTTAGGGATCCCATAACCGGGAACAGCGAGGAACAAACCAAGAACAAATACTGGACAACAGAAAAATAATACCCAGAGATTTTATTGTGAAGATTTATCTAATCTACCGGGTAGATCAGTAACTTGAATAAGAGAACAGAATCTACAACCCAAATATGACTATCGGCAAGATAATCGACAACTAATCAATGTCAGTCCAATGTTAATCAATAGAAACCTGCCCCATTACACCCTGGCAAATCAGAGTAAATTCAAGTATCAGTTACGGCCGTTGTGGGGCGAGAGTGAAGATTGGTGAAAAATGTTAGTTGACCCGGTATCTATTGGGCGAGTGCCTGGGGAAATAGTTGAGCTTTAGACGGCTTGCTGGCAAAACTTTATACGGCTCTTTATTTGGTCAGGAAAAACTGATTTAGCTGGGATGCTTTGATCCATGTCTGGATGGGGCTGTAATGAAGAATTAGTAAAGCTATTCAGCTTATCGGACTGCCTAAAGTTAAGTAATGATACGAGGTTTAAATAAACATAAGGAAAAACAACTGTGGTTTAGTTGACTCTTAAATTACCTTATTAATCCGAATTGCAGTTACCATGGTTAATGGTGTCGCAAATCCGGTACAAAGAAAACCCATGTTACCTATGCTTTACAGTTACCAAAAATCTGGGGCCAAGGTTAACTCTATCCAGCCGCCTGGGGGGTTATGCTGCGCTAATCATATCCAAGCTTTGGGGTTGGCTTTAGGGTTAATGACGGTTTTTTTGATCTGGCAATGGATTGCTGCCGTGCATACCCAGAGTCTTTCGTTGTTAGCTGATGCAGGGCATGGATTGATTGATGAACTGGCTCTGGTGTTGTCTTTGGTGACGACGTGGTGGGGGGAGTGTCGGGATATGGAACGGGCGGTTTTGTTGCCGAGCTCGCCTGAAAGGATATCCCTAGAAACCCTGTCAGCCTTGGTCAATAGTTTGACCTTGGTGGGAGTATCCCTGTGGATTGGTTGGGAATCGGTGGGGCGATGGCAGCATCCAGCGCTTATGCTTGATGGCTGGTTAATTTTATTGACAGCAATGATGGGGATTGTGGTCAACACTGTGAATATCTATTGGCTCAAGGGGAGTCGTAACTACAATTTGAATATGCGGGGAGTTTTCCTACATATTTTGGCAGACCTCTTGATCTCTTTTGGGGTGGTGTTGGCGGCGGTGGCGATCACTTGGCTGCATTGGTTGTGGATGGATAGTGCGATCGGCATATTGATTGCAGGCTTAATTTTAGCCATGGGCCTACCCCAAGTAGCTCAAGTTCTGCGGCTAATCACAACCCCGACCCTCAAAATTAACATGGTTAAAACTAGGCCGGATCCCTAGGAAAAATTAGGCTGGTGCCTGATTAAATTGAGAAACTCCTCCCTGGTTCGAGAATCCTCTTGAAAAGCCCCCAGCATTGCACTGGTAACGGTCCAAGAACCAGGCTTTTGGACACCGCGCATCACCATGCACATGTGGGAAGCTTCCATGACAACTGCGACTCCCCTCGGCTCTAGGGCCACTTGGATGGCCTCAGAAACCTGACGAGTTAGCCTTTCTTGAACTTGGAGGCGGCGGGAGTACATCTCGACAATTCTGGCTAGCTTACTCAGACCCACCACCTTTTGATTGGGAATGTAGGCGACGTGGGCTTTTCCCATGAAGGGCAGCATATGGTGTTCACAGAGACTAAAAAAGTCAATATCCCGGACTAAGACCATTTCATTGTGGCCTTCGTCAAAGATTGCTTCATTAATCAAACTTTCTAGGGATTGGCTGTAGCCACTAGTGAGAAACTGCATGGCTTCTGCTACCCTTTTGGGGGTTTTGAGGAGGCCTTCCCGCTCTGGGTCTTCTCCGACCCCAATCAGCATGGCGCGCACTGCGGCCATCATGTTTTCTTTGACCTCTTCAGGGGGAATACTGACCGCTGCTTTTTTGCCCTGTAGGGTACTGCGATCGGGCCTAGCAAGGATGCCTTGAGACAAATTAACTTCGCCTGGGTAGCCGTTATCAATGGTCATAAATTTTTTAGGATGTGATTTGCTAGTGGTGGGGCCTATTAGAGGGCCCCGGCATTGGGCATGAGAATTAACTCCTCGACTACCGCCGTATTGGGTAGTAAGAGGATTTGCCAAACCAGTTGGGCAATGCTGTCGGGGGTAAGCATGGCTGCCCGGTTTAGCTCCACTTGGACGGTGGGACTGTCCCAGATTGGGGTGTCCACCGCACCGGGACAGATAGTAGTCACACGGATACCATTGATCCGTTCTTCAGCCCGGAGGGTCTGGGAGAGGCTGGCTAGGGCGGCTTTACTGGCGCTATAGACTCCCCAGCCGGGGAAGGCATTTTTGGCAGCGATCGAAGCGATATTGATGATCGTGCCCTGTTGTTGTTGGCGCATGACTGGCAAGACCGCTTGGATACACTGAAAAGCACTAGTGAGGTTGATGTCTAGTACCTGTTGCCACTCGGCCAAGGGGGTATCTAAAAGGGAGTTGGTGTAACCAATGCCGGCATTATTAACCAGAGTATCCAGCCGCCCCCAAGCTTGGATAATTGATTCGATTTGGGGTTTAACTTCCTTTGGTCGGGCCATGTCAATGCTGTAGACTCTGGCTGTGACTCCGAGCTTATTGACTTCCTGCTGGACGGCCTGTAGTTTCAGGAGGTCGCGGCCGACTAGGGCAAGGTTAGTGTTGGCGCTGGCAAGTTTTAGGGCGATCGCACGACCAATGCCGCTGCTGGCCCCGGTAATCAGAGCTACTGGTTGAGTCATAATTTATTCAAGGAAAACACCAATCTGGCGAAACTTTTGGTAGCGCAACTCCCGCCGCTGCTGGCCAGTCAACTGGCTGAGCATGGCTAGGTTGCGAGTGATAGCTTGCTTGAGAGTTGCTGCGGTGGTGAGGGGGTCTGCGTGGGCACCGCCTACGGGTTCTGGCAAAATTTCATCTAAAATTCCCAGCTCCTTAAGATCGTGGGCTGTAATCTTCAGAGCTTGAGCCGCTTGGGGAGCCTGCTGGGCATCTTTCCAGAGGATGGCCGCACAGGCTTCTGGGGTAGCTACGGTATAAACAGCGTGCTCGAACATCAGCAGGCGATCGCCCACACCTATACCCAAGGCTCCGCCGGAACCGCCCTCCCCAATTACAGTGCAGATAATCGGTACACTCAGGCGAAACATTTCCCGCAGGTTATAGGCGATCGCCTCTCCCTGTCCCTGCTTTTCGGCCTCTACCCCGGCCCAGGCCCCAGGGGTATCAATGAACGTGAGAATCGGCATATCAAAGCGATCCGCATGATCCATCAGGCGCATGGCCTTGCGATAACCACCGGGGGAAGCCATGCCAAAGTTACGAGCCACGTTGTCTTTGGTGTCGCAGCCCTTTTGGTGCCCAAGCATGACGACCGGTTGGTCACCAATCCGACCCAGGCCACCGACTAGGGCTGGGTCATCACTACCTTGGCGATCGCCATGTAACTCCAGCCACTCATCACTAATTGCTTGGATATAATCTAGAGTACTGGGGCGGCGTGGATGCCTAGCCAACTGCAACCGCTGCATCGGCGATAAACTACTGAAAATTTCTTTTTTCAACTGAACAGCCCGCGCTTCTAGTTGGCGAATTTGTTCTGAGACATCAACATTATTTTCCACAGCCAATTCCCGAATCTGCTCTATTCTCGCTTCAAGTTCAGATAGGGGTTTCTCAAAATCTAATAGGATGGGCTTACGTTCAGAGGTGGGCACTGCTGGCTACCGAAATGTTTACCATTCGTAATCATACACTAATAAATATATTTACAGTTACCAATGGGTATTTACCAGGGGTGGAAGCTAATTCCAAGGATATTGAGGCAGCCCAAGCAAGCTGTAGGCCTGTGCCCTAGCCTGATCTAAGGTTGCAGCATAATCACATACCCCTTGTAAGCATCCTGTGAATATTTAGTCATTGCTAATTTTCTATAACCTGCCTGTGGAGAGAACTCTATACTGGAAAACTAGATAGACAATTTTGGCTTTTATCCCTGTAAATTATGTCCAAGCTCTCTAGAAGTCAGGCGATCGCAAAAACTTTGCACACCCAAGCAGAAATCCTTGGTTTCACCGTTGCCATCATGTGGGTAACAGAACTTATTGATTTATTTGTGCTGCGCGGCCGCCTAGACCGCTTTGGTATTTATCCTTTGCAGTTGAGTGGTTTGTGGGGAATTCTCTGGGCCCCATTTCTGCACCATGGTCTTGGCCATTTAATTGCCAATACTATCCCTTTTGTGATTCTGGGCTGGTTGGTGATGCTCCAGGAAACCTATGACTTCTTTATTGTGGCTACCATTTCAATGTTTGTGGGTGGTCTGGGCACTTGGTTGTTTGGTGGAGCGAATACTATTCACCTGGGAGCTAGTGGGGTCGTGTTTGGCTTCTTGGGCTTTTTGCTGTCGCGGGGATTTTTTCAGCGGAATCTCCCTTCAATCCTACTATCATTGATTGTGGGCTTGACCTACGGCGGGCTACTTTGGGGGGTACTGCCCCTGCAACCCGGAATCTCTTGGCAGGGGCATTTATTTGGCTTTATCGGAGGAGCGATCGCCGCCAGATTGATCGCCAAGGCAGACACTTCCGAAAATTTGTAACCATCAACAAGACCCCATGACCTCCTCTCCACAAGATTCGATCGCCCAAGAGCTACGCAACCAGTTCCTGATTCTGGGAACTGGGGTGGTGCTGATGTGGGCTGTTGAGATTTTAGATACTTTCGTATTTCGCCGCAGTCTAGATAAATTTGGGATTCGTCCCCTGGAGCTTACGGGCCTAATCGGCATCCTGTGGGCTCCATTTTTGCACGGGGGATTTGGTCATCTGATCGCTAACACCTTCCCATTTATTACCCTGGGTTGGCTGGTAATGCTCCAAGAAACCAGTGATTTTTTCATTGTGACCGTGGCCACCATGGTATTGGGAGGGCTTGGTACATGGTTGTTTGGTGGGGCGGGTACTATTCATATTGGTGCGAGCGGTGTAATTTTTGGCTATCTGGGGTTTTTATTATTTCGGGGCTTTTTCCGGCGTAATCTTCCTTCGATCGTCCTGTCGGTGGTGGTGGCCTTTGTGTATGGTGGTCTGCTCTGGGGGATTTTGCCGATCCGGACCGGGGTATCCTGGCAGGGGCACTTGTTTGGCTTTATCGGTGGAGCGATCGTCGCTAAATTTCTCTCTGGCAAACCCTATGCCCAGTAAGCCCAGAAAGCAAAGTATGCCCCATTTGGTCGGGTCTAAATGGACAGCCACCCAAAACACCTTTGGTTGGCAGCACTTTCAAGTGATTAACCGTAAGCAGCACAGCGGCTCTAAACTGATTTTTGCGGAGATGGTGGCAGCCTGCGACCCCCAAGTACGGTTCTGGTTGAATGCTCAAATCCTGCGCGATCGCTCAACATGGCTCCCCGGTTGGCAGCCCTTCAATCAGCACAGATAGGGCACAAATAGCCTAGAGAATCCCAAGCCATATCTCAAAATTAAATAATTGCTTTCTGTCAGGTGTTAAATATCTGATGTAACTCCAGTTAGACTTTGCACATATACCCAATCCTACGCACGGCAAGCCAACTGCAAATATTGCAAGGCAGCTGAGAAAGTGGTAGAACTCCCTAAGAGGATGTTTGAAAAGATAAAGACGGTCAAACCCGTCACTACAAACTCAGGTATTTAGATGGTGTAACAAGGATTTTTCAGCTCGTAGTGATGACTTTAGTCATCAAAATAGTCATCAAAATGACTAGAGGCCAGACTTTTCAGACACCATCTAAAATTTGGGCTTCCAGACCACAAAGGAATAGCCCTCGTGATAAAGGCTACCAAATTTCACCCGTTGACTGTGGAGAATTTCGATTTGACTATCGGCGGCTAGGGCTTGCAATCGAGTCAAGTAACCAGATAAATAACCCCGGAAACTATGATACTTGTAGGCCATGTAATCTACTAGTTTAGCTTGGTCATACAGTTCTTCAAGGGGTTCCATATTCAGACAGAGGGCGGGTTTTTTATCCAGGATAAATTGCAGCATGGCCTCGTAGCGATCGCCAATTTGTTCTAGGGCACACATAGTGAAGAATGCACTATTAGCTGGTACCTCTAAGCCATAATCTGGGTTAAAAAAATCAAATTGTCTCCCCTCTACCGGCAGACCCTTTTTACTGCCCATCAGATTGGCAATTTGCACCGCTGCTTCAGCCCAGTCTAGTCCGTAGATACGCCGGTCTGGATAGAGATTGGCCAAATCAATTAAGTTATAGCCACTGCCACAGCCAAACTCATAGATGTGGTCGTACTCCCCCAAAAAAGCCTGAAATAGATAAACTCGCATGGCCCGGAAAAAGTTTAGCTCGAACTTGGCATCCAGGGCCTGCACGTAGTCTTGCTTGAGCCGAATAATTGGGTTGGCGCTGATAAATCTGGGAATTAAGGTATCTAGATCAAAGTCTTGCTGGCTGAAATTATTTAAGTATTCTGACCATGCACTTTCCCAAATGCCCTGGCGGTGCTGTCCAACTTGGGAGAAGGTCTTATTGTCTAGCTTTTGGAGGATATCTAGGATGGTTCGATCGCGTTGGTCGGGGGTCAGCAGTTGGTAGCGTAGGTCTTGACTTTGGATAATTTGCTGGGCTGCTGGGGGGATATTAGTTGCCCCTAAAATTTCTGTGAATTCCGAAACGGTGAGGGTGTGAATATTGGACACGCGATCGCTTCTCCTTAGATAGTCCCTAGCTCAATTAATCAGGGTTATGGTTATTATGCCCAGATTATCACAGATACCGGATGTGGCCAGACGATCATTCAACTGGCACAGGTTTACCCCAGGGGTATCCGATGGCAATTCAAAATTAGGAGTAGGGTTAAGTGTGTTGCCAGATTAGATTCATCAAGCGATCTATCTAACTGTAATCTGTTAATCTTGGGCTTAGTCATTGCCCCAGGATATGTGCCAGTCGAGTTATCGGACTTGCTGGAGTAACTACCAGTATTTAAACATGAGCTATGCAAAGTCAGATTGGGCAATTGGTTTGGGTGATAGTGATTAGCTTGACCGCAGCGGCTGCCTCTGTGCTAATTTTTGCTGGTTATCCGGGAGTATGGCTGACCCAGTTTTATCAGTGGCTGTTTGGCTGGCAATTTCCTGCCCGTTTGGGGTTGGGTGGCTTATTTTTTGTTTTATTGCTGAGTGCCCTTTACCCAATTGGTGTGATCATTGGCTACTTGGTTGGATTCATGGGTTTACCAGCAATCTGGCCGCAGATGTCGTTCTGGTTAAGATGGGTCACTGGTCTAACTACAGGGTTAATGTGGACAGTGGCACTATTCATTTATATCTACCAAGTTTCCTTAACGGCTAAGTGAGTAGTCTCGGCTTAGTTGTGAATTGCAAGCCATTTTTTTACAGAACTAATCTATGGCTACAGACAAATTTCGCCGCCAATTGCAAAAGGAAGCCCGCCTGTGGCAAAACGAAGGTTTGATCAGCTCCGAGTGCTATGACCAGTTGGCTGACCGCTATCAGTTTGCCAATCTGGAAACAGTGGCCCGGAATCGTTTTGCGATCGTACTTATCCTAATCGGTAGCCTGCTGATGGGGCTGGGAGTGATTACCTTTGTGGCCGCTAACTGGCAAGATTGGGGGCGCAACATCCGGGTAGTTCTCCTGCTTTTAGTGTTTGTGACTCTCAATGTCAGTGGATTCTATGTGTGGCAGCGATCGGCTCAGCAGAGTTGGCAATCAATGCTGGGCCGCGGGCTACTTTTGGCGGGGAGCTTGTCCCTGGGGGCAAATATGGCCTTGATGGCCCAGATGTTTCATATCAGCGGAGCAGAATACAAGCTATATCTGACTTGGGGTTTTGGGGTATTGCTGATGGCCTACAGCCTGCGGCTGCCCCTCCTGGGTATCTGCGCGATCGCCTTAACCGGAATCGGTTACTGGACAGGGCTGGGAGCAGTGGACATGGATACGCAAGATTGGCTATGGCATTTGCTGATTCAGTGTATGCCGATTGTTGCCAGTATTGCCTATCTGCCCTTGGCCTACTGGGGGCGATCGCCTCTCCTATTTGGTTGTAGTGTATTGGCAATTATTTCAACTGTGTTTAATAACTTTGGCCTAACGCCGCCAGCTTCTTCCCAAAGTTTCCCAGATGCCCTCAGAAATGTGATCGCCCTAATCGTAATGCCCGCTTGGCTATGGAGCTACCGCCACAGTTGGTCAGACATCAGATTCATAACACTCTGCCGCAAGCTGAGCATACTGCTGCTGATCATTTTGGGTTTTTTCCTGTCGTTTTTTGACCCTTGGCTGAGTAGCTATACCCCAGAAGTCTCCTGGTTCCATTGGCTCAACCTGAGCTTTTTCACCACCTGGGCCGGCTACAACTGCTACAAACAAATCCAAGCTGACCGGTCAGATCTGACTAACTCCACGGTTTTAGCAATTTTGGGGGTCATGGCTTTGGTGATGGTCTGGCACGGGGCGATCGTCCCAATTCCAGTGGTAGCCACTTTTATCTTTAACGCCCTCCTATTTATCTTGGGGGCAGGATTGGCCAGGGAAGGCCTCCTGGGCAGCAGCCGCCTGCAATTTTGGTCAGGGTTACTACTGCTGGGGTTACAGATTTTTAGTCGCACCTTTGAATACGATACAGCTCTAATCCTAAAGTCTTTGATCTTTATCCTCTGCGGCCTAGGCATCATCACCGCAGGCATCTGGTTTGAAAAATACATCCGCTGCCCCAACCCGCCAATTCAACCCAATCAACCCTAATCAATCGGCATGGTAATTACCGACAGTCCTTGACCTGCAAAACCCATAAAATTTTGAAACCCAAGACCACAAACCTATGCAAACCCGAATCCCCGCCCTCCGTCTGTGGCTACCCCTGGCAATTCAAGTGCTTATGATTGCCAGTATTCCTGCCACAGCGACTTGGATTTACGCTACCGGCAAAACTGTAATTCTCCAAACGGCCCCGGTCGATCCCTACAGTCCCCTGTTGGGATACTCCCAAACCCTGAGCTATGATGTCTCCCGCTGGGATAACCTAGAAAAACTGGGCAAGATGCATTCTATCGATTACATCAAGCGTGGAAAGCCAATCTACATTATCTTGGAAGCTCCTGCCCAGGCCGGGAACCCCTGGCGGCCGGTAGCTATTCAGCTTGAAAAGCCCAATAGTTTGCCAGCAAATCAACTAGCCCTGCGTGGCCAGCCAGAGTATGGCCAGATCCGCTACGGCTTGGAAACCTACTACATTCCTGAGGGGAAAATTCAAGATATTAACCGGGAGTTTGAGCAGATCCGCCGGGGGCTGGGCCCAGATAGCCGACCACCGATTTGGCTGGAAGCTAGGGTCGGAGCAGACGGGCAGGCTGTCCCTGTGGCTCTGATTGTGCGCGATCGCCGCTACACCTACTAAGGAATTACCAGCAAATTGGCAAATATGGAGGAAAATTACGAAAATCACCACAACAGACTTTAAAAGCACACTCCAAGATATGGAGGGGAAGACTGTATATTTGTAGTCTGGGTCACCAAAATCTAATCATTGGCATTAAACTTACCGCTAACCTACTGAGGCATAAAATATGAAGACCAAAAAATTTCGGAAGCTCTTCCCAATAACTGTGTTAGCGATCGCTGGCTTAGGAGCGATCGCCCCAATTGCCCCAGCCAATCCAACTAATAGCCAGGCAGTGGCTCAAGCCTCGGTTGAAAGCCGTTTAATTGGGCACTGGCAAGTCCAAAATATTTTTTTTGTGCCGATTAATGTGATCCTCACAGCCAATGGCCGGGGCTATGTTCTGGTTCCTCCCTTTGCCCTCAACCCCCAGTCCCAGCCCCAGGCTTACGAATTTACCTATCAGGTAAACTCCGCAGGTCGCCCCCTGCAAATAGATATCATCGCTCCAGAAACCGAACCAATCAGAACCATTTTTGAATTTGTCAATGATCGGCAAATCCGCATCGAACTAGTAGGCATCCTCCCCGGTGAACCCAGAGCCACAGAATTTACAACTGGCGTTTTGACCATGGAAAAGGTATCAAACCTGACTACCCTACCCAGAAATACCGAAATTGCCAATTCCCTAGAAGCTCGTAATCGTGAGCGGGAGTCCCAAGCCAGATTCACTACCGAGATAATCATTGGCTCCTTGGCCAGCTATTACAACGAAAAGAAACAATTTACCAGCGATTTCAAAGCCCTACAACTGGAACTTGACGAGGAAGAAAAACGCTTCTATGATTTCCAAATTATCCTAGGCGATACCCCCAGCCAAGGAGCCATGGTCACAGCTATTGCCAAAACCCCCGGACTCAAGAGCTTTACGGGGGTGATTTACCCCCTCGAACCCAGTGGAGAAAACAGCCGACCCTACGCCAGCAAGGTCTGTGAAACTCTGACTCCCAGTATTACCCCACCAGCCAAGCCGATCCTGAGCGGCCAGGAGGTGCAGTGCGCTCCCGGCTCCCAGACCCCTCAGCCGCGTCGTCGGCCGCCCGGAGGATTTTTCTAGACATGGCCGGGTTGATTTCCCCAGAGTTGCTGCCCTACCCCCCCGGTAATCCACCGATCCGCTTGGGGGTGATGGCCTCTGGCAGTGGCTCTAACTTTGCGGCCATTGCTGGGGCAATCGCCTCTGGGCAGTTGGCCGCCCAAATTCAAATCCTGGTTTATAACAACCCCGGCATCAAGGCGTGCGATCGCGCCAAAGACCACAACATCCCAGCAATTCTGCTCAACCATCGCCATTATCCCAGTCGAGAAGCCCTAGACCAAGAAATAGTCAGGGTCATGCAAAAATTCCAGGTAGATTTAATTGTGATGGCTGGTTGGATGCGGCGGGTCACACAGGTACTAATTGATGCTTTCCCAGAACGGTTAATCAATATCCATCCCAGCCTGTTGCCCAGCTTTCCTGGCCTAAAAGCTGTGGAGCAGGCCCTCGCGGCCGGGGTCAAAATCACTGGTTGCACAGTCCATTTCGTTGCCCTAGAGGTAGACAGCGGCCCGATTATTGCCCAGGCCGCCGTGCCAGTGCTACCGGGGGATACCCCAGAAAGCCTACACCAGAGAATCCAAGCCCAAGAGCATCAGATTATCATCGGAGCGATCGCCCACCTAGGTCGCCACTGGCAAACCTAGGCATTTGGCAATCAGAAAATGGATATACTGCATATTGCAAGTATTACTCCATAGTCTTGATGTATGTATGACTATTAACCATGACCATCTCCTCTTCAGCTACCACTACGAACTCCCCAAAGAATACATTGCCCAAGAACCAGTCACCCCCAGAGATATTTCCAAACTATTGGTAGTCCAAGGAGATAATCAGCACCACCACGGTCACTTTCGAGACCTGCCCAAGTTTATCCAAGCCGGAGACCTGCTGGTCTTAAACAACACTAGGGTTATGCCAGCTAGGCTATTTGGCCATAAAACCACCGGAGCACCAGTCGAAGTCTTGCTTCTAGAAGAAAGAGAACCCCACTACTGGCTAGCTTTGGTAAAGCCTGGTAAGCGCCTCAAACTAGGTTCTAGGATTGTTTTTTCCCATAGCCATGAAGAGCACCTGCAAGCTTCGCCCCTCACCGCCAAAGTAGTGGATCGCGATGAAGACACTGGTGGCCGCTGGCTAAAATTTGAAATTCAACCAGGTCACACCCTTGAGGAACTATTGCAAGAGTTTGGCCATGTTCCTCTGCCGCCCTACATCACAGACAGCCACGCTGATCCGGAGCGCTACCAGACTGTCTATGGCAGCAATTCTGGCTCTGCTGCGGCTCCCACGGCTGGGCTGCACTTCACGCCGGAACTGTTGGGAGTGCTTAAAGATCAAGGCGTCAAGATTGATTTTTTGACCCTCCATGTGGGGGTCGGCACTTTTCGCCCCTTAGAAAGCCTGAATATCACTGAGCACAAGATGCACCAAGAATGGTTAGAAGTCAGTCCTAAGTTAGTGGAATTAATTCAAGAAACGAAGAGAGCCGGAAATCGAGTTTACGCTGTGGGAACAACGGTGGCTAGGGCTTTGGAGTCTGCGGCGGCCCAAGGAGAATTACAGCCATACCGGGGCAAGACTGACCTTTACATCTACCCCGGCTATCGCTGGCGAGTTGTGGATGGCATGATTACTAATTTTCACTTGCCCCGCTCTAGTTTGCTGCTGATGGTCTCGTCTTTGATTGGGCGAGAGCGGCTGCTTTCGCTCTACCAGGAGGCGATCGCCAAGGAATATCGCTTCTACTCTTTTGGAGATGCTATGTTGATTACTCCGGAGGCTGTACACCAGCTTTAGAGCCACAGGTTAATCAAACTAAAATGGCAGTCCTTAGCTCAAGTTATCTACGTCTATGGTATAAGTTGAGTAAATTCCTTTGGTGAAATAATCAATAGCTCCACTAAGTTTAGATCGTGAGTATCAGACTAAGCCCGGAACAAATTGGTCAATTGCAGGCAATCGGCAATTCCTTACAGCAGCGTCGCCGTGAACTGGGCTGGTCGTTGGAAGAAGTCAATGCCCGTACTCTAATTAGAAAGCCAATTCTAGAAGCGATCGAAACTGCAGATGTATCAAATTTACCTGAACCAATCTACATCCAAGCCCTGATCCGTCGTTACGGTAATGCCCTGAAAATGGATGGTAACGCTTTGAGTGACACCCTTGCCATAGAGCCGCCTACTGTTGTTTCAGAAGTTATGGCTGGTAGTGCTCTCAAGACCTTTGGTAGTCCTAGCGATGATGACACCCTCCCCAAACTCCAGATAAATGCGGAGGAAATGAGAGAACGATTAGGGGAATCCTTGGCTAAATTCCGCCCCTATTTGCTGATTGGCGGCAGTGTAGTTGTGGCGATCGCTCTAATCGCATTTCTCCGTCAACCCCTAGCTGCTTTTATCTCCCAGTTAAACCAAAACAGCCAATCCCGCCCTAGAGAAACCCAGCCTAGTCCCGTTCCAGTTGTTTCTCCATCTCCAACCCTCTCGGCCGCCTCCCCTCCACAGAACCAGCTAGAAATCGTAATTAAACTAACCGATGAGTCTTGGCTACAGGTTGATGTAGATGGCCGGGTTGCCTTCGAGGGCACACTACCCAAGGGCACAGAACGAAAGTTCATCGCTAGAACCAGAACTGCTGTCAGTGCCGGTAATGCTGGGGCGGTGAGCGTATCGGTTAATCAGCAGCCCGCCAAGCCCCTGGGTAGGCCAGGGGAAGTCCGAGAAGAGGTATTTACAGCCAATAATTAGATAACCGGGGTTATCTAGTTTCAGCATGATTGCGGTTACACTCTTAAATCTCTAGCCGGTAATCCCTGGGAGATAAGCTGCGGAGGAGTTACAACTCCGGGGTTTTGGCTATTGAGTCGGTCGGCTGGTAACCTTACTGTGACTTTGATCACGCACCGTAGAATTACCAAGTCACCATATCCATTGGCGGTGGTCACGGGTCTCACTCCCAGACTGTCACAGGCGATCGCTGATGACATCACCAATGAAACCTAGCAGAACCATCATACTAATGAATGTAAGGCAAGTAATGAACTAACACTCCACCAAAACTATGCTATCTATCAGCTTCTATTCCACTCTCAACCCCCAAGAAGTTATTGAAGATGTACTAATCAAACGGCAAGTTGACAAAACCGCCCAGCAGCAGTTGCGATCAATCTTGCTCCAGGAGGAAATCAGTGAAGTTGAAAAAACCCTAATCGACCGGATTCTCTACGGAGTGCGTCGGGGCATCCTGCAACTAGCCACCGATGCCTAGGGTCAGGAAACCTCGATAAATAAAATTGCCCCGCTGCTATAGAATCTATAAATAATCTTGAATTTTGGGAACCCAAATCTATGGCGAGCGGTTATGTTGCTCTAGTGCTCCATGCCCATCTCCCCTTCGTGCGCCACCCGGAGAGCGACTACGTACTTGAAGAAGAGTGGCTGTTTGAAGCAATTACCGAGACCTACATTCCCCTATTGCACGTATTCGAGGGGCTGAGGCGGGACGGGGTTGATTTCAAACTCACCATGAGCCTCACCCCGACCCTAGTATCGATGCTGCGCGATCCTCTGCTCCAGGAGCGCTACGACCAGCACTTAGCTCAACTCCAGGAGTTAATCGAAAAAGAGATCGATCGCAACCAGCACCACGGCCACCTGAGCTACCTGGCCGAGTTCTACCAAAAGGAGTTTGCCCAAACCCGCCAAACCTGGGAGAGATACCAAGCAGATCTGGTGACAGCCTACAAGCAGTTCCTAGATACTAACAACCTAGAAATCATCACCTGCGGGGCTACCCACGGTTACTTCCCCCTGATGCAAATGTATCCCCAGGCGGTGTGGGCCCAAATCCAAATCGCCTGTGAGCATTACGAGCAAAATTTCGGTCGCCCCCCCAAGGGTATCTGGCTCCCAGAATGCGCCTACTACGAAGGGGTGGAAAGAATGCTGGCCGATGCGGGCCTACGTTACTTTATCACCGATGCCCATGGTATTCTCTATGCCCGTCCTAGACCCCGCTACGGCAACTATGCACCGATTTTCACAGAAACCGGGGTGGCAGCCTTTGCCAGGGACTACGAATCTTCGCAGCAGGTGTGGTCTTCAGAGGTGGGATACCCAGCGGCCGAAGAGTATCGGGAGTTTTATAAAGATCTGGGCTGGGAGGCTGAGTATGAGTACATCAAGCCTTACATTATGCCCAACGGGCAACGTAAAAATACTGGGATTAAGTACCACAAGGTGACTGGCAAGGGCCTTGATTTGGGGCAGAAGGCTCTCTACGATCCCTATTGGGCAAGGGAGAAGGCCGCTGAACATGCGGGCAATTTTATGTTTAACCGGCAGCGGCAAGTGGAAGGGCTGTTTGGGATTATGCAACGATCGCCCATTGTAGTTTCCCCCTACGATGCGGAATTATTTGGCCATTGGTGGTACGAGGGGCCCTGGTTTTTAGATTACTTTTTCCGCAAATCTTGGTTTGACCAAAGCTCCTATGCCATGACTCACCTGGCCGATTACCTGCGCCATAACCCCAACCAGCAGGTGTGCAAACCCTCCCAATCTAGCTGGGGCTACAAGGGCTTCCATGAGTACTGGCTCAATGAAACCAATGCCTGGATCTATCCCCACCTCCACAAAGCCGCTGAGCGAATGATTCAACTAAGTTATCGGGAACCTGCGGATGAATTGGAGGAGCGGGCCCTCAACCAAGCAGCCCGGGAATTGCTCTTGGCCCAATCATCGGACTGGGCGTTTATTATGCGGACTGGTACTATGGTTCCCTACGCGGTGCGCCGTACTCGTAGTCATCTACAGCGCTTCAACAAGCTCTACGAGGATATTAGTGATGGCAAAATTGACAGCGGCTGGCTCCATAAGGTGGAAGTGATCGACAATATCTTCCCCCAGGTAAATTACCGGGTTTATCGGCCTTTGTAGGGGCAGTTTGTGTTTCAGGGTCAACCAACTGGGCGATCGAACCAGGCGGTTAAAGCCACAGCGATCGCATCAGCCGCGTCGTCGGGCTTAGGAATTGATTGGAGATTGAGTTCTCGGGCCACAGCCCCCTGCACAGCTTGCTTATCAGCTCCTCCGTAACCAGTCAGGGCCTGTTTAATCTGGGCGGGGGTAAACTCGACGATCGGCAGCTGACATTGAGCCAAAACCAAAAGAATGACCCCCCTAGCTTGGGCAACGGCGATCGTATTCCCCATCCGATAAAAAAACAATTTCTCTAGGGAAACCAGATCCGGCTGCACCATCTTTACTAACTCGTGGAGATCCTGATAAATCGTCTGTAACCGCTCGCCCATATCGGTGCGGGCCGGGGTTTGGATAACCCCAAAATCAATCAAATCAAGCTGTTTTGGCTGACAGGTCACCGCCCCAAACCCCAAAGTTGCTAAACCCGGGTCTAAACCAAGAATTTTGACCACAATTGTTGAGTAATACCAAGATTTATGCTGAAATGCGTTCCTAAGTTGAAATACATAACTCCCAATCACCTAATAGGGTGCGTAATGCTAGTGATAGTATAGGTCAGCATGCTGTAGTCAAAGGGTAATGGGAGCTGTCATCAGAGCGCTGAAAACACAACCCACTACGGTTTTATCTTGTCTAAAACGCCTGAACAAAGAGTCTCTGTGCACCTCGTCTCGGTGCTTTGTAGTAATCTAAAGTCGATTAATCTAAAGTCGCGCGTTCTAGGGGTTATTTGGGCAATTTGCGATGGCACACCCCGCCAAAGTAACTGCCTGCAAACCAGGATCATGCAAACCATGATCACTTAGGATCATTTAGGGAGAACTGAGGAGAACTTTTGTATGCAAGAAGCAGTAGGCATGGTTGAAGTGCTGGGTTTACCGCCAGCTTTAGCTGTAGCTGATGCCATGGTCAAGGCAGCCAATGTCATGCTTGTGGGCTATGAGAAGGTCAGTGGAGCTAGGTACACGATTTTTGTGCGGGGAGATATCTCCGAGGTACAGGCATCGGTCAATGCCGGGGTTGAATCGGTTAAACAGGTCAATACTAAGTACGATTTACTTCTGTCGTATCACGTAATTCCCCGGCCCCACGATAATACCCACTGGGTGCTGCTGCCCCGCAAATACAATCGAGATATTGAGGCTTTCCGGGTGAGACGCTAGGTTTTGGTGGGTTCGCGTTCGCTCAGAATCTGCTCGATCAGATGGTTGAGGCGGCGATCGCAACCAGCCTCACTGAACAATTCTGTCATCTGGGCAGCCCGGTCTATTTTCTCAATAGGACTGGTGATCTGGCTGGTGATCGCCCCCGCCAAGGCTGTCACATCCCCAGGGGGTACTAGGGAGCCACACTCCAAAATAGTCGCTAATTCTCGATTGCTGCCAGGGCAGTCACTGGCAATAAAAGGTGTGCCACTGGCCGTTGCTTCAATCAGCACTAAACTAAGACCCTCAAAATGGGAGGGCAAGACCACAGCCCTAGCTTTTTGGAAGTAGGGAAAGGTTTGGGGGACGCAACCAGCAAAAAGTACCACATCCTTGATCCCCAGTTGGGCGGCGTAGGCCTGCATTTGCGGCTCTAGCTCACCATCTCCCAATAAAATCAAGCGCAGGTTTGGGTAAGTTGGATAAAGTCGGGCGATCGCCTCCAGGAGAGTTTGATGATCCTTTTGGGGGTGGAAACGGGCTGCACACACAAAGGTTGCCAGGCGGTCGTCAGTCAGCCATGTCTCGGCCAGGGGGTGCAAAACCGCTGGCTCCTGGGAAATCACCACTGGATTGTAGGAAACGATCGCCCTGGGATGACAAAAGCCCAACTCAGCAAATCTAGCCCGTAGGGTCTGCCCCACAAAAACAACCCCGGCTGCCCGCCCCAGGGCCATAAAATCTAGCCATTTGACTAGGTGACCCCCGGCTGTGCGGATGGGAGTATCGCTGCCCACTAGCTCTGTTAAATAATCGCTGTGGACATAGCCAATGTTGGGAATTTGGCCAATGCCCATGAACATTTGCCCCAGAAAAACTAACTTGGTAACGAAAGTTGCATGACTAATCAACAGGTCGGGTTGGAGAGAGGCGATCGCCGTCCCCAACTGCCATGCCGCCTGAATTTGGGCAATTGGACCACCAATATGGAAAGCTGAACCAGCCGATCGCAAAATTTCCAGCCGGGCCGGTGCAAAATCCACAGACCAAGAGGGGTGGAGATCACAAAGAACAATCACCGAAACTTGAGCGCCACCACTACTCTGGGATTTGATCAAAGAAGCAGCTACCTTGGGTGCGCCGCCGATATTACTCAAAACCACATGACAAATGTGCATTTTAAGATCTTTCAGCTAGCACGCTTTTGGTAATACTGGTTTCAGCCCTAGTGTATATGTAAGTCTGTGGTTCCGTGAGCCGATGAACTTGAAACTCCTGGGCCGCCCGATGCCAAAAATCTGTGTCTTCCCCATAGGTAATGTAGTGGAAACCCTGCATTTGCCAAAATACAGACCGCTTCCCAAAAAAAGTCGGCCCCAAAACGCATTCACGCAGGTTAATTACCCGATCAGGCTGGAAATAATCAGCTACAAATATTTCCTCTTCGCTGAAAAACCCCCCTTCAATCAAATCTATTTCTGGATGAGATTGCATAAACGCGATTCGGGATGCCAAGTGTTCTGGGGCGTAGGCATCATCACTGTCAATAAAGGTGATGAACTGCCCAAAGGATGCCTGGAGACCAGCATTTTTAGCATAGGCTAATTTGCGGTTTTGGTGCTTGAGGTAGCGGATATTCCGATTTTTTTGGATGTAAGGGTCGGCCACCTGGAAGGTCTGGTCTTGGCTGCCATCGTCTACTATCAGTAATTCCCAGTCTGTATAGGTTTGCTCTAGAATGCTGTTGAGGCAGCGGGGCAGGTACGATGCGCGGTTATAGGTGCATAAGATAATTGAAATTTGCGGGGCCGGATCAAAAAGCAGGGGCGGCATGGTCGGTCTGAGTAAAAATTCTGCCAATCTATGGAGGGCTGCTATATTCTAGTATGTAACTAACAAAATGTTTACCCAGCCATTGTCTTGAGCGGTGTTTATGAGTAGCCAGAATCCCTATGAACAGCTAGGTGTGACCACTGATGCCTCCTTTGAAGAGATTCAGGAAGCGCGAGTGAGCTTGAAGCAGCAGTATCAGGGTGATCAAAAAAGTATTGATGCGATCGAAGCAGCCTACGATGCCATCATTATGGACCGCCTCAAACTCCGCCAAGAGGGACGCATTAAGGTACCAGATGCGGTGCGGTTTCCAGAAAAAACCGTGGAGCCAAAGGCCAGCCAACCAGCCGTATCCATGCCCAGCAATACTCCAGCTTGGCTGCAAAATCTTTGGGATCGCCCCAGTTGGTCGGAGCTGGCTTGGAGTAGCGGTATATTTACGGCTCTGGCAGCGTGGGTAGTTTTAGATAAAAGTGGCGCGGCTTTGTCTTTGGTAATTGCCCTAGGTTTTGCGGCTAGTGTGTATCTCATCAACCGCAAGGAAAACCGATTTGGGCGGGCATTTGTGATTACTTTGATTGCCCTGCTTTTGGGTTTGGGCCTAGGCAGCCTCTTGGGAAATGCATTTGGGGGCGTACCGTTGCGGGCCAATGAAATTGCCACGGTTTTGACTTTAATTTTGATGTGGGTGATCAGTAATTTTTGCCGTTAGCTTTTTGTGAGGATGTATTCCACGGCGGTGTGGATATCTTCAAGGATTAGGTCTGGTTCGTATTGGGCTAGTTGATTGCGATCGCGAATTCCGCACAGCACGGCAATTACCTTTATGCCATGGGTTTTGGCTGCGATGATATCCGCTTCGGTGTCTCCGACCATCCAAACTTGGTCTGCTGGAGGTAGTTCCTGGATCGCTCGACCCATTAGTAGGGGTTTGTCTTTGGTGTCGCCAGTTTTTTGGTAGTCATTGCTCAAGCAGTAGCGCTTGTTAAAAAATTGCTCTAAATTGGTGCGATCGAACATCTCTTGTAGTTCCTTGACCCGGCGCATGGTCATAACAATGACTTCCATACCCGCTTGGCGGGCTAGCTCTAGGGCTGGGATCGCCTTGGGTTGTAGGCAGTCATAACCCAAGTAGGGCAGGGTGTGGACTGTGTCGCGGCGCATCTGGGCAAAGGCCTTGGCTTGGTCTTCATTTAAGCCAGATAGTTGAGCGATTTGGGTTTCCGGAACGCGCGATCGCTTCAAAGCCCAGAAATCCTCTTTGCTAAGCTGTTTTACTTCCTGTTCTGGGCTACGGTTCTTGGCTAGGCAAAGCTGATAAACCTGGTAGTAGCGCTCCGACACATCCACAATCGGGCCGTCAAAGTCTGTAATTAGTCGCAGCATAGGGAAGATGAAATACTCCACACCATAGGTTAACTCAATCTGAATCGATTTTGCTTGCCGACCTTTGCCGGATTAATCCTCAGTTAACGTGAGCCAGAAACCGTATTATCCCGTTGCCAATGTTGCAAATTTAGTTACTTTGGCAACGATATTGCTTAATTTCAGCCGAATTTCCTTGGACAATGCCCTTAACCTGGACTGACGTTCAACTACCTAACCGTCCTGTATTTCTTTCAACAAGTGGTACGGTTATTTTGGCAGCGCCATGTTTTGGGGATAAACCACTGCTACTTAGATCACCTAGCTTTTCACACCCCTGTCTAAAGACTTTGGCAGCCCAAGGGACCCAGCAGGCTCTGGTTCTAGTATCAATACTCCCAGACAAAAATACCCCTGGGGTAAGGGGTATGTCAGGTAAATTGTTGATGAGTAAAGTTTATTTTTGGTGGCTAGTTGTCAAACACCAGATTAGTCTCTTCGCAGAAGTTGAAGCTAGCTGGTGGTGTCGGGCCATCAGCATAAATTGCTCGAATTGACCAGGTGCAGCTTCTGTTTTCATCAGCAGACCCCCACTCGAAGGTCGCTTCTTCTCCGGGAGATAGGTTGCTAACTGTACCAAATGGTTCCCAAGTGCTGCTGCCACTTTCACGCACCTCGAGACGAGTAATTGGATTTCTACCAGAGTTGGTAACTGTAAATGTCCAAGCTTGTTTGGCCAAAACAACAGTAGGCGCAATAGCCAGCGCTAGGGAGCCTAGGGTTAGACTGAGATTACGAGCAAGACGTTTGATCATAGTTTTAGTAATCTAACGGAGCTGTTAATTGTTTTGGCTATTTTAGCCATATCTCTGGGCGATCGACAAACATCAGCCGGGCTCCAGAGCTAGCCGGAGGCTGGAAAACCCATCACGACCAGAGTAATTGAACAGCCAGCAAGATATACTGACCTAGATCATTCAGCGTGTTCTCTATGCCCAATGCCCACGTTATTGGTTTAGGAAAATCAGGTATCGCCGCAGCTAAGCTGCTACATCAACAGGGTTGGCGGGTGCAGGTGAGCGATCGCTCCCCCGATGCTCACAATGACGAACTGACCAACCTCAATATCCCAGTACTGGCTGGCTACGTCCCAGATTGGAGTGAGCCGACCCAACTGGTAGTAGTCAGCCCCGGCGTGCCCTGGGATAGCGATGTTCTCATCAAGGCTAGGCAGTTGGGCATTGAGACCATTGGCGAGATGGAACTAGCTTGGCGGTACCTAAAAGCCCCATGGGTAGGGATCACTGGCACCAACGGCAAAACCACAACCACAGCTCTGGTATCAGCCATCTGGCAAGCGGCCGGTTATTGCGCTCCAGCGTGTGGCAACATCGGCTATGCCAGTTGCGAGTTAGCCACAACTGGGCAAGCTCTAGACTGGGTAATTGCTGAAATCAGTAGCTACCAAGCTGAAGCGGCAGCCACTATTAGCCCCCGGATCGGCATTTGGACGACCTTCACTCCAGACCACCTAGAACGGCACAAAACCCTAGAGAACTACTACAACATCAAGGCCAGCCTGCTGAGCCGGAGCCAGTGGCAAATCTGCAACGGAGACGACCCCTACTTGGCGGCACACTGGCCAGATGCTTGCTGGACTAGCATTCGTGGCAAGGACAAACTACCCGGTGATCCCCACCAGGGATGCTATTTAGAAGCGGGCTGGGTGTATGCCCAAGGGGAGAAAATTGTCCGGGCTGAGGCTCTGGCCATGGGGGGAGAACACAATCAGCAAAATCTGTTAATGGCTGTGTTGGCCGCAAAGCTAGCCGGGATTGATGCTGGAGCGATCGCCCAAGGGGTGGCCAAATTTCCTGGGGTTCCCCACCGCTTAGAACGAATTGCCAATTGGCGGGGCAAGGTATTTATCAACGACAGCAAAGCCACCAACTACGATGCGGCTTTGGTGGGTCTGCGATCGGTACCTGGCCCTGTGGTCTTGATTGCTGGGGGGGAATTAAAGCAGGGAGATGCTACCGCTTGGCTAGAGCTAATTAAAGCCAAGGTGGCCGTGGTTTTGTTGATTGGTAAAGCTGCTCCGGAACTTGCGGCCAAACTAGACCAAGTGAACTACAGCAGCTACGAAATTGTGGAAACCCTAGATCAGGCTGTGATGAAAGCCAGGGAATGCTTTGGGGAAACGGTACTCCTGTCGCCGGCCTGCGCTAGTTTTGACCAGTACCAGAGCTTCGAGCAGCGTGGAGAGCACTTTCGCCGTCTTTGCCAGGAGTTATTGGTCTAGCCTGTACATCCAGGGCCGGTCGTTGTGCAGATCATTGTCTTAAAGTCAGATATGGAAAATTCCCAGACAAAAAAGCAATTGCGGCGATCGCTCCTCCAACAGCGCCAGAGCCTAACTCAAGGCGACTGGCAATCCAAAAGCCAGCAGATTTGTCAACATTTGTTGGTTAATCCCCTATGGCAAGAGGCAAAGACTGTGCTTGGTTATTTGAGCTTTCGGCAAGAGCCAGACCTGTCGACCCTGTGGACCACTGATGCGATCGGTTTAACCGATAGGGTCTGGGGGCTACCCCGCTGTGTGGATCAGGGATTGACGTGGCATTCTTGGCAGCCTGGAGATGCTTTAGTTCCCAATCGCTACGGCATTTGGGAGCCTGCGGGTGATTCGCCGATCATCCCTGTGGAGCAGGCGGATTTGCTGTTAATCCCAGCGGTAGGCGCTGACTGGGACGGCTATCGTTTGGGCTATGGCGGTGGCTATTACGATCGGCTGTTGGCCCAGCCTGCTTGGCAAAGGGTACGGACGATCGCCGTTTTGTTTGAGTTTGCCCTGTGTGCAAAGTTACCCGTGGAGAGTTACGACCGCCCGCTCAATTACCTGCTCACTGAAAAAGGACTACACCGGGCCGCAGACCCCTGAAATTCCCTTTGCTTAGTGCTGCAAAATATGATAGATATTTAACATAAATTAATAAAAAAGGTGGTCATGAAAATTGCCGTCACCGGAGCCACAGGATTTGTCGGCAGCCATTTGGTTACTAAACTACAGCAACAAAACCGCCGGGTTCTAGCCCTGTGTCGCAACAAGGAGCGGGGGCAAAAGTACTTCCCAGCTACAGATTTTCCTGGGGTTGAGGTAATGGAGTATGTGGCCGGGCAACCGGGAGCTTGGATAGAAGCGATCGCCACCTGTGATGCGGTAGTTAACCTCGCTGGCGAACCCATAGCTGACCAGCGCTGGACTCCAGAGCGTAAAACCCTAATTTTGGAAAGCCGTAGCCTCGGCACCGCCAAACTAGTGGAAGCAATCAACCAAGCCCAGCCCCGTCCCCAGGTCTTAGTCAGCGCTTCTGCCGTGGGCTACTACGGCACTAGCGAGACGGCCAGCTTTGATGAAACCAGCCCCAGTGGCAATGATTTTTTGGCGGGGGTCTGCCAAGCTTGGGAAGAGGCAGCCAAAAACGTCGCAGATACGCGCTTAGTGATTCTCCGCCTAGGAATTGTCTTGGGTAATGGCGGCGTTGTGGCTAAGATGGTGCCGCCGTTTCGGCTATTTGCAGGCGGCCCGATTGGCTCCGGCAAACAGTGGCTATCTTGGATTCATGTTGATGATCTGGTAGAAATGATCTGTACGGCGATCGATCATCCAGAGATCAGCGGCATCTTTAATGCTACCAGCCCTAACCCCCTGCGGATGGCTGATTTCTGCCGAAACTTAGGAGATGTGCTCGGCCGGCCCTCGTGGCTGCCAGTCCCAGACTTTGTCCTAGAGATGTTACTAGGTGATGCGGCTGTGGTGGTACTGGAAGGACAGCAAGTCTTACCAAAGCGTTTCCTAGATTATGGCTTTAACTTCAAGTATCCCAGTGTTAAGCAAGCCCTAGCTCAATTCCTGTAGGGCGATTAGTCGTCCTGTGCTGCTCCAGAGGCATCGGGGACAATCGCCGGAATCTCGAAGATCCCCAGACCCCTTGCTAAATTAATTTAACTAACCGCCCCGGATTCCATCCTTTGTGCAGAGTCAATCGGTGCTGATCGCACCAAAATCAATAACAAGCTCTACCCGCAGAAAAATACACAATCTAACCTTTAGCAGTTTCAAGCCCAAGCTACGCAGACCATACTATCGATTAGGAACTCAAAATTTCTGGAAGTAATCGCGTATGCTACAGGTTATAGTCGGCCACAGCAACGATCCGGACTCGCGTATTGCCATTGATGATGTGTTAGAGCAGTGTTCGGCACAACTGACTGACACAGTCCCCCAAGCGGCAATTCTCTTAGCAGCCATGGACTTTGACCATGGCATGATCCTTGAGCGGATTAATCAAACTTTCCCAGGTATTCAGTTGATTGGCGGTACTACGGATGGGGAAATGTCCTCAGTACTACAATTTCAGCAAGACTCCCTGGTTTTGTTTCTACTGGCCTCAGATGTGGTGGAATTTACCGCAGCTGTGGGGCGCAATATCTCCCGAGACCCGATGGCGATTGCCGCTGCTACCGCTAGAGCCGCTAAAGCCTCTGCGGGCATACCGGCTAAATTGTGTCTCACCATACCAGAAAGCCTGACAACCAGCGGTGTAGAAATTCTCGCCGGGCTAAAGACCGGTCTAGGCTCGGATGTAGCGATCGTTGGCGGCTCCGCTGGAGACCAGTGGTCTTTTCGGCAGACCTATCAGTTTTTTAATACCGAAGTACTCAGCGATGCGGTTCCAATTCTGCTCCTCTGCGGCCAAATTCTATTTGGGGTCGGTCTAGATAGTGGCTGGACCTTAGTCGGTCGCAAGGGAATTGTCACTAAAGCCGTAGGTAACAAGGTTTACACCGTAGACGATCAGCCAATTATCAATTTCTACGAAGACTACTTGGGCACCAATGTCGGGGGCTTGACCTACCGCTTGGCAGTGTTTGAGCCAGGCAAGGAAAGCTGGTACATGCGTAGCTCCAATGGTATTCCAGAGGATGGCGCCATCAGTTTCTTTGCGGATGTTCCCGAACAGGCCCAAGTCCAAGTTGTCCAAGCTGATCGCAACAGCATTGTATCCGCTGCCCGTAGCTCAATTTGCAATGCCCTAGCCAACTATCCAGCGCGGCAACCGGAAGCTGCGGTATTCTTCTCCTGCGCTGGTCGTCGCCAGGTGCTAGGCACCAGAACCAAGGTCGAATCTGAGGCAGCCCAAATTATTTTTGGGAATGGAGTACCTTTTTGCGGATTCTACACCTATGGAGAAATTGCCCCCCTCCAGAATGGCAGTGAAGCTCAATTTCACAATGAAACCTTTGTGACCCTGCTACTGGGCACGAAATAGGAAACTATGAAAATGGCGACTTTGAAGTCGTTAAAAAGTCGTTAGGGTGCGTCAGCTCGGCAAATTTAAAGCTCGGTCTATATTTTAGACAAATAATTCAGTCAGAAGCTAGCCCTGCGTAATGGTCTTGGTCTTTTGGGCAGATGATTTATTCGAGATAAAACTAAGTGCGTGTGTTCGATTCTATGTGCTTACCTAGGGTGTATCCAATTTACTCAATCAGTGGATTTACTACTTAGAAATAATTCTATGTCGCAACTACTTCTCACCATGAACCACTCCCGCCCGGAAACCGAAACTCTCAAACAGACCATTACCGATCTCGAAAAAGCCAATCGTGTCCTAGCTAAAAAACTGGATAGATCTGAGCGGGAACGAAGGCGTTTAGAAGATGAACGTGAGGGAGAAAAGCAACGGTTTAATAAGGCCCTGCGCCAGTTAGAGGATTCTCGGCAACTTCTGCAAAAACGCAACAGTGATCTGGAGGAAACCCTAGAGCAACTCAGCACTATGCAGGCTCAGCTTGTCCAGTCAGAAAAAATGTCGGCCCTGGGAATGCTGGTGGCTGGGGTTGCCCACGAGATTAGAAATCCGATTAATTTCGTCCACGCTAATATCAAATACGCCAGTGATTATGTCCACTCTTTAGCGGATTTAATTCGTTTGTACCAGCAAGTTTATCCCGAACCAGAGTCGGTAATTGCTGAGAAGGCCGAGGAAATAGATGTGGATTTTATCCTGGAGGATGCCACTCGCTTGCTGGAATCTATGCAGGTGGGGAGCGATCGCATCCGGGGGATAGTGACTGGACTCAGAACATTCTCGCGCCTAGATGAATCTGACTATACTGAGACTGACCTGCACGAAGGGATTGAAAGTACCCTGATGATTTTGCAGCATCTGCTGAAGGCAAGCGATAAGTACCCTGAAATTAAGCTGGTTAAAAACTACGGCAAATTGCCATTGGTGCCTTGTTTTCCTGGGCAGATGAACCAGGTTTTTATGAATATTTTGGCCAATGCGATCGATGCTCTACGGGATCCTCCCAAAGACCCAGTTACCGGCCAATCCTCCCCTGTAGTTGATCCAGAAATTCAAATTACAACCCTAGTTACTCCCGATGATTGGATTGAAATTCGGATCACTAACAACGGCACGCCGATCGATCCTAAGGTGGCGGAGCGGATCTTCCAGCCATTTTTCACCACCAAGCCCACCGGCAAAGGTACAGGCCTGGGCTTATCAATCAGTCACCAAATTATTACAGGCAATCATCGGGGAAAATTAATGTGCGTGTCATCAAATGTCACTGAATTTGTGATTATGATTCCCCGCCGCCAGAAAAAAGCCGTGGCTGTCTAGACAGTTTGTCTAAAAGTCTAATGATCGTTCCGGCCCTTCTCCCGCATTTGGGAGAGGGGTTCTCATTATTAATCACTGGCCATTGCTAAACAGTGCGGTCAAATCCCAGTTGGTCAGGGTAGGTTGTCCAGCAGTACCAGATGAATAGTCACCTTAAAACTCTGACGAAATTATTGATGATTTAGACCTCTTGCGTAATTAGCTGGGGCCCAACAATCTCCTAACAGTGCCATGCTGCTTTGAGGGATTTGTGCAAGAGGTCTATTGGTTTATTACTGATGGCTCCTACGGCTATTCCCCTAATGAATCACAACTCCCTGATGTTTTGACCCTGCCGAGTCGCGCCCTGCGTAGCCTCTGTCTAAGGAGCTGGAAACCCGACTAAAAAAGTTTCTAGAGAATGTAGTAGTCTAGCTGGTGGACGAGTGAACCTTTCAATTGTATGCCCGATCCTGTTTGGCAACAGACCCTAAATCAAAAAATCCAGGAGTTTTACGATCGCACCACTCCATTGTGGGAATCGGTTTGGGGAGAGCATCTGCACCACGGCTACTATGGCCCCTACGGCCAAGAGCGCAAGGAGCGGCATCAGGCCCAAGTCGACCTAATCACCGAAATGCTGGCTTGGGCCCCTGACATCCAACCCGCGACCATTTTGGATGTGGGCTGTGGGATTGGCGGCAGTGCCATCTACCTGGCTGAGCGTTACCAAGCCCAGGTCACAGGAATTAGCCTCAGCCCCTGGCAGGTGCAGCGGGCCCAACAACGGGCGGCGATCGCTAACCTCGATAAGCAAGCTACCTTTGTTGTGGCAGATGCCCTAGATTTACCCTTTGCAGAGCACAGTTTCGATCTAGTGTGGGCCCTGGAGAGCGCCGAGCACTTTCCTGACAAGGGGCAATTTTTAGCCGAGGCACACCGTGTCCTCAAGCCGGGTGGTTTATTGCTGATGGCGACTTGGTGTCACCGTCCAGTCACCCCAGCAACCGGCGGACTCAGCCCCCAGGAGCGGGCCCATTTGGCCCAGATTTACCAAATCTATTGCCTGTCCCCTGTGATTTCCCTGCCAGAATATGGGGAATTGGCCCAGAGGGCCGGGTTTAATCAGATACAGTCTGCTGATTGGTCGAGTGCCGTGGCTCCCTTTTGGGATCAAGTCATTGCCTCGGCCTTAACCCCAGACGCTTTGATGGGTGTAGTCCAAAGCGGTTGGCAGACCTTGGTAGCTGCGTTGGCTAGTGGTCTGATGGCTCAAGGTTACCGTCGTAGTTTAATTAGATTTGGGCTAATGGCAGCCCGTAAACCCCAAGACAGTGTTTAAGTTTTGCGTAACCCTTTGGCAATTTTCCCGGCCCCATACGGTGATTGGCACTAGTCTTAGTGTGGCTGCTCTATTTTTTCTGGTGGTGGCTGATCAGCCAGCCGACTTTATGCAAGCGATCGCCCCCCTCCCCGCTCTCCTGACTGGTCTGGGTGCTTGGCTGGCTTGCATCACTGGCAATATTTACATTGTCGGCCTCAACCAACTAGAAGATATTGACATTGATAAAATAAATAAACCGAACCTACCCCTAGCAGCAGGGAACTTTAGCACTGCCACGGGTCGGAAAATTGTGGCGGTATGTGCGCTTTTATCCTTGGGACTAGGGGCTATTTTAGGTAAATTTCTGTTGGCTGTGGTCGGAGTTAGCTTGGCTATCGGCACTGCCTATTCCTTGCCGCCTTTCAGATTGAAGCGGTTTCCAGTTTTGGCGGCTCTGTGTATTTTGACCGTCCGGGGGGGGGTGGTGAATTTAGGGTTATTTTGGCATTTTCAGGATCAGCTTTTGGTGCTTAGCGCTCCATCGGCGGCGGTGTTGACCCTGACTTGGTTCATTGTTGTGTTTACAGTTGCGATCGCCCTGGGCAAAGACATGCCTGATCTCAGTGGTGATCAGCAGTACAATATCGCTACCTTCACGATTAAATGGGGCAAAGTTGTGGTATTTAACCTGTGTCGGTGGTTTTTAGCGATCGCCTACCTGGGAATTACCATTGCCACTTTCCTGTGGTTACCGGGGGTGAACCAGTGGTTTTTGCTACTCAGCCACGGCGTTGCCTTGGGTTTACTGCTGTGGCAAAGCACCAAGGTTGACCTGCAAAGCCAAACCTCAATCACTCGGTTTTACCAACTGATCTGGAAGCTGTTTTTCTGGGAGTATATCGCCTTTCCGTTGGGCCTGTGGCTAGGTAAGCTAAGCTAGTGCTTAGCCGATGGGCTAAGGATTGGAATTTGAGGATAGCTGTTCTCAGGGGCTAAGACTTCCCGAATTAAGCGAGCGATCGCCCGTTGAGCAAGTCCACTGGCAATTTTCTGCCCCAGTTGCTGAGTCTCCGGCCTCATGAGGAGCTTTGGTAATAGGTTAATTACCTGGATCGGATCAAAGCCGGGGGTAGATTGAAGAATCTCCCAAATACGGCGGATATTTTCCAGATTGTTGCCATTAGCTTCGCTCTGTTGAACAACTTCCCCCGATTGAGTCAACCGGAGGCTGGCAGCAAGATTCTGCCAGGTTTTCCGGCCCTGGTTATCCACGGCTTTAATAATTTCCTCGGCCAGTTGTTCGCGGATGTAGGTACCCCGGTCGGAAAAAATAAACTCCACTGCCTGGTTGAGTACTTGATCTATCTGATAGTCTTGGCTGGCGCTAGCATTGCGGAGGAGATTTTCCAAGCGAGACCAGCGAAAATTACCATCTTTAAACAATAGCTCCCGCAAAGAAGTGCGTAACTCTGGGGCACTGTCAGTCAAAAGCCGCCTAGCAATGTAAGGGTAAGCCTTACTGAGCACCTTAAACTCCGGATCCACATTGATAGCAATCCCTTCGAGGGTAACTAGGGAGCGGATGATTAAGGCGTAGTAAGCGGGTACCCGGAAAGGGTACTCATACATCAGATCTGAGAGCTTATCAGTGATGCTTTTAAAGTTCAATTCAGCAACGCTTGCCCCCAGGGCATCGTTAAAAACGTCCGTAAGGGCGGGGATAATTGGCTCTAGGTTTGTATCTGGGCTGAGGAATTCCAGCTTTACATAATCTTGGGCTAGGCTGGAAAAATCCCGATTGACCAGGTGGACAACCGCTTCAATTAGACCATACCGTTGGTAGGGCTTAATCTCGCTCATCATGCCAAAGTCCAAGTAGGCCAGTTTGCCCTCAGTGGTGGCCAGGAGGTTACCGGGGTGGGGATCCGCGTGGAAAAACCCATGTTCAAGTAGTTGGCGCAGGGAGCACTGCACGCCAATTTCAACTAAGTAACTGGCATCGATGCCTTGGGCGGCGATCGCCCGCATATTGGTCAGCTTTGTACCATTGACCCACTCCATGGTTAATACCCGTTTGTGGGTATATTCCCAATAAATTCTGGGTACGTAGATATCGGGCAGGTGACCGTAGAGTTCAGCAAATCTTTCGGCGTTGCGGGCCTCATGGCTGTAGTCCATTTCTTCAAAGATGCGATCGCCAAACTCATCCATGATCGCCACCAAATCACTGCGGATCCTCTCAACTCGTGACTGTATCCACTCAGCCAACCCACGGATGATGTAAAGGTCTAGGGTGATTTTCTCCTCCAGTCCGGGTCTTTGAACCTTGACTGCCACAGTCTCGCCAGTTTTTAGGGTGGCTTTGTAAACCTGCCCTAGGGATGCGGCGGCCACTGGCTGGGCACTAATACTTGCAAATAACTCGTAGGGACTACCACCCAACTCCTCTTCAATAAACTGGAAGGCAACGCTATTAGGAAAAGGTGGTAGCTGGTCTTGGAGTAATGATAACTCCTCCAGGTAAACCGCAGGTAGGAGGTCGGGTCGAGTGGAGAGGGCCTGGCCAATTTTGATGTAGGCGGGGCCAAGTTTTGTGATAATTTCCCGGAGCTGGCGGGCGCGTTTGGCCTGCCTCACAGGCACCAAGTCCCGGAGTTTATCCCACCAGAGGCTCAGCCAAAACCAGAAGAGGGGCAAAATAATTTGCAAAGTTCGACCCCACACTGCCAGGGTCTGGTTGCGGTATCGATCGGCAATTTCCTGGGGATTATACCGACGGCCTGCTTCTTGGTATTCCACATCGATAACTGGGGCGTTAATTGGTGAGACCGGAGAAACTAGGGACATAGGCTTAGGGCGGATGGTTATGTAAAGAATTGTAACAGCTGCCGCTGGGTAATCTGGTACCGATTTAATTCAAATCTTGGCTAGAGGGTTTAGGATTATTTGGGGTTAGTCCCTATGGTACCTAGTAGATTTGCCCCCAATAGATAGGGAATGCCGTACTACCTTTGGAGATGCTATGTTTGCTGGACAACGACCGACTAATCTGGGGGTGCGGGGCGGGCGATTAGCTGCTTGCCCTAGTTCGCCCAATTGTGTGAGTAGCCAGAGCGAGGATGCTCTACATAAAATTGAGCCGATCGCGTACACGATTAGCTGTGATGAAGCAATCGCCAAAATCAAAGCGATCGTCGAATCTGAGCCAAAAACCCAGATCATCACCGTAGCCGGAGACTACTTGTATGCAGAGTTTGCCACTCTGATCATGGGGTTTGTGGATGATGTGGAATTTTACTTTGATGATCAAGCCAAGCTAATCCATGTGCGATCAGCCTCCCGGTTGGGTAAATCTGACCTGGGAGTAAACCGGAAACGAATCGAGAAAATCCGCAGACTGTTTAACTCCTAGGCTAGATTCAGAATATTGAGTGTGTTTAGTCTTGCTGGCAAACCCCCAAGCAAAAGAGTGACTTGCAGCCTACATGCCAAAAGGATACTTGCTCAAATCAATAATCCCGCTTGCCCGGACATGGCTCAAGGCTTGAGCATAGGCTTGTAGAATCTTGATGCTGTAGAGTAGCCGGTCTTGGGTATACTGATCGTCCTTGGAATCAGCTTGGAAAGGCTGGTTAAGCACTGTCTCAACATTGCGGACAATCACGTGATCAGGAATCCAGTTCAAAAAGCAGTTCTTGTAGCTACTCATCCGCAGTTCAGCGATCGGATAGGCCCCGCCCCGGCTAGAGCTAACGGCCACGATCAAACCCGGTTTGTGGGCTAATTCCCCTTGATCGCAAAGGAGGAAGAAGTTCTTCAACTGGGGTGGCACCATCCCGGCCCACTCTGGGGATATGGCGATTAAAGCATCTGCCTGCTTGAGCTGTTCAGAAATCGGCCCCCAAGCCTCCCGCCACCTTTGTTCACCAGCCCACTTGCCTTCATCCCAAATTGGCAGGGGATGATTTCCCAAATCCAGGAAGAATTGTTCACTGCTTGGTGCTTCCCGCTCAAGGATTTTGCCAATAAACCGGGCTACCTTGGCTGATTGGGAGTTAGAGCGGTGGCTACCAGAGACGATCGCATACTTCACTGAAACAACCTCCGTAAAACATTTGCACTAGATAATTGCAACAGGCTAAGAAATTCAGCCACAATTTGGTTGCAGCACTTAATTAACCACCAAGTATCATAGACCACCATGGGATTCTACTCGCGCTATGTATTCCCGCAGCTATTGGATTGGGCAATGGCTGATCCGGCCCTTGGCCGCCTGCGCCGTGAGCTGCTGGCTGGCGTGTGGGGCGAGGTTTTGGAAATAGGCTTTGGTACTGGTCTCAATTTAGCCTACTACCCAGAGTCAGTCACTAAAATTACCACCGTCGAACCCAATCGGGGCATGAATCGTTTGGCCAAACGGCGCATTCAGAGCAGCTCTAAAATTGTGGATATTCAAAACATCGGTGGCGAGGCTCTGCCGATGCCCAATCAAAGCTTTGATAGTGTAGTCAGCACTTGGACATTGTGCAGTATTGTTCACCTAGACAGGGCTTTAGCGGAAATTTATCGAGTCCTGAGACCGGGAGGCGGGCTATTTTTTCTGGAGCATGGCTTGAGTGATGAGCCTGAGGTACAGGTTTGGCAAGACCGCCTTACCCCGATTCAAAAGCTCCTGGGGGATGGTTGCCATCTCAATCGGCCGATCGCCAAATACCTTGGCACCCATTTCGAGAAATTGGAGATCAATAATTTTTACCTAGAGGGAGTACCCAAAATCAGTGGCTATATGTATCGTGGTTTGGCCACTAAGGTTGGTTGAGGCGAAATTAGCTAACGTCAGCCTAGGTCGAGATTCAGCTGAAATCAAGCAACATCCCTGCCAAAGTGAGTAAATTTACAAAATGCGATTTCCGGCTTATCCCAAATTTACATTAGCTACTTGGGCTGGCGTAGGTTGCCTTTAAGCCAGACTAACAATTGCCAGACTTGGTAAACCAGTCTAGAACGCTGTTTGAAAATTTTGTATCGTAGCCTGGTGTTTTGGCTGGCCAGTTGGAATTCTTTAAGGATAATTTGGGTGCCCAGGAGGTGGAGTTCTAGATTTTGGTTGATGTTTTCTAGTTCCAGGCGTAGCGATCGCCACTGACAGCGCCACCACCAGACTAAACCAGTGGCTCCCCACAAAGCCAGCGTCAAAATCAAATCAATGCCGACTACGATCAACCACACACTAACGTTGCCAATTACGAGGGTCAAGGGCATCCCGTAAGCCATCCCCCAGGAGATTAAAAGCCAAAACCGTCGCCACAATCAAAACCGCTGGCGACCAGACCAGCCAAGGTTGGAGCACCAAAATCGAGGCATTGTTCGCCACCGTCAGCATATTGCCCCAGGATGGGTCGGGGGGCTTAATCCCCAAACCCAGGAAACTTAGCACCACCTCAGCTAAAATTGCTCCCGGCACAGACAGGGTAGCCGAAATCACTACGTAGGTGGCTGTTTGGGGCAAAATATGCCGCAGAATAATTCGCCCATCCCCCGCCCCTAGGGCACGAGCCGCTTGGACAAACTCCTGTTCTTTAATGGATAAAACCTGGCCACGAATTACCCTGGCCAGACCTGACCAGCCCACAAAGGAGGTAATCACCACAATTAACATAAACCGCTGGGTACCACTCAGGGCCGGGGGGAGGACTGCGGCTAGGGCAACAAGAAGATAGATGGTCGGCAGGGTCAGCAATACTTCCACTAACCGCATCAGAACCGTATCCAGCCAGCCGCCGAAGTAGCCAGAAACTCCGCCGATGATCAAGCCCAAGGGGAAGCTGATTAAAATTCCAATAAAGCCGATACTCAAACTAATTCTGCTGCCGTAGATCAAGCGGCTGAACTGATCGCGCCCCTGCTCATCGGTGCCCAGGAGGTTGATTTTGCCTTCGCCATTGACTCCAAACAGGTGTAGCTGGAGGGGAATGCCGGGGAAGATGGTCGTCTCTTGCCAGCGGGGCGGCAGGGGAACCTTAAGTTGACCTAGGGAATAGCTAAAGCCCTTGACTAAAAAGCGTAAACGTGATGGCTTTTGGGTATCAATGAGTAGCTGTCGATCGCCCGTATTTAGGTCGGTCTTACCTTGGCGAGTCGGATACACATGGGGACCAATGAGCTGACCCTGATAAAACCAGTGGATTTGGGTCGGAGGCAACAGAGAGCCATCAGCTTGAGAGGCCAGGGGATCGTAGGGGGCAATGAAGTCCGCTGCGATCGCAATGGTATAGAGAACAACTAAAATAACAGCCCCCACACGAGCCAAGGGATTGTGGATCAGCTTCTGCCACCAAGTCAATCTGGCCATGAACTAATTAACTGCCTCCCCCAAAAGCTGCTGGTGTTTTTGCTGTTCTTCGTGCTCAACTACAAACACATTGGAGTAAAGACTAGAAATAATCTGCTTGCCCTGCTGGGTGAGAGCCAAATAATTGAGAGCATCTTTTATGTAGGGGTATACGCCGTGCCAGTAAAACTTGGGATAGTTGCGGCGTAAATCACCAGGATCCTTATAACCTAGGGCCTTGTTGACACCAGTCTCCTCAAACTCGTAATAGAGGGCACTAATTTTTTTCAGGTAGCGGGGATCACTGAGTTGACCAATTAGATCAGAGGCGCGAACCAGGCCAGCATAGTTTACCGTGTCCTGGTGGTCTTCTTTTTTGGGAACCGGGAAGCGGGTCAATTCGATGCTGCGTTTGATTAATTCGGCATCAATGAGCTTGTGCCCACCAAACCTTTCATCAATAAACAATTTACCGCGATCGACATGGTAAGGAGTTAAGGCTGCATCTGAAGCCCCCGGAGGCAGATAGGTCATCTGACCATCAATTCCTGTGGCATAGAGTCTTTCATCTTCGCGGTCTTGGCGGCAAACCCCCTTCACGTAGCCAATGTCGTGGCAGATGAGGGCAATGATGAAATGCAGCCAATCTTCGCAGGAAACACCACCTTCGCGGATGTGCTTACCGCGTAGCACCTCTTGACCGACTAGAGTCACTAGAATTGAGTGTTCGATATTGTGGTAAAGAGCATCACTGTTAGAAATATTTTCCATGCCCATATTGCCAGCCCAGGCAATAATATCGGCATAATCTGGCTTGAAGCCACCATAGGTGCGCCGGTAGCCTTCCCTGAGTTTTTCGACAAATGCATCGATAAGTATCTCTGTAGCGTTAAAAAACATAGCTGCCTACTTTCTTATGATTAAAGTAATCTAGGACATGCACCTAGGCTGGCATGATGCACTGCGATCGCTTCCGGAAGGCAATTGATTTCCTGTTTGCACTATAACCCACAAACTAGGGGTATGGATTAAGGTACTACACCTGCTATGATAACAAGATAGTGTAACCATACATCTGCGGGTGTAATTCAGTGGTAGAATGTCACCTTCCCAAGGTGAACGTCGTGGGTTCGAGTCCCATCACCCGCTCTTTGACAATCTCCATCAGCTCCAGCGGAGTAATTCCTCGTCTCCATGGCTGAATTTTTAAGCTCAACTGCTCTAATTGTTAAAATACTCGCTGCTTTTGTGGCAATATGTTTGAGTATCTAGGCTTGGGTAATCTATGAATCCAGATATTGAAACAGTCAGGCTTTTGGATCTGATGCCAGCCTCTGGACGGATGCGTACCAAAATCATCAGCAAGCCGGAACAAAGTCGAGTAGTAATGGCTCCCCAGCCGCTACCCTGGTGGCCAGACCGTCCTATTTACATTAATTTTGACCTGTGGCGTTATTTATCTGAGCCACAGCGAGACTTGTTGTTGTTGCGATCGGTCTGTTGGGTAAACACAATTAACCTGCTCAAACCAACCTGGAATCACCTTTTTGCCCTAGCAGGAGTAATTGGCGGTGGTGTGGAGTATAGCCAAGGAGATGCCATTGGCATGATTGTTGGGGGCGGCTTAGCCATGGTCGCCCTCTCCCGCCTATGGCGCAGACCCAACACTACAGCCAGTGAAATTGATGCGGATCTAGCTGCATTGAAAATTGCTGGCCGACGCGGCTACCCGGAGGCTGTGGCGGCTGAGCACCTTTTGGGGGCGATTGAACAGGTGGCCAGTATCGAGGGGGGGCGGGGTTTGAACCTAACGGAACTGCTGCGCTGCCAAAACTTAAAAACGATCGCCGGTCTTTCTAATGTCGCAGTACCCACAGACCTGAGAATGAGCTAATCGATGTCTCCGAGCAAATAACCTTGAGGGCAATTTTGAAAACAAAAAAAGGACGGCGAAAACCGTCCCAGTGGTGTGTGAAGTTAAACTTGATAGTCCATTTCTATTTATTGGGTTGGGGGGTCATCCGCAAATAGGGCTTGATTTCCTCTACCCCTTTAGGGAATTTCTGCTTAGCTTCTTCCGTGGGAATCGAGGGGACAACTACCACATCATCACCGTCTTTCCAGTTCACTGGGGTGGCTACACCATACTTATCGGTTAACTGTAGAGAATCAATGACTCTAAGAATTTCATCAAAATTCCGGCCAGTGCTGGGTGGATAAGTGATGGTCAAACGTAATTTTTTGGCAGGATCAATTACAAATACAGAGCGGACTGTCAGATTGGCATTGGCATTGGGGTGGATCATGCCGTAAAGATCAGATACTTTTTTATCTGCATCGGCCAAAATTGGGTAATTGACAGTGGTCTTTTGGGTCTCGTTGATATCTCCAATCCAGCCTTTGTGGGATTCAGCATCATCAACACTCAGGGCAATTACTTTGGCGTTGCGTTTTTCAAATTCACCTTTGAGTTTGGCTACTTCACCTAGCTCTGTGGTGCAGACAGGGGTGTAGTCTGCGGGGTGGGAAAAAAGTACCACCCAGCTATCACCGGCCCAATCGTAAAAGTTAATCTCCCCTTCGCTAGAGGATTGGGTAAAGTTGGGAACTGTGTCACCTAGTTGTAGTGCCATAGGGGTTTAATTTAGATTGTCGAATTAATTTTAGATACATTATTCCATAGAAGTCCGATTACCCTATCGGTTTTTAGATATTTTAATGTCTGGCGGAGTAGTGGCTTTTTGATGGAATATTTCAAGACACTTACAGTAAGTAGACCTTGGCCGGGGGCGGCATGGCTTGTTGATTATTTGGGGCGGTCAGTTTCTCACTATTCTTCCGGTTTTTGGGCGGTTGATTGACCTGGTTAGCCATGTATCCTGGGTTAAGGATGTTGGTTATGGCTCTTCTGGATCAAGCTGCTCAATTAAGAGCTGCATTTGTTGCTGTTTTTCTGCTAGGAATTTTTTGCACTCTTGGAGTCGGGTGGTAGCTAGCTGAAACTTCTCGAATACTTCGGCTAAGCCTAGTTCACCTGATTCGATGTGGGTGATGATTGCTTCGATTTCGGCGATCGCACTTTCGTAATCCCAAGGTTTAGATTTGGGCATCGTTTACCTCAATAACTTTGACTTTGACTTTCCCCTGGGGAAGTTGGATTTGGAGGAGTTGATTGACAGTGAGCTGGTCGGCACTGCGGATCAGTTGGCCGGATTCGCTTCTAACCACAGCATAACCCCGTTGCAAAACCGCTTGGGGATCAAGGACTGCCAATTTTTCTTGGAGCGATCGCCCCTGTTGCTGTGCTAGCAGGAGTCTTTGCTGACTCGCTAAAATCAACCGCCTTTGGTATTGCTGGTGGTTGGAGCTGGCGGCTTTGATTAGCTTGGCCAGCCGGGCGGGGTCTAATTTTTGACTGAGGCTGGTGTGTTTTTGTTGGGCAGCCACTAGATGCTGCTCTAGGGCTTGGTGGAGCCGCCGCACCTGCAATCTTTGCTCTGCTTGCAGGTCGCTAATCTGGGGAACTACCAGGGTAGCGGCGGCCGTGGGGGTGGGGGCAATGCGATCGGCGGCTAAGTCTGCCAAGGACTCGTCTCTTTCATGGCCAATACCTGTGACTATCGGAATTGGACATTCGGCGATCGCCCGGACAACCCGCTCATGGTTAAAACAAGCTAGGTCTTCGACAGCCCCGCCGCCCCTGGCCACAATGATCACCTGGGCGCGCTGATCCCGCTCTAGCCTGGTGATTGCCCTAGCGATCGACTCTGGAGCAGCTTCCCCTTGGACGATCGCCCCTGCCAAAATCACTTGCAATCCCGGATGTCTTTGCAGCAAAATCCGCTGGATATCTCCCCAAGCGGCCGCTTGCGCCGAGGTCACAACCCCGACAACTTGGGGATAGACAGGCAAAGGCCGCTTTCTTTCTGGGGCAAATAAGCCCTCAGCCTCTAGACGTTGGCGCAGTTGACGATAGCGGAGATCCTGCAAACCCTCCCCGGTCGGGATAATCTGCCAAACTCGGAGCTGGTACTCACTACGAGCTGCGTACAACCCCATATCCCCCAACACAATTACCTGCTCGCCCTTGGTGGGAAAGTTGGCCAGCCGGGATAATTGCGATCGCCAAACCACGCACTTAATCGCTTCCGCTTGATCTTGGAGAGTAAAAAATAAACCGCTGGGATGACTGCTGCTGCTAGAAACCTCCCCAGTTACCCAGACCTTTTGTAAATAGTCATCTGTAGTCAGTAAATCCCTGAGGTAAGAAATCAAGCCAGACACCGACAAAACCGACTCTGCTGTGAACGCATCTCCATCTGTGTACATAATCCAAAAACAATAGTATATTTGTACTGTTAACCCTAGGGCATCGAGCGATCGCAAAATTCCCTAAAACTCTAAGCCTTGCATCCATAGCTAGAGTTGGGGCATCGGGGATAACTGTTAAAATTCTTCCAACTTTTCACAACCGCAAAACAACCATGGCAGCCAGCAAAGACTCCGACAAAGAAAAAGCCCTCAAAATGGTTCTAACCCAAATTGAGCGCAACTTCGGCAAAGGTTCAATCATGCGCCTAGGCGATGCCACCCGGATGGTAGTAGAAACCATATCCAGTGGGGCAATTACCCTAGACTTAGCCCTAGGCGGCGGCCTACCCAGGGGGCGAGTAATCGAAATCTACGGTCCGGAAAGCTCCGGAAAGACGACCCTCGCCCTCCACGCCCTCGCCGAAGTTCAAAAGCAAGGGGGAGTAGCCGCCTTTGTGGATGCTGAACACGCCCTAGACCCATCCTACGCCGCCGTCCTGGGGGTTGATATCGAAAACCTGCTGGTTGCCCAACCCGACAACGGTGAATCTGCCCTAGAAATAGTCGATCAGCTAGTCCGCTCAGCGGCAGTGGATATCATCGTCGTAGACTCGGTGGCTGCCCTCGTGCCCAAAGCCGAGATCGAAGGGGAAATGGGCGACACTCAAGTAGGCCTACAAGCCCGTCTCATGAGCAAAGCCCTACGAAAAATTACTGGCAACATGGGTCGTTCTGGGTGCACAGTGATCTTCTTGAACCAACTGCGCCAAAAAATTGGAGTCACCTACGGCAGTCCAGATGTGACTACTGGGGGCAATGCCCTCAAATTTTACGCCTCGGTGCGCTTAGATATTCGCCGCATCCAGACCCTGAAAAAAGCCAGTGAAGGCGAATACGGGATCAGAGCTAAGGTCAAGGTTGCTAAAAATAAAGTTGCTCCCCCGTTTCGGAATGCAGAATTTGACATTATCTTTGGCCGGGGCATATCTCAGGTGGGATGTCTGCTGGATTTAGCTGAGCAGACTGCGATCGTGACTCGTAAGGGAGCTTGGTATAGCTATAACGGTGAAAACATTGCCCAAGGCCGCGACAATGCGATCAAATACATGGAAGATAATCCCAATATTGCCTCTGAAGTGGACAAACTAGTCCGCGATAAATTAGACCAAGGAGCCACGGTACAAGCCAATACCGTCAACCCCATTGATGTGGAAGAGGATGATGAATATTTTGAAGAAGAGGAATAACTATAATAGTCTTGTATTGGCGGGGGTAAATCGGGTTCCTCAGCAAGACTAAGCTATGGCAATATCTCATACTTTAAGGGGCTATGCCTACAATTTCTGCCTAAGCTTAAAACTTGGCGGCTTTAGCGAAGTGCGGCCGTGGGTCACCCCAAACTGAGGATGGGATGAACAGTTTATCGAGGGGATAGGAATTTTGGAGTACAGGTCAGTCGAGTTTTGACAAGGTCGGGGATAGCTGGAGTTTGGTTTTGGGGAATTAGGGGCAGCCCTAAGGAATGAGATACTAAAATGAATCTTGGGCAAAGCCCATTTTGTACGAAGTACGGATTTAAACTCTAGTTAGAGGTATTTATCTAGGCTTATGACAGTTGCTAATCGAACCACATACACTGATGCCCAAGTAGAAGCTTGGCTACAGGGCCTATTGGCGATCGCTTGGTCAGACGGCGATTTTGATCCCCAAGAGCAGGAACTGATTGCTGAATTGACCATGGGCGAGTTAGCCAATGGTAAAAATTACTGTTCCTTAGAGTTGATTACCCCGGTCCAAGTGGCCCAGACCCTCGGCCCAGAGCTAGCAGATAACTTTATGAGAACAGCGGTAATGGTGGCGATCGCTGACGGTGTGTACACCCACTCAGAATCTCAGCTACTACACCAATTTGCCGATGCCCTGAGAATCTCGCCGGAAGTTCTCCAGTCCCTAGAGCACACCATGTATGCCCAGACCGATGTGGAGACCGAAAAAAACAGCGACTTGGATGTCCTCTCCCCAGTCAAGCATTGGTTGGATGATTGGGATGTTCAAGATGCCAAGGTAGCTAAGTTTGTCTGTAAACTTATTCCCCCCCAATGCCCCTTCGAGCGGGATGTGGTCCTATTTGGACGCAAAATTGTCCATATCCCCCCCCTATGCAAGCTAAATCCCCTGTACGAGCAATTGGTGGGTTTGAGGTTCCGGGCCCTCTCTTACTTGGCTGATGAGTGCCATGAAGATATTTCTGAATATTGTTGATTATTGCCAGTTAAATTAGTTTCAAGACTTGTCGGTACCTAGCCAAGCTCGTTCAAGATTTGCCCAAGGTATAAAGATCCTTAGGGCTTGGTCTTGACAACGACCGGGCCATTTACCAAGGCTTGGCAAGCTAGACGATAACTGTCGGGCTTCTTTTTCAGTTTACGATTTTCCACTTCAGTGCGGGGAGAAAGGTTTTCCATCCCCTCAATAATTTCCACGATGCAAGTACCGCATTGCCCGTAGCCACCGCAATTCATCAACTTACCTGTGAAGGTGTAGAGATCGACTTGATTTTGAATTGCTTTTTCGCGGAGGTTGGCGCCGGCAGCGACGATAATTTCTTGGTCTTCTTTGAGGAATTTAATACTGGTCATGGGTAATTAGGGGCTGACTTACTGGGCCAATTATTAATATACGCGAATGGATGTTAATAAAACTCAATAATTGCCGGATCAGTCTCTGATCAATTGTTTGATCCCCGCAGATTTCCTTAAATCTAGACTATGCAAAGGAATTTTCAATGCTATGATTCACTGGGACAAGCACTAAAGTTTTTCTTGAGATTTTCTTAAATAAGTCAGGCTTATGGCACAAGTACCTGTATCACCGGCTGTTCTTGTAATTTTGGATGGCTGGGGCTATCGTGAGCACCAGGATGCTAATGCGATCGCCCTGAGTAAGACCCCAGTCATGGATAGTCTGTGGGCGGCTTATCCCCACACTTTGATTCAGGCCTCCGGGAAGGCAGTGGGACTCCCGGAGGGACAGATGGGTAACTCGGAGGTCGGCCATCTCAACATTGGAGCTGGGCGGGTTGTGCCCCAGGAATTAGTGAGAATTTCTGATGCGGTCGAGGATGGTTCAATCTTGGAAAATCCCGCCCTGATGGAGGTCTGTCAGCAGGTGCGTGACCGGCAAACTAAATTGCATTTAATAGGCTTGTGTTCTCCGGGGGGAGTCCACTCCCACATCTCTCATCTATTGGGGTTATTGGATTTAGCCAAGGTCAATGGTGTACCCCAGGTGTGTGTCCATGTAATTACCGATGGTAGAGATACAGATCCTAAGTCGGGCTTGGCCTCTGTTTTAGAGCTGGAAGCCCACATGCAGCGGGTAGGAATCGGTCAAATTGTCACAATCAGTGGACGTTACTATGCCATGGATCGCGATCGCCGTTGGGATCGGATCCAAGCCGCCTACACCACAATCACCAGCGATGCGGAAATTAAAAATAGTACTGCGGCTGACTACCTCCGCTGTGCCTACGCTGAAGGTATCACCGACGAATTTCTAAAACCATGTCGGATTGCTCCGGGGGCTGTAGCCGCTGGGGACGGGGTGATTTTCTTCAACTTTCGCCCCGACCGGGCCAGGGAACTGACCCAAGCTTTTGTAGACAGTGAGTTTAATGGCTTTGAGCGTCCCCAGATTACTCCCCTATCCTTTGTTACCTTTACCCAGTACGATCCCAAGTTTCCTGTCTTGGTAGCCTTTGCCCCCCAAGATTTAACCAAAATCCTCGGAGAAGTGATTTCTGAGCGGGGCCTAAGACAGCTCCGGGCAGCGGAAACTGAAAAGTACGCCCACGTCACCTACTTTTTCAATGGGGGCCTGGAAAACCCATTCCCCGGCGAAGACCGGCAGCTTGTCCAAAGCCCAATGGTTTCAACCTATGATCAGGCTCCGGCCATGGCTGCGGCGGAGGTGACCAAGGTGGTTACTGGCGCGATCGCCTCTCGACAATATTCCTTAATCGTCGTCAACTATGCCAACCCAGATATGGTCGGGCACACGGGCAATATAGCGGCAACCATCGCCGCAGTTGAAACGGTCGATCGCTGCGTCGGAGAGCTGGTGGCCGCCGTCAACCAGGTCGGGGGTACAGTTGTAATTACCGCTGACCATGGCAACGCCGAGTACATGGCCGATGCCAACGGCAACCCCTGGACAGCCCACACGACCAACCCAGTGCCACTGATTCTAGTCGAAGGGGAAGGGTTGAAGCTTCCTGGCCATGGAAACGATATCACCCTGCGATCAGACGGCCGCTTAGCGGACATTGCCCCGACCCTCCTAGAAATCCTCCAAATTCCTAAACCCCCTGAAATGACCGGTCAATCCCTCGTGGTTCCCAGTGGCATAAATATTCAAACTAGCCGCACCCCTGTTAGGATTTCTTTGTAGGTTTATTTCTTGATTAACTGAAATTTCTATGACAGTAGTAAATATTGTGCAGGTGTTATGGGCAATATCGGCGGCCGGCCTGATTGCTTTGATTTTAATCCACAGCCCTAAAGGCGATGGCATTGGCGGCATTGGCGGCCAGGCCCAAATGTTCAATACCGCCAAAACTGCTGAATCTTCCCTAAATACGGTGACCTGGGGTTTTGCGATCGTATTTATCGGTTTGACCGTAATTCTCAGCGCTGGTTGGCTAGCAGCTAGAGGCGGCTAGAATTAGGTGGTAAGATCCAATCTGGTTAGTAAATAAACTTCACAAATACTACTTAGTAAGCATGGACTTTGGCATTGGCTTTCTCTCAAACAATGTAATGCTGCCGATCCTGGATTTTTTTTACGGGATCGTGCCTAGCTACGGGTTGGCGATCGTCGCTTTGACCCTAGTCGTCCGCTTGGCCCTATTTCCCTTGAACGCCAAGCAGATTCGGAATATGCGTCAGATGCGAATCTCTCAGCCCCTGATGAAAAAACGCCAAGAGGAAATCCAGCGGCTCTACAAGGATGACCCGACCAAACAGCAAGAGGAGATGAGTAAACTCCTCAAGGAATTTAACCCCTTGGCTGGTTGCCTGCCCCTATTATTTCAAATGCCAGTTCTGTTTGCTCTGTTTGCTACCCTCAGGGGTTCGCCCTTCGCTGACATCAACTACACAGCCGATGTGCAGGTGATTAATAGGGACAAAATTGAGCAGATTCAGCCCCAAGCCTTTGCCAGTAAACCCCAAAACATTTACATTACTGACGGGGTTCATGTTCCAGTCACCTTGGTCTTGCCCGACACCCGCCTTGCTCCCGGTGATAGCACTCAGGCTACTCTGGTGGATGCCACTAATCAGTCCCTAGATAAATTAGCTGCGGCCTATGCTGATAATAATGCCACTCCCACTTGGCAAGTGACTAAGGGGCAAGAGAATGTTGCCATCAAAGAAGACGGTACGATCGTCGCTCTCCAAGAGGGCAGTGCCACTATCCAAGCCAGCATCCCCGGACTAGCCTCAGATAAGGGATTTTTATTTATAGATGCCCTGGGCCGGGTCGGTGCCTTTGACCCAGACGGCAAAATCCATTGGGATGTGGTGGCCTTGATTATTATGTTTGGGGTGAGTGTATACCTCAGTCAACAGCTCACTGGCCAGGGTGCCCCCACTGATGCCCAGCAGGCCACGGTCAACAAAATGACTCCGATTATTTTCTCCGGGATGTTTCTGTTTTTTCCTCTGCCAGCCGGAGTATTGATGTACATGGTGGTAGCCAATATTTTCCAGACTGTCCAGACTTTCTTTTTGATGCGTGAACCCTTGCCAGAGAATCTGCAAAAACTTGCCGCCGAGCAGGAACAAGAGTCCAAAGCCAAGGCCGCCAAGGTCGTAGACCTGCCCTTTGAACCAAAAAGCAGCAAAAAGAAGACCTCTAATTAACCATGAGTGAGGAAATTCTAGAACGATCGCGTCATTGGTTAGAAAAGCTCCTCAACCTAGCCCAGATGTCTGCATCGGTAGAAGTTAGCCAGGCTGAAGAGGACGTGGAACCCGGCTACTGGCTGAACATAGATACAAGTAATCTAACGCCGGGGCAAATTCGCCTGATCATCGGTGAAGATGGACGGGTGATTGATGCAATTCAACACCTGGCCAATGCGGCCCTCAATCAGGATCTGCCCCCCGAAGCCCACCTCCACTTTACGATCGAAGTCGGGGGCTACCGCTACCAGCGGCTGCAAAAGCTCAAAGACATTGCCCAAACCGCCCTCAGTAAAGCTCGTGAGACTGGTCAAGACGTGGAGATCCGCTCCCTATCATCAGTGGAGCGTAGGCAGGTGCACCACATTCTCAAGGATTGCGAGGACATAGAAACCCATAGCTACGGACAAGAGCCGAATCGTTGCTTGGTGGTGCGCCTGAAACAGCCCCTATGAGTACCCAAAATCGCAAAGATGACCATCTGCGTATCTGCCTCCAGGATGATGTGCAGTGTGCCCAAATCAGCAATGGCCTAGACCAATATCGGCTCCGGCACCAGTGTTTGCCAGAGTTAGATTACCGGCAGGTCAAGCTAGAAACAGCCTTCTTGGGAAAATCCCTGGGGGCACCCCTGTTGATTTCTTCGATGACTGGTGGCACTGCCCAGGCCCAGCTTGTCAACCAGCGCTTGGCAGAGGTGGCCCAGGCCTACGGTCTGGCTATGGGGGTTGGTTCTGGACGGGTAGTGGTGGAGCAGCCGGAGCTTTTGCCGACCTTTGCGGTGCGATCGCTCGCTCCAGATATTCTCCTGATGGCAAACTTGGGGGCTGTACAACTGAACTATGGCTGTGGCTATGAACACTGCTCCCGTCTAGTGGAGAGCCTAGAAGCTGATGCGTTGATCTTGCATCTTAACCCCCTCCAGGAATGCATCCAACCGGAAGGAAACACAGACTTTCGCGGAATCTTGGGCAAGATCGCCCGACTGGCCCACCGCTTACCAGTGCCCGTGGTAGCCAAGGAAGTGGGCAATGGTATTTCTGGGATCATGGCCAAACATTTAATTGAAGCCGGGGTAGCGGCGATCGATGTGGCTGGTGCCGGTGGTACATCCTGGGCTAAGGTAGAAAGCCAGCGGGCTAAACAGGCTCACCAGTATCTCTTGGGACAGAGCTTTGCTGATTGGGGTATCCCCACCGCTGAGTGTGTATTGCAGGTGCGTGCCCAGAATCAAAGTATTCCCCTAATTGCCTCCGGTGGCATCCGCAATGGGCTAGAGGTGGCCAAGGCGATCGCCCTGGGGGCCGATGTGGTGGGCTTAGCCTGGCCATTTTTGCAGGCGGCGATGGATTCCCAAACTGCTTTAGTTGAACTGGCTGAGCTGTTGCTAGCGGAATTAAGAACTGCCTTGTTTTGTACTGGCAATGCTACCCCAGGGCAGATGCAGCGATCGCAGTGCTGGCAAAAGCTCTAGTAAGATGGCTATTATCGCCTTACCCAAGCTTTGCCTATGAACCGCCTTCTTTCACCTCTACAGCAGATTATCTTGACCTGGATTCTCGTCTTGGTGGCGGGTTGGCTGACCCTAAACCTGTTGACCTACCTGGGGGAATTAGTCAGTATTTTCCTCACCTCTAGCTTGATTGCTTTTTTGCTGAATTTTCCAGTTAGTAAAATGCAGCGATTTTTGCCCAGGGGTGTGGCAGCGGCTTTAGTTTACTTTTTTGTGGCTTTGCTAGTGCTGCTGGTCGTCTTGACGGTGGTACCTCCGGTATTTAACCAAGCCCGCCAATTAATCACTAATCTGCCGGGTTTGGTTCAAGGGGCAAAGCAACAACTGGCTGATTTCCAAGTTTGGAGCCAAGACCGGAATTTACCCTTTGATGTAAATATTTTGGCTTCCCAGTTGTTGGGCAAATTTCAGGAACGGGCTGAGGCGATCGCCAGCAAAGGCTTTGGCCTGGTGTTGGGCACCTTCAACTGGTTTCTGGACTTGATTTTGATTGTGGTGATTTCGTTTTACATGCTGGTGGATGGTGACCGGGTATGGCGCATCACCACTAGCATTTTTGCCCCCCGGATTCAGCAGGGATTAACGGAATCCTTGCAGCGCAATCTCCGCCAGTTTGTTTCTGGACAGTTACTTTTGGGTTTATTCATGGCGGTGACCCTGAGCGTGGTGTTTTTCCTGCTGCGGGTGCCCTTTTTCTTGCTTTTGGCAGTGTTTATTGGGTTGATGGAGGTAATTCCATTTATCGGGGCTTCCTTGGGGATTGGCTTGGTGGTTCTGCTGGTGACCTTTATTGACTGGTGGCTGGGGGTGCAGGTTTTGGTAGTTGCGATCGCCCTCCAACAGGTCAAAGATAACCTGATTGCTCCCCGGATCATGGGCAACCTGACCGGCTTATCCCCGGTAATTATTTTTGCGGCCCTGCTGCTGGGTACTAAAATTGGTGGTCTTTTGGGGGTGATTTTGGCAATTCCCTTGACAGGGGTGATTAAAAGCCTAGTGGAAATTATCCTTGACCCCGACCTGCCGCCCCAGACTGGCTCATTTTTTATCAATCCCATAGTCGGCCGTAAGGAACTTGAGGCGGCCAATCCATCACTGAGTCACGAGTAGGGGAGGGACAAGGATGCTTGTGCAATTGAGAATCCAAGACTTTGCCTTGATTGATTTTTTGGAGGTGCAGTTCCAGGGGGGACTGAATGTGCTGACCGGGGAAACGGGGGCCGGCAAGTCGATTATTTTGGATGCGATCGATGTGGTTTTGGGTGGGAAGGCCAACCAACGGATGATCCGCACCGGGAGCGACCGGGCTTTGATTGAAGCGATGTTTACCCTAGACCCGCCACTACGCCAATGGCTAGCCAGCCAGGAAATTGATCTCCTCGATGAAGAGCAGCTCACCTGTAGTCGGGAAATTGCCAATGGCGGTAATGGCTTGCGCTCCCGCTGCCGGGTGAATGGGGTGTTGGTAAATCTCCAGACCATGGAGCAACTGCGCGATCGCCTAGCGGAAATTACCGCCCAAGGACAGACCTCCCAAATCATGCAACCCAGTATCCAGCGAGAGTTTCTCGACCTGTGGGGAGGGCTTCACGATCAGTTGGGTACGGTGGCCGAGGCCTACCGAGCGGCCCAAGCTGCCAACTTGGCCCTAGAAAAACGCTGCCAATCCCAGCACGACCACAAGCAACGCCTAGAGCTATTGCGATACCAAAGCCAAGAACTGCGGGCGGCCAACCTCAGTCGGCCAGAGGAGTTGGCTGAACTCCAGCACATGGGTGACCGGCTCAGCCATGTGGTAGAACTCCAGCGCTCCAGCTACCAACTCTACCAAATGCTCTACCAAAACGACCAAGATTCCTCTGTGGCTGATATCCTCGGCCAGGCCCAGGCTTTACTTGCCGATATGGTGGGCTACGATCAACAACTCCAGCCAATTTTAGACTTGGTGGCCAGTGCGGCGGCCCTGGTGGTAGAGGCCGGCAGCCAGATTAATGCCTACGGTGCAGACCTAGAAAGCGACCCGGAGCAGTTGCAGCAGGTAAATGAGCGCATCCAACATCTCAAGCAGATTTGCCGCAAATATGGCCCTGATTTGGCCGATGCGATCGCCCACTGGCAAAAAATTGAAGCTGAACTCAGGGACTTTGGGGATGAGGGTCAATCGATCGATGAGCTGATTGCAAAGCAGCGACAGACCCAGGCCCACCTAGAAAGTGTTTGCGCCGATCTGACCCGCCTACGCAGCCAAGCAGCCGAAACCCTAGAAACTGCCTTAATATCGCAACTGCGTCCCCTCGCCATGGATAAGGTGCAATTTCAGGTGCAGCTCCAGCCCACTACCCCGACGGCCGTGGGGGCGGATCTGGTCGAATTTTATTTTTCCCCCAACCCAGGGGAGCCGAGCAAACCTCTAGCAGAAACTGCATCCGGTGGGGAAATGAGCCGATTCCTATTAGCCTTAAAAGCCTGTTTACAGACTACTGGCCAGCCGACTTTGATCTTTGATGAGATTGATGTGGGGGTATCGGGCAAAGTGGCCCAAGCAATCGCCGATAAACTACACACCCTAGCCCAACGCCAGCAGGTACTCTGCATTACCCACCAGCCCTTGGTAGCCGCCATGGCCGACCAGCATCTCAAGGTTGATAAGCAGCTTGTCAGCTCTAAAAAAAACGCAACCGAAGTTCGTACGGTGGTGCGAGTCCGGGTCCTAGACAACTGGCAGCAGCGCCGCGAAGAGCTAGCCCAACTCGCCGGCGGCCAAGCCGATGCGGAGGCTCTCCAATTTGCTCAAGCTCTTTTAGAGCAGGCAGCCGAGCGCCGGACTACCAAAATGCCGGAGCCAATTAAAACCCGTCGTCGCCGGAAAACTTCCCCCGCCTAGCCCTGCCAATCAGGGCAGTGTTCACCATCCCAGCCGTAGGGGTGCATTCCACAGACTAATAGTTGACCGTTATAAACTTGACCGTGGTAGTGACAGCAGCCAATACAAGCTGGGTGGCGATCGCCATTGGGTTCCACCGGATAGCCCAGCTCAACACCAGTAATAACTTGATCTAACTCAGTGCAGAGGTTAACGATCGGCTCAAATAATTCCTGGAGGCAAGCTTCCATATCGGTGAGTAAACTACCTTCCTCTTCCCAAATTTCACTGGCATCGGTCAGTTCATGGAAAAATTCATCTACCATGGTGGTCAGACCCTCTGCAAAATCTAGCAGTTGCTTAGCAAATTCTTCCATACCTATTGATTTTTGAGGCGGTTCAATTCTTCGCGCATCTGTTGAATTTTCTGGCGCATTTGCTCGGTTGGGTCGGCGGCATCCTCTGAAATATCAATGCGACGGGGGCCGGCTTGGGGAGTTTCATTGACCGATGCTTGGCGGGATTGGGCCTGGCGCACCATCTCATCCACAATCCGCTTGGCTTCATCTGCGGTCATCTCGCCCTTTTCCACAAGTTCTTCGGCAAGTTTTTGGGCCTGCTGCCTCAATTCCGCGAGGGTGCCGCCAGCTTTTTCCGTAGCATAGGAGGCGAGGCCAATTCCAAAGTACACAGCTTTCTGGACAAAGTTGCCAAAATTAGACATGGCTAGGTCAGGCTCTAGTGAAGAAGACCCGGAGCCTACGCCTATCTCAAGCATCCCTTATTGCTGCGCGGTCAAGCCTGACAAGGTTCGGGCGTTGCGATCGCATAGATCCGAGTCAGTTCCACAATAGCACAATCTTGGGTGGGCTGGAAAATCCTGATAAAATTGAGGGCCGACAAGCCAGCCACCAATCAGCCGTGACCCCAATTATTGACCAAATTAAAGCCAGGTTCCAAAAAGCTCTGCTCCAGGGCTTTGGCCCAGATTTTGCCGGCCAGGATCCCCTAGTGGTTCCAGCCAGCAACCCCAAATTTGGCGACTACCAATCTAACTTGCCCATGTCTCTGGCTAAGGTGCTGAACCAACCGCCTAGGGCGATCGCTGCCCAGCTAGTGGCCAAGCTCGATTGGGCCGACCTGTGCACAGCTTTAGACATTGCCGGGCCGGGGTTTATTAACCTGACTCTCCGCAACGACTATTTAGCGGCACTCCTGCAACAAATTTGGGCTAGTCCCCGCCTAGGAATTGAGCCGACCACTCAACCCCAAAGAATTGTAGTGGACTTCTCTAGCCCCAACATCGCAAAGGAAATGCATGTGGGGCACTTGCGATCTACCATCATCGGCGATAGCATTGCCCGGATTCTCGAATTTCAAGGGCACACAGTTTTACGAATCAACCACGTGGGGGACTGGGGCACTCAGTTTGGCATGTTGATTGCCTACCTCAAGGAGGCTTACCCCCAAGCCCTCAGCCAGGCCGATGTCTTGGCCCTGGGAGACCTAGTCGCCTTCTACCGCCAAGCCAAGCAAAGATTCGATACCGACCCCGAATTCCAGGAAACCGCTCGTCAGACCGTAGTCCAACTCCAGTCGGGGGATGCCTCAGCCCGCCAAGCCTGGCAGCTTTTATGCGCCCAATCCCGGCGAGAGTTCCAGGAGATTTATCAAACTTTGGATGTGCAACTCCAGGAACGGGGAGAGTCATTTTATAATCCATTTTTACCAGCTGTAGTTGAGGATTTGGCTACAGCTGGTTTATTGACCGAAGACGGGGGGGCAAAGTGCGTTTTCCTCGAAGGGTTTACCAACAAATCTGGAGAGAGACTGCCCCTAATTGTCCAGAAGTCTGATGGCGGCTATAACTATGCCACCACTGATTTAGCCGCTCTACGCTATCGGATTCATCAAGACCAAGCACATCGATTGATTTATGTGACCGATGCGGGGCAAGCCAGCCACTTTGAGCAATTTTTCCAGGTGGCAAGGCGGGCGGGCTGGGTACCCAGTCAAGTTGAATTAGTTCATGTACCCTTTGGGCTAGTCAAAGGAGAGGATGGTAAAAAGTTTAAGACTAGGACTGGGGATACGGTGCGCCTTAAGGATCTGCTTGGGGAGGCGATCGCCCGGGCTAAGGCAGACCTAGAGTCGCGCCTAGATTCCAGTCAAACCGAGCCGGGATTCATTGACCAAGTGGCTCGCACCGTCGGGATTAGTGCAGTCAAATACGCGGATTTGAGCCAGAACCGTACCAGCGATTATGTTTTTAGTTACGATAAGATGCTTGCTTTGCAAGGCAACACCGCTCCCTATCTGCTCTACGCCTATGTGCGAGTCCAGGGCATCAGCCGGAAAGGGAATATTGATTTCCAGCAGTTGGCTGGCAAAGGGGCAATTTGCCTCCAGGAGCCGACAGAGGTGGTTCTAGCCAAACACCTACTCCAATTTGCCGAGGTATTGGCCTCAGTCAGCCAGGATCTATATCCCCACAGACTTTGCCAATATTTGTTTGAGTTGAGCCAAAAGTTTAATCAATTTTTTGAGCAATGCCCCGTCCTCAAGGCTGAGCCAGATCTACGAATCTCGCGCTTGATGCTGTGCGATCTTAGTGCAAGGACTTTAAAATTAGGTCTATCTTTGTTGGGAATCCAGGTACTGGAAAAGATGTAACTAGCCTGAGGGTTTAGTTCTAAACTGTGCATCAAAAAATTACTGGATAATTTATGCAAAAAAAATGCTGGTTGATTGGGTTGGTTTTGCTGTTGTGGTTGTGGGGGGCGCAACCGAGTGCCGCCGCTCTGGAGGCCGAGCTGGAATTTATAAATCACTACACCTTGGCATCTCCGGGCTTTACGGGAATTACCTATGATCGCTCCCGCAATCTTTTTTATGCAGTCAGCCCAGGGCACCCTGATCAGTTTTATACCCTGCAACTAGATTTGAGCGGTGACCGGCTCCGGAGTGTCAGCATCGGGCCAATTATCCATTTAGAGCAGCCGCCTTCTGAGATTGGTGCGATCGCCCTAGCCCCCCTAGACCAATTATTTATCAGTGACGAAGCTACCCCCGCCATCCAAATTTACAGCCTGGCCACCGGAGAGTTGCAACAGACTCTCCCCATAGCTAAGCGTTACCGGGAAGGTACCCGCCCTCATCTAGGCTGGGAATCCCTGGCGATCGCTACCGGCGGCCAGGGCGACCCCTACCGATTATTTGCAGCCACCGAATCGGCCTTAGCTGGAGATTTTGCCGATCAAACTGAACTACCCCTGCGCTGGCTGCATTACGTGATCGCCCCAACTACCCCTGCTCTGCTGATTTCTGAACACCTCTACCCCCTCACAAATCAGCCAGACTACGGCCTGGCAGAAATTTTAGCCCTGCCAGAACCGGGGAATTTTCTTAGCCTAGAGAGTAGCCCAACAACCGCTAAATTATTTTTAGTCAATAGCCAGACTGCTACTGATGTATCCACCTATTCCAGCCTCAAGGTTTTAGCCCCCATGACTAAGCCGCTGGATAAGCAATTGCTGTACACATTTAACAATTTGACCGCTGGCCCCCTCAGGGGCATGACTCTGGGGCCGCGTTTGGCGGATGGTAGCCAAAGCTTAATTGTCTTAGGGGGGGAAACTGATACCCAGTTCTACCTATTTAGGCTGGGGTTGATTCGGTAAATACCAGGATTAGTGTAGCCCTCCTGCACAAATCCCTCAAAGCAGCATGGCTCTGTTAAGAAATTGTTAGGCTCCAGCTAATTACGCAAGAGGTCTAGTGTAAAGGGGTTAGTGTAAAACTTGACCCAGGTAACTATTAGGTTCCCTGCACCCCAGTTTCTATGGGAAGAGCAGCTTGTAAGTTGCTCCGAGCAGCGCTCCGGTCAATACTAGGGCTGGGGAGGGAAGTTGGAACCGCAATAGGGCGATCACCGCTGCCAAGAATAATCCAGAGGCCAGCCAATCGATGGGGTTCAAGAAAGTTCCCAGGGCCAGCTTTAGGGCGACCAGGACAATTAGGGCGATCGCACTGGCATTGACCGCATCTAAAAAAGCCCCAGTCCAAGACCAATTCCTGAGTTTAGGAATGATCGGGTTAGTAATTGCCACCAGTACAAATGAAGGCAGGAAAATGCCCAAGGTAGCGACGACTGCTCCCGGCCAGCCGGCCAGCACATAGCCGATAAAGGTAGCCGTGGACAAAATTGGCCCTGGGGTAAATTGGCCAACGGTGATTGCATCCAAGAGTTGCTGCCTAGTCAACCAGCCATAACCCCCGACGAGTTCTGCCTCTAGTAGAGAAAACAGGATGTAGCCGCCACCGAACAGCACACTGCCGACCTTCAAGAAAACCCATCCCAACTGTGCTAGAGATAAGGGAACAGCCGGGTGAGGCAGAGTGGCTACTAGGGGTAAGACCAGGGCCGCTTGACCAGGGCGTACCTGCCAAGCTAAGCCAGCTAGGCCGCCGGCCAGTAAAACGATTACTTCATTGACCCCCAGAAAAGCTGCAACGCTGACGGCGATCGCTAAAATCGCCAGGGAGCAGTTTTTTAATGCTTTTTTACCTAATCGCCATGAGGCATCAAAGATAATGGCTACCACCACTGGCTTAGTGCCGTAGAGGAGGGCGGTAAAAGCGGGCAGAGTGTTGAATTGCTGGTAGGCGATCCCAAAAGCCAGGGTAATCACAAAAGCAGGCAGAATAAAACTAACCCCAGCCACCACCAACCCAGCCCAGCCAGCATAGTCGTAGCCTAGGTGAATTGCCAATTCGGTGGAATTGGGGCCAGGAATCAAATTAGTGGCCCCAAGTAGATCTAAAAACTTGTCCCGGTCTAACCAGTTGCGCTTTTCAACCACCTCGCGCTCCATCATGGCAATGTGAGCAGCCGGCCCGCCAAAACTAGTGATGCCCAACTGTAAAAATAACCAATTCAACTGCCACAGCTTTTCCATGTAGAACTATTTATTTTTTTTGGCGGTGGATTTAGCTTTTTGGGCAGCTTTTTTAGCAGCCTTGGCGGCTTCCTGGGCTAGTAATTCAGCTTGTTGCTTCTCGGCGGCAATTTTTTCCAGGTAGTAGTGGTAATCCCCCAGGTAAACCACCAGTTCTCCATTCCGGACTTCGACAATTTTGGTGGCCACTTGGGAGATAAAGTAGCGATCGTGCGAGACGATCAACACCGTGCCATCGTAGTTTTTCAGGGCTTCCTCCAGCATTTCCTTGGCGGGGATATCCAGGTGGTTGGTCGGCTCATCTAAGATCATCAGGTTAGCTGGGCAGAGTAGCATTTTAGCGAGGGCCAGGCGGGCTTTTTCACCGCCACTGAGGGCCTTGACCTGCTTAAGTACCGTGTCACCACTGAATAGGAAACGACCCAGTAAGGTGCGGACTTCTTCGTTTTTCCAATCCGGCACCTCGTCGTGGATGGTAGCTAAAACGGTTTTTTCTAAATCCAGGGCTTCCGCTTGGTTTTGTTCAAAGTAGCTGGGAATAACGTTGTGTTTACCTAGCTCTACTGTGCCAGAGGTGGGCTGCTCTAGACCTGTGATTAATCTCAGTAGGGTGGATTTGCCAGCCCCGTTGGGGCCTAAAAAGGCGATGCGATCGCCCCGCTCAACTAGCAGTTCTGCTCCTAAAAAGAGAATTTTATCACCGTAGCTGTGGGTCAAGTCTTCGATTTTGACCACCTCGACCCCGCTGCGGGGAGCCGGAGGAAACCTAAACCGCAGGGTACGTACGTCGGCGGTGGGGGCTTCAATGCGCTCGATTTTTTCGAGGAGTTTTTCGCGGCTTTTGGCCTGGGTGCTGCGGGTGGCACTGGCCCGGAAGCGATCAACAAAGGCCTGTTGCTTTTCTAGCTCCTTTTGCTGCCGGTCGAAGGCGGCCTGTTGGGCACCAGCTAGTTCGGCCTTTTGGGTCAAGTAGCTGGAGTAGTTGCCCAGGTAGGTGGTGGAGACTCCCCTTTCGGTTTCGACAATTTGGTTACAGAGGCGATCGAGGAATTCCCGGTCGTGGGAGACAATCACCATCGGGGTGGTCAGACCCTTGAGGTAGGTTTCTAACCATTCGATCGTCTCCAGGTCTAGATGGTTAGTCGGTTCGTCCAACAGCAATAGATCTGGGCTTTGCAGCATGATTTTACCCAAGCCCATCCGCATCTGCCAGCCGCCACTAAAGGAGCTGACCAGGCGATCGCCATCTTCTAGGGCAAAGCCTAGTTCTGGCAGGAGTTTGTCAATCTCAGCCTCTAGGGCATAGCCGTGGAGGGCTTCAAACTGGCGTTGGAGTTGATCCATTTTCTTGAGGAGGTCATCCAACTCCTCCATGGTGGCGTGGCCCATTTGTTGATGCACGGCGGTCAAAGCTTCGTGGACTCGGTTAGCTTCCCCAAAGGCTCGCCACATTTCTTCTTTGACGGTGCGGCTGGGATCCACTTCAAATTCTTGGTTGAGATAGGCGATTTTGAGGCTGGCTGGGCGGATAATTTGCCCAGCGGTAGGTTCAATTTCCCCGGTGATAATTTTGAGCTGGGTGGATTTGCCAGCTCCGTTGACTCCCACTAGACCAATGCGATCGCCGGGTTTGACCTCCCAGTTCACATCCTTCAACACTTCCCCAGTGGGATAAATCTTACAAATATGCTCTAAACGCAGCATTTATTTATTCCTCAAAACTGCCAGACCAAGGTAATCGTAACAAAGATTTAACAATATTTCATTCCCTCGGAAAGCCTAGTCAGCTTAAAGTGCTCTGGGATGCGGCGGCTGGCCCCGATTGGGCAATTGGTAATTAATGTGAATTCGGGATAAGCCAGAAACCATGTTATCCCGTTGTAAACCTAGGGGATGTCTGAAAAGTCAGGTGTCAAATCATTTTAATGACTAAAGTCATCGCTACAAGCTGAAAAATCCTCGTGTACATCCACAAAGATCTGAGTTTGTCGTGGCGGTTTTAAACGTCTTTACCTTTCCAAGCATCTTCTTAGTCACTTTGGCAAGGATATTGCCTCAGCCGAATTTCATTGGAGCAATGCCCTTAACCTGATGCTAATGAGCAGTAAATTCTCGGCCTCTGCCTAGGATTACGGACTCTAAACCTCCAGCCCAACCAACCAATTAAACCAATTAAAAACCAATTAATAGGTAAGTTGGTCTGAAGAGTAATTGGGCGGCTCAATGTGGATGAGAATCCGTGCTGGGCCAAATTTAACTTCTAGCTGCTGCTCTACCTGCTCGGTGATCTGGTGGGCAGTGCTAACATCTTGGGCATCTACAATCAGGTGCATTTCAATGAAAACTTGGCGGCCGACTAGGCCCCTAGAGGCAATCCTGTGGCAGCTGATGACTCCGGGAACTTTGAGGGTAATTTCCTGGATGGTTTCTGGAGCGATCGCCATGTGATCGATTAACCAAGGCACATTTTCCTGGAGGACTGCCCAGCCGCTCTGAAAGACCAAGAGCACCACTGGCAGGGCTAGGATAACATCCAGCCAGCGTAATTGGGGCCAGCCAATTTGTTCGCCGGCCCAGGCTCCAATCAGGCCCGCTAGGACAGCGATCGTAACCCACACATCGCTCATGGTGTGCTGGGCGTCTGCAATTAAGATTGAGCTGCCGACCCGTAGGCCCTGCCTGCGTTCGTAAAAGGTCACAAAGATATTAATTCCCAGCACAATCAGTAAAATCCATAGTTCCACGGAAGAGATTTTCAGGGGGGCAATGCCCTGATGCCAACCCTCTAGGAGGCGATTGCCAGCACTTTGGAGAATTTCAAAGCAAGCAATACCCAAAAAGGCTGCGATTGCCAAAGCTGCCAAAGCCTCAAACTTCTGACGTCCGTAGGGATGTTCCCGGTCGGGATAGGGGGAAGCCAAGCGGCTGGCCACCAGACCCAAGACATTACTAGCGCTATCGGTGATGCTGTGGAGGGCATCGGCCAAAATACTCAGGGAGCCAGTGGCCAGACCCAAGGCCAACTTAATGGCAAACACCAAAATATTTAATCCCAAGGTAAGAAGCAACACACGGCGGACTGTGGCACGATTGTCGGTGAGCATAGCTGCATCTGGTAGTTTTCACCCCACATTATCCCATATCCCAGGAGAGTCGGGCCCCAAAATTATTACCCGTGGACAGGGGCTATAAAAGCCTGCTGCTGTTGAATTTCCACCGGGGTAGTGGTATAGACCTCAGCGGAGTTGTTGGGGCTTTCAATTACTTTGATCTTGTAGAGGCTGGCTCCGAGGCTGACGATCGCCTCCTTGAGGAGGTCATGGATGTAAGCTGCAATATTTTCAGCCGTAGGAACAACGGTGGCAAAGTGAGGAATATCGTAATTTAGGAAAGTATGGTCAAAGGGCTTGACAACTTCTTGATCGATCGCCGCTTCCAGAGCCGCCAAATCTACCAACATCCCAGTGCGCGGGTCAATCTCGCCCCGGACTGTCACTTCCAGATGGTAGTTATGACCATGGCCGTGGGGGCGGGCACACAAGCCGTAGATTTCGTCGTTTTCAGCCTGGCTTAGATCTGGATGGGCTAGGCGGTGGGCTGCACTAAAGTGGGTGCTGATCGTTAAAAATGCTTCCATAGGATTACCAGAAAAATTACCAAAATATTCAGCCCACAGGTAAGGGCTTTCAAATAGCTGAACTTTAGTCAAGGGCAAGTGGGGAGCTAGGCGCTGCCAGATTACCCTAGCCATGTTTTCGGTGGTCGGCAGGGTTTTGGCAAACTCTGGCCAGGCGTTGTTGAGGTAGCTAAAGTTGAGGGGGGTAACCACCTCACGCTTGAGGATGCGCTTCACATCGGACAGGTTCATCACCATGCCATACCCATCAATTGTTCCAGCTACGGAAACATCTAAAACGTAGTTATGGCCGTGACCGGGGAATTGCTGGCACAGACCAAAACGGGCTTGATTTTCAGCTTCGCTTAGTTCTGGGAGCCAGTAGCGGTGACTGGCTGAGAACTCAGCTCTGCGGACGATCGTGCATTGCATGGAAAAATTCTCCAAGGATTTCGCAAAAGATTGTAACAAATTCTGCCCAGGCTAGAATCGCCAATTGCCCAGACAAATCCGTAGGGAACGCTGGGCATCTAGGCGCAGGGCATTGGCAATCCGAAATAGTTCCTGACCGGTGTGGAGGTGGTGGTCATCGTAGTTGAGGGTAAACCAGTGGAGCTCGTCTATGCCCTCGGAGATCCGGTTGAGGCTGTGGTAGAGGTCGGCGGCAACCCCGGCTGCTTGTCTGGGGTTGGGTTGGTGTTGAAAAATTTGCTGGGCCCGGCTGTGGCTTTGGCGGCATTCCTCCAGGTAGTCGGCAAAGTCAGCCATTAGGTCTGTATCAAAGGGATCGGCGGAGAGGAATTCCACCTCCACCTCAAGGGAGTTGATAATTCGGCACAGGAGGCGATCGACTGGAGCATAAACTTTTTGTCGCCAGTGGTGAAAGAGCTTTTCATCATCTTGGTAGGTCTGGCGTTGCTTTTTATAACTTTCCTGGGCCTGGGCGGTGCGGCCCAGATGGGGTTGGAAGAGTTGTTCGTCGTAGATTTGGCGCTGTTCGCGGTCGCTGAGGACTTCGTAGGCGGCGTTGATGCGGATGATGTGTTCATAGTCATCTTGCCCGTTGGCATCGGGGTGAAATTGCTTAGCTAAGCTGCGATAGGCTTGCTTGATTTCTGCTGCTGTTGCTCTGGGGTTGATGTTGAGGGTTTGGTAATGATTGGGCGCATCCATGACTACTCAGGAAATTCTTCAATCATGCCGGGGCTGATGAGGGTGATGTCAAATTCGTCGATTTGTTCTGCGCTCAAGGGGTCGGTTCTACTGGTGTAGTAGGTGGCCTTGACTTGGGGACCGAACACTACGACATCTTCATTTTGGAGGGTGTAGTTGTCTTCTTTGTGGCCGTTAATCATTAAACCATTGACACTGGGCTTGCCTGTGTCGTCACCGTCAACAATTTGGTAGTAGCTGCCGCCGTCTTCGCGATCGCAGCGGATCAAGTTGGCGTGGTGACGGGAAACAAACTGAGACATGATTCGCAAACTACATTTAGGGTCGCGCCCGATCGAATATTCGGGCTGGTCTAGGACAAATTCCCGCCGTCCTTGGTCATCTTCGATAACTAAGATATGTTTTTGAGTAACTGGCATTGCTGGACTCTAGTAGTTTGTGAAGTTAACTTAGCCCGTAAGGTTACCATAATAGCATAGACCAGCGGGAGTATCCTGACCTCATCTTGTCCTCTGGTGTTGGCTTTTGGGGGTTATGATGATCGCTTCTAGACCGATTATTTTGGTTGCACAGCTTTAAATTGAGATGACTTGGCTAGCCCCAAGGAGTTGAGGACAACGCTGATTGAGCTGAAGGCCATCATGGCCCCGGCGATCGAAGGGGTCAGACTAATTCCCCAGACGGGCAGAGCCACACCGGCTGCCAAGGGAATTGCAATGATGTTGTAAGCGAAGGCCCACAGGAGATTCTGCTTGATCTTTTGCCATGTGGCTTGGCTGAGGGTAAGGGCATTGACTAAATCCTTGAGGGAGTTGTGCATGAGGATTAGCCCGGCCGCTTCCCTGGCCACATCAGTTGCCCCTTGGAGGCTGATTCCCACATCTGCTTGGGCAAGGGCGGCCGCATCGTTGAGGCCGTCTCCCACCATGGCCACGGTTTTGCCCTGGGCTTGTAGTTGCTTGATGATGGCAACTTTCTCGGTGGGGAGGAGTTGCGATCGCACATTGGTGATGCCCGCTTGGCTGGCGATCATCTCGGCAGTGCTGGCTTGGTCTCCGGTCAAAAGCATGGTCTCTAGACCCATCTGGTGCAGGTGGGTGATCGTTGTTGCCGCGTCGGGGCGCAGGGAATCCTGACAGGTAATTAAACCAATGACCCGCCTAGAATCGGCCACATAAACCACTGATTTACCCACATGCTGGGCAAGAACCGGCATTGAATAGTGATTTTGGCTGAGCCATGGGCCACTGCCTAGGTGATAGGTCTGGCCGTTAATGATGGCTTTGATGCCCATGCCTGGAATGGTTTGGCTATCTTGGCAGGGCAGGAGGGGCAGGTTTGCAGCTCGGGCCGCTTGGACGATCGCTTCAGCTAAGGGGTGATTGGTGGTGCTCTCAGCGCTGGCGGCCAGTTGCAGGAGTTGCGGGGGAGTCAGGTCATCGCTTAGGGGCAGGCAATCGGTGACGACCGCCCGGCCAGTGGTCAAGGTACCGGTCTTGTCAAAGACGATCGTATCCAAGGAGTGAATCTTTTCTAAAATATCACCGCCCCTGATCAATATTCCCTGTTGGGCAGCCTGGCTAGTCCCGACCAACAAAGCAGTGGGCGTAGCTAACCCCAGGGCACAGGGGCAAGCAACTACCAGGGTGCCAATAGCCAATTTAGTACTCCAAGCTACTGGATGGATGTGCACAGCCATGGCGTGGGGATAAAGCAAATGGGGATGGCTGACGAGAAGTTCTGGCCACCAGCGGCTGCCACCCAGGTACCAAAAGCCAAAGGTCAACAGGGCTATGGTAATTACCGCATAGGTGAAATAACCGGAAACTTGGTCAGCAAAACGTTGGATGGGAGCGCAACGAGTCTGGGCAGCTTCAACAAGGGCAATGATTTGACCCAGGATAGTTTCTGGGCCAGTGCGTTGGGCTTGGATGATCAACACTCCCGATTGATTGATTGTGCCGGCAAAAACTTGATCCCCCGCCTGTTTAACCACGGGTAGAGATTCGCCACTCAGCATGGATTCATCGACTAAACCAGCGCCGGAGGCGATCGTCCCATCTACGGGGAACTTATCGCCAGTCTTGACCCGCAGCCAATCACCCACCCGCACATGAGCTACGGGGATTTCAATGCCCCCGTCATTATCCGGATTATCTGGGCAGATCAAAACTGCGGTGGCCGGTTGTTGCTCACACAGCCCAGCATAGGCAGCAGCAGCCCTAGCCTTGGCCTGTGATTCTAGGGTTTTGCCCAAAAAAATGAACCCCAAGAGCATGACTGGCTCGTCAAAGTAGCACTCCCAGCCCAAATCAGACCAAAACAAACCAATGCAACTAGAGATGTAGGCAGTGCAGGTGGCAATCCCGATCAGGGTATTCATGTTGGCATTTCCCCGGAATAGGGCGATGAACCCATTGGTAATTAGTGATCGTCCAGGGCCAACGATCGCCATAGTAGCCATGGCCCAGTGCCACCAAATGCCGTGCAACCAACTGAAATGGAAAATATGCCCAATTCCAGAACCCACCAGGAGTAGCAGAGCCACCGTGAGGTAATTATCCGGCTCCGGAATGGGCCGGGGAGTAGAGCTGCCAATTCTGGGTTGGCTAGGAAAACCACCCTGGGAAAGGCGATCGGCTAATTTTTGTTGGTCTACTGGCCCGGCAATTTCACAGACTGCGGTTTGGGTGAGGAGGTTTACCCACACGGCCTTGACCCCCGGATGCTGAGTCAATTGCTTTTCCACTGCTTTTACGCAACCAGCACACTTCATGCCTTGCACATCTAGGGTGACTTTGGTCGACTGGGAATTGGTCAACATGGGTCGGCTACTTATAGGAATTTAACAGTAATCTAACTGAAGCTAATTTAATTAATTTAATCTTGGTAGGGATTTTAGGTAGATAACCCTCCATAACTATTAAGAATCGTGTTTTGAATCATATCAAAAGGGCAGATCCCCAAACAAATACCCATGGCTTAAATCCATTGACCCTAACTCCTTAGACCACCACCTAATTGGAATAGGTAAAAGTGGCCAAACATCCTGCCATGAACTTGGGCATAGCTCTCTCATCGTCCAATGATGATTGATGGCTTCACCTGTCCAATGACTCCCGGTTATTAGCCCCATTGCCTAGCTTTGACTGGAAGCTCTTAGCTGTTTGATAACCTCTGTCGATTGTCTCAATCAACCAGTTTTGGGATGCAGCGATCGAGCCTGGGCTTGAAAAATCTCCGTGGAAGATCCCCCCGGAAATCTAAATATTCTGTCGCTTCAACCTTAGGTCGAGGTTTAGAAAAAGAATTGTGTAGCAGATGATGAACCAATACCCCAGCCAGCTACTGACCAAGCCAGATAAAACCGTGATCACTTGCCCAAAAGGCACTAAAACTGCTGCAATTCCCAGGGGAAACACCAGAATTAGATGTAGTATTATTAATAAAATCACCAAGCTAAAGCTGATCGTAGCCACCTCCCACCAGTTATTTTTCAGGAGGCGGGAACTGTAACTGAGGGCAGCGATCAGGTACTTGTGGCGGAGGGCGGCGGCCTGGATGGCAAAGCTGTAATTAACCAGCAGAAAAATACCTGGAATAATCAGCAGCAGCAGGCCAGTACAAACTACAACTAGGGCAATATTGTTAGTAATCACGGTTTTGAATACACCAGGCCAGGCAGCGCTGATGATCTCAACAAAACCCGGCGACTCCGAGTAGAGCGATCGCTCCACCAAAATAGCCAGACCCATGTAAACCAAGGTATTTGGTATGTATGCAACTAAGCTGATAATAAGCGTCGCATTACGACTATCAAGTACACTTTGAGACACAGCCAAGCTAATAAACTGAATCGGCAAGTCAGTGGTTAAAGAAATAAGACAGATCGTAAAGAAATTTCTGGTAACCACTAACCAACTCAAATGCAGAATATCTCCCAAATCTAGTTGTTCACTGGTGATTTTTTCCAGCATAGTCCTGCTACAGCTCAGATAATTTGCCCCTTAAGCTTACTAAGCCAAGGGCAGTCTGACCGGGCATTTTCCAGCGTAAGTTAATTAAATGCACAGATTTTTAAGCTTAATTACGCACAATAATTAACGCTCATTCCCTGACTATATTGCTAGAGTGGGGACAAGATAATCTATTCATAAATTCATTATCCAAGCCCAGGGAGATTTTAGGCTGAGTAGAAGCAAAATTCCCAAAAAGTTGGGGCTTGGCTAAGGTTTTATGTATTTATCTTTGCCCTTAATTATGATTTTCAAGGCTTGGAAAATCGCCAGATTTTCTGGGTCGAACCTTCAAGGAGGTCGTCTATGCTCTGGCAAGCTTGGAAAAGTTGGCGCAATTGGCTATTGGTTCTGATTACCTGCCTAGTTTTGTGGATCAGCTGCAGTTTGGTGCTAGATCTGGTGGTGATGCCGAGCATGGCTGCTGGCGGCATGATGCAGCAATTTGGATTTAGCAGTACTGCCTATGTAGTGTTTGGGTTGCTTAATCGCTGGGAGTTGTTATGTGCTGCTCTAGTGCTGACAGGGGTGCTGGTAATTCAACAGGCGCGAGGGGTAAATCGGCGATCGCTCCTGCTGGCGGTTTGGCTTTTACTAATTCCAGTGATTTACACCTACATGCTCAGCCCATCCATGGCAGCCTGGGGAATGACCCTAGACCTATTCAGCCCCGTGGTGGCCGTGCCGACCCCAATGCTGGAGATGCAGTATGGTTACTTAATCTTAGAGTTGAGTAAAATCATGGCCGCAGTTGTGGTTTTGGGAGACTGCCTACGCCTACGGAGAACAGTTACGGTCGACTAGGGCGTAGTAGGCGCACAGCTAGAATTAGAAAGCCCACAGCCGCAATGATTTTAATAACCTTAGCAGGGAAAAATTGGGCTACACCATCCCCCAGTGCGATCCCGATCCCGCTGGCTAGAATCAAGGCGGCTGTGGTGCCTAGGAAAACTGCCTTGGGATGACCAGAACTACCGCCTAGGGCGATCGCTGCAAACTGGCTTTTATCACCAATTTCAGCTAAGAAAACCGTTAAAAAACTAATGCCTAACAACTGCCAATCCATAAATTGAGTGTAATTTTTTCCTAGAAATCTAATTGATATGTTGAATCCTGCAAATTGCTAAAACTTGTTGGCTGGCCCTTGAGTTTGACTAACTCCAAACATCCCATAGAAGCCAGACCGAGACTAGCAAGAGCATGAGTGCAGCACTGCGATCGAGGGTTTTAGGACTGAGCCTAGCAGCCAATTGACAACCCAGCCATACCCCCACCAAGCTAGTGGTGGCTAGAGCCGTTGCCGCTCCCAGAAACACCTGCAAAGGACGATCAGATTGAGCAGTCATTAGTAGGGTGGCAATTTGGGTCTTATCACCCATTTCCGCTAGAAAAACTGTAGTAAACGTTGAACCAAAAACTCTCCATGGGCTGAATTTTTCTGGCGGAGTTTCAACTTTGGCATCTGGGGAGTTAACCATGGTTGTTTTTAATTGTGCCTGACGGTTTTTTCTGCCTTTTATCTTATCTCAAGGGTTGGACTTGGAGTAATTTTGGTGAATGATGTGGTGATTTGCGATCGCCCAGCTCAAATGGACACCGCTCAAATTTGATTCCACTTAGTTATCATGGTAAATCTCAGTGCGTGCCCAAAACCTGGGCTGCATCGAAGCTAATTGGTTAAACATAGCTTGAATAGAAAATATCGCAGATTAAATTAAATTTGAGAATGGCTGTATATGGATAGCTTATGAAAGATAGTGGTGAAGGTATTAAAATAATTAGCGATAATCGCAAAGCTAGGTTTCTGTACGAAATTTTAGAAACCTACGAAGCAGGTTTAGAGTTGGTGGGTACTGAAGTAAAATCAATTCGCCAAGGCAAAGTCAACTTGCAGGACGGCTATGCGATCGTCCGGGGCGGCGAAGCTTTTTTGTTGAATGTCCATATTTCCCCCTACGAAAAAAGTGGCGACTACTTTAACCACGATCCCCGCAGAACTAGGCGGCTACTACTGCACAAGCAAGAAATCCGCAAGCTAATCGGTAAGGTGGAACAGCAGGGCCTGACCCTTGTTCCCCTCAAGATGTATTTCAAACGGGGCTTCGTTAAAGTTAGCATTGCCTTAGCCAAGGGGAAAAAGCTCCACGACAAGCGGGAGTCCATCAAAAAACGTGACGATCAGCGGGAGATGGCCAGGGCCACCAAACGTTACTAGGGGCTACTAGGGGTTGCGATCGAGACTGGCTGAGCTGACCGCAGTCTCCCATAGCCACCGCATCCTCAAAAATACTTGAGAAGTGTGTCAAACATAGCTAGTCAGGAGTAGAAGAGTTGCTTAATATGCCATTAGATGATCTACCAAAACCAACAACCATGGCAGCGATCCCGGCTGAATCAAATGAACAGACCTACACCGAAAACTCGGTGTTGCTGGAGGTGAGTAATTTACGCAAAAGTTTCCGCAGGGGCGATGGCCGGGAGGAAGTAATTCTGGATGGTATTGATCTACAGGTGGGAGCACGGGAGTTCATTTCAATTATTGGGCATTCGGGCTGTGGTAAGTCTACTTTGTTAAGAATTGTAGCAGGGCTAGACCGGGCGAGTTCTGGGCTGGTGTGCTTGGATGGCAAAGAGATTCGCGATCCGGGGCCCGATCGGATGATGGTGTTTCAGCAATATTCCCTTTTGCCTTGGTTGACCGTAGAGGAAAATATTCGCCTGGCTGTGGATGAAGTGATGCCCCATTTACAGGTATCCGCTCGGCAAGAAATTGTCAGGGAGCATCTGGCCATGGTGAGTCTGGTGGATGCGGCTAAAAAGTACCCCGATGAAATTTCCGGGGGCATGAAGCAGCGGGTCGGAATTGCCAGGGCCTTGGCAATCCGTCCCAAAATGTTGCTGATGGATGAACCCTTTGGTGCTTTGGATGCTCTGACCAAGGGCAAGTTACAAAAGCAAGTGTTGGAAATTTGGGAGAGCCATCCCCAAGCGGTGATGATGATTACCCACGATATTGATGAAGCCTTGTACATGTCCGATCGGATTGTGATTATGACCAACGGGCCAAGGGCCAAGATTGGGGAGATTCTCAAGGTACCCTTTCCCCACCCGCGCGATCGCCATGCGGTCCGTGAAAGTAGCGAATACTACGAATTGCGTAACCATGCCCTCGACTTTTTAGAGCAGTATCTGGGGTAACCCGGTACCGAGACCACCTAGTCAAAGTCTAGGGCTTGGGCATTCTAAATCACCAATAATCTGAGTTGACAAACCTAAGTTAGTGAGGAATCAATCGGTAAGCCTGTATTGAGAGGGTCAACGCCGGGAAGCTGTTACAGACCTAGAAATCTCCCCAAGGGTTATTGATTCTAGCTGAGTTGGTCTGGAACCTTGTCTCAGTAATGATAAGCAGAGATGCGGGAATGTATTAGTTATATTGGTTAATTTTTATTGCAGTATCCTCAATACTTTGTTACAAATTAGAGGGACAAATAATCCCTTGGGGGCGATCATTCGTTACCGACCAAGTAACCAAGAAACCCATAACCATGCTGCGTAATTTTGCCGCTACTGAAGAAAAAACCGACTGGGGTGAGCAACTTGCCAATACCCTCGCTACCCAGACGATCGCTCATTTATTTACCAGAAGCCAAGATGTCAGGGTACAACTACGCTGCTTTCCCTCCACCAAATTGCTCCAAGGCATTGTAGATGGCTTCAGGATGTCGGGGCGGGGCCTAGTAATCCGGCAAGATTTCCGAGTTGAAGATATGTGGTTTACCACCGATGCGGTGGAGCTGGATTTTGCCTCCCTCCTCCAAGGGCGGATGACCCTCAAGCGGCCGACCCAAGCGGTAGCTCAGGTGGTGCTTGTGGAAGCAGACTTAAACCATGTATTTACAGCCCGTCTGGTGCGGCAGCACTTGGAGAATGTCAGGGATCCCAAACTCACTAGCCTCTCTGGTGGAGAACCAGTATCCTTTGGGAATATACAGGTGAAGTTGTTGGAGGAGCAACGCATCCATCTACAGGCTGAAGCCTACTTGCCCAATGGAGTGTTTCCGGTTAGCTTTAGTTGCACCCTTGAGGTGGAGCGCCGTCGTCGCCTCCGCTTCAGTAATCCCCAGTGGGAGCAAACAGGGGTATCACAACTGCTCAGTGTTGCCTTGGCAGAAATTCTAGACAACATGGTAGACCTAGACAAATTTAACCTCGACGGGGTAAGTCTCCGTCTAAACCGTCTGGCGATCGCCGAAGATAAGTTAGTCTTCTCTGGTTATGCGGAGATCAGCCATATCCCCGCCAGTCCATAGACTCTAGCTATAATTACCAGTAGTTATAAGTTTATTTTAATGTGACTAGCAGTTTGATATGGCCAGCAGTAGTTCTCCGGAGCTAGATCAATTTCTAGTTTGCGGCTTGGGTAGCTTGGGACAACATTGTGTGGTAGCCCTCAAAGAATTTGGTGTTAGGGTAGTAGCGATCGACCTCAGCTATCCTACTGATTGGGAGCTATCTCAGGTTCCTGACCTACTAGATCAGTTCATTCTTGGTGACTTTCGTGAACCCAATGTCCTTAAATCGGCAGAGGTTCACGGATGTCGGGCTGTGCTATTAACTGCGAGTTCTCAGCAGGTCAACGTTGAAGCTGCTTTCGCAACTCGGGTGCTCAATCCCAAAGCCCGCCTAGTGGTGCGATCGAATCAGAAAAACCTCAATCAATTCCTAGCTCAAGAACTGGGTAATTTCATTGCCTTTGAACCCAGGCAACTACCTTCAACTGCATTTACTCTGGCCGCTATGGGAAATGAAGTGGTAGGTCTTTTCCACCTAGATAACCAGCCAGTGCGGGTAATCAATCAACTAATTACTAAGGAGCATCGCTGGTGTGGCCAGAGGTTTTTACACGAACTGGATACTCGATATCGGCGAGTTCTACTATACGCTTCGGCCGGCCAGGAAAGCGGAGGAGCGTTTTACACTTGGCAGTCAGATACGCTTTTGCAAGCAGGCGATCGCGTCGTCTACGTGGAACTCGGTGACCACATTTCCAATGAATCTAAAAGAAAGAAACCCAATTATTTGCAGCAACGATGGCAACGCTTTTATGAAGACCTGACTAGTAAAGCCCTATTCAAGCAGTTACAGCAGTGGTGGCAATCTAGCTCTCAAACCCAGGTGCAAAAGGTCGCTTTGTTTTGTTTTTTGACGATCGTATTTGCCCTAGCCTTGGGTACCATTTTGTTTCGGATTTACTATCCTAAAAGCACTTTTTATGAAACCTTCTTAATGACGGCAATGCTGTTGTTGGGAGGCTATTCCGATGTCTACTACAGCAGCTTTGAGCCAAATAAATTACCGTGGTGGCTGCACTTATTTGGTCTTTTGTTAACCTTGAGTGGCACCGCCTTTATTGGAGTCCTCTACGCTCTGCTGACCGAGTGGCTGATTAGCTCCCGTTTCCAGTTTGGTGTCCCTAGACCACCAGTGCCGACCAAAGATCATACAGTGTTGGTCGGGTATGGGCAGCTAGGGAACCGGGTTGCGGAATTACTACGGGAGTTTCGGCAGACTTTTGTAGTTATTCCTCTAAATAACGAAGTTAGCGCTGGTGCTTTGCCCGGTGTAGCTGTAATTACGGGGAATTTTTCGCAAGCCATGCCCAAGGCTAACCTGGCGACAGCCAAGAGCGTAGTGATTGTCACCGACAATGAAATGCTCAACTTAGAAATTGCCCTGATGGTTAGACGAATTAATACTAAGGCCCACTTGGTAATTCGTACCTATCAGCAGCGTCTCAGTGAACAGCTAAGCAGAGTCCTCGCCAATAGCCAAGTATTGTGTGCTTTTGCTCTAGCTGCTGAAGCCTTTGCCGGGGCGGCTTTCGGAGAAAAAATTCTCAGCTTGTTTCGGGTGCAGCAGCAGACAATTCTCGTAACCGAATACCGCATTGAGGCTGCAGATACCCTGTGTGGTTTGTCGATCGCAGCCGCCGCCTACGGCTATGGGGTAGTCCCAATTTGTCATACCCGCCACGAAGTTTGCAAGCTCATGCCCAGTGAAGAAATTATCCTTGAAGAGGGCGATCGCCTAGTGGTGTTGGCAAAGGTCGACGGCCTCAGGCGCATCGAACAGGGACGACCTAACCTAGCCAACAAATGCTGGTTCATTCGTGTGGAATCAGCCACCAACGAATCCGCAAGGTTTGAAGGAGCGAATACCCTAGCCCGGATCACCAACTGCAACCTTGGCCAAGCCCGCGATCTAATGCTCAATCTCCCTAGAACCCTACCTGTTCCTCTCTACTGGCAGCAGGCGAGTCGTTTAGTCAGGGAACTAGGCCGTGTCCAAGTTACAGCCAAGGTTATCACTAAAGACAAAACCAAAACCATTCACTAAGTTCAATCGGGCTGCAATCAAGCTTCATAAAACTTGCCCCTTCTACCCAGCCCACCGGAAGTTATACCTTTGACATGTCGAGTAGAAGAAAGGACATTAAACAATGTGAATGCAAGATCAGCCAGAAACCCCATGATTCCGTTGCCAATTTAGTTACATCTAGTTACCTTGGCAAGGATATGGCTTGATTTTAGCCAAATTTCGCTGGATCAATGCCCTTAACCAGAGCTGACACTTCATACAGCACCTTTCATCTCAAGGAAAGACATCTCTAATCTTTAAAATCCTTGCTGGGTAATGATTTTTGATAAAGCGGCAGTCGCTGCCTCATCAAGCCGCGTTAGAACCAACTTTGCGTAACCACTAAAAAACCCCTCTCCATGGAAAGGGGTCAAAAGTCTAAATAGTAGAGGTACCTAATATCCTAAAAACCGCGGTTACTAGGCTTGTGGACAATAAAGCTCAATACTTGACACTGCTTCACATTATCAAAGCCGACGACCCGGACGTAGTGGCTCCGATACTCTGAACGACAAGCATCAACTTCACTCATGACCTCTTGAACAGATCTAGCACCAAACAAAGGTAGCTTCCAAAGAGTCCAGAAGTATTGGTGTGGCTCAGAAGATGCACTGAACTCGACACCCGGAATATAACCCTGGTCTAGAATGTATTGGATTTGGCGACCAATTTGGGCATCAGTCAGAGGCGGCAAGTAGGATAAAGTTTCGTAACGACGCTCAATGGGAAAGGTTTTCATTTTATTCCTCTTCAGTTTTTAATTCTTCGGTGGGGGCGGCTGGGTCAGCAAGTTGCGTAATTCTCTCTAAATGTTGCCGCCTATGTTCCATGTTGGCCTTTTGGATGTTGGCTTGCAGCATCTCCGGTAAGTACTCGGCGATCTGTTCAGCCAAATGTTGGCGCAAAGTCATAATCCGGAGAGCAATTTCGGGTTGCTCTTGGAGCATGGCCTGCAAGTAGGCTTCTCCATTTTGGATGCTATGGCGGGCGGAGAAGCCGTGTAACCACAACGCCAAAGGCGGATTGGTCTCACTGATCTGCGCCAGGACATTTTTGAGGGCCTGGTAGGTGATGTAGCTAGTCAACGCTAGGGCGGTGTCTTTGGCAACTTGCTTTAAGTCCATGGCCGGGGGCGAGGGTGCTCCCCGCAAGATTTTATAGTTTGTCCACTGCTTCGAACTCGAACTTGATTTCTTTCCAAAGTTCACAGGCAACAGCCAATTCGGGCGACCATTTGGCTGCTTCACGGATGACATCACCGCCCTCGCGCATGAGGTTGCGGCCTTCATTGCGGGCTTGGATGCAGGCTTCTAGGGCGACTCGGTTGGCCGCAGCGCCGGGAGCGTTGCCCCAGGGGTGACCGAGGGTGCCGCCGCCGAACTGGAGGCAGGAGTCATCACCGAAGATATCGACTAGAGCAGGCATGTGCCAGATGTGAATCCCGCCGGAAGCTACGGGCATGACCCCAGGCATGGAGGCCCAGTCTTGGGTGAAGTAGATGCCACGGGAGCGGTCTTCTTCAATGTGGTCTTCGCGCATCAGGTCAACGAAGCCCATGGTGATTTCCCGTTCGCCTTCGAGCTTACCGACTACGGTGCCGGAGTGGAGGTGGTCACCGCCGGACATCCGCAGGCACTTGGCGAGTACCCGGAAGTGGATGCCATGGTTTTTCTGCCGATCAATAACCGCGTGCATGGCCCGGTGGATGTGGAGTAGTACGCCATTGTCTCTGCACCATTTGGCTAGGGTGGTGTTGGCGGTGAATCCGGCGGTCAGGTAGTCATGCATGATGATTGGGGCATTGATCGATTTAGCAAATTCGGCCCGCTTCAGCATTTCTTCAACGGTGGGGGCGGTGACGTTCAGGTAGTGACCTTTGATTTCACCGGTTTCGGCTTCGGCTTTTTTGATGGCTTCCATGACAAAGAGGAAGCGATCGCGCCAACGCATGAAGGGCTGGGAGTTGATGTTTTCATCATCCTTGGTGAAGTCTAAGCCACCCCGGAGGGACTCATACACAGCTCTACCATAGTTTTTGGCCGATAGGCCCAGCTTTGGTTTGATGGTGCAACCCAGGAGGGGGCGACCGTATTTGTTGAGTTTGTCGCGCTCAACTTGGATGCCGTGGGGAGGCCCTTGGAAGGTTTTGAGGTAGGCGATCGGAATCCGCAAATCTTCTAGGCGCAGGGCCCGTAGAGCCTTGAATCCAAACACATTACCGACGATCGAGGTGAGCATGTTGGTAACAGAACCCTCTTCAAATAGGTCTAGAGGGTAGGCCACAAAGCAGATGTATTGGTTATCTTCACCGGGAACTGGCTCAATGTCGTAGCAGCGGCCTTTGTAGCGATCGAGATCAGTCAAAAGGTCTGTCCATACGGTCGTCCAAGTACCGGTAGAAGATTCAGCAGCCACAGCAGCCCCCGCCTCTTCTGGGGGTACTCCTGGCTGGGGAGTTACCCGGAATGCAGCCAAGATATCTGTATCTTTCGGTGTGTAGTCTGGCGTGTAATAAGTTAACCGATAGTCTTTTACACCAGCACTGTAGCCCTTAGTTTGGGTTTTCGCTTGGGTATATGTCATGTCTTCCTTCCCCAGAAACTAGCAAAATGATTAATTAAACTGATACTGATGATTCATAGTTGGTTGAAAAAACCAAAAATAAGCTGTCAGGAAACTAATAGTTATTAGCTACCCTAATGAGTGCAGTATCCCACCCAAATAATTGCTAAATCATCCTCTGCCCATAACTAACCAGAGGGTTGAATAAAAACTGTAAAAGTTTATTGGCAATATAAATTACCAAGTTAATTTAGTCAGTTATAGGAAGAATTGATAGCAACCATATTTTACTCGATTTTACTCGCGTAGTTAATATATCAGGAATCATCCCCTAGAAACTTCAAAATTTTTCTCTGAATATTTAATTGGTTTAATAAGTTTTTCAAATTTTGTTTTATGTTAAGAGAGATTACAGATTAATTGACCACTTATTAGGAAAATAGACCTGATTTATAAGACTTCTAGATAAGAAATGGATTGTTTTTGGGATCAACTGCCAAATAGGAGTAATCGCTCATTGGCAGAACTAACGGTGGTCAAGACAAACTAGTCGGCAATTCGATGATGAATTTAGTCCCTGATCCTGGAAATGACTCGCACTGGATAACTCCGTTGTGTCGTTCAGTGATGATTTGGTGGCTAATTGATAAGCCCAGCCCTGTACCTTTGCCGACTGGTTTGGTGGTGAAAAAGGGATCAAACAGGCGCGATCGCACTTCCTCAGGGATGCCCGGCCCGTTGTCGGCAATCTCAATGCGGATCCACCCTTCCCTAGGCACAGTGGTTTTAATCTCAATTGAGCTAGGGTTATTGGCTATCTCTGCGAAGCTCCGGTTTTGATTGCTCTCCTCTAGGGCATCAATGGCGTTACTGAGAATATTCATAAACACCTGATTGAGTTGCCCAGCATAACACTCCAGGCGGGGTAAATCACCATAGTTGCATACCACCTTAATTTCAGGTCGTGTGGCTGTGGCTTTGAGGCGGTTCTGTAAGATTGTTAGGGTGCTATTGATCCCATCATGGATGTCGACATCTTTGACTTCAGATTCATCCAGGCGTGAAAAATTCCGCAGCGATAAAACAATTTCACGGATGCGGTTGGTGCCTACATTCATAGACTGTAGGAGACTTTGTAAATCCTTTTTCATAAATTCCAAATCCATCTCCTCTACTTTATCTTGGATGATTGTAGATGGCTCGGGATAGTGTTGTTCGTAGAGTTCTATCAACTCCATCAGGTCGCGGATGTACTCACTAACGTGGGATAGGTTGCCGTGGATAAAGTTGACTGGATTGTTAATTTCGTGGGCAACTCCCGCTACCATTTGCCCCAAGCTAGACATTTTCTCACTTTGAATCATTTGGAGCTGGGTACGCTTAAGCTCACTGATAAGGGCTTCTAGCTCTTGGGCCCTAGCTTGGAGTTGTTCCTGCTGGTGTTTGAGTGCTTCTTCTGCGGCTATGCGATCGCTAATGTCCAAAATTAATCCATTAAAAATGACAGTGCCATCAGGGGCTACGGTTGGTTCAGCCCGGACCTGTACCCATTTCACTTTGCCAGAGGGGGTAATTATTCTGTGTACATTTAACCAGCGATTGGGTGTCTGGATTACTTGACTTACACTTTCTGTTAGACTAGCCAAATCATCGGGGTGGACGAGAGATAAGGCAGTACTATTATTGCCAATTAAAGCTTCTGGCGGTAACTCGTACAATTCCTGTGAACCAGGGCTAATGTAAGTAAATTCACTGCTGTTATTTTGGGGATTGACTTTGAATTGGTAAAGTACTCCGGGAATGTAGGCATTGATGGTCTGGAGCTGCACCTGCTGGTGCTTGAGTGCTTCTTCTGCGGCTATGCGATCGCTAATGTCATCGGCTATACCCATAAAGCCTATGACTTGACCTGTTTTGTCTCGCTGCACCAACATATTGGCAGACATCCAACGGAGACTGCCGTCCTTGTGAAATATCCGATATTCAAAATCCTTGAGGGACTGACCCTTGGTCATGAGTTGTTCCCTAGCAGCTAGGCATTTGGGCTGGTCTTCAGGGAAAATGCCATAAAGGAAAAACTGTGATTGGATTTCTGCGGGGGTGTAACCCAGCAATCTCTCGTAGGCGGGGGAAGCGTAGGTGATCCTTCCTTCTTGGTCTGCCATAAAGATTAAGCTGTCTAGATTTTCTACAAGGGTGCGGAATTTAGCTTCGCTTTCCAGGAGAGCAGCTTCAGCGGCTTTGCGATCGCTAATATCTTCTCCTATGCCTATCAACCCAATTACCCGGCCGCAGTCATCCCGCAAGGGGACTGTACTGGCTGATTGCCATCGCAGGGTGCCTTCCTTGCGAAGAGTTCGGTATTCGACTACATCAACGGGTTGGCCAGACTCAACTGTAGTTTTTAGTGCTGCCACAAACAGGTGGAGATCCTCAGGATGGATTAAGGGAGCAAAGGGCTGATTGATTAACTCCTCTGGATCGTAGCCAGTGAGCTTCTTAAAACCTGGGGATAAGTATACAAAGTTACCCACCGGGTCGATTTGGAAAATGGCAAATTGGTTGAGGTTTTCCACCATGGATTGAAATTTGGCCTCAACAGGCACAACGGTGCGGCGATCGTCCAGCTCCTTTTCTAGGCCAGCTAATCTATTCTCCAGCTCTGCAATTCTGGCTTTCTGGTAGTCAATAGTTTGTAGTAATTCTTTTTCTGTAGCCATGATTTCAGAGATTCAAAGCTTAGCTAAATCTGGTAAAAATACAAACAGACTTACAATTGCAATATTCTAGGGATTTTGAGAAAACCCAGAGGACAAAACAAAAACACAAAACAAAGATAATGAATGCTGAGCCTACGATTATCCCAGCTACTTAAAATCCTTGACAAACCTGCTGTGATTTTTCGAGAAATGCTCTAATATCCAATCTTAATGCTTCAAAATAAATTGAGCTACATTGACCCAAGTGCGACTGACTCTGGAACCTTAGCTCCTTTGACCAGATAAACCTTTACTTTTTGATTTTTGCCCTTGAGGTCTTTTTCTCCCCAAGACTCAACTATAAAGCGATCCTCTAGGTGGACTAGGGTTTCGTAACCGATCAAAATGCGGCAATTGCTCGGCTGGCGCTCTTTTTCACAACTTTCTAGGCGCGAGGCTATGTTGACGCTGTCGCCTATAACTCCGTATTCAATTCGTTCTTTGCTGCCAAGGGAACCGACCACCACGGTGCCTGTATAGATGCCAATCCGCATTTGGATTTCTGGCCGGCCCTGTTGGCGAAATTTCTTGTTCATCACCTCCAGACGGTCGGCGATCGCCAAAGCAGCATAGACAGACCGTTGGGTATCAGCCACAATCTCGGCGGGTTTGCGGCGCGACAGGGGAACTCCAAATACAGCCATAACTCCATCTCCAGTAAATTTATTGATGATGCCTTCGCGGTACATGACTTCACGGGTAATCTCAGCCAAAATCTCGTTGAGCCATTCCAGTAGGTTTTCCGGAGACATTTGCTCAGAAATGGTGCTAAAGCCTTTGATATCAAGGAACAGGGTAGTGGCTGTCAGTTGAATGCCGGGAAGTTTTCCAGATTTTAGAAGATTATCGCGTTCTCTCCACAGGGTCTTAGCAATATTGGGGGAGGTGCTTTGACCCAGGAGCTTCATGACGATCGCATTTTGTTGCTGAACCTCATAGGCCCGATGGCTGACCACTGCCGCAGCGGTTACCGCAAACCCAATTACAGGTGCAGCCACCGGTATCCAAACATAGTTAAGAAATAACAGGAAGCCAAAGCCAACAACCACTGCCCCCAATGCCACCACCCCGACCAGCAGTTTGAAGGGATGCCTGACAAATACCGGTAAAGCTGCCCCCAGCAGCACCCACAAAAAAATCCAAACGCGCTCCTGTGACTCCGACCAAAAGGTAATTAATGGGCGCTTTCCGGTAGCCGCATCTAGAAACTGACTGACCATCTGGGCGTGCACGTACACCCCTGGGATGGTGAAATTTTCTTGGAGGGTACTGCTATAGGGAGTAAAGAAGTTATCTCTGAGGCTACTGGCCGTCGAACCGATTAAAACTATTTTGTCTGTAACTAGCTGAGGATCAACCCGGCCATCCAGGTAGTCGCTGAGGGAAACTTCCGTAGCCGGGTTGCCGGAGTTGCGGTAATTGAGCATTATCTGCATGATCCCGGATTCGAGGTTGGCATAGCCTCCTGAATTAGCTTGGAGGGGCACGAAGACGGCTTGGCCCAGTTGAAGATAATCTCTATTAATCTGGCTGGATTGGGGATAAATGTTGTCTTTCTGTAGGTAGTTAACCGCTAGCTGGAGGGAGAAGGACGCAAGTTTTTGATCGCTATTGGGGGGATTGGCTAGGAAAATATTGCGCCTAACCACATTGTCGGGGCTATCTAAGATGATGTCATTGAAGCCAACTTTACTGGGGTCTAAGTTGGGCGGGGGCGGGGTACCTTTTTCTGCATCGATGTTTCGAATGGCGATCAAGTTGGGTTTTTGAAGCTGGATTGCTAGGCGCTCAGCCCCATTGTTTTCTTTAGGTTCCACGGGTAAGTTACGGTAGATGTCTAGGCCGATTACCCGTGGCTGTTGGCTCTGGAGTTTTTCTAGGAGGGTGGCGATCGTCTGGTCGGGTAGGGGCCAGCGGTTTTGTATGCGCAGATCTGTCTCAGAAATACTGATGATTACTAGACGTGGATCAATGGGTTGTTGAGGCCGCCAGCGTATCATTTGATCAAAGCTGAGCAGTTCTAGCTGCTGAAATGTGCCCATGGCTCGCAGCCCCAGCAGCGCACCAGTCACAGTTATGCTGGAGATCGCAACCACCTTGAGTCGATCCATATCTAACCAACTGCTGTTAATTTGAGCTAAGTGCTGCGAGATTTTCTTTATCATTGCTGTATCATGCTCAGCTAAACTGTACGGCTCTGCACCCCAGAGTTATCAGGGAAGATGCGATCAATCACGCAGTCAATCACAGTCAATCAATAGTTTTTTAGATGGGGAATATTTGCTTGTGTGACTGTCAACAACAAAATTATCTGTTAATTTATCTACTCCGAGTGTGGGTAGTACCTTTTTACTGGTTTACTGGAAATTAACTGACCGTGGTCTATTGTGGGCTATGTAGACTGGTGAGATGCTATGCCCTGATGATAGGCGATCGTCTGTATAAGTCAGTGTTTCGCAAAAAAAACTACAACTCCGGCTAGAACTTTGTGTTGAAATTGAACTTCAAGTTCTCGTCAGTCTGCCCAGAAATGCCTGAATTTCAACAGACTGGATACAACTCACCTTATAAATTATCCCCTTAATTTCAGAGGAAAATCTTGGGACAGTCCCCCTATCTAAGGAAATCAAGGTATGATTGTATATCATTTACTTTTGTAAACAAAGGTAAATGATATATGATCAAAAGTATCAACAAACATTACCCATGTTCATCCGCACTGTTACTTGGTCAGAACTAAAAACCACAGTCCAAGAAAAACTACTTTTCGACCAGGAACCGACCCCAGAGTTGTGGGCAATCCTCACAGTGTATTTTGTCCAAGGGATTCTTGGTCTGGCGCGACTGGCGGTTAGTTTTTTCCTCAAGGATGACCTGGGGCTAAGCCCAGCCCAAGTGGCAGCTCTAACAGGGATAGCAGCCCTTCCATGGGTAGTAAAGCCAATATTCGGGTTTGTGGCTGACGGCTGGCCGCTGTTTGGCTATCGTCGTCGCTCTTACATGATGTTATCTGGGGTACTTGGTATGCTGGCGTGGCTGAGTTTAGCTACTTGGGTCAGTAGTCCTTGGCAAGCTACCTTGATGATCTTGCTTTCTTCTACCTCTGTCGCAATCAGTGATGTGATTGCTGATTCAGTGGTTGTAGAAAGAACCCGTGCCCAATCCCAAGAGGCAACTGGGGCTTTGCAGTCTCTGACTTGGGGGGTCTCAGCCTTGGGTGGTCTAATTACAGCCTACCTGAGTGGCTCACTGCTATCAATCTACAGTAATCGGGTAGTGTTTGGAATTACAGCAACCTTTCCCCTGTTGGTGGCTGCGATCGCCCTTTTAATTATTGAAATCCCCACCCAAACGCCAGAAATAAAGCAACAGGTCAAACTACTGTGGCAGGGGGTGAAGCAAAAATCAGTTTGGCTGCCCACCTTATTTGTATTCCTGTGGCAAGCTACCCCCTCAGCAGACTCTGCCTTCTTCTTCTTCACCACCAATGAATTGGGCTTTTCACCGGAATTCTTGGGTCAACTACGCTTCATTACTAACCTCGCTGTTCTAACTGGCATATTTATCTTTCAGCGCCATCTCAAAAACCTCCCATTCCGGGTAATCATGGGCTGGAGCACGGTAATTGCCGCTGCCTTAGGAATGACAACTCTCCTACTAGTGACCCATGCCAACCGCTATCTTGGCATTGAAGATCACTGGTTCAGCTTGGGAGATAACCTGATCTTAACTGTGGTTGGCCAGATTACCTTCATGCCAATTTTAGTAATATCAGCCCAAATTTGCCCGCCTGGTATTGAAGCAACCTTCTTTGCCCTGTTGATGTCGATTTGGAACTTGGGCGGCTTGCTCTCCCATGAAAGTGGAGCACTTTTAACCCACTGGATTGGGGTAACAGAAACTAACTTCGATCGCCTTTGGTTGTTAGTTGTGATCACTAACTTGACCACTCTTCTGCCATTACCTTTCTTGGGACTATTGCCTGCTCAGTCTGAAGCTGGCCACACACCCATGCCCAGTTTGTCTGTAGCCAGCCCTGAAGTAACTAGTAACCACCCGCCTAAGACCCCAGTTTATCCCAGCTAAGTTTCTAAAGTACCAAAAAAGCTGCCCATGGGGCAGCTAGTAAAAGGTAGTATCACACAAGTTTTGTTAAGGTTATTTTAAGCTGGATAGAAAAACTATTTTCTTAAATAGTTTGTAGCACGTCAGCTTTGGCCATAGCTAAACTTTCACAGGGAATCGTGTCAGATAAAATAGCACTAGCCATCATGCCGCTATGAATTTCTAGTTGAGAACCACCGGGGGCCTCAAAAACTAGTCTTTGTCCAGGAAAAACTACTCTTTCAAAGTACCAGTTAGGAACATTTGTAATTCTGGCAATTTGGATTTGGCTAGTTGCATTGACGTAGAAGCATAGTAGGCTGTCTACGCTATCGGAGGGTAAGGGATCAATAATTTGTGCCATGGGTTTGAGCGAAGAATATCTCTGAGTGTATCCATTAAGTTAACACTCTGATTAGTTGAATAGCTGTAAACTCGACTACCGATTCTGATATTTATGCAGCTAGCTGCATGCTTTAATAGGCTTGATCCTATAATCTGTAATGGTTTGATTGTAATTGACCATCCTCAGGAAATGATCTCTTCTGGCATAGGTAATTTATCAAATTGACGTGGATGTTAATATTGTGTATTACCGTTTACACTCCAGTGCTAAATAGATGTAAACCAATGTGCCGAAGTATATGTATTTTAGGCTGATTACTTTTTAATTCCCTTGAGGAAAGCCACGCAAAATAGTTGAGAAATAGTCAAATATTTGTTAGCTTGAAAGATGTGTAAACAGGTATGCGCTAACCGCATCTTGAAAATGCTGAATTTATGAATTCTAAAATCCTGTACATCCGCCTACCTTGTAATCCAATCTTCCCCATCGGAGTTGTTTATTTGGCGGATCATGTTCATAAATTGTTTCCTGAAGTTGAGCAGCAAATTTTTGATTTGGGAGCAGTTCCACCCCTAGATTTTTACAGGGCTTTAGACCAGTGTATTGATCGGTTTCAACCCGATCTGCTGGTTTTTTCGTGGCGTGATATCCAGATTTATGCGCCAGTGGGCGGTCGGGGTGGTAATCCTTTGCAGAATGCCTTTGAATTTTTTTATGCTCCTCATCTTTTAACTAAATTCAAGGGTGCCTTGGGCGGCCTGCGTCTGGCTTGGGCTTACTACACAGAGCTATGGCGTAATCAGAGTTTGATCAAGCGGGGGATTAGTCGAGCTAGGCGTTACCAGCCCCAAGCTAGGGCGGTGGTGGGTGGTGGTGCAGTCAGTGTTTTCTATGAGCAGATGTCTGACAAGTTGCCTAAGGGGACGATCGTATCAGTGGGGGAGGGGGAAACTCTTTTAGAAAAAATCCTCCGCAACCAAGATTTTAGCGATGAGCGCTGCTACGTGGTCGGGCAAACCCAGCCGAGGCCGCGGATGATCCATGAACAGCCTGCATCTCTGGAAAAAACTGCCTGTAACTACAGCTACATTGAATCGATTTGGCCTGGTTTTAGTTACTATCTCCAGGATCGGGATTTTTATGTGGGAGTCCAGACTAAACGGGGCTGCCCGCACAACTGCTGTTACTGTATATACACGGTGGTGGAAGGCAAGCAAGTAAGGATTAACCCCGCCGAAGAAGTGGTTGCTGAGATGCGCCAATTGTACGATCGTGGTGTGCGGAACTTCTGGTTCACCGATGCCCAATTCATTCCAGCCCGCAAATTTATTAACGATGCAGTAGAGCTACTGCAAAAAATCACAGCCTCTGGAATGGACGACATCCAATGGGCGGCCTACATCCGGGCTGATAACCTCACCCCGCAGTTATGTGAACTGATGGTCAAAACCGGTCTGAACTATCTAGAAATTGGTATTACTAGCGGCTCCCAGGAACTAGTCCGGAAGATGCGGATGGGCTATAATCTCCGGGTTGTTCTGGAGAACTGCCGTGACCTCAAAGCCGCTGGGTTCAACCACTTGGTTTCTGTAAACTATTCATTCAACGTCATTGATGAAACCCATGAAACCATCCGCCAGACCATTGCCTACCATCGGGCCCTAGAGGAAATCTTCGGGGCTGACAAGGTGGAGCCGGCCATATTTTTCATTGGTTTGCAGCCCCATACTCACCTAGAGGAATACGCTTTGCAGAAAAACATTCTCCAGCCCGGCTACGATCCTATGGATATCATGCCTTGGACGACTCGTAAGTTGCTCTGGAACCCAGAACCTCTTGGTTCTTTCTTTGGAGAAGTTTGCTTGCAAGCTTGGCAGCGTAATCCCAACGACTTTGGGCGGGAGGTCATGGATATTCTTGAAGAACGCCTAGGGCGGGCCCCCCTAGAAGAGGCCCTGCGGGTCTTGGAACCGTTAACTCAACAGGCGATCCCCGCCTAATAAAAACTCCTTTGGAGTCCCCAATTCACAAACCAGTTCGGTAAAATAGACAGGACTATTTTAGAAGTTGTCATATTCACAGGAGGCTATTATTCCTGAACCACTTTCTCTCTCAGTTAGCCTTAGGGGCACCCGCGAGGTCAAGGAAACATACCAACTATTCCGCCTTACGGGGTTGCTAGATGCTTTTTCAGAGCCAGCATTTCGTAAAACCCTGGGGGCTTGCCTAGGCGAGGGCCCCAAGGACATCATTTTAGACCTGTCTCACATTGATTTTATTGATAGCTCTGGGCTGGGTGCACTGGTGCAGCTAGTTAAAAATGCTAAAAATAATGGTGGTACCGTTCAGGTGGTTACCAATGCCCGAGTTACCCAAACGGTGAAAATGGTGCGCCTTGAAACGTTTTTGTCTCTCCAAAACTCTTTGGATGATGCGATCGCTCAGCTTAACCAAAAAAACTCTTGATGAGGGCAACTCTTGGTCGGCTTTAGTTGGATTAACTCCCTTGAGATAGAGCAACTACAGCAATTATCCCCTACTGCTCTAGCATATCTTGGGGATGCTGTGTATGAGCTTTATGTAAGATCGCTCTTTCTGATGCCTCCTCAGCGGATTAGCAGCTATCATCAAAAAGTAGTTTCCCAAGTTAGGGCTGAAGCTCAAGCTCACCACCTAGACCTACTGTTGCCACGATTGACCCTAGAGGAACTAGACATTGTCCGCCGGGGACGCAATGCCAAAAAAAAGTCCCACGGCCGTCTGGAAGCAGCCACATACCAGCGGGCAACAGCCCTAGAAACTTTGCTGGGATACCTTTACCTCAAGGACTCCCAGCGGTTGCTAGAAATTTTTAGCTACTGCCAGTGGGAAGCAGATTAGCGCCAGAGACGATTTTCCAGATCCCGTAATTGCCGTTCTAGGCGATCAATCCTGCCCCGTAACTCATCCATTTCCGACTGGCGGGCTACTCCCAAGTCTTGGAAGACATTGCGCATCTGCCGCTTCATCTGCTCTTCCCACTTATCAGACTCTGGGTTAAGCTGTTGCAGCAGCTCATCTACAAAAGCTTTAGCTTGATCCGGATTGATCCGCCCTTCTCGGACAAACTCATCACTAACTTGACGGAGTTTATCAGCCACTAAAGAAGTTGTACCCACGCCAACCATTAAAAGTTGCCCTAACCAGTTGTTAGTGTCCATACCAAGCTATCTATTACTAATTACTGACCAACATCATAGCAACTTTTCCCGCCTTGGGGTCAGCTCCAACTTTACGCAAAACCACCATAAATGCTAGGATGGTTAGTCTGTTAACCAAAATATTGTTCTTGTTATATAAACCAATGGCCCACACTAGATCTTCTAGAAAAAGAATTTTGATTGCCGAGCGCAATCGTCTCCGTAACCAAACTTATAAGTCCGCAGTTCGTACCTTGATCAAGAAGTCTCTTTTGGCTGTAGAAAACTACAGTAAGCAGCCCACTGAAGAGAATCTTCAAGAGTTGCAGAGTAAAATCTCCCAGGCTTACAGCAAAATTGACAAGGCGGTTGGTAAGGGTATTATTCACCAAAACAATGGCGATCGCAAAAAAGCCCGCCTAGCCAAGCGCATGAAAACAGCCCTTGGAGCATCGACCAGCGGAGCCTAGGTAAGATATTAATTAAGTTAAGATATTAATTAACTTACAGCACTTTTCATGTCAATGAAAGACATCTCTATTTTTGAAATCCTTGCTAGGTAATGATTTTTGGTGAAGCCGTTGCCTCATCAAAAAGTGCTGTAATTAACCAAATCAGCTAGCCATAACTCCAGCACAACACCCAGCTCACGGCTGGGCTGTTATTTTTGAGATTCTTTAATCTAGCTGTGGAAGAACGCCAGCCTACTCTTTGTCACCAAAAACCATTTGGAGCACCATAGTTTTACCGCCAGGCTGATGATACTTGTCAGCCCAAGCCCGGAGGATTTGATCAAGTTCCGCTTGAGCTGCTTCCAATTGATTTGGATCAACATCTAGTTCCTCTAGGATACGCATTACCCGTGGTTGTTTTTCTGCCCAGCCCCGCATCAGGCTGAAGTAGCGGGCTGTGTCTTCAATCATGGTGTAGGTGCGCTCTTCCTGTTCTATGGGAGAGTAGTAGGCTCGGTTAAGGGCATAGAAGGGCAGACCCCAAGGGCAATCGAGGCGACTGACTGTGCCGGAATGCAGCAGACGACGTTTAATGTGTTCTGTAAATGCTTCACTGAGGGGGACTCGCCGGTCTTGAGGGAGGTCTTCCTGCGATCGGTTATAGAGAAACTCAATCAAATCTAGAAACTGAAAGGAGTTGATGATTTGTGCTTGGGGGGCATCGCTTGGCAAACGAACCTCAATTTCCTTGCGGTAATCCATTGGCAAGTTGTTGTCCTGAATACGGGCTTCTCCAGGCTGCCAAGGATATTGATCGAGCCAGACATAGGGGAACTCAATTAGATATCTAGGCTCTTGAGCCCCAAACATCTTCAAGAGTTTACCGTGGGCTAGGGCTTCCTTGACCTCTTCAACAATTACTTTGACCCGCTTTGGTTCAATGTGATGCAGATGCCCAGTGTGGCGGATATTTTGATCTTGCTCTATGTAAGTTGTGTAAATCGCACATTTAGCAGCAGTTGCAGCGGCATCTAGAAAAGCTCCGTGTCTATGGCCGCTGGTACGGAGGGCTGTAAATGCCAAGTACAGCATTATTTGGTCCATCGCACTGGGGCTGAGGTTTCTGATTAGTTCTAGATCACTGCTAAATGTGGGTGTGCTATCCATGGGCTGTTTTTATTGATATAGCTTAAAGATTTGGTGTTTGCTGGGGATTGATTTATCTGACCAAAAAGTAAAAGCATTTGGTTTTGAATTAACCTGTCTCTGGGTTTGTGGATTGGGACAGGTTATGGCTACGATCGCTCACAATGTTTCTCTTTATGAAGATAGCAGGTAACACCCCTAATTCTACTTAAAGATTAGCAAAACTGGTACTCAACGGATGTTTTAAAAGTTCCTGGCAGACGAAACTACCACTGTGGATTAAGAGAACCTTGGGGGACTGCAATTAGCGCAACTAAATTTCATTCATCTAACTGCCTGTGTCACTTTCGGCTATGAACTTCTTGGAAAGGATCATAATCTCCTGGCAAACAAAAACCACCCCGGGGGTGGTCTGATAATTACTTGAGATGTGCGGAGATTAACAACTTAAAGACAAATTCACAAAAAATCGGCTTACTTAGTTACGTTAGGGCTGCATTAGGAGGTATTGGCCATGTCTAAAGTTAAAGACAAGGTTGAAGGAACTAGAGGCTCTAGTTGCCTGGTTTTAGTCGGAAGTTGTGATCTCAATTAGCTAGCAACTAGGCAAAGCTGGGTTCGCTGGGTACGGATTGAAAAAATTGCCGCCGGCCGCTGCCCCGGTGGGGAGCTTTGTCTCCATGCTCGCCGGTTTGAAGGGCTAACTGGGAACCATGGTTGTGGATGGTTAGCATTTCTGCGGTCGGCAATGAAGCGCCCAGGGCACTTGCCATCAGAGTCAAACAGGTGATAGTAGTATGGGTACGCATAATTTACTCCGAGTCAGGTTTCATATACCTGATTCGTTTTTTTGGGGAGATATCTGGATAATCTCTCAAGAAATTTTTTTGATGCTCTGGCGATCGCCTGTTGGGGTGTCTAGGGTCAGCTGCCACGGAGGTCAATTTAGGAGACCCAGTAGCCTCAAACCATGGCAAGAGCAGTTGCTGACTGCTATATGGCTGACAGCAAAGGAAGTTTTACGGGCAAAGGATTCTGGATACCGGCCCAGGCCGCAAATAGCTGATCAATGATTGAAGACTGGGTTAGTTGGGTGATCTTTGGGTACCAAAAGGGGGGCGTGGTTCCATGGCTAGCACCCACCAAGATACTGCTCAATATTGCTATTTCCTGGGAGTCTGGCATCTGCTGGACTCTTTTGTAGCAGAGTTCCATGCTCTGGGGGGTAGTGCAGTAGCAATACAGGGCGATCGCCACTGGAATTTGGTCAGGGGATAACTGGTTGTGGATAATTCTCTGGGCTTGAGCCAGGCTACAACCACTTTCCAGTAGTTCGGTGATCCGAATCCCCAAGGGGCCGAGGTGGTCTAGGAATTCTCGGATTTGAGGATTAGGTGAAATTAGATAGGCGATCGCTCGTCCTAGAGTCTCCATTAGATCAGCCGATTCCCTGGGCCAAGCTTGGGTCAGCATTTCTAGATGAGTGGTTAATTGCCGGGGTTGCTCATGGAAAAACAAAATCACCGGCAAATGAGCCGCCGTCATGGCTGTGATTGGTAACGTCAGCATTTCCTGCAGAGGGGTGCTGCTGGGTTTGCCTTCGGTGATCAGGGTGTGGGCATGGCGGGTGGCCGTCTCTAGCCAAGGGGGGCTGACTGGCTTTAACCCAGCGGTCAGCAGAGCACCCAGCCAGGCTCCTCGCCAGCGATCGATCAGCAAAGTAGTCACAGTAGTCATAAAGGCAAACCTCCAGCTAGGGCAAGTTCCAGCGATCGCTAGTGAGCAGCATCCACAACTACCCCACGCCCATCTAGGATACATGGATTGACTTGGCAGATCAAAAAATCCCCCAGGGAGGGGGATATCAGGGTAAACCACTAAATGTAAAAGATATAAAAAGCCGATCTATGCTATTCATCATCTGCGCTGAGGGGAGTGATTTTGACAATCTTGCCCCCTAGGCGAGTAATCCGTTGCATTTCTTCGTTCATGCGGCTGTAGGGCACAGTGATAAAAACACTGCCACTTTTGCGGATATCGTAGTTGTTGCGATCGCTCTGTTGATTTTGTCTTAAGCCCACAACTTCATAGCGGAAGGTGCGGCTAGCGGCAGAATTGAGACCACCATTACCAATGGTTGTTTGTCCGAACATAAAAACTCCACTTGATTAACTAACACCGCCTAAATATTAAAAAGGCGGAGACTGCTCCGCCCAAATGTCTTAAGCTGGGGTGACACTGACGATCTTGCCACCGGCCTTGACTACCTGCTGCATCTTATCTGAGAGCCGCTCGTAGGGCACTAAAAAGACTGTGCTACTACGGCGGATTTTCGGATAGCCGGGCTGCAAGCTGCTGGCCCTAAGACCAGTAACCTCGACTCGAAATACCCGATCGCTCTCACCAACAGCATTACCCATGGTTTGGCGGGGAGCCACATCATTGCTGGCTCGAAAAGCCCAAGCGCCACTGCTGCCGGAGGGGGCAACAATGGTGGAGGCAGCATTTTTGCCCAATTCACGGGCTAGGCGAGAGGATTTGCCTTCTAGTTGGGCACGATCGCTATTGGCATAGCCCCGATAAAGCCGGAACATCCGGTTAAAGCCCACCGTTTTTTGCCCGACTTGGTTGTTAAACCCCCGATAGTAGGGAACTACATTATCCCCAAAAGCTGTTTGGTACTCAACGGAATCGATATAAGAGTCGACCTCCGCATCGTAGCCTTGGGTATGGTAGAGGTCTAGGTGAAAAACCACCTCAGACTCATCATAGGGGGCACGACCCAATAGGTGCTTGTAGCTGAGTTCAATAAACCGAGTTTGGAAATTGTTGTAGAAAAATTTTTCTTTGTATAGCTCAGACTTAGCCACACACCGGACAAACTCCCGGACGGTGATGTTGCCATCCCGCAGCAAAGACTCAGCACTAACTAAACGCTCTGACTTCATCAGGTAATCATTACCCAAAACCTGGCGGTAAACGGCCCGGACTACGGCCTCTACATCCTCTTTGGTGTAGGCAGGGCGTAACTCTACGGGGGCGGCATCGCTAAAGGCGGAGGTGCCCAAGCGGGAGGCTGCTGTTGTGATTGCCATAATTCTCCTAAAAAAACTGCGCGCTCCTAATAAAAAATTGCCCAGAAAAGTAAGCAGCGTTAGCCTATAGAGTAAACAACCAGACGATCGCTTATTCTCGGGCCAGCGTAGCCTACCTTTCCGGGCAGCAACAGGCTGACTAGCTCAACGCATTGATAGCGTAATCAATGTAGGTGTTGGCTTCGTTAGCAGCTTGGCCGCTCAAACCATGATTACCTTTGATGTGCTTCAGGGCTTCGACGTACCAGCTAGGAGATAAGTCAAAAGCACGGTTGATTTCATCAAGACCGGCAATCAAGTATTCATCCATGGGGCCAGTACCACCAGCAACTAGGCAGTAGGTGATCATCCGGAGGTAGTGGCCGATGTCACGGGCGCACTTGGACTTACCACGAGCGTCAGCCGCGAAGTTGGGGCCAGACATTTGGGTAGTGTAGGGGAACTTTTGGTAAACGGCTTGGGCAGCACCATCAATCAGTCTTTGGGCATTTTGAGTTAAGGCGCGGGCGGCTTCCATGCTAGCGGCAGCGCGGTCAAAACGGCCATTGACGGCTTGGAGTTCAGTGTTGCTCAAAAAGCGGCCTTGGGTATCGGCAGCGGCGATGGCTTCGGTAATTGGGGTTTTCATTGCTAATTCTTTCTCCTTTGAAAAACTTGCTTTAATTGATGTTTGGTAAAAATTTCTGTCAACCAATTAGGCTACAGCAGCAGCAGCGCGATCAAAGTAGCTGGCTAGCTCGGACATCAATTGGCTGCAATCACCAGGGGTAATACCGGCGGGATCATTGGCAATCGCGATCGCAGCTTCCTTCATTTTTTGGACACCGACAGCCACGGAAGAACCAGGGGTACCCAGGGCTTGGTAGGTTTCGCGCAATCCGTTCAAGCAACGGTCATCCAAAACGCTAGAATCACCAGCAATCATGGCATAGGTGACATAGCGGAGGATGATTTCCATATCACGTAGGCAAGCAGCCATACGACGGTTAGTGTAGGCATTACCACCGGGAGCGATTAGGTTGGGCTGCTCTTCAAACAAAGCCCGGGCGGCGTTGGTAACAATGGTGGAAGCATTGCTGGTCACCCGATTAACGGTATCCATCCGCTTGTTGCCGTCTTTGATCATGGCACTGAGGGCATCTAATTGGGCGGCAGAGAGGAACTCACCCTTGGCATCAGCTTGAGCAACTACTTTGGCGAATGCGTCTAACATGAACTAGTTCTCCTATGTTTGGTTTGTACGCAATTATTTAGCTTGAGGCGGCACTGCTATCAGCCCATTCGCATGGAATAACTGTGCCATCAATTGTTCACAAAAGCTATTAGACAGTCTCGCTCCCTTTTCCCTAGCTGGACTAGACAACCTGACAGAGTTAGGTATCTAGTTGAGATGATTTATGAGAAAATTTGCCGTTTTATGAGAAATGGGTTAAACGAGAGAAATTGTTGCCTTGATTAACTTTTGTTTGTCATTGATTTCCTACAGGATAATTTATACAATGCTGGTCAACGGTTTTGGTTTAAGATTTATTAACTACGTGAGAGGTAGAACATCCTGAAAATTAGCGATCAGGGTAATAGAAATCAGGACTTGAGCTTGGGTGTAGACTGACTCAGTTAGCCTGGGATTTGTAAAAATATGTTAAATAGTTTGCGGTAAGCTAAATTTTGTTTATTGGGATACAGATTATTGCAATGAATAATTCCCTGTTGACTGTTACACAAGTCAAGTAACTTAAATAATAGTTAAAATAACGGCTGAACTAATGGCCGACTACTGAAAGACTATTGAAAATTTTGAAAATTCAGTTGGAATGAAAGTGCTGTATCTCTGTTGTTTAAGATTGGCTCTACTTGGCTGAGGTCAGTGCTTGTTATGGCTTTTCTAGCCAAAGGCTTGAGTTTTTAGTGAGCCGATGACTTTTAATTTACTTAATGGTTTTTAATAATATGTTAGGTTGCGTGGAAGCTCATCGACAGTTGTCGCAGTGACCGCAGGCTTTGGGAATGGGGAAGCCAAAGGCTTGAATGAGGAACTGCCAGCGGCATTGCTTTGAGCTGAGGTATTTTTGGGTTTGTTGGGCGATTTTTTGTTGCTCTTGGGCGAGTTTTTGCCATGGGGGGGTCTGGGGCGATCGCTCATAGGTAAATGGGTCTAGCCAAGTCAGAGCATTACCACTGTGCAACAGAGACAGGGCAATTAATCCAGGGGTGTTGTATTGTTCGGCAACATGACTTATGGAGCCACGCTGGGGTAGTTTAGAGATGATCTGGGCGGCTTGTTGGCAGGTTTTTTGGTTTTTTTGCTGAAGGAATTGCCAACTTTGTCGATCGTATCCATCTAGCCAGCCGGCACTGGTCAAGGTCAAGGCCGTGGCTGGTTGCCCATCCCGCCCGGCTCGGCCGACCTCTTGGATATATTCTGACAACAGGAGTGGGGCTTGCCACTGAGCCACCCAGCGCACATCTGGCTTATTGATGCCCATCCCAAAGGCACTGGTGCAAACCACGAATTGCAACTTACCCTCTAACCACTGTTGCTCTAGGTGACGGCGTTGGCTCCCCCCCAAACCGGCGTGGTAAGGGGCTGTGGCAAAACCTTGGGAGGTTAGCCACTGGCTGAGGGCTTCGCTGTCACTGCGGCTACGGACGTAAACCAGACCGGACTGGCAGGGGTGGCGGCGAATGAACTGCAATAGTTGCTGGCGGCGGTTATGGATTGTCCAGGCTTGTCTGACTTGGAGTTGGAGATTGGGGCGGTAGGGGTTGAGGAGGAATTTTTGGGGATTTTGGAGTTGGAGGGTATCTTGAAGAATCTTTTGGGTGCGGGGGTCGGCGGTGGCGGTAAAAGCGGCTAGGGCGATGCGGCTACTGGGGGGCTTCTGCTTGAGCAGGCTCGATCGCACAGATCCCAAACGACGATAGGCAGGCCGGAAGGTATCACCCCATTGGGCAAGGCAATGGGCTTCATCTAGGATTAGGCCATTGATTTGAATGTCTGGGGCGGCTAGGTGCTGCCAGACGCTGGCGCTCAAGAGGGTTTCTGGAGAAAGGTATAAAAGCCTGAGTTTTTGGCGGGTGATCGCCTGGATAACAGCTCGTTTCTGGGTAGCGGGTAGCTCACTGTGGAGGGAGGCAGCCGCTAGGCGACGATCGCGCAACTCCTGGACTTGATTCTCCATCAGGGCAACCAACGGAGACACAATCAAAGTCAAGCCCGATTGCAGCAAAGCAGGCAACTGAAAGCAAAGGGATTTGCCTCCACCGGTGGGCATGACCACCAGGGCATCTTGGCCGGTCAACAGGCACTGGATAATTTCTCCCTGGGGCGATCGAAACCCGGAGTAACCCCAATATCGCTGTAAAGCGGCCAATACCTGGATCTGTCTTTGGTCTGGTTGCTCCCCTATGGTCACGGCATTTATCCTCAGTAAATTTACATAGCACACCGATTATGGCTTCTCAGTTTTTTCACTTTTATGGCTTATAGTGGGCGAATATAAAGTAAAACCTCAGAAGGAGCAGCAAAAATCCTCATGAAGCCAGACCAGCTTCTCTACACCTGGGTAAGTGCAGATATGCCAGAAAACCATACGGATCTGATTAGCCACGAGCTGCGTACTCCTCTGACGGCAATTCGGGGTGCATTAGGGTTAATTTTATCAGGTAAGTTAGGAGATACCAACGATCGTATCCGCCGGTTGTTGCAAATTGCCTGCCAAAACACTGAACGCTTGGTTCGTTTAACCCATGCGATCGAAGGCGACCCTAATTTGCTTGATGCGGTACTGGATGCCGTGGATCTTGAACAATTGCGTCTTGCTAACGAACTGCACGGTGCAATCATCCGCCAAGATCTATATCTAAAATTTCAGCCGATTTTCTCCCTAGAAACCATGGAGATCATCGGTTTTGAAGCCCTGTGCCGCTGGTATAATCCCAGGGTCGGTGAAGTTTCCCCTGATGTATTTATTCCCCTAGCAGAATCATCCGCAGCTATTAACCGCCTGGGCCATTGGGTGCTCCAGGAGGCCTGCGGACAGCTCAGTAAATGGCTAGCCCATACCCCCCTATTTGTAAGTGTGAATGTGGCTCCCAGCCAAATCCTAGATGCAGTATTTGTTGCCCAGGTGCGAGATATTCTAGACTCCACTGGGATACCGCCCCAGTTTCTCCACTTGGAAATCACTGAAAGTGTATTCAGCCGAAACTTTGATGCCGCTCTGCGTATCCTCTACCAACTCAAGGATTTGGGGGTGAAGCTCTACATTGATGATTTTGGGGTAGGGTATTCTTGCCTATCTCGGCTGGTGAATTTCCCAATTGATGCCATCAAGATCGATCGCTCCTTTATTCACCAAGCCAACTGGAATGTGATTGAGACCATCATCCTCTTGGCTCAAAAGCAAAAGCTAGAGATTATCGCCGAGGGAGCTGAAACGATCTGGCAAGTGGATCAGTTGCGATCCTTGGGCTGCCGCAAGGGCCAGGGCTACTACTTTGCCAGGCCCATGGACATTGCAGATGCTACGAAAATGTTGACTGAGAATCTAGCGATCGCCTAACCAGCAGTCAAAAACCCAGGATTCGCACAACCCAGCCATAAAAACTCAAGGAATAACTGAAACTCTGCCGAAGTCAACGACCAGAGGTACCCCGATCCAAGCGGGCCTGCATTGCTTTTTCCAGCTTGCGGAGCAAACCCGGTGCCTGCTCCTGCAATTGTAGAAGTAACCGCTCTCCTTCCTCGATATCGCCTGGGTCTTCCCCAGTTTCCATGACCGTGGTCAAGCGGGGCACCGCCAACTCATCAACAATTTGTACCAAGCCTTGCAAGCAGCGATTAAACTGCTTTTCAGTCAACAGGGCATCCTCTAGGGGAAATTCAATGATGGCACGGATTTCCCCATCTGAAGAGTCGTACTCCCATTGCAGCATTTTAGTTTCCCAGGAAATTCTCAACATTGCCTCTAGGATAGCGGCTTTATGGGGATGGTCGAGGACACTTTCAAGAACCTGGGGGGCAAACATCCGAAAGAAATTACCATCCTCATCTAGTTGAATGACAATCAACAGGTTCTCGACGTTATCGGCTTGTACACCAGTGATAATTCGGCTAAACTCCTCATCTAGACTGTACTTCCAACCCTGGCCGTCTAGATAGGCGGCAATTTGTCTGATGGTGGTGCCCATAACTTAACCCCATTAAAAAGTTACAGCGGAAGATGCCGTGAAGAATTCCTTGGTTTCTTGCTTTGTTAATTATTTTAGATGATTAGCTGTAAGCTGGGTTGATTGTCTGGCCGGTGATCCTAGGGAGGGGGCTGCCGGAGTTTGGCCGATGGAAACTACAACTTTTAGGCGTGTTGGTATGTTTGAGTCGCCGCTAGTTCAGGTTCGAGATAGCTTGGCTGGAAGTATTCGTCAGTATCTGGAGCAGCAACCAGAGCTGGGTAATCTTCTGGGTGTGGGATGGCGGGTGAGTTTTTTAGGGCAGGGGGCGGGCAGTTGGGCTTACCGGATCAGGACGCTCGATCGCAACTTGGTCTTGAAAATTGCTAAGCAGGCCCTGCACAGACCAACTTTGGTAGATCAAGTTAGGGCAGAGGTGCAAATTCTAGAATATTTGCATGATCAGGCCATTACCCCCAAGCTTTACTGGGCCGACTACCAAGGGGGATGCTTGGGCCGCCCCCTGGTGGTGATGGATTATCTGCCGGGGGAGCGTCTGCGTTACTCCCAGGGGCAACTGGTGCTAGCGGCCCAGTTGTATGCTCGGCTGCATCAGCTCAGTGGCCCGGCTCAAATTCCCCATGTTAAAGCGCCGATCGCTCAATACTGTTCGGAGGGAGTGGCTTGGTCGGCGGTTTACTATGGTTGGGCCGGGGCTGATCTATCTGTGTGCCGAGAGCTGGAGTTGGCTCAGGGGCGTTTAGAGGCGATGCATCCGGACTATAGCCCGCCGGTTTTAACCCACGGGGATGCCACCTATGAAAATTGGCGTTTTTGGCAGCACCAAGGGCGGATCTTTGATTGGGACTGGTGCCGGGTAACGACACCAGCGGCAGATTTGGCTCATTTTTTGTCCCCCGTGACGACTAGACGGTATCGCGATCGCCTGTTGAGTCGAGACGAAGAACAGCTATTTCTCAAGGCTTACGGGTTAAAGGGATTTACCGAAGAGTTGCGGCAAGTGCGGGCAGCGGTGGTGTTCCACTCCCTGGCCTGGACAGCCCGGCAGGTGGTGCAGCTAACCGATGACCCCCAAGCTCCAGACTACTTACAAAAAAGTAGAATCTTGACCCAAATTGAACCGGACTTTTTATCTTGGTTACGCCGGGAGGAAATTTGGTAGCAGGCGGGCTGGTCTTACACGGCTACTTTGTTGGATAGGGTGCGGAGGACTTGGCGGATTAAATCTGAGGTTACCTGGTCGCTGACCATGGCCGCACCGATTTCTGTGGGTAAGACGAACCTAATGCGGCCATTTTTTACTTTCTTGTCGGTTTGTAGGGCCATGATGATTTCTTCGATGTCTAGTTTTTCGGGCAGTCGGCTGGGTAAACCAGCTTTGCGGATTAACTCTAGCTGGCGGTATTGGGAACTGGCTTGCCAGAGGTTGAGGTCTACGGCTATGGCTCCGGCAGCGGCCATGCCGATCGCAACTGCTTCCCCGTGATTGATACTGCGGTAGCCGGTCAGATTTTCGACCGCATGTCCGATCGTATGCCCATAGTTGAGGATGGCCCTTAGACCTGCTTCCCGCTCATCTTGGCTGACCACAGCGGCCTTGGCTTGGCAGGAGTGCTGTAGGGCCAGTTGTAGGGCTTCTGTGGGCAGGGTATCGAGGCGATCGAGGGCCTCTAGTTCGTAAAACAGTTCCGCATCCCAAATTACGCCGTATTTGATTACTTCGGCCATGGCGGCTTTAAACTCCCGCTTGGGCAGGGTTTGCAGTACCTCTGGGTCAATCAGCACAAGTTTTGGTTGGTGAAAGGCTCCAATTAGGTTCTTGCCCTGGGGGTGGTTGACTCCAGTTTTGCCGCCGATCGCTGCATCAACCATGGCTAGTAAGCTGGTGGGGACTTGAATAAAGTTAATCCCCCTCAACCAAGTGGCTGCGGCGAAGCCGGCCATATCGCCAATCACACCGCCTCCGAGGGCGAGGATAGTCGAGTTGCGCTCTAGGCGGTTCCCTAGGGCTGCGCTGTAGATTTTCTGGATAGAGGCTAGGGTTTTGTAGCGCTCTCCAGCGGGGAGGATGCAGGTCTGAGTAACAAAGCCGGATTTTTGGAGGGATTGGATGACGCGATCGCCCCAGTGCTTGAAGATATTGGGGTTAGAAACTAATAAAACTTTGTTGCCGACGGGCAAATCGGCCATGTAGGAGCCAATTCGGCTAAGTTCGCCGGGGGCAATGGTGATGTTGTAGCTAGCGGGGGGTACTTCGACCCGGATGATTACTGGCATAGGTTTAAAGGCACGGTTGATGCTTTAATAGTCTATGGCAAACTAATCAGGTATTTGCAGACTATGGAAATTTCCTTATCGGGAGCGATCGCCTACTTTGGATTTTTAGCTGTAGCCACAGGAGTTGCTGCGGGTATGCTTTTGGCTCTGCGGGTAGCTAAAATTATCTAAGGATGCCCTAGGCTAACTTATCAGGTTAGCTGCGGCAATTTCTTTTGTAAATCACTACATTATTAATAGGTCAATTTATTAAGGAGAAGTTGTATGGTAGAACCCCTACTAGTCGGGATCGTCATTGGTCTAATTTTTGTTACCTTGGGCGGGTTATTTTTCAAGGCCTACGAACAATACAAACGTGGTAATACCATTGGTCTGTAGGTATTTTCGTTTTTACCTGTCTAGTTGCAATTAGTTGTAACTGCCCCACACTCAGATAAGATACCCAGTAAAACGAAGCTTTGGCTAGTCCCTTTCTGAAATTGGAGAGGGGCTTAGTTTATTTGTACCGGCTCTACTAGCTGGTAAAAACTGATGGTGGTGTTGCCGTATTTTTTTTGTCGATCGCATTGCAGAGTTAGTACTTTAGGGGGCGGGGGTAAATTGGGGGCATGTTCTACGGCGATCGCTCCGTGGGGAGCCAGGAGGTGGTAACAGGCGATCGCCTCTAGGACTGGTTGATAGAGCTGGCTTTGGTAGGGCGGATCAAAGTAGACCAAATCAAACTTTTCCCCTGAAAGTTTGGCGAGACCCTGCACCACATCCCCACACAGTAGCCGAAATTGCGATCGCCCGGTTTTTTGCCAATTTTCCTGAATCAGGCTACAGGCCCTGGGATGTTTCTCGATGCCGACGACAAAGCCAGCACCCCGACAAAGTGCCTCAGCCCCCATGGCTCCACTGCCAGCACACAGATCTAGCCAGCGGCAGCCCTCGACTCGGCCCTGCCAAGTGTTAAAAATTGCCTCCCTGACTTTGGCTGGGGTCGGGCGGGTCTCCAGACCTGGTAAGGTTTTTAGCAGGCGGTTGCCGTAAATGCGTAGGCTCATAGCTGGGTTTTGCTGATAAACAATCTAAAAGTAGCAGTTAGTTTCCGTAGAGTCATAGCCCAAGAATATGGTGCTGTTTGCAATAAATCATTGTTTTATTGATCAAGGGTGATCTCCTTTGGTTTGACGTTTGGTAGCCTTCTTGGGTGTGGCCTGGGTCATTTTGCTGTACATCTCAAAGAGTTTTTCTAAGCGCTCGGTGTCGTTTTTGAAGCGGCGACCGATGTAGATGCGCTCTAGGATTTCATCGTTTCTCTCATGCGCCTC
>Ga0272446_1000038_pt1 | contig 155301 bp, 119 predicted proteins | sample YNPCB0061_FD_194587 | JGI IMG/M metagenome (GOLD analysis project Ga0272446, IMG submission 194587) | Hot spring microbial mat communities from Yellowstone National Park, WY, United States - YNP-CB-006-1 | ecosystem: Environmental > Aquatic > Thermal springs > Hot (42-90C) > Sediment | place... | reverse complement strand
GCTCTTCAGGTGGACGACGCAGGAGCGGGCGGCACGCAGGACGCTTCGCTTGCCGATCGCGAGCCGGAGACCTGCCAGAGCGGCTCAAACCCCGGCCCGGCCATGGTCGAGGTACATACCTCCACCGCGGAGCGGTACTGCATCGACTCGACGGAGGTGACGGAAGCTCAGTACCAGGAGTTTCTGGCGAACGTGTCCTTTCAGCCCGGTACCGAGCACCCACGGTGTGCGGACAACGAAGCATACGAGCCAGGGTTGTGGCTGTCGCCGACGTATCCTTACGACGGTTGCGATCCGTTCTTCTGGAGGCCCGACGAGACACCCGACTGGCCGGTGTCCTGCGTGGACTGGTGCGATGCCTACGCCTACTGCAAGTGGGCCGGCAAGCGCCTGTGCGGCGCCATCGGGGGGGGAGAAGACAGGACTCCGGACGATCTGTCTACGAGTCAGTGGGGATACGCGTGCAGCCAGGGCGGGGTGACCCGATATCCGTACGGCGACGAATTCTCGAAATCCACCTGCGATGGCGCAGGGTTTGCCGGCGCGGAGAAGTTCGATCATGACTGCGGATGCTTCATGCATTCGGATGTCGGCAGTTGGACTGGATGCCATGGAACGACGGCACCGTGGGATGCCATCCACGACATGAGCGGCTCTGTCGCGGAATGGACAGACCGATGCCAGCCCAACGGAAGCGGTTGTTTGACAAGGGGCGGCAGCTACCTTGAAGACACGCCCGAACAGATGGCGTGTGCCGATTTGGCTTTTGTGTACTATCGCATGTTCCTCCCGCACCACGGCTTCCGCTGCTGCAAGGATTTGAGCCCGTAGCTCGCGGGCGTCCTCGGATGTCCGAACCGGTGCGCGCCCACGGCCTCGGAAGACGCACGATTCGGGCACAGGTTCCCTGTTCGCATTTCGTGTTGCCAGCGGAGTGTTGACTCGATCGCGTGCCGCACGGCGTGTCCCGCTGGACGACGAACCCATCGGGTCATGCGGCCCATGCCCTTTGGCGGCCGAGCAGATGCTGCGCACTCCCGGGGCGACAGGCCCAAACGCGGACATGGCGCGCCGAGCGGACACGCGTCGCGCCGGGGCCGACTGGGCCGGCACCCCTTGCTGCCGATGTCCGACCACGGCCAGGAGCTGGCTGTCCACGGCCAGGAGCTGGCTGTCCACGGCCAGGAGCTGGCTGTCCACGGCCAGGAGCTGGCTGTCCACGGCCAGGAGCTGGCTGCGGTTCGGATCGGGGGAAGGGTGTGCGGTCTGGGAGGCTGTCTTGCCGAACCCCGTGCCCGAGCTGCGCCGCCCTTGTCCACGAAGTAGGGCGCTGGCCTGGTCTTGGCGGCGGCAGCCGCGTCACGAAGGTCGCTACCCGATCGCAGGCGGGGATAACAGTCCGCCAGTCCGAGCAAGCCACGGCCACTTTTTTGCGTGCGGTCGCCTTCGCGGACCTGTTCGCGGCATCCATCGCGCCCGCGGTGGACTTCCGCGACGACGAGAGCTTGCAGGTCCAGGCGAGGCACTTCAGGTCGCGTCCTGACGCCTTCTACCTCGCGGTGTGGGCGTGCGACCAGGGGTGCATTGCGCCGGTCCGGGTTCCTGCCCTTGCCCTTTCCCCTGCCCCTTCCCTTTCCCGACGCACCGGCAAGGGTGCGGCTAGCGCACCCGCGCCGACGCCGCATCACGCTCACGGCCCGAAACGCATGACGAACGAGTTGGGCTCGAAGCCTTCCGGGTGCGTTGGGCCGCCGCGCGCACACGCCCCGGCTGTCGGCTCAGCGCGTGCCGCTTGGTCCAGCAGCAGCTCGATGGCTCGACGCCCCGCCTGCCACAAAGCATCGGCCAACTCGCAGCCCATCTGCACCAGCGCCGTCGCTTGCCCAGCCAGCGCGCTGCTGCATCTCGACGAGATTGTTGGCCACGGGTTGCAGAGCCTGCAAAACGCTAGCTGCGGCATTCGGTCGCTGGATGGCGGTGCCTGCTTGTGCTTGGCAGCGAAGGGCACCGCCATGGGTCCTTTCGGCGGGCCGAGTTCTCGGCACCTCGGGCAGGGGAAAGGGCAGGGGTCGGGACAGGGGATCAGAACCCGGGCCGACGCAATGTACCCCCACGCATCCGGCGCCTTGACAGACGATCCGGGGAACGTCTAGATGCGCACGACGGACGCGCGGCGTCGCATGCGCGGAGGAGCGATTCGATGGCGGATGTCGATCATGACGAGGTTCGGAGCTTCACCCAGCTTCACGCGCGGCTGCGCAAGGAGGCGACACCGCTGCTGGCCAGCCTTCTGCCGCTGACGCTGCTGCGGCAGTGGATGGTGGAGCAGCGGCAGGGCAACAAGTACCGAAACGACCCGAAGCGTCTGCTCCGATCGCTGCTGAGCAAGGATCCGCCCCCGGACGCCTGGCTGATCACGAAGGCCGCGATCGAGCTTCACTTCCATGCAACCCCGAATGCGATCCCGATGATCGTCAGGTACTGCCGTCGGGTCGGGCTTGACGTGGACGAGCAGGCCACGCTGTCGCCGGATGCGGAGCCGTGGACGGTTTCGGACGACCGCGCGGTGGAGGCGTACGAGGCGTTCCGGGGGGAGTGCGAGCTGCGTCCCTTCGCGCTGTACGGGCTGTACTTTGCCGCGATGGCGGGCTGGGAACGCCATGGCAAGCTGGTGGAGGTCGCGCTGCGCGACCTGAAAGACGCCTTGGCGCGCGAGTCGCAAACCCATTCGCTGGGCGAGGCGAAGGCCGAGGCGTAGCTTCACGATGCCCCCCGGCTGGCGTGCGCGTGCGCCCTGACGCGCATTGCACAGTCTCCCCCGCCGAACCTTCTCCCCGCGATCGTCAGCACCGAGCGCTTGCGCCCATCCTCTCTGCGTTGCCAGCCGTTGCCAGCGCAAGCAGGCCCCTGCCGGGTTGCGGTGTGTTGACGCATCCGATCGCATGGGCTACTGGTTCAACCACTCAGCCACATGCCCGATCCTGCCCCCCTCCCCGCCCATGCCATCGAACCGGTCGAGCGTTCGACCGTCGTCGACCAGGTCGTCGACTCCATCCGCGCCAAGATCCTGCTGGGCCATCTGCCGATCGGATCCAGGCTCCCGGCCGAACGTGACCTTGCCCGCTCCCTCGGGGTCAACCGGCTCACGCTGCGCGCGTCGCTCGCGCGGCTCCAGGCGCTGGGCCTGATCGTGGTGCGCCACGGCGCCGGCACGGTGGTAGCCAACTGGCGAGAAACGGCGGGGCTCGAGACGCTGTCCTTTCTCTTGCGCACGGGCGACCCCAAGGACCGTGGCTGGCGCACCTATCTCGAACACCTGCTGGAGGTCCGTCGCATCATCGCCGCTGAAGCGGTCGCGCTGGCGTGCCAGCGCCGCACCAACGCCGACCTCGCCGAGCTGCGTCGTGTCGTCGACCACGCACGCGCGCACGTCTCGGATCCGGTCGCCTTCGCGCAGCTCGACATGGCCATCTCGCGGGCTGTCGCACGGTCGACGCGCAACCTCGGCTTCGAGCTGTTGCTCAACATGGTGGCGCGCCTGCCCGTGCTGCAGCCCGAGGTTGCCCGCGCGATGTATCCGGATCCGGCAGCCCATATGGCGCATCACGACGCGGTCGTGGCGCTTATCGAGCAGGCCGATCCGGAGGTGGCCCGGTCGTTCGTGCGCACCGCGCTCGAGCAGCAGGACCGATCCACGCTCAACCGTTTGGTGTCGTCGCCCAGGACGCGACGTCTGGCCCGCGATCGCGCAGCGAAGCGATCCGGATCGCGATCGAAGGGGAGGTGACCTCATGAAGCTGCTGTCGGTCGAACGAAGATGGATGCACGGCGTGCTCGACGCGATGTTCCCGCGGGGCGCGTCGGATCAGCTCCCGCTCGGGATCATGGAGCTGGATGTCGATGGGTTCATCGAAGACCTGATCGGGAGCCAGCGCTGGGTTGGGGCGATGGGCATTCGCGCGAGCTTCGCGTTCGTGGCGCTTTCGCCGTTGGTGACGCTGCGCAAGCCGGCGACGGTGGGGAGGTTATCGGCGGAGGAGAAGGAGCGGGCGTTCGGTGCGTTGTACAAGTCCCGTTTCTACGTGGTGCGGCAGCTCGTGATGCTGGCGAAGGCGACGGGCGCGATGCTGTACTGCGCGGCGCCGCAGGCTCGACGGGTGATGGTGGGTGGAGGCTCGGGACAGGAGGCGCGCGATGCTTGATTTGGACACGCTTCATCGCATGCCGACGGCGGCGCAGACGGAGCCGCCGGGGGCTTTCCCAGACGATCCGGAGAGCTTGCCGCCGGGGTCTGTGGTGGAAGGCAGCACGGTACATGGCACCGAGGCGCAGGCGTTCGACTTCGTGGTGGTGGGATCGGGCGCGGCGGGCGGGGTGGCGGCGCATGAGCTCGCCGAAGCCGGATTTCGGGTGGCGCTCGTGGAAGAAGGCCCGTGGGTGCGCACGCGGCAGTTCCAGGAGGCCGTGCAGCCCGCGTTCAAGGCGATGTACCGCAACGGCGGCGGCTTCGTGATACAGGGACGCACGTTCATCCCGCTGCTGCAGGGCGTGTGTGTGGGCGGCGGCACCACGGTCAACTCGGCCATCGCGTGGCGGTTGCCCGACGACGTATATGCGGACTGGGCGGTGCGTTTCGGGGTGGGAAGCGTGCTCAACGAGCGCAACCTCGAGCCGTGCTTCGACGATCTCGAGCGGCTGCTCGAGGTGCATCCGGTCGAGGAGCACATCCTCGGGCGCAACAACACGCTGATGCGCGACGGCATGCTCAAGCTCGGCATCCGCCCTCATGTCATCGACAGGTACGCGCGGGGATGCCGGGGGTCGGCTCGATGCGCGCAGGGTTGCCCGAACGGGGCCAAGCTGTCGACCGCGCTGACGTTCGTGCCCTGGGCGCTGGCCAAGGGTGCGACGCTGTTCACCGAAGCGAAGGTGCAACGGGTCACGCACGCGGCGGGCAAGGCCACGGGTGTGGTTGCGTCGACATCGGGCAAGGGGACGCTTCGGCTGTCGGCGCGACGGGGCGTGGTGGTGGCTGCCAGCACGGTGCAGACACCCACGCTGTTGCGGCGAAGCGGGCTGAGGTCCAAGGCGATCGGTGAGCACTTCATGGCGCATCCCGGCGTGGGGCTCGGAGCGCTATCCGACGACGTCGTCGACCTGACCAAGGGCGTAACGCAGGCTATGGAGACGATTCAGTTCCGCCGCACGCACAGATTCAAGCTGGAATCCCTCGCGTTATCGCCCGAGCTGGCCGCGGTTCGGATCCCCGGATTCGGTGCGAGCCTGATCCGGCGCCTGGCCGACTTCCGTCGTCTCGCGGTATGGGGGGTTCAGGTCCGTGCGTATGCGACCGGCAAGGTCGACATGCTGGCGGGCGCGGACCGGGTGCGCTACTCGCTGGGGCCCGAGGACGTGCGTATCGCCAAGAAGGGGTTGCGAACGCTGGCCGAGATCGCGTTCGCGTCCGGCGCCAGAGAGGTCATGACCGGCATTCACGGCCTGCCGGAGACGATCAGCTCACCGGACCAGCTCGCACTCATCGACGCTGCGCCCGACGATCCCCGCTACTACATGTTCATCGCCACGCATCTGTTCGGCGCGGCTCGCATGGGACCGGACAGCCGGTCCAGCGCGGTGGGCCTCGACTTCGCCACCCACGAGATCGACAAGCTGTTCGTAGTCGATTCGAGCGTGTTTCCAAGCAACATCGGCGTCAACCCGCAGCACACGATCATGGCCGTTGCGATGCATGCTGCCCGCACGATCGCGGCGCGTTGCTGATCGATGCGCGTACTTGCCGCGAGGCGCCGAGCGGGCGTCGGGTGCGGTGATCGTCGGCGCGCCTTTACTTCAAGACGCGCTGGGCTCATAACGCACCTCGATGTGGCGAGCGCTCATGGTGTGCGGCGGCGTGGCGCTTGCGGCCGCCGTTGGCTGCGTCGACAACGCGCGGCAAGCAACGCAGGCACGGCGTCCGCGGTTCGAGCGTCAGTTCGTGCTGGACAGCTTCCGCAAGGGCAACGTGCACACGCACACGTCGCTCAGCGACGGCGACTCGCCGCCCGAGGTCGTCGCAGCATGGTACCGCGATCATGGCTACGATTTCGTCGCCTTGACGGATCACAACCGCGTGACGGACGAGTCTACGGCGCGCGACCTGACCACCCCGCGGTTCGTGGTCTTGCGAGGCGAAGAGATTTCGATGTGGCACGCGGGGCATCAGGTGCACGTCAATGCGCTGTGCACGCACCGCACGATCGGGGGCGCCGACTTTCCCACGGCGGGCCAGGCCTTGCAGCACGGGATCGCGGCGGTCCGCGCGCAGGGCGGCGTCGCGCTCATCAACCACCCGAACTTCGATTGGGTCGTCTCCGTGGCCGATGTGCCGTCGTTCGCAGGCGCTTCGCTCATCGAGGTGGCCAGCGGACATGCGTATGTGCCGTCGCAAGGTGACGCGACCCACCCATCGCACGAGGCGCTGTGGGACGCAGCGCTGACGGCGGGGCAGGACATCATGGGCGCCGCGGTGGACGACATGCACCACGTGCAGCAGTGTGGAGATCCGCCGGCCTATCCGGGCAAGGGATGGGTCTTCGTGTCGGTGCCAGCGCTCGACGCCGACTCGATCTGCGATGCCTTGCGGGAAGGCATGATGTACTCGTCGACGGGACCGTCGATTGTGCGGATCGAGGTGCGGGGCGATCGCTACACGGTGGAGCCGGCGGACGGGACGGCCCGGGTGACGTTCGTGGGCGATGAAGGGGAGCTGTCGCGAGAGAACAAGACGTACCGGCTCCAGGGCAGGGAGCGGTGGGTTCGGGCGCGCGTGGAGGCGGCAGGCGGGACGGCGTGGACGCCAGCGGTACACGTGAATCGGGGCAACGCAGGGGGCGTTCCCAGCGCGTCGCGTGGGCTGTAGGCTTGCGGTGTGGCGTCGCTTGCGGAAAGTGTGAGCAACTGGTTGGGGAGGGTGGAGCTCCTCGCGCGTGGAGCGGAGGACGATCGGCGTGAGGCCGTGCGCGCCTTGGAGAGGGGCGATGCGCTCGAAGCGCGGCGGCATGCGCGGGAGCTGCTGAGCAAGGCGCCGGGATCGCCGCTCGGGCTCGCTCTCCTGGCGGAGTCGTGCGAGAAGGCCTTTCTGTACGACGAAGCGACCGAGGCGCTTCGTCAGCTATGCACGACGGCGCCGTGGCGTGGGGAGCTTTGGGTGTCGCTCGGGGAGATGCTGGAGCGGGTGGGCGCGCCGATCGAGGAGGTGGGCCGTGCCTATCAGAGCGCGCTCGATCCCGACTCGCCCGCGTGGGTTCGGCGCGAGGCGCTGCTCAAGCTTGCGGACCTCGACCTGGCCTCGGGCGATCCGTGGCGTGCCAGCCGTTGGCTCGACGCACTGCGCATGTTCTCGGGGGAGCGAGACATCGCGTTGCGGCGTCTCGAGGTTGCGGTCGCGCTGGGGGACCGGGACTCGGCGACGATCGCGCTCGACGATCTGGGCGAACCCGACGCGCTCGACGGACGCTCGACGCTCGCGTGTGCGAGGGGCAGGTGGATGCTGGGGGAGCCTGGCGTGCTGGACATGCTGGTGCGCGCGTACATTCTCGACGCGATGGGAGCGGACCAGGCGCTGGCGTCATACGTATCGACCAGCCGCGACGCGGTGGAGGTCACGAGGGTGCGAGAGCTGTGGACAGCGGATCAGCGGCTGTTTGAGCCCGCGTTTGCGCTGGCGCTGGCTCATGCCGAGGGGCGCGCGCAGGATGCGCAGGATATCCTCGAGTCGATCGCGCGTGCGGGGGATCGCGGAGCAGCCGCGTCGCTGTACGATATCGCGGTGGAGCGTGGGGATGGCGATGCGCTGATCGCCGCGGTGGAAGCGCTGGGTGACGGCGCACCGTCCGAGGGAAAGGCGATCGCTGCAGCGCTGCGAGCTCGCGCCGCGGGCAACAACCTCGATGCGGTGGCACTGCTCGACGGGCCGGTGCTCGCCCGCCCGCACTTGGTGGATCTCGCCGACCGGATACGGACCGCCGCGTATGCGTCATGGATGGAGGAGGAAGGCAACCGGGATTTGCAGCCGCTGATGGCCGAGCTTCGCAGGCTTGCGCTGCGTCTCGATCGTCTCGATCTGGCGGCGGCGTGCGAGGCCCTTGCGATCGAGATGCAGCGTCCGCTTCGGGTGGCAGTGGTGGGCGAGTTCAACGCAGGCAAGAGCACGTTCATCAACGCGCTTATCGGTGCGGACGTGGCGCCGACGGGCATCCTGCCGACGACGGCATCGCTTCACTGGCTTTCGTGGGCGCCTGACGCTTTTGCGAGGATTGTGACGGCGGAGGGACCGGACCGCATCGTGGGTCACGATGTGTTGAAGGCAGCGCTTGGCGAGCTGCAGGCGCATGGGACGAAGGTGCGGCTGGTGCATATCTGCGCGCCGATCGAGCGGCTGCGGCGAATCGAGGTCCTGGACACGCCGGGGTTCAACGCGCCCGAGACCGACCATGTCGAAGCGGCGCGCCGGGCGTTCCATGAAGCACATGTGGCGCTGTGGTTGATGGATGCGTCGCAGGCGATGAAGGACAGCGAGCGACGGGTGATCGCGGAGATAAGGGAGCTCGGCACGCCGGTGCTGGTGCTGGTCAACAAGTGCGATCGCCTCACGGACGAGCAGGTGGCCCGCGTGGTGGGCAACGTGCGGGAGGGTCTGGCGGAGGCGGGGCTGTCCACGATTGCGCCAGCCGTCGGGTTCTCGGCGCGGCTGGCCCTCGCGGGGCGTCTCGGCCACGACGAGTCGCGCGTGGCATCCCGCTGGGATCAGGTCGAGGAGCTGCTCTCCGAGCACGTGGTGAACCGGAGCGACTCGCTGCGCCGCGATGCCGTGCGACGCAAGGCGTGGCGGATCGCGAGTCAGCTCGAGGAAATCGTCGGGGAGCGACGCAAGCAGGGTGCGGATTCGGCATCGAGCCCCGCGGACGAGACGAAAGCGTTACCCCGGCTCGAGTCGCTGGACCGAACGGCGCTGGAGCGGATCGCGAGCCGTATGGCGCCCGTGGTGGAGAAGATCGCGGCGGACTTGCAGCCGTTGAAGGTAGCGGGCGTGGGGTTGTCGGACGCCTATGCGCATGCGTATGCAGAAGCGCGCTTCGTGGCGCGGATGACCGGGCCGATGTCGGACGAGCTGGCCGCGGAGGCGAAGCTGGAAGCGGGCCACATGGACGCGGTGCGGGCGGCGGTGGCGCCGACCCTGCGCGGGGCAGCGTCGACGTTGCGCGATGCGACGTCGGTGGCGGACGTGGTAGGCGCGAGGCTGGTCCGGGCGTGCGCGATCGCGGCGCTGGAGAGGCTGCGGGAAGGAGCGAAAGCGCGAGTCGAACCAGCGGCGGAGGCCGTGTTGCGGGCCCGTATCGGCTCGCTGCGACGCGCGCTGGGGTCTGGTTGAGAAGGGTTTTCGCGCAACCGACGCTTCGTGCGCATTGCTTGGACGCACAGGTTGCGCGGTTTGCCGCCAGCTCGCCTTGCCCGGCCGGGCGTCCGGGAGGGTCGGCGCAAGGGCGGTTGGGATACGGTACATCCCGGTGTCTGGTATCGTTGGCCCCATGCGTCTCGCGCGAATCTCTCTTTCCCTGGTTTTGCTGGCTTGCATCCCGGCCTTGGCGCCGGCCTGTTCCTGCGGACGCGGCGATACCACGGCGGGCGGCAGCGCTGGCGGCACGGGCGGGGTGTCGTCCGATGCCGGGCAAGACGTGGAGGACGACGCGGCAGGCGGCGGCATGGGCGGAACGGGCGGGCTGCTCATCGACAGCGGCACGAGCTGTCCTTCGCATGTGATCTGCGGGGATGACGGCGAGTGCTGTCCCGAGGGAACCGAGTGCGTGCAGGGCGCCTGCGTTGCAGCGTGCGCCACGGGGGTCCGCTGCGGCGCCACGGGCGAGGTATGCTGCGGGGCCAATCAGATATGCATCTCGTCTGCATGCACGGACCCGGGCGCGCCCTGCCTGGACTCCTACGATTGCGACGAAGGGCAGTTCTGCGAGCCCACGATCGGCGCCTGCTTCCCCCAACCGCAAGGCCAGCAGGCATGCGAATATCGCCCCCCCACCCTGCCCTTCGAAACGGTCGTGGAGTGGTCCTGGACCGGCTCGCCAATCCTTCCCGCCTACGACCAAGTCATCAACATGCCGGTGGTGGTGGACCTCGACAAGGACGGCATTCCCGACGTGGTCATCGTCACCAGCGACAGCTACTCGTCGTCCGAGCCCGCGTATCTGCGCGCGCTTGATGGCCGGACGGGGACCGAGAAGTGGGCGGCGACGGCGGACGTGTACGCGCCGGGCAACGAGGTGAATCCGAGAGGAACGCCCGCGGCGGCGGATCTCGACGGCGACGGGATGGTGGACATCGTGGCACCGCGGATGGGCGGCGGGGTGATCGCCTTCCACGGGGATGGCAGCCTGATGTGGAGGTCGACCCGCGGCGACGGCGTGACGCCCTACGTGGCTGCCATGAACAGCGTGACGGTGGCGATTGCGAACATGGATCACGACGGTCGGCCCGAGATCGTGGTGGGGGGTGTGGTGCTCGACGCGCAGGGCAAGGTGATATCGGGAGAGGGGCGCGAGCTCGCGGGAACGAACGCGACCAATTACGGTGCGGTGAGCATCATCGCCGACGTGGACGGCGACGGCATGCAGGACGTGGTGAGCGGGCGCGCGGCGTGGAAGCTGGACGGGACCGTGATATGGGATAATGGGCTTTCGGATGGTTATCCGGCGATTGCGCAGCTCGACGGCCAGGGACCGCCGGAGCTGGTCGTGGTATCGAACGGAACGGTGCGCGTGCACAACGCGCAGACGGGTGAGCTGTTGGCGTCGCTGGCGATGCCGGCGCAAGGGCGCGGCGGACCGCCTACGATTGCCGACTTCGACGCCGACGGGCATCTCGAGATCGCGTCGGCGAACGGCGGAGCCTACGTGGTCTTCGAATACGAAGGACACCCCCATCCGGCGCTGTCGGTCAAATGGTCCACCACGACCCAGGATCTGTCGTCGAACGTCACCGGCTCGAGCGTATTCGACTTCGAGGGCGACGGCGCCGCCGAGGTAGTGTACGCCGACGAGTGCTTCTTCCGGGTCTATAGCGGAATCGACGGCAGTGTGTTGCTCGAGGAGCCCAGCAGCTCGGCGACGATCCACGAATACCCGGTCGTGGTGGACGTGGACGGCGACAACAACACGGAGGTGGTGGTGGTGTCCAATGACCTCAACCATTACAACGGCACCACGACGTGTCCGGGCTATGCGGCCATCGGCGCCACGCCGCGACACGGCGTGTTCGTGTACGGCGACGCGCACGACAAGTGGGTGCGCACGCGGCGGGTCTGGAACCAGCATGCGTATCACATCACCAACATCAACAGCGACGGCACGGTGCCCGACCCGGAGCCGGAGAGCTGGGTATCGCCGCCTGGGTTCAACAACTATCGCGTATCGACGCAGGGGGCTGGTGTGTACAACGCCCCGGACCTGCAGGTAGACCTCGAGGTGTCGCAGGTTCCCTGCCCTGCCTCCCTCGAGCTTCGAGCCCGGGTGAAGAATGCCGGCTCGCTCGGTGTGCCTGCCGGTGTTGCGGTTTCCTTCTACCTCGGGTCGGACGCCACCGGAGAGCTTCTGGGCAACGCGGCCACGACGAAGCCGCTGCTCCCCGGGCAGAGCGAGGTGGTATCTTTTCCCTTCGGTTTGCAGGGCAGGACTCCGCCTTTCCAGTTCTTCGTGGCTGTCGACGGCGGCTCCGCCACGGGCACGGTCAATGAGTGTGTGGAGGACAACAACGCCGCGAGCGCCGGGGGCGTGGACTGTCCGGGAGTGAAGTAGCCTTGCGAGCGAGTCGCCGGATCGAGCCAACGGCGGCCTTGCTGCTTCTCACGACAGCGAGCGTGTACCTGACGACGGCGAGCCGCACGGTCGTCGGGGGAGATAATGGGGAGTTTGCGACCCTGCTCATCGACGGCGGCGTGGCCCATCCACCGGGCTATCCGCTGTTCTCGATGTGGCTTCGACTGTGCTCGCTTCTTCCGGCGTTGCCCGCGCATGCCGCGGCCCTCGCCACGGCGGTGACTGGAATCGCCGCGGTGATGATGGTGCGTCGAGCATGCCTGGCGTATGGCGCGGCGCCGCTGGCCGCGACCACCGCGGCAGGCGTGTATGCGTTCTCGCCGCTGACGTGGGATCTGTCCACGCATGCGGAGGTCTTCGCGCTCAACGCGCTGCTGGCATCGGCGATCGTGGCGCTTTCGAGTCCGCGGTCGACGGTGCCTGCGTTCTGGCGGGCCGTGCTGCTGGCCCTGCTGGCCGGGCTCGGCTTGTCTCACCATCATTCGATTGTGCTGCTGATCCCGATCGGCGCGGTGGGGTTTGCGCTTGCGGTGTCGGCGCTGCCGAGGCCGGGACGGTTGCGCGCGATGGGCTGGTCCCTGGGCGGGCTTGCGGCGGGGCTGACGCCCTACCTGTGGATCATGGTGCAGGGCTCGCGCGAAGACGGCAGGTGGTTGTGGGGCGAGACCGCCACCTGGAGGGGGCTTCTGCACCATGTTCTTCGCGCGGACTATGGAACCACGCGGCTCGCGCTTTCGGACGCGCCGCCGCAGCCGGCCGCCCAGTTGCTGCTGCTGGGCAGCCACCTAGCCGAATCGCTGGTCTACGTGCTGGTTCCGGTCGTGCTGCTTGGTCTGTGGACCACCTTTCGAGCGGCGGCACTTCGCGACCGGCGCATGCTGGCCGCCTCGCTTTCGTTGTGTGCATCGTTCCTGCTCGCCGGGCCGGCGTTCGTTTCGCGCTTCAACATCGCGCCCGTCGGCGTGGGCATCCACGTGGTGGAGCGATTCCACCTGTTGCCGTGGACCTGCCTGGTGCCTTTCCTCGCGCTCGGGTTCGATGAGATCGGTCGACGCATCGTGGTGCAAGGGTCCGTGCGCGCGATGACGGCGGCGGCGGCGGTTGCGGGCCTGTTGATGTGGCACCTGCCGGTGCGGCTGAAGCGACCGAGCGTGATCGAAGACTACCTGCGAAACTCGCTCGCGATGTGCCCGCCCCACGCCGTCGTGTTCGGATCGGGCGACATGCAACTGTTCGGGTTCCTCTACGCAGATCGCGCGCTGCACCTTCGCCCCGATGTAACCTACGTGGATCCGCTTCTCATGCTGTATCCGTGGTACCACCGTCGGGTCGCGGCGAAGCTGGGCGTGGAGCTTGCGCCCCCGGTGGACGGATCGCTCCCGCTCGGCACGGTGATCGCCCAACTACAAGCTGCGGGACGGCCGGTGCTGCTGGCTTCGCCGCTCTCCTCTCGAGGGCTCGCAGCGTACACGATCTACCCGCTGGGAACGCTGCTGGCGGTGGAGCCGTCGGATCATCCCCCGCCGCCGCCCTCATTGCTGGATCGCGAGAACCTTTCGATCGCATCACGCTATGAGATCCACGGGAGCTTGTCGGCAGACCCCACGAGCTGGGAAGCGCTGGCGCAGCAAGCGTATGCGCGTCCGTTCTTGGCCTTGGCGCGCGCCTTCGAGGACGCGGGAGACGCGACGGCAGCGGCGCGCAACCGCGAGCGTGCCGCGGTGTTCCTGCCCTGGATGCATTGATCGCGTGCGAGTGGCCGTTGCTCGCCGTCACGCGGCCTTCTCGGAGGAAGACGCCGGCCGGAGGGACCGCTGACAGACCACCGCGCCCACCACGACGAGGACGGCGCCGAACCACACGTTCCAGGCAACGTCGACGTGGAGGTACAGGGAGCTCACCAACGTGGACAGCACGGGGATCGCGTACGACAGCGCAGCAACGAGCGTCACGTTGCCGCGTCGCACGGCGCGGTCCCACATCGAGTAGGCGATGAGCGACGGCAGCAGCGCCATGAACAGCAGCTCACCGACGGCGCGGGGCGTCCACGACGCGGATTCGGGGATCCACGCGCGCATGGCGAGCAGCAGCAGGCCCGACGCGATGGAGAACAGGGCGACGGCGCCGCCTTCGGCGGTTGCGGCCCACTTCCGGCTCAGGGTCGAGTACAGGCTCCAGAGCACGGCGGCGCACGCGGCAAGCACATACGGCCATGGATGCGCGCGCAGGCTGTCGAGCAAGGCATGGGAGGACCATTCATCCAGGTGGATCGGCGCCACGGCCGCTCCGACAAGGGCGATGGCGACACCGGCAGGAAAGGCGCGGCTGACCCGGGCGCCGAGCAGCGGGATCGCGAGCACGAGGGTCAGCGACGGCCAGAGGTAGTTGAGAATGGCGACCTCGAGGGTCTGCTGTCGCGTGGCGGACAGGCCCACAGCGTGGAACAGGCACAGCACGTAGGCGGCGAAGATGGCGCCGCAACCCAACAGGTATCTCGCGGGCAGGCGTAACATGGCTCGGAGGCGTCGGTCGACGATCGCGGCATGGAGGCATCCGATCGCGCCTCCGAGCAGGAACATGAGGGCGCCGGAAGTCATCGCGCCAATGCTCTCGGCGAGGCTGCGCGACACGCCGATGTTGCAGCTCCAGATGAGCACCGCCCCGACACCCATCCATGTGCTGCGCCGGTCCTCGTTCGCCACGGAGCCGGAGGATGGGAGAGGTCGTCCGACACGTCAACGGGTTCGACGGGGCGCTCGCGTGGAGCATCCATCCGTTGCACGATTGTGAATGGTTGGCGCGGCAAAAAGGGGGCTCAGGCACCATGCGTTTGGTGGATTTGGCGACAGGATGGTGTTGCATACTTGGTTGCAGTGGTGGTACGCGAGGGCGCGGAGAATAACCGATGACTGTGCCCTGGTGGGGCGTTCTGCCCTTCGCGTGCCTGCTGGCCTGCATCGCCACCTTTCCGTTGATCGAACAGACGGCGAAGCTGTGGCATCACACCTGGTTTCAGCTCTTGGTCGCGCTTTTTTTCGGCGTACCGATGGGCGTCTGGATGTGGGCTGGCGGCGAGCACACGGCTGTCGTGCACGCTCTCGTGGAGTACTGCTCGTTCATCATCCTCCTGCTCTCGCTGTTCGTGGTAAGCGGGGGGATCTTCGTGTCGGGCGACATCCAGGCGCGTCCCCGCAACAACGTCATCATGCTCCTGATCGGCGCGACGGTGGCGTCGTTCATCGGCACCACGGGCGCGGCGATGCTGATGATCCGCCCGCTTCTGAACATCAACTCGCAGCGCAAGCACAAGATGCACACCGTGGTGTTCGCCATCTTCCTGATCGCGAACTGTGGCGGGCTGCTGACGCCGCTCGGCGATCCGCCGCTGTTTCTGGGCATGCTGCGCGGGGTACCGTTCCTCTGGACGCTAACGCTGTTCAAGGAGTGGGCGTTCGTCAACTTCATGGCGCTCCTCGCCTACTATGCACTCGACCGCAAGGCCTACGCGATGGAGCCTGCCTCGGCGGTCGCGGCCGATGAAGCCCAGGTCGAGCCGATCGGCATCCACGGCAAGCTGAACTTCCTGCTCCTGGCGGGCATCGTGGCGTCGGTCGCGCTCGCACCGTCGGTGGATCTGCACGCCATTCACGAGGGTCATGCGTCGGTGATGGCCTACCTTCCCATCCGGGAAATTGCGATGCTCACCATCGCTGCGATCTCGTATCTGGTTGGAGACAAGAAGGTGCGCTTCGAGCGCAACGGCTTCACATGGACGCCGATCCTGGAGGTCGCTGCGCTCTTCATCGGCATCTTCCTGGCGATGGTGCCGGCGCTGAAGTTCCTTCGCCAGATCGCGCCGTCGTTGCCCCTCAACGAGGTGACTTTCTTCTTGTTCACTGGTGGGTTGAGCTCCGTGCTCGACAACGCGCCTACGTACGCGACGTTCTTCGAGATGGCGCAGGCGCTCGGCGGATCACCGGCCGTCGCGGGCGTCAGGACAGACTATCTGACGTCGATCAGCCTGGGCGCGGTGTTCTGCGGCGCGATGACGTACATCGGTAACGGCCCGAACTTCATGGTCAAGTCCATCGCCGAGTCGGCGGGGATCGAGATGCCCTCGTTCGCTGGCTACACGATGAAGTGGGCCCTGCGCTACCTTGCTCCGGTATTGGCGCTGATGGTGCTGGTGTTCGTTGTCGACGGTATCGGCTACAAGGGCATCGGGGTCGTGCTGTCGGTCGTGTGGGTGGTGGTCTACGTTCGCGAAGCCCGAAAGGCAGCCAAACCGGCCAACGTCCGTGCGGCCAGCGAGAGCGCCACGCCGTCGCCTGAATCCTGATCGCCTTTTACCGCAGCGAAAAGCCGACGGCGGGGAAGCGCACGCCGGAATTGCGCAACCGGTCTAACGGACCATCCGTGTATACTGCGCCGTGCGATGAGAGCGCGTCGGATCGGGCACCCATGGGGCTGGCTTGGCATGCTGGCCGTGGGCGCCGTCCTGAGCTGTGCCAGCACGCGCCCTGCCCACCAAGCGCGACAACCCACGCCGTCGGTCGCACCAGGCCGCGCCGTGGGCGATCTCGATCCTCGCGCGCCGCCCATGGACTATACGACGATGGCGGAGGACGGAAACCTGTTGGGCGGGGATGCGGTGCGGGTGGTGCGTGTGCCGATCGAGGACGCGATAGCGGTGCTCGAGCAGCCGGACGTTCTCTGGATCTTGATGCCTCGTGTCGTGTCCTTGACGCGCATCGCCGGCACGGACGACGACCAGGTGATCGACGCGAGGCACGCGGTGGGGCCATTCGAAGGTGGGTATGCGATGCGGTTCATCCGGAGGCGGGCTGGGCGGTCTAGCTTCGAGGCGTGGTTCTGGGTGGACCCGGCATACCCCGCGGATCTCGACCTGGCCTGGGGGAATCTTAGGCTGATTCCCTTCGGCAGGGACCGCACGTTGTTGAGCTACCAGGTGAGGATCAAGCTCTCGCCGGGGCTGCTCAAGCTGCTTGCATCGGGGCGAATCCGCAGGGCAGCGTTGTCGATTCCGGACCGGGCGAAGGCGCTGATCGAGGACCGCGCGCGTTTTCTCCCCGGCCGGGAGCGCGGCGCGGCTTCGGAGATGCGACACGAGTCAGGGCCTTGACGGCGCGGCGGACGAGGATCGACCGGGTATCCGCCCCATGCGTGCGCTTGTGGGCGAACAGCCGAATCGCACGACGTTGCAAGGGTTCGAGCAAACGGCGAGGGACATCCGCCGATAGTCGGTCGGGTCAGTGAAGCGTGGGGAGCCGGCGAGGCGCAATCGAGCGAGGCCGCACGTCGACCAGATCGGTGCGATGGTGGAACTCGACGCCGCGCATGCGCAGCTCACCGAACAGGTATCCCAGCGCGTGATTGTCTTTCGCGATCGCTTCGGGGAAGTGAACACCCGGCCCCAGGTCGACGACACCTTCCAGAAGCATCCGGGCCGCGATGGCGCAGGGATAGCCCGTGGTACGGGCCATGGACGTGGTACGCGTATGCGGGTCGTATCGGTCGAGCAGCTCGTATGCCTCGCGGGCTGGCTTGCCGTCGCGCGTGCCGAAAGCCTCGACGCGCATCACGGTGATGTCCCCCTCGCCTTCTGGCAGCTTCCACGCGTTGGCGAACAGAGCGAGCGTCACGTCGATCGGCCGGACATCGACGCCTCCCACGCGTATGGCCTGTTTCGACAGGAAGCCGGAGTCCCGCAGAATCCGCATCCGATCGGCGTGTCCGGGGTACCTCATGGTCTTCTCTTTCATGAACGGGACGTCGAGGGACCACATCAGGGACCGCAAGCCATCGGTGTTGAAAGCCTCGAGCGTGCCGACGCCGTCGAACTCGATCCATTCGACGTCGCTGAGGGCGGGGCGTGAGACCACCTGGCCGGCCTCGACGAAGCGAGCTTCGCGCGTGTACTCCTCGAGCACGTCGGCGGGGGAGAAGACCGCGGCGTACTCGTAGGGCTGCCGACGGATTTGCGGCAAGCCACCGACGAGGATGCGGATCTCCTCGGCCTTTTCGAGATCGGACGCGGCACGCGCGGCGAGCACGTTCGACATGCCTGGCGCCACGCCGATGTCGACGATGCCCACGACGCCGGCCGCGACGGCTTCCGCCTGCAGCTCACGCGGATCTTCGGGCATGAAGCAGATGTCGACGAACGGCTTGCGAGCCCGGATCACCTCGCGAAGCACCGCGTAGCCCAGCCAACCGGGCACGGCGCCCACGACCAGGTCAGCATCGCGAACTACGCTGCGGACCTGGTTTGCGTCCCTCAGGTCCGCTTTGATCGTGCCGACCCGGCCATCCTGCGCCGCGATGCGGGCCAAGGTCTCGGCGTTGACATCGACCACGGTCACGTTCAGGTCGTCGTCCGTGGCCAGGTCGCGAGCGATGGTGGCGCCGACGAGCCCGCCGCCGAGCACCATGACGGTCTTCATTGCAGAACCTCCTTGCCAGTGGCAGCACGGTCGTGCTTCGAATCATCGTGAGGCGTCAAGGGCGAATCGTCGCTTTGCGTTGTCGGACAGGTGCTGGGACGGCAGCAGCCGGGGCATGACCGCAGCAAGCCGCGCGCCCCGGTCGGTGGTGTCGGGGACGCGGGCGAGAGCGAAGTCGCGACAGAGCCGGCCGGTCTGGCCAGCGCCCGTGCCAACGACGCGGCAGCGCGTGCATCCGATGGCCATTCGAGGGCGTTTGGTGCTAGCCTCGCTGCCCCGCCGGCCGGACCTGGCACGGGCCGACGAGCCTGAGTCGCTGGCTCCGCGCCGCCGGTGTTCACTCCCGGAGGCACTGGTCGACACGACGAGACCCGAAGCTTCCCGTTGAAGGAGCCCCCAATGACCTACGACTTTCTCCATGAGCTCGGCATTGAAGACGTCAACTCCGGCGCCGCGTACGGCCCATTCCTCGACCGCCCCCGCGGGGGCGAGCTCGTCAGCGTGTCCCCGATCGACGGCAAACCGATCGCGAAGGTGCTGAAGGCCTCAGCGGAGGACTACGAGCTGATCATGCAGAAGGCGACCGCGGCCTTCAAGACCTGGCGCATGGTGCCGGCACCCCGGCGCGCCGAGGTGGTGCGAGCAATCAGCGACGAGCTCCGGGCGCACAAATCGGCGCTCGGCAAGCTGGTCACGCTCGAGATGGGCAAGATCCTGCCCGAGGGCGAGGGCGAAGTGCAGGAGATGATCGACATGGGCGACTTCGCCGTGGGCCAAGGGCGAATGCTCTACGGCTTGACGATGCAGAGCGAGCGCCCGCGCCATCGCATGATGGAGCAATGGCACCCGCTCGGCCCTGTTGGTGTCATCACCGCGTTCAACTTCCCCGTCGCGGTCTACTCGTGGAACACCATGCTCGCGGCCGTGTGCGGCGACGTAATCGTGTGGAAGCCGTCGTCGCTCACGCCGCTGACTGCGATCGCGACGCACAAGATCTTCCACCGGGTGGCGGAGCGCTTCGGCTTCGGCGAGGGCATCTTCAACCTGGTGATCGGCAGCGGGCCATCGGTTGGCGAGCTGATGCTGAACGACAGGCGCATTCCGCTGATCAGCGCCACGGGCAGCACGGCGATGGGCATCAAGGTCGCGGTGCAGGTGGGCAAGCGTCTCGGTCGGACCATTCTCGAGCTTGGGGGCAACAACGCCGTGATCGTGCTCGACGACGCGGATCTGGAGATGGCGCTGCGCACGGTGCTGTTCGGCGCGGTCGGCACGGCGGGCCAGCGCTGCACGTCGACGCGTCGAGTGCTGCTGCAGAAGGGTGTGGCGAAGCGGTTCACGGACCGTCTGCTCGACGCGTACAAGCAGATCCGCATCGGCAATCCGCTGGAGGCGGGCACCGTGATGGGGCCGATGGTGGACCCATCCGCGGTGGCGGACATGCAGGCCGGGCTCAAGAAGATTCGAGAGCAGGGCGGCGAAGTGCTGTACGGAGGAGAAGTGCTCAGCGGTCCCGGGTTCGAGAGCGGCTGCTACGTGCGTCCGTGCATCGTGAAGGCGCGGCGCGACATGCCCATCATCAAGGAGGAGATCTTCGCGCCGATCCTGTACCTCATCGAAGTCGCGGACATGGACGAGGCCATCGAGGCCAACAACGAGGTGCCGCAGGGGCTGTCGAGCGGCTGCTTCACGCTCAACATGCGTCATGCGGAGCGGTTCCTGTCCGCCGAAGGCTCGGATTGCGGCATCGCGAACATCAACGGCGGCACGTCGGGCGCCGAGATCGGCGGAGCGTTCGGCGGCGAGAAGGAGACCGGCGGCGGGCGCGAGTCCGGCAGCGACTCCTGGAAGCAGTACATGCGTCGTCAGACGAGCACCGTGAACTGGGGTACCGAGCTGCTGCTCGCGCAGGGCATCAAGTTCGGAGACTGAGAGACGCGGTACGGGAACAAGGAACTAGGAAGTAGAAACCGGAAACGGGAACTCAAATCGGAACAGTCCAATCGTTTGAACGAGGGATAACGACAATGGCGTTCAATTTGAAGGGTCGGAGCCTGCTGACGTGGCTGGACTACACGCCGGAAGAGATCCGGTATCTGCTGGATCTGTCGGGACAGCTCAAGGGGTTGAAGCGCGCGGGGATTCGAGGGCGGAGCCTCGAGGGCAAGACCGTTGCCCTGCTGTTCGAGAAGCCGTCGACGCGAACCCGTTGTGCATTCGTGGTGGCCTGCGTGGACGAGGGGGCGCACCCCGAGTACCTGGGCAAGAATGACGTGCAATTCGGCAAGAAGGAGACGGTGAAGGACACGGCGCGGGTGCTCGGCCGGATGTTCGACGGCATCCAGTTCCGGGGCTTTGCGCACGAGACGGTCGAGACCCTGGCGAGGTATGCCGGGGTGCCGGTGTGGAATGGTCTCACGGACAAGTTCCACCCGACCCAGGCGCTTGCGGACATGCTGACGCTCAAGGAGAACTTCGGCGAAGTCAAGGGCCTCACGTTGGCGTACGTGGGTGATGGCCGCAACAATGTCGCCAATTCGTTGCAGGTCATTTCGGCCAAGCTCGGGCTCGACTGCCGGATTGTCAGCCCCAAGGCATTGTTCCCCCCCGAGTCCTTCGTGGCGCAATGCCGCGAGGTGGCGGCCGCCAACGGCGGGAAGATCAGCATCACGGACGACGTGAAGGCCGGCGTCAAGGGTGCACACGCGCTGTATACCGACGTGTGGGCGTCGATGGGTGAGGAGGACAAGATTCCGGAGCGCATTGCGCTTCTCAAGCCCTACCAGGTGAACGAAGCGATGTTCGAGGCGACGGGGCGCGCGGATGCGATCTTCCTGCACTGCCTGCCGGCGTTCCACGACCTCAACACGGACGTATCCAGAAAGTTCCCCGATATCCAGGAAGTGAGCGACGGGGTGTTCGAGGGACCGCGGAGCCGTGTGTTCGATCAAGCGGAAAACCGCCTGCACACCATCAAGGCCATCATGGTGGCCACGCTCGGAAGCTGACGCCACGGCTCGACGCGCGGCGCTTCGGGCTGCCGTGCGCTCTACCGATTCGAGCGTGGCGGCGCCCCAACGGGTGACGGGCCGACGGACACCGGGGCGCGTCCGGACCATGTCGCGCCCCCTTCTTTGTGGCCGGGCGTTCTCGCCGTGGTAGGCTCGCAAGTGCCCGGCCCCGCTGGACTCGCGCCGTATGGTCCCCCATGACTTCCATCCTGGGTGTCTCCCCATTCTACCACGACGCCGCCGCTGCGCTGGTGGTCGATGGCAGGATCGCCGCCGCCGCCCAGGAAGAGCGATTCTCCCGGAGGAAGCAGGATGCGTCCTTCCCTTTCCAGGCGATCGCGTGCTGCCTGGAGCGCGCCACGTCTGGAGACTCGGGATGTGGACTACGTGGGATTCTGCGAGACGCCTCGGACACGCTTCGAGCGGCTTCTCGATCAAAGGGCCGCCAAGTTGCCTGACAGCTAGCAACGCGCGACGAACGACGCGAAAGCAAACAGGGAATGGTAGACATCCGAAGGTGCTTCGAATGCAGTTGTTTCCTGTTTGAGTTCCTGTGTTGCAGTGTTGCATGGTGCCAGTTTTCCGGGCCCCTCCACGGGTTCTCAGGCGACTTGGCGGGTCGTTGTTCTGGATACGTATGCAGCAGTGACGCCCCGGGGATTCGCCTCACCAGCACGATAGGGAAGATCCATCACCGCTTGCTGCGTCGGAAGAAGTCGAGCGGATGCTGGCAATGACGACGCGGGCGACGCACAGCGTGCCGGATGGGGGATCGGATTGTTGCGGGACGGGCGTCCCCGTGCCTAGTCGATGGCTCCCCGATGCGCGTGCAGCCGCTTCGATGCGCACGGGTCAGGCGGAATGATGGTCGAACGCCTGAGCGCCGGGACCTCCGGCGGGCGCCGCTTGCGCCGGCTTTCCACACCCCATATACTGTCACGCAATGATTCTCACGCTTGTCCTTCCTCTGCACGGAAGCGCAACACCCCCTCTCAGAACACGGAAGATCGCCCACCATGATACCATCGGATGGTTGCTTCTCGCTGCCGCGCTGGCAGCCCTGGCCGGATGCACCGCCAGCGACGGCGGTGGGCATTCTGCCGGTCCCGGCGCCGACGCGAGCGCCGAGTCGTCGTGCGTGCCGTCGAGCTGTGCGCTGGAGGGAGCCGAATGCGGCGAAATCCCCGATGGGTGCCACGGTGTGTTGCAGTGCGGCTCTTGCCCGGCGCAACAGATCTGTGGCGGCCAAGGCCCCAATCGCTGCGGTACGGGCGCTTGTTTCCCTGCCACCTGCGAACAGCTTGGTGTCCAGTGCGGCCTGGCGCGCGATGGCTGCGCGAACGTGATCGACTGCGGCACATGCCCGCCCGGCGCGGTGTGCGGTTTGGTCCAGCCGGGCCTGTGCGCAGCCGACAGCGGGAAACCGGATGGAGACGTCCAAGACGCGTTGTCGGAATCCGGCCCAGACGCGGCGGCGCCGACATGTCAGGACGGAATCGCGAACCAGGACGAGACGGACGTGGACTGCGGAGGCTCGTGCGGTGCTTGCAGCGAGGGGCGTAAGTGCCGCATATCGTTCGATTGCGTGTCCGGCTGGTGCGATGCGACGGGTACCGGGAAGTGCTGCACGCCCGGGCTGACCGGTTGCGCGGAGGCGACGACGCAGGTGTGGACGACGCCATGGCCTGGTCCGGTGGGCGACTACTATCGATACGCGCCCACGGCTATCGAGGAGAACGGCGTCCGAACCTGGTTCTGGTGCGCGAACTGGGCCAGCGGCGTGGTCACCGACCACATCGTCATGAGGGTCGATACATGGAACGGCAGCGGCTGGACCGCGGGAGCAGAGAAGGTGGCCCTGGCGCCTGGTCCGCCCGGAGCGTGGGATGACCGTCATGTCTGCGACCCCGAGGTCGTTGCGGGAGAGTTCCGCTACACCGCGCCGGGCCAGTCTGCGCCGACCATCTACCGCTATGCACTCTTCTACCTCGGAGCAAACGACGAGGCGGGAAGCGGCGGTGTGAACCAGGTAGGGTGGGCGCTCGCCGAAAGCCTGGATGGCCCATGGATCCGAGTCTCGACGGACGCGCCGCTCGTGGCCGCGACAGCATGGTGGGGTGCCGGCCAACCCTCCGCCGTCTCGTTGGATGGCAAGGGGGACGTGCTCCTGTTCTACACGCGCGGAGACGCGCAAGGGACGCGCACGATGCGTCGTCGAGCCTCCCTGGGGGATGCGCATGCGCCTGTGCTTGAAGCGGAGTCCGAGGTCCCCGTCGCAGGGCTGGAGCGGCTGGACGGCTCGCCCGATCCTGACAACCACGGGGGAGCGGTCGTGTATGACCCTGCGCGGGATCTGCTCTGGCTCGTGCGCGGCGTGCACCCGTTTCCCGCCTCCTGTCCCGACTTCATCTCCGAGGCGCTCCAGGTGGCCTCGATTCCGGCGCCCGCCATCTGGACTGGGTCCGGCCGCTGGACCGTTCACGCCAACATCACGCGCTCCATGGCCGGCACGGACCGCGTGTTCGACGGCGGATTCGTGCGTACGCCGACCGGCCAGACGCTCGTCGCGAACACAATCGCACCCGTGTTGTCCGTGGCGCAGGAGTGCGCCGGCAACGACTTTGCCTCCTCGTTGTGGACCTATCGCACGCACGATGCCTCGGTCTATTTGCATTGACCCCGCTCTCTCGCAGCTCGGTTCCAAGCGTCGGCACGGCAAGTACGACGGGCGGTCCCTTCGCGAACTTATCCGCTTCGGAGTCGTCGTCTCCGCCTGGCTTGCGCTCGCGGGGTCTTGATTGGTCGTCGTGGAGGTGATGGTCCCCTGCACCTGCAGGCAGAGACGGCGCCGGCGGTTCTTTGCTTCCCATCCCGGACGGCATGGCTTCGCACCGCGCAATCGGTGGTTCGTCGGGAAAGCTCGCCTCGGGCGGCGATCCGCTGCATTTTTCCAACGGTCTATGACCGAGAACAACGGGAAGCGCGACGGCAGGCACTCCCCACAGCGCAACCATCCAAAAGATGCAATGACGGCCAACACGAAGAGCTCTGTCCCCCAGCGGCCTGGAGCGGGAACCAACCACGCGCGGGGCCGCCGTCGCGACCGGAACGCCCAGAACCTTCGAGAGTCACCTACCGGTGCACCGCTCGCTCACAAGGAACATGAAGGCCGTCCGCGCAGACCAGCCACCGCGAACGCGGCTGTCCCGACGTCGCTTGTCGCAGCGTTCGCGTGCGGCACGACACCTGAGTCCGGCGCTCCGCGTGCGACGGACAACGCACGCTTCGGCGGCGCGACGGATGTACCTACCGGATCGCCTACGGTCGCAGGCGCTCTCGGAGCCAGCGATGCGCCGGGTCGTCCCGATAGCTCACACTGTAGCCCATGCTCAGAACGAACGGCTCGATCGCCACGGGCACGGGACGGGAAACGAGTCCCAATCGATCCCCCAGGTGGTTCGCGAGGCTCTGCGGTACGGTCACGATCAGGTCGGTTTCGGCCACGACCGCCGCCGCGGCCATGAAGTGCGGCACGCGCAGCACGACCCGGCGCGACAACCCCTCCCGCGCGAGCAGCGGGTCGACGGTGCTGCCGGGCAACCCGCGCGGCGTCACGAGGACATGGTCCAATGCCGCATAGCGCCTGACCGTCCACCGCCCCCGCAACGCCGGATGCCCGGTCCGTAACAACACCACCATGGGCTCCTCCACGAAGTCTTCCACGATCACCGCCGGCACAGGACGAAACCTCTTTCCGAACCCGAGGTCCACTTCGCGCGCCTGCATCGCCCTCTCCACGTCGTCCCCCAGAAAGCGGGTCACGATGTCGATTCCGGGCGCGTCCTCGCGGAGCCGCGCCAGCAGCCGCGGCAGCAAGACGAGCTCCGTCAGGTCCGTGCACGACAACACGAAGGTGCGCTCAATCGATGCCGGATCGAACGCAACCCTCGACCGGTTGACAATCGCCTCCGCGCCCACCAGCAGGTCCCGCAGCGGCGCTTGCAGGCGCTCTGCCAGCGTCGTCGGGCGCAAGCTCGCCCCGGCTCGCACGAACAACGGATCCCCGAACGTGGCCCGCAGCCGGCCCAGCGCGTGGCTGACCGCCGATTGCGTGCGTCCGAGCCGCCGCGCGGCCAGCGTGGTGCTGCGCGCCCGGAGCAGCTCGTCGAGAACGACCAGCAGGTTCAGGTCGACCGCTCCCAGATGATGAACGTGGCTCATGATGTCCATGTACATGATTCGTTGGACGGCTGCATCCGCTCGCCTTAGGTTCTCGCAGCAATCGGAGGTTCCTATGAGCAGATACGCCGTTCTTGGATCAGGTGTCGTGGGACAGGTGTTGGCAGACGGGCTACTGGCCGCGGGGCATGAGGTGATGCGGGCCAGCCGGGATCCCGCCAAGCTCGCGGGTTGGAAGCGGTCTGCCGGGCCCCTGGCGCAGACGGGCTCCTTCTCGCAAGCCGCCAGGTGGGCAGAGCGCATCGTGCTGGCGGTCCGTGGTACGGCGGCAGAAGCTGCAATCGAATTGGCCGGGCTCGACAACTTGGCTGGGAAGACCGTTATCGACGCGACGAACCCGATCGCCGACGCCCCGCCCGTCCATGGTGTGTTGCAGTTCTTCACCACCCACGCGGAATCCTTGATGGAGCGGTTGCAGAGGCGGGCGCCCGAAGCACGCTTCGTCAAGGCATTCTCCTGCGTAGGCAACGCATTCTTCGTCCACCCGCAGCTTCCGGGCGGGCCTCCCACCATGTTCATTTGCGGCAACGATGACAGAGCCAAGGCCGAAGTCGCCGAGTTGCTCGAGCAGTTCGGCTGGGAAGCGTACGACATGGGTCGCGTCGAAGCCGCGCGCGCCATCGAGCCCCTTTGCATGCTATGGTGTATTCCAGGCCTGAGCAAAGGTCAGTGGGGACACGCATTCAAGCTCCTGCAGGCCCATTGAGAGGCTCGTCGGCCGGGCAAGCCCCCCCGCCGCGACCGTGATCGACCGGGACCACAGCGCCAGCCATCACGACGCCGTCGCTTCCCCAAGCACCACGATCGCGCGGTGTGCATGATGTGGCAGGCAAGACCGCGCAGCTTGCGGTAGCTTACCTGAAAAGGGCCGGCCGCCCTGCCGCGTCATCCAACCCCGGCAGGTCCGTCGAACCGGCCAGGATGTTTCAGCCCTACCCCCGCCGCGACCCCAACACGTGTTGGCCTCCACCCCAACACGTGTTGGCCTCATGCCGTCGACCGCGCAGACCGCCGTGCGTTCCCGTCCGCCGAGCATCACGCGGAAGCGACCGGCTGGCGGTTGCCGGGGAGCGACGTGGTTCGAAGGAGCGGCAGGTGCCAGGCGTTGGCGGTGCGAGGCAACGCAAGAACAGGCTTACTGAGTCTTCCCGGTGCCCAGTCCGCAGCCTTGAAGCAGCGGCCGCCGCCTGGCCGCCGTTGCTCCCCCGCCCCAGGCCGTCCACCGACCGCCGCATGGTTGCGTTCGAAACGCTTGCCGCCCCGCGGCATCGAAGCCATCGACACACGACGATACACATCTTCACGATGACGACCTCGATGCAGCCGGCCACGCCGGAAACCCTTCCCCTCGCCCACCTGGACTTCGGCATCCGCGTCGCAATCGTCGGGGCCGGCCCCGCCGCCTTCTACGCCGCAGTGGAGCTTCTGCGCGGCGAGGGCACGCCCTGCCAGGTGGACATGTTCGACAGACTCCCCACCCCCTACGGCCTGGTGCGAACCGGTGTGGCGCCGGACAGGCCCAAGGTCAAGACCGTCACGCGCAAGTATGAGTCCGAGCTCGAAAGCCACCTGTCCCGATTCCGTCTTTTTTGCAACGTGGAAGTCGGCCGCGACCTGTCGATCGACGATCTCCGTTTACGCTACCACGCTGTGATTCTCGCAACCGGCGCCCGCTCCGATCGCCTGATCGGGGTCGCCGGAGAGACCTTGCCGCGCGTGTATTCGGGTGCCGACTTCGCCGCCTGGTACAACGGCCACCCGGAGCATCGCAACGACCAGTTCGACCTGCGGGGCGACCGCGTGGTGGTGATCGGGATGGGCAACGTGGCGCTCGACGTGGCGCGGCTGCTCCTGCGGACGCGACGCGAGCTGACACCGACCGACATCGCCGACCATGCCCTGGACGCGCTCTCGCGCGGGCGGGTTCGGTCCGTGGTGGTTCTTGGACGTTCCGGTCCCGCGCAGGCGGCGTTCACGCCAGACGAGCTCGAGCAGCTCACGCAGATCGAGGAGGCGGACCTGGTGGTGGACCCAGTCGACCTGGAGCTCGATGCGCACACGCGGGCGCGGCTTGACGCGGGTGAGCTGCCGCGTCGTGTGACGGAGAACCTGCGCATTCTGAAGGAGCGTGCCCTGCCTGCCCCACGCGACGGCAGGCGAAGCGTACAGCTTCGGTTCTGGGCCGCCCCGGACGAGATCATCGGCGACGAACGCGGAGTGCGCGGCGTGCGTATACGCGTGACGGAGCCGGAAGCCGACGCGACGGGCACCGTGCGGCCGCGCCCTACGGACCGAACGGATAGCATCGATTGTCACGCCGTATTCCGGGCAGTGGGCTCGGCGATCGTGCCGACCGCGGGCGTCCCTTTCGATCAGGCCACGGGGAACATTCCCCACGACCGCGGCCAGGTGCTCGACAGGCCCGGCGGTCTTCCGGTTGCGGGGCTGTTCGTCGCGGGCTGGGCAAAGCATGGCCCCCAAGGGATCATCGCGACCAACAAGCTCGACGCGGTGGAGACAGTGCAGACCCTGCGCGAGGCGCACGCAAGAGGCCTGTGGAGAAATACTTGCAAGAGCCCCGCGCTGGCAGATGTCCCCGACCTGCTGTCATCGCGAGGCGTCGCGTATATCACTTACGCGGACTGGAAGCTGATTGACGCACACGAGGTCAACGCGGGGCTGGCCTCGGGCCGTCCCCGGCGCAAGCTGATCGATGTGCGCGAGATGTTCGACGTGATCGCGTCGAGCCGACGGCCTGCCGGACAGTAGGAAACGGGACGGGTCGTCCGTCCTACGCGCCGGCCTCGCGAAATGCAGCCGCTACGATGGTCCGGGCTTCTTCGACGATCCGGTCGAGGTGGGCGGCGCCGAGGAAGCTCTCCGCGTAGATCTTGTAGATATCCTCGGTGCCCGACGGACGCGCGGCGAACCATCCGTTGCGCGTGACCACTTTGAGCCCACCAATGGGCGCGCCGTTGCCGGGCGCGTTGGTGAGCTTGGCCTCGACGGGTTCTCCCGCGAGCTCACGCGCGGTGACCATCTGCGGCGTGAGCTTCTTGAAAGCCGCCTTCTGCGACGGCGTGGCCGCGGCGTCGATCCGCACATAGTGCGGCGATCCGAATTCCTGCTCAAGCTCCTGGTAAACCACCCCCGGGTCCTTGCCCCAGCGCGCTGTCAGCTCGGCCGCTAGCAGATCGAGAATGATTCCATCCTTGTCGGTCGTCCACACCGTGCCGTCCTTGCGGAGGAACGAGGCTCCCGCGCTCTCCTCTCCGCCAAACCCGTAGGATCCGTCGAGCAGGCCGGGCACGAACCACTTGAAGCCCACCGGCACCTCGCTGAGCTTGCGCCCGAGCCTGGCGGCCACACGGTCGATCATCGAGCTGGAAACGAGGGTCTTTCCCACGGCAGCATCGCCACGCCACCCGGGGCGATTCTGAAACAGATACCAGATCGCGACGGCCAAGTAATGATTCGGATTGAGCAGCCCCGCCGACCGTGTCACGATGCCGTGACGGTCGAAGTCGGGATCGTTGCCGAAGGCGACATCGAAGCGGTCCTTGTGCCGAATGAGCCCGGCCATCGCGTAGGGTGACGAGCAATCCATCCGGATCTTGCCGTCCTTGTCCACGGTCATGAACGAGAAGGTCGGGTCCACCGATCGATTGACGACTTCGAGCTGGAGGCCATAGCGGTCGGCGATGGGCTCCCAGTAGGCGATACCCGAGCCGCCGAGCGGGTCGACTCCCAGCTTCAGGCCGGCGCCGGCGATGGCTTGCATGTCGACGATGCTCGCCAGGTCTTCCACATAGGGAGCAACGTAGTCGTACTCGACCGTCGTGGAAGCCCGCCGCGCTCTTTCGAACGGCATGCGCTTGACCTGCGTAGCCACGTTGCGCATGAGCTCGTTGGCGCGGTCCTGGATCGTCGCCGTCGTTTCCGTATCGGCTGGACCGCCGTCGGGAGGATTGTACTTCAACCCGCCGTCCTCCGGGGGATTGTGCGACGGCGTGATCACGATGCCGTCGGCAAGACCCGAGCTGCGCCCGCGGTTGTGGCGCAGGATGGCGTGGGAGACCACGGGCGTGGGCGTGTAGCCGAGTCCCTTCTGGACGCGGACATGCACGCCGTTGGCCGCAAGGACCTCGAGCACGGAGATCAGCGCCGGCTCGGAGAGGGCATGCGTGTCCATGCCCACGAACAAGGGGCCGTCGACACCTCGCCGGGCACGCACATCGCACACGGCCTGCGCGATCGCCAGAATGTGAGCTTCGTTGAATGCCTTGCGCAACGACGACCCCCGATGGCCCGACGTGCCGAACGACACGCGCTGCGAGGGCTCGGTGATGTCCGGCTGAAGAGCATAGTACTGAGCGACGAGCCTCGGAACGTTGACGAGGATCTCCCTGGGGGCAGGTTTTCCCGCGAGTTCATGAAGAGCCATGCAAACCTCCCCGCGGAGCCGACCGGGTCCGCGGCCGGTGCATCATGGTATCGTCGCCGTCGGAGGTCCAGCGCAGATCGCAACGGGCGTCGAACAACGCCCCCGACACCTCGCAGACACGGCAGCGCCTTCGCGAGGCACAGCGGTCCCGGTCGAGCCGGTGTGACGACGGGCCCGGTGCCGTTGTCGTTGTCGGCGCCGCGGCGGGCGGACCGGATGCGAGTCGGGGCGGCTTGTCGGTCGCGACAGGGCGGCGGTCCGAGCGCGTCCGCGACAACACGCCCTTGCGGCTTCCAAACCACCTTTTGCCCACGTCGTAACAGACCGGGCACCAGTCCGCGCCGTGCCAGTTGTCGTTCATCATGCAGCAAAGCGACGGCCAATGAACGCCCTTGATGCAGTACTTGGCGCCCTCGAACGCCCCAACCGTCGAGGTGCCACAGCCGGTAGTCGGTAGCTGCGTGGTGTTGACGAGCGCCATCCATGGCGGCTTCATACCGTGGCGCGTGGTGTTTACCTCCAGCCCACCGGCGTCGCCGAACCCAGCGTAGACGGCGAAGGAACGCCCGGTATGCCTTGGCAGCCGCCACGCCTCGCATGCGTTCCACCCGCGCCAAGCAGCGAGGTCACGCCGAGCATCCCACGCCGGCTCTTGACCTCGACACCGTCGACCGTACCGGGCGCGGCCACCGGGCGCGTCTCGTCGCCCGCTTCACCGATCCGTTTCCAACGTCTTCAACAGCTCTTCCATCGCAGGCGCGATCCGCGCGGCGTCTGGCCCAAGTACGCTGGTCAGCATGCTCGTCATGTCGATGGGGCCCAGATCCGTGTCGCCATGACGCTCGTCGAGCCATCGCCGCGCGAGCATCCGGACCCGGGAGGCATCTGCACCGGCCGCGAGCTCGTCGACGGGGCCCCGCCCGGGCGCGATCCGGAACCGGTACCTGCTCACATAGCTCCGCAACGCAGCAAAGAACTTCTCGTCGCCCAGTGCCTTGCGCAGCTCCCGGTACAGGTAAGGCCCCTTGCCGTAGATCAGCCCGGCGTAGGCCAGCGGCGTGCGGAACGACGATACCGGCCGATCCACCGGCGCGTCGTCCTGCCCCAGCATCCGCATTGCCACATAATTCATTCGCACGTTGGCGTCGGCGTCCCTGCGCGCCCGGTCTTGCCCGTACCGATCTTCGAGATAAACGATGGTGCTATATTGCGCCAGGCTCTCGTCGACGAAGGGGTGCAAGCGCGAATCGGTCCCCACAAGCCCGTACCACCACTGATGCGCCACCTCGTGGGCCGTGGTGAACTCCAGCGTGGAATCCAGGAGGGCCGAGACCTGCCCGGTGATGTCCACGCCAAGCGCGGGCAGCAGGCGCATGATCGGATCGCTTGACTCGAATGGGCGGTACAGCATGCCGGCGATGGCAATCAGGCCCGTGAACTCGACGCCGCCCGCACCGCCCACCAGCGGCGCCTCGACCACGTCGAGATCGGACCACGGATACCGACCGAAACGCTTCTCGAAAATGTGCAGCGCGTGCCGCGCCACGTCGAGCGCGCGAGCGCCACGCTCGTCGTTCCCCTCACGGAAGGTGGAACGCAGCGTGATATCGCCGTCGCGCTGCGTGATCGTCCGCAACCCTTCGGAAGCGAACAACGCAAAGTTGCGAACCGCCGCCCCGCCGATGTCGTAGCGCCGGCGGGCCGCGCGTCCCTGCTCGCGCGGCAGCAGCACATCCTTCACACAGACGCCCGGCGATACCACGCGCACGAGTCCCGGCACGTTCACCCGGGCGCGTACGTTCGAAAGCTCGTCAGGCCCACTGTCCCCGAATGCTTCGGCCTCCGGCTTCTCCCACGAGCCCTGGCGTCTGCGGGCAACGACCGCATAGAAGTTTCCCAGCGAGACGAAGCCGCCGCACAGCGACAGCAGCCCGTAGTCGACCTGCCCGGTGGTGCCAGCCAGTGCGCCAAGGCTGCCAAGGCTCTGCGCGATCAGCCCCGTATCCTCGGGGTTTCGCCGTGGAAGTGCGCCTCCGAGCACGAGGCGGATCCGGAGGCGTCCACCAGGAGACACAGGCTGCGAAGGTGTCACCACGAGCAACGAGGGCGATGGAGACGTGACGGTGCATGAGACCGCGACGCAGTGGCCCGACGACATGGTGACGACAGGGGGCGGGGCAGGTTTGCCCGGCTCCGGCTCGGCGTTGCCGTAGATCCGGAGGTGTATCTCGCGCAGCGCCTCGGGCTCGCGATTGGTGAACCACAGCTCCTCGGTCAGATCGAACAGGCCCGCATCCGGATCGATGTAAACGTTCAGGTCATACAGCGGCAGGTCTTCGAGGCGGGCCACGCCAGCCGCGCGCTCGAGTCCCACCCGCTCGGGCTCACGCATCGAGACCAGCAAGGGGCTGGCGTCGTACCAGGCGGCGTTCGTTGGCACGACCGCGTCAAGCGGAGAGGACAGGTCGATATCGCCGGCAACGGGCGTCTCGGTTTCTTGGGGAGCGTTGCCCGGCGCAGCGGGCGTTCGTTGTGCACCGCGGGGAGCGGCGCAGGCGGCCAGGCAGGACACCCCGCAGATGGTGAGAATCGCAGGTAGCGAGGTACGCATCGGCGGGAGCATACCACCGGGCGACCGGGCGGCGCCGGTCATCGGAACAGCAGGGCGCACCCGCCGACCGCCACGACAGCGCCTGCGGCAGCGCGCAGGCTGACTCGCTCCTTGCGGAGGAGCACGCTCGGCACCAGGATCGTGACGGGCACCAAGGACATGATCGTGGCCGCCACGCCGGACCGTGTGTGCTGAACCGCCAGGAGCGAGAGCGACACACCGAGGAAGGGGCCGAAGAAAGCGCCGAGGATCATGGAGCCGAGCGCGCGGATGTCACGGGTGGCCGCCCGCACCTTGCTCCACCAACCGATGACCGTGAACAGCACCGCAAAGCCGACCAGGCCGGCGAGCACGCGGATCTCCGTGGCGGCGAATGCGTCGTAGGCGCCCATTCCCTTCTTGCTGAGCACGAGCCCGAGGGCCTGGCCGACGGCGCCTCCGAAAGCGAGCAGGATCCCGGCCACGGGCAAGCGCGCAACGGCGCCCGTCACGTCGCGTCCTCGTTCGAGGATCACGAACACCACGCCGGCCAGGGTGACGAGCATCCCGATCCAATCCAGCGATGACAGCCGCTCCCCCATGAAGACCATTCCGAACAGCGCCGTGAGCGGAGGAACGAGGGACATGACGAGCATGGAACGCCTGGCGCCGAGCACGACGAAGGCCCTGAACAGCAGCATATCGCCGATGGTGAATCCGACCAGGCCCGACGCCGTCAACCATCCCCACGCATACCAGCCGGCATCCCATGGCAGCAGAACACCGCGCCGGAACCAGGACCATGCCGCCAGCGGAACGATGGCGATGGCAAGGCGGATGATGTTGACCGCGAGCGACCCGGCGCGCTTCGAGGCAGCCTCGAAGGCCAGCGCCGAAACCGTCCAGCACAGGGCCGTGCCGAGCGCCGCCAACTCACCGGTGCGCGACAGCATCATGGCGCAGGTCGAATCCCCAAGGACAGGGACGGTGTCCGCATCCATGCGCCCGCACACCGCAAGACAGCGCGCGCCGTCCGAGGCACGGCGCGAAGGTGGCGGGGATCGAAGGTCGGGGCATCCATGATGCTGGGTCCGATAGACCATCTCGAGGCTCGCTTCCACTGCGCGATCGACGGCCGACGGTGGTCTACCGGCGCGAGGCAACCGAAAGACGATCCGCGACGGCTTCGCGGAAGCGCTGGGGCGGCTTCGATCCGCCGGCAAGAAGCCCTGCACGGGCTCGGCGACTGTGCCATACTCGTGGTTCGCCGATGCTTCGACGTCGCTCCCCATCCGTGCTGCTCCTGGCTGTGTGTGGCTGCAGCCTTTTTCCCGATGAGCCTCCTCGAGCGTTCACGCAAGACGGCGGCCACGAAGCAGCCGCGGGCTCGGGCGGCACCACGCTGGACGCGACCACCGGGGGAAGCGGCGGAGTCGCGGGGAGCGATGCCGCGGCAGGAGGCATGGCGGGAACGGCCGGGATGGCAGGTAGCGGCGACGCTGGATTGGACTGCGGGGAGTCGCCGGCTCCGCCAGGTGGCGCCTGCCCGGCGCCTTGCACCGAGTGCACGCCGGACCACACTTGCGTGATCGCTTGCAACGATTCGACGACGTGCAGCAGTAGGTCCCTGAACTGTCCCACGGGATTCTCCTGCCTGGTCAGGTGCATCGCCAGGCAGAGCTGTGCGGGCGCGTCGGTGGTTTGCGAAGAGGCTTACCCCTGCGAAGTGGATTGCGAGGGAAAGCAGAGCTGCGACGATGCAAGCCTCTCGTGCAGCGTCGGTCCCTGCCGCATGCACTGCTTCGACAGCCCCCAGGCAACCTGCGCAAACGCTGCCCTGCTGTGCGGGGCCAATCGCTGCGAGGCCGTCTGCGACGGGTCGAGCAAACCGCTAGTCACCTGCGGATCGTCGTGCGATTGCAGCCCTTGCCCGTGAACTGTCGGCTGTCGCACGCGCCACCCCGCCGGGTACTGCCCTTCCCACGACAGCGTCGACGGCCGCGTCGGCGTCCGCAGCGACGCAGCACGCGCCAGGCGGGAGCCCTGATTCGACGACCGGCAGACAGCGCCTTGCCCCGGAGCGGTCCCGCCGGCCGTCACAGCCGTTGAAAGCGCGACTGCCCTTCGGCATCCACGTACAGCACAATCTGCAACGCATCGCCCGTAGTCGCGAACCGCGCGACGACGAACGGGAGGGCATAGGTCCGCAACTCCCGGAGCACGAAGTGCGGAGCGTTGCGCACGCGTCGGGCGAACATCTCCGCCCGGCGCCCAGCGTCGTCGAGCCGGTAGCCCCGATAGCCGGTCCAACCGCCGGGCTGCGCTCCACGATACGCGGAGGACGTCGCCTTCCCTTCCAGATCCACCAGGAGATCGGCGGGAACACTCGACGGGTCGGGGAAGCCCCACAACAGCACGTCGCGCAGGTTCCCCACCGCCTCCGGCAGCACGAGCTGCGTGGCACGCAGCGGCGTTCGATTCACGTAGCGGATCGTCGCCGCGATGGCACGAGTCGAGCCCCCGCACACCGTGCATGGGGCGAAGCCGTCCTCGCACTCGGGGCAGTCTTCGACCGCGGTCGTGTCGTTGCTCATGTTCCGGACCAGCAGCACGCCAACACCAGAGCATCGTGGACAAGGCCCGAACCCTGGATGAATCCGGCAATTCGTGCAGGTGATGGGCTCGATGGGTTGGGAGGTGTCAATCTCGCGAAAGGTTGCGGAGAGGGCCTCGGCGGGCGACGGGCCGCGCGTGGACGACAGCTCCCGGTACAGGTCGGTCGACAGCTCCTCGCGCCGCGTCCACGACTCCTCCGTTGCGCCTTCCGCCACCAGCAGGATTCCCGCCCAGCGGTCGTGCGACGAATACGTGGCGCTACCGCAGTCAGCCGAGGCCGCGATGTCCGCGTTCAGCGCGCCGGCGGCCATCGCCTTGCATGTCTGTTCCAGCACGTCCCAGATCGACATCTTCCCTTCACGCATCCGCAGCCTCGACTCCCATTCATGTCGCCGCGGCCTCGGACGTCCTGACATCGTCATGCACCGCCGCGCCGACGGCTCATCATTCCAGCGGGCGGGTGACCACCACCCGGCACGCGTCGTGCTTCGTGAACGGTCTCCCAACGCAGGGCGACCGTTCGTCTCGTCGGCATCAGCCTACCCGCTGCCCTGGTGCGCAACAAGCTGTTTTGCGCTGTCGACACGCCAGACGGCGGGTCGGTTCCCCTTGCGAGGGCGTTGCGCAGGAACAAACGCCCGATCGTGCAGGGATGATGCTTCTCGCGTCCGGTGCACGCGACGCTCCTCGGACAGCACGTTCTTGCAGGCCGCCCATGGCGGCGCAGCAGCGGGTTGCCGCGTGCCTGGGGTAGCCACGCGCAACGTCACGGGGTCGAGCTTGCTCGCAAGGCGACCGGTCCTCGACAGCCGTCGCGTCGTGCCGCTCAATAAGGTAGCGTGTCGAACCGCCAGCCCGTCGGGCGCGGCGCGCGCTTGCGTGCGGAAGACATCGCGGGCGCCGGCGCATCCTGCACAGCAGACGGCGCCGACGATGCGGCAGACGACGCGGGCTGCCGGATCGTTGGGGGCGGTTCCAAGGCTTCCCGCGCCGAGGTGGTGGGCGCAGGGGCAAGGCGCTGCCGCGCTGTCCACAGTGCGGCCGTCGTTGCAGCGACTACGACGACCACGGCGAATGGGACGGCGAGGAGGCGGGCGGTGGACCTCGGGGAGGCAGCGGGTGGCGACGCCGGCGCCGGACGCTGAGGTTGCTGGGGAGCAATGCTGGGACGAGAAGGAAGACGAGGCCCGGGCAGCTCCTTGAGCGCGGCAAGGAGATCATCCATGCCGGCGAATCGATCGGCCGGACGCTTCTGCAGGCACCGGCTCACTATCGCTTCCCAGCCTGGGTGCAGTTTTCGCACGCCCAGGCGCGACGCCAGCGTGGGTGGCGCATCGTGCACGTGCGCCATCAGCGTGTGGTATCGGCTCATCCCGGAGAACGGCACGTCTCCGGTCAGCATCTCGAACATCAACGTGCCCAGCGCGTACACATCCGTCGCGGGGGAGATGGGCTCACCGAGGATCTGCTCAGGCGACATGTAGCTGGGCGAGCCAATCGCCATGCCGTTGCCCGTGATGTCTTCCGCCAGATCGCCGCGAAAAGCCTTGGCGAGACCGAAATCCACCACTTTCACATGCGACTTGCGAGTGTCGCCGCGCAGCACGATGATGTTCTCCGGCTTGAGGTCACGGTGGATGAACCCTATGGAATGGGCCTCCCGCAGCGACCTGCACACCTGCATCGCGATGTGCCGGACCCGGACGGGATGAATGCGGCCATCGGCGCGGAGGATCTTTCGGAGGCTGTCTCCCTCCAGAAACTCCATGGCGATGTAATAGATGCTTCCCGAGCTTCCATAATCGTAGATGTTGACCGAGTTCGGGTGCACCAACTTCGCGGCCATGGCCGCCTCGAGGAAAAATCGCTTGTGGAACGATCCACGCTCCTGGTCGTCGCACGCCGGGCTGAGCACCTTCAGGGCGCAGATCCTGCCCATGGGAGCCTGGACTGCCTTGTAGACCCTGCCCATGCCGCCCTGGCCGATCCGCTCGATGATCGTGAATCGCCGCTCGATCCACGCTCCGAGCAGCGGATCGTCGCAAAGTTGCGCGGCCGACGGTGCACCAGCCGGCGACGGCCGCGGGTCCGATCCCGACGGCGGGCCCATCGCTCTTGCATCGCGGTCGTCGCTCATGGTGATCCTTGCCGGTCCATCCTTGCGGCGGGCAGACAGTGTGCCGAGCGCTGCCTGGCGTGTCAACGTGGCGTTCGCTTCGATGTCCCCGCTCGTCGCGATCGTCCTCGACGCCGCGGTGCGCGGTCGTGTAAGGTGCCGGACCAGTGGGTCGGTCGCAGCCGGCACATGCTCCGACGATGGAGGGACGGTCGTGCAAAAGCGATGGACAGCGGGACTCGTGGCGTCGGCAGCGGCGGCGGCGGCGATGGTCGTCTCGCCCGCTGCGCAGGCCACGAATGCGTTCGAGGTCCCTGACACGGGGGTGGAGCAGCTTGGTCGCGGTGCGGCGTGGGTGGCGCGCGCGGCGGGTCCGCTTGCGGCGTTCATGAATCCGGCCGCGATGGCCACACAGCAAAGCGGCGTGTCGATCGACGTGAATCTCATCTGGCAGAAGACCTGCCTGAGCACGTTCGACGCCACCGGCGCGCCCACCAAGGCGGCATTCAGCGGCAACGGCTATCCGGGCACGTATCCCGCCGAAACGTGCAACACCAATTCCGGCACGCCTTTCCCCAATCCGGCGCTGGCTGCCGTCTGGCGGGCCAGCCCTCGTCTCGCCTTCGGCTTCTCGCTGCGTGGTCCCAACTCGCCCGGCAAGATCACCTATCCCGATGTGGTCACCAGCCGCGAGGGACGGACCATGCCCGCGCCCACCCGCTACATGCTTCTCGAGCAGTCCGGCGTCGTTCTCCTGCCCACCCTGTCCGCGGGCTACTCCATCACGCCCGACTTGCAGGTGGGTGCAGGCTTCATCTGGGGCATCGCCTCGATGCAATTCTCCAACATATCCCAGGCCCTCGGCTCCAACCAGCAGTCCGACGACTGGTCCACCGACGTCAAAGCCACGCTGAAAGCCAAAGACCTACTCTTCCCCGGCGCCATCGTGGCCGCCCTCTATGAGCCTTCGCCGCTCATCGATGTCGGCGTCTGGTACACCATCAGCGATGACATCAAGGCCAAGGGCGACGCCTACATCGAGGGGACGTACTACAACGATCCGGGCACCGCGAAGGATCCGTCGCGCTACAACTGTGGCGACGGCAAGCAGTCCGCGTGCACGCAGACGCCGGCGGATTCGGTATCGGTGACGATTCGGCAGCCCATGCAGGCACGCTTCGGCGTGCGGTTCCACCAGCCTCGGCCGGTCTCGAGCGCCGACGACCGAGCGGCACCGGCCTATCCCTTCCGCGACCCGATCGCCCACGACGTCTTCGACATCGAGGCCGACTTCACCTGGTCTCACAATAGCGTGTTCGAGAACCTCGAGATCAGGTTTCCAGACAACCCGCCCGTCAACATCGACTGGCTGGCCGGCGGCATCGCGCCGCCGAACGCCGACGTGCCCCACCATTTCCGCGACGTTTTCGGCCTGCGCCTGGGCGCCGACTACGTCGTCATCCCGTCGAAGCTCGCCGTGCGCGCCGGAGGATTCTTCGAGTCGCGCGGGCAGGACGACCAATACTTGAACATTGATTTCGTCCCGGCGGCGCGCTTCGCGGCCACCGCCGGAGCCACATTCCGCGTCGGAGACTTCGACCTGATGGTCGCGGGCAGCCACATCTTTCCGAGCAAGCTCGACAACGGCGGTCATGGTGCCCTGCGCGGGCTCGCCGGCAGCCAGGCCACCTCACCCGTCGTCAACCGCACGCAGTTCTTTATCAATGGCGGCTCCGTTACGCAGCGCGCAACCACCCTCGCGATCGGGTCCACCTGGCACTTCTGAAAACCAGCCCGACCTCACGCGGCGCGTTGTCACATTGCGTTGCAGCGCTGCGCGCGCTTTCCCTCTTCGCACGGCCACCGTACGGTGGCACAGTGCCCCCATGTCCTTCTCCTCTCGCGCTTTCGTCCTGTCGATGGTCTTGACCGCTCCGGCAATCGTCGGCTGCTCGTCGAGTGATTCGTCCCCCGAAGGGCCCCTTCCCACCAGCGGCGTGCCAGAGGGTTGCGACCCGTTGGTTCCCACATACTGCGGCTTTCCCTTCCCCTCCAACGCCCACCTCGTGGACGACCCGACCACGGCGACCGGCAAGCGCGTGAGCTTCTCCTCCGCGATGCTGCCCCGCTGGCAGCACGGAGGCAGGTCCACCAATCCCGAGCCCTGGAACGACTCCGACGGCTTCTCGCCCGGTGCAAGCCTTCTCACGCATCTTCCGGATGCGACGATCACGGGACTGCCGACGCAGGACAACCTTGCGTTCTCCATCACGACGGACTCGCCCACCATCGTGATGGAAGCCGAAACCGGAGAGCTCGTGCCGCACTTCTCCGAGTTGGACATGACCCCCACGACACGAGAGGACGAGCGCACGTTCATCATCCGGCCGGTGGTACGTCTGAAGGATGCGACACGCTACATCGTGGCGATCCGCAAGGTGGTGGACAGCAACGGCAACGCGATCCCGCCGACGCCTGCCTTCCAGGCATTGCGGGACGGAACGCCCTTCGGCGACGCGGAGGTGGAACGTCGCCGCGCCGTCTACGCGGACATCTTCGGCAGGCTGCATGCTGCCGGGATCGACACGGCGGACCTGCAGCTCGCGTGGGACTTCTCGACCGCCAGCCGGGAGAACAACACCCGATGGCTGCTGCACATGCGAGACGAGGCCCTGGCGGCGGTGGGCGATCAGGGGCCGTCGTACACGATCGACTCGGTGGAGACGAACCCGAACCCGCATATTGCGAAGCGGATTCGGGGCCATGTCACCGTGCCGCTGTACCTCGATACGGGCGACGAGAACGGCACGCTGGTATTCGGCGACGACGGCATGCCGAGGCAGAACGGCACGTACGCGTTCCCGTTCGTTGTGCACGTCCCGAACAGCCTGACGGACGGGTCTTCCGGTCCGCCGATTCAGAATGGCCACGGCCTGCTCGGCAGCATGGACGAGGGGCAAAACGGCTATCTGGCGAAGATCGCGGACATGAAAAAGATGGTGGCGTTCTCGATGGACCTCACGGGCATGGCCGGTGGCGACAACGACATGGTCATGAACGCGCTCACCTCCGACATCGGCGCGTTCAAGGCGGTCGTCGGGCGCCAGCATCAGGGGCTGATCAACGAGCTACTCCTGATGCGCATGATGAGAGGCCGGTTCGTCAACGAGCCGGAGATCCAGTTCGCGGGGCACAGCGCCATCGATCCGTCGGTCGGCTACTACCGGGGCGACAGCCAGGGAGGGATCTTCGGCACCACGTACATGGCGATCACGACGGACGTGACGCGCGGGTTGCTGGGAGAGCCCGGCGCGCCGTACAGCATGCTTTTGTCGCGCAGCGCTGACTTCGGCCCGTTCTTCACCATCCTGTACTCGGGATACAGGAGCGCGTTCGACTTGCAGATGTGCATCGGCCTCATTCAGATGTTCTGGGATCGCACCGAGCCCGACGGCTACATGCCGTACCTGCACGACAACACGCTTCCGAACACGCCGTCGCACGATGTTTTGTTGCATGTGGCGCTTGGCGACCACCAGGTGACGCCCCTTGGCGCGCACATCATCGCCCGCGCCATCGGCGCCAAGAACCTCAAGGCGGTCAACCGCGAGGTCTGGGGGATCGAGGATGTCGACGCACCCTACGCGGGCTCGGCGATGGTCGAGGTGAGCTACGGGTTGCCCGAGGCGCCGAAGACCAACACGCCGCCTGGATTCGGCGGCGTTCCCGACCCGCACGACTGGGTCCGCGAAGAAACCCCCATGATCGACATGGGCGACGTGTTCCTGCGCACCGGCCAGGTCACCCAGACGTGCAACAACGGCCAGGGCCCCTGCGTCTTCCCGCGCCCCGAATAGGCCGCTGGAACCGGCTCTCGGAGATCACTCGATCGCGCCCACGGCTACTGGGCGTCGCTGCAGTCGAATTGCGTGGCCGTTCCCTTGATCTGCACGGCGCTTGCGGCGAACTTCGCGACCAGGTGGAACGAGTCGCCCCCCGGCTTCGCCGTGTTCGTCGCCGAGTCCCAGTCCCCTTTCAACGTGATCTTGTTGTCGCCGTCTCGCTTGCACTTGTTGGTCTCGACATCCTTGTATGTCGCCGGATCGTCCGACAGCAGCACGCAAAGGCTCTCCTTCAGATCCTGCACCCAGACCGTGTCCGACTCGTCCACCGTGACGTAGCCGTCCAGTTCCGCCCCGGGCTCGAAGTACGAGTAGTTGTCGTCGGGGAGACAGTAGACGTCGTTCGTGATGGGAAGGTCCGCGCCTCGGTACGCACCGATGCAATTGCCCGTCGGCGACGCGTGCCCTGCGTTGTCCATCAGCATCCCGCCCGGCGTGGTCCGAACGTGCAGCTTGTGCAGCGGAAGGAGCACATAGCTGGTGGCTTGGGGGTTGAGAAAGATGGGAATCACCACCACGTCATCGAACGTGACGTCGAACTTGCCGTCGGCTCCCACGGTGGAGTCGGCGGTCTTCGGCGCCACGGTGATACCGGATTGCGGGTCGGTGAAGTGAAGGAAGCATGTGCCGGCCTTGGCGGCGGCCTCGTTGGGCAACAGGGTGCCACCGCCCATCGTGAGCTTGCCGGTCGTGGTGTCCCAATCGAACAACCACGAGAACTCGCCCGTGCCGTACAGCGGGCACGTGTCGTAGGCCACCCGAAGGTTCTTATTGAGAATCGTGTCTTCGACGAACTGCTCGGTCAGGGCCGGGGGAGCCGTGGTCACGAGCTGCATCATCCGAAGCTGCACCCTCGTGGCTCCGGTGTTGTCACCGATCGCAAGGCAAGCGGAGCTGGCGTACGCGCAGTCGGAGCCGGGACAGGGGCCGCCCGCTCCTCCACCTCCTCCGCCTCCGGGGGTGGACGAGTCGCTGCTGCTACACGCGGCAGCCAGGGCGGCTGCGCATGTGGCGGCCAGGGCCAGGGACATCTTGCGACGCGACTTCGAGATCATCAGGTGCCCTCCTTCGTGGGTGCTGGCTCGAGCATATCGCGAGTCGGGCCCTTGGGGGGCGCGAGAATGACCCGGGATGGCGACGCGCCGGAAGAACTCCTGAGCTCGCCCCGTTCTGCGACATGGAAGCCCGCGCGACGGATTTTTTCTCCGCGCAAGTGCGCACCTGTTGCGCTTGCTCCGCACTCTTCTGACGTCGGGTCAGCCATAGCAACCGTGGAACATCCACACGATCCCGTTGCCAATCAGCCGCCTGCGATGCTCTAGTAGTACCATCCATCGGAGGCCAGCCATGCCCACCAAGCAGCCAAGCGGCGCTGCCGGAGTCCGTGCTCCCATGAGGCCGCCCTCGCGGGACGCGGCAACCAACACCGCCATCGTCGACCAGGCGATCGACCACATCCGGCGCCTCGTCACCCGCCGCGGAAGGCAAGGCCAGCAAGCCGTCGGCCAATGCGTACTCGACCTTTTCTACAAGGGCGACATCGATCGATACCGGTCGACCGGCGTGGCCAAAGCGGTCACGCTTCGAGTCCTGGAAGAGCGCGCCGCGGCGGCAGGCTTGCCCCTGAAGCGCTCGTTCTTGTCGAACGCAGTGGGGGTCGCCGCCCTGGCGCGCCAGCTCGGACGAGACTCGCCCTACCAGGCCATCTCGCCAAGCCACCAGGTCGAGCTATTGCAAGCGATCACCCCGGAGCGCGCGGAGGCCCTCGCACGCGAATGTGTCGAACACCGATGGAGCGTTCGCGAGCTTCGCGCGAAAGTGCGTCAGGAACGCATTCATGCCCGGCTGCGAGGCAGGGGCCGACGCCCCTTGCCCAAGGCGTTGCGGGTGCTGCGAGCTTGCGCGCGGGCATTGGTCAAGAACAGCAGCGGACAGCTCTCCATCACCCGCGCGGACATCTGGGAGCTGGAGCCCGGCGACCTGGCGGAAGTGCGGCGCACCGTCCTGAAGCTCGCGCGGCGGCTCTCCGATCTTTCGCGCCTCCTGAGCGAAGAAGCCTGACCTCCACGCCCTCGCCCTGCCGTCACCCGCAAGCAGGGCGCACCCACCCGCCGACATGCTACGCTGCCGCTCATCGATGCAGCCGCGCCGTTCTCTGTGGAACAAAGTCCTTCGCGCCGCAGGGGCGATCGCTGCAACCTTGGCCACCGCGGTCGGGGCGCTGGCGATCCTGGCGCAGCTCACGGCCTGGTTTCCGCCTCCGACCGAGCCCCTGACTCCGTGTTCCGGCACCGCGCGGCAAACGGTCCCGGGACCTTCACGCCTTCGCCTGGTCACTTGGAACATCGGATACGCAGGACTCGACAAGGACACGGACTTCGTGATGGACGGCGGCACCATGAGCCATCCCCGAAGCCGCCAAGCCGTGGAGGAAAACCTCGCCGCCGCCGTCGCCACCATGCAGCACCTGGACCCCGATGTGGCCTTCCTCCAAGAGGTCGACCACGACTCGGCGCGCACCTGGCGCGTAGACGAACGCGCCGCGATCGCCGCTGCGTTCCCATCCCATCAGCTCTGGTACGCCGCCAACTTCAAGTCACCGTTCGTGCCCTTCCCCACCTTCTCGCCGCTCGGGCGCGTGGATTCGGGGATAGTCACCCTCACGCGCTTCTCCTCGCACGGCGGTGTCCGCTACCAGCTCCCCGGCACGCAGCCGTGGCCAGAGCGTCTTTTCCAGCTCAAGCGCTGCGGCCTGCTCATCCGCTTCCCTTCGCCCACCGCGGGCCGTGACTGGTGCCTCCTCAACGTGCACCTCTCCGCGTTCGACGACGGAACCCAGCGCGCCCAAGAGCTTGCTTTTCTGCGCGATCTGGCCCTATCCCTCTTCGCCCAGGGGCACTATGTCGTCGTGGGCGGCGATTGGAACTCGGTGTTCCCCGGCGTGGCCTTCGACCAGTTCAAGCCTTGGACGACGGCCGAAAAGGACCTGTTCTGGATTCGCCGGGTGCCTGACGGCTGGACGCCTCCGGACTGGATATGGGTCTTCGATCCTCGCGTTCCGAGCGTGCGGACCAACGAAAAACCCTATCGCGCCAACGAGAACTACCGCACTGTCATCGATGGCTTCCTGCTGTCGCCGAACCTCCGCGCGAGCGACGTCCACACGCTCGATCTCGGGTTCGAGCACTCCGACCACCAGCCCGTGGTGGCGACCGTCACGACGGACATGTGAAGGCTTGCGTGCGAGGATCCGCACAGCGCATCGTGAACGGTGTGCGGCGTTCTACGTCGACGTCCACCATCCAGTCTTGCGGTGTAGACTCCTGCCGTGCCCGAAGAACGCGATTCGTCGACCTCCGAACCGGCCCTGCCACGCCGTGTGCGCCCACCCGTTGAGCTTCCCTCGGGGGAACCCTTGCGCAAGCGCGCCGTGCCCTACGTGCTGTTCGTCGGCTTCGCGGCCATCCTCGGGTTGAGCTCGGAGGCCATCCGGTCCGTCGAGGCCGTGGTGCTCGCCGCGACGTTCCCCCTCGCCATCCTCTACCTCGGCCTCGGTGCGTTGCGCGCCATGCGATCCTTGCGAGTCGCACGTGCAGCCATCGCCGTCGCGCTGCTCTCCGGCATCACGGTCGAAGCCCTCTTGTACCGCGAGTTCTTCCCGCCCGCACCGCTCGGCCGCGTCACGCTCACCCCGACCGAACCCGACGCCACGGTCCCTGTACCCGACGACACCCGCAGCTTCGAGGTGATCGTTCACGGCAGGCTCCGCGGCGAATCGGGCGACGCCGAAGCCCGCTACGCCATCGACCTAAAGCGTGGAGATCGTCTGCACAAGCTCGAAGGCGAGATGGTGCGGCATGAGGGACGCGCGCCGCGTCGCTCCGTGACCATGATGCGCAGTGCGGGATCGACCGCGATCGAGTCCGGCCGGCACGGTGTGGTGCTCGACGCCGCCGGGCCGGTGACCGTGCATCTCGGATACCTCGGCAACGCCGCTCACAAGGCGATCGACGTCACGTTCTACCATCGTGCCCTCGCGGAGGGCGTGGTGGCGACGCTGTTCGGTCTGCTGCTGGTCGCAGGGTTCGCGTCGCAGGCCGCGGCCTTCCGCGCGGGTGTGGCGACGCGATTGACCGCGAGCATTGCCATCGCGGGTGTGTATACGATCTACGTGCAACGCTATCTCGATGTGGACGATCCGCTCTTGACGGTTTTCCCGGCGATGGTCGTGTCCTTCGTGGTCGGGGGAGTGACGGGCCTGGTGCTGGGGCGGCTGGCTGCGTTCTTCAAGAGGCGCGAGACGTCGAAGGCTGCGAGGTGACGCGGCGCTCGCGTTCCGCGGGGGATCGATCGTTGCGCCTCCGTCGTGCAAGCCGCGACAACCCGATGCCGATCGCGGCAGCGAGACTGGACCACGCCAGGTGGCAGGGCGCGCCCGCGCGAACGACGGTGCATCCCCCGTCATCATCCGCGGAAGAGCCGGCAGGCGCCGCGGCGCCCCCGGCGTCAGACGAGGAGCCACCCGCTCCAGCCGCGCCGCCGCTTCCGCCAGACGCGCTTGCGCCGGCGCTCCCGCCGCTGCCTCCCTCGCCCGATGCTCCCCCTGCATCCGCGCCGCCCGCACCGGCCGAGCCGCCGTCTCCCCCGCTGCCGCCTGCGCCAGCGTCCACGTCGTCCGGCACGCTCACATCGACGCGTACGACCCAATTGCCTTGGGGGTCCGCCCCGTACCCGGCCAGATCCTCGAAGCTGTACCACCGAGCCCCCAACCCGAGGTCGCCGTAAATGTAATTCGACGCCTTGTCCGCCGCCTTCGACGCATCATGCACGGGCGATGCGTCGTCTTGCACAAGCGTGTACGCCACGACGAAGGCCCCTTCGTCGATCGTCAGGTTTGCCGCGTTCACGTCGATCTCGTTGAGCACCGCAGCGCTCGAATACGCGTAGCCGGATAACTCCCCGAGGGACGTTCCCGGCATGGAAGAGTCAACGTGAAACACTTCCATGGGCATGTCGATGTGCGTGTCGACGTCGACGGTGGCGCACTGGTCCGGGCTGAGCGCCACGTTGCTGAGCAGGACGCGAACCTTGAGCAAGCGTGCCGGATACGACGGTGGGGTGAACCGGGCGGCGAACTTCTCGCCGACGGCGAAGCCGCAAACGGCCGAGGCGTCGCCGTTGTCCTGCAAGACGTCGTTGCGCAGCTCGACGGTCCTGGCGACCGCGGCGGACTGGAGGAAGAAAGCGATCGCGCCGGCCGAAGCCGACACGCAACGAAGACGAATCGTCGGGCGCATCATGATGAACCTCCGTGTGTCGGGCAGGATACCATGCGTCGGACGCGGTCCGAGGCGGCGCAGGGCGCAACCTGGCCTGGTCCGCGCGCATCTCGTCAGGTGCTCGCACGGGCTGTCTCGCGCATGGCCCATGTCTGGACAGCGGGGCGGCCGGGCCCCAAGGACGCGAACGATGCATCGACTCTGGATTACGACTGGTGCGGCCTCGGGCTTCTTTTCCGTGGCAGCAGGCGCTTTCGGCGCCCACGTGCTCCGTGCCAGGCTCGAAACCGACCTGCTTGCCGTCTTCGAAACCGGCGCGCGTTACCAGATGTACCACGCGCTTGCCTTGGTCGCGGTCGGCCTGCTGGGTGCGCGTTCGCCGTGTACCGCGGCCACGGTGGCCGGGGCCGGCTTCGCGGCAGGCACCGTGTTCTTCTCAGGCAGCCTGTACCTGCTGGCGCTGACGGGCACGCGTTGGTTGGGTGCGATCACTCCGCTCGGTGGAGTCGCATTCCTCGCGGGCTGGGTCGCACTGGCCGTTGCGGCCCTGCGATGCGGTTCCTGATCCTGGCATCCAAGAGGCGAGGTGCCCATGACCGTCGACCCCAACATCCCCACGCCGGAGTTTTCCAACCTGTTCCTCGAGGATCCGCTGGCGGGCGAGTTTGCCGCGCTGTGGCTCGGGGATTCGAGCTACGAGGCGGTCCGCGGACATCTGGTCGACATGGGGGAGCGGGCGGCCAGAGCTACGCCGCTGTCCGCGCGTGCGGACAAGCACAGCCCCGCGTTGCAAACCCATGACCGCGCCGGCCGACGGATCGACCGGATCGAGTACCACCCTGACTATGAGAGGCTCGAGGAGCTCGCCTACGGCGGCGGTATCGTCGCCCTCAAATACGAGCCCCGGTTTCTGGATGTCCATCGGCGCAACCGACACCTGGTGGGATTCTTGATGGGATATTCCTTCGCCCAGACAGAACCTGGCCTGTACTGCCCCGTGTGCATGACCGACGGTGTCGGCCGCGTGCTGGAGCGCCACGGCGTGGGGGACGTCGCGCGGGAGACCATCGCGCATCTGGCCTCCCGGTCGCGCGCGGAGCTCTGGCAGGGGGCGATGTTTCTCACGGAGAAGCAGGGCGGGTCCGACGTGGGCGCCAACGCGGTCGAGGCGGTGCGCGACGGTGATGCCTGGCGGCTGCACGGCGACAAGTGGTTCTGCTCGAACGTGGACGCGGAGGCGATCCTGACGCTCGCACGCATGCCCGACGGGGCGCCCGGAACGCGCGGTCTCGGTCTGTTCCTCGTGCTGCGTCATCGCCCGGAGGGAAACGGGCGGAGCATCCGTATTCACCGGCTCAAGGACAAGCTCGGCGTGCGATCCATGCCAAGTGGCGAAGTGACCTTCGAGGGCACCGTGGCCCACCTTATCGGCGGCGAGGGCCGGGGGTTCAAACAGATGGCGGAGATGCTGAACCTGTCTCGCATGTACAACGCCGTCGCCAGCGTAGGCGGCATGCGCCGTGCGATCCTGGAGGCGGCCGCGTATGGGAGCAAGCGTCGGGCGTTCGGCCGCACGCTGGTCGAGCTTCCGCTGTGGAGAGCGACGATGGCCGACCTGCAGGCGGAATTTCTCGGGTCGTTCGCGCTCACTTTCGAGGCGGTCCGTGCGCTGGATCGCGCCGACAACGGGGATGCGCAGGCGGCGCGACTCGTGCGCCTGGTCACCCCGATGGCCAAGGCGTTGACCGGCAAGACGTGCATCTTCGCGGTCAGCGAGGCGATGGAGGCGATCGGAGGCAACGCCTACATCGAAGAGAGCATCCTGCCGCGCCTGCTGCGAGACTGCCAGGTTCTGCCCATCTGGGAGGGTACGACCAACATCCTGACACTCGACGTGATGCGTGCGATTCGCAAGGAAGCCTGTCATGAAGCGTTGTTCGCCCGCCTGGACGAGGCGTTGAGCGCTCCGCCAGTGCAGGCGCGATCGCGTGTTGATCAAATTCGCGCTCGGGCTTCGGCGAGCCTGCGCGAGCTTCAGCGCTTGGCCACGCTCGACGACGAAGGGCAGCAGCGAGGCGCACGCGCGTGGCTCGAGCAAGCAGGACGGTGGCTCGGGGTCGCGTCCTTGATCGAGGCGTCGGGCCGCGACGCCTTGCGCGACGTGTGCCTGGCTGCGGTGGACAGGATGCTCGCGAGGCCGTTTGCGGTATCGCCGGTGGCGTCGTCGGGCGCGGTCGATCTGGCGGGGACCGAAGAAGTGCTCCTGCCGTCGATTTGGTCACGAATGAGCCTGCCGTGAGTCACGGCGAGTCGGCTGTGTCCACCGATGCCGCACCTTCTGCACCGTGGCTGTTCGACCGGTGACGCGGCATGCGGCGGGTGCGTGGCGGGGCAAGGTAATGGGAGACGCCCGGCGTCCGCCGTGTTATTCGGCGGGTATGGGTTCCCGAAACGTCCTCGTCGTCGGCGCAGGGGGACGAGAGCACGCGCTCTGTCTGGCCTTGCAGAAGTCACCATCGGTTTCGAACATCGTCGCGGTGCCCGGCAATGCAGGCATCGCGTCGAGGTGGAAGTGCGAACAGATCAAGTACGGCGATCGGGAAGCGTTCTGGCAGATCGTTCAGAACAACAAGATCGACTTTGTGGTGGTGGGGCCTGAAGCGCCGCTGGTGGAAGGAGTGGTGGACTTCCTCGACGAGCGTGGCGTACCGGCCTTTGGCCCGACCGCTGCCGCGGCACGTCTCGAAGGGTCGAAGGTGTTCACCAAGAGGTTTGCGCAGGAGCACGGCATCCCGACGGCGTCGTTCCAGGTGTTCACCAACCCCACCGCCGCGCGCGCCTACGTTCGCAAGCTCGACCATGTGCCTGTGATCAAGGCCGACGGTCTGTGTGCGGGCAAGGGTGTTGTCGTGGCCGACGACATCGAAGGCGCGCTCAGCGCGATCGACGCGATCCTCGAACGCCGGGCGTTTGGAGATGCCGGCGCGGCGATTGTCATCGAGGAGAGGCTCCTGGGCCAGGAGGTTTCGGTCCAGGCGATGTGCGACGGAGAGCGGTACGTGATGCTGCCCGCGGCACAGGACCACAAGCGCGTGGGTGAAGGCGACACGGGGCTGAACACGGGCGGCATGGGCGCCTATGCTCCGGCGCCTTTGCTGACGCCTGAGCTGGCATCGCGGGTGCGCAAGGAGATCATCGAGCCGACGCTGCGCGGGATGCGGGATCGGGGCTACCCGTTCCGGGGCGTGTTGTACGCCGGGTTGATGATCACACCTGACGGCACGCCGAACCTGCTGGAGTTCAACGTCCGGTTCGGCGATCCGGAAGCCCAGGTCACCTTGCCGCTGATCGAGGGCGACTTCGCCGACGCATGCTTTGCCTGCGCCACCGGCAGGCTCGACGAGGGCATGGTGAAGGTATCGAACCGGCATGCGCTCGCCGTGGTGCTGGCGGCGCACGGGTATCCGGGCAACGTGCGGACGGGCGACAAGATCTGGGGCTTGGGCAAGCTGGAGGGGCAGCAGGACGTGCTGGTGATGCACGCCGGAACGCGCATGCTGGCTGGCGACCTGGTGACGGCGAGCGGCCGTGTGCTGAGTGTGGTCGGGCTGGCGGACACGCTGGCCGGGGCGCGGGACCGGGCGTACGAGGCCGTCAAGGAGATCCGGTTCGAAGGGATGCACTACCGGCGCGATATCGGCGCCAGGGCGCTTGGGCCGATGCCGTAGCAACATCCGAGCGAACGTTCGGAGGGCTGCACTCGGTCCGCCCGGCTCTTGGCTCGCCCCCAACACGTACCACGATCCAAGCCTCCTCCGCGCTTGCACGTCCGCGGCGGCTGCACGCGGCGAGTCCGGCGGTGGGCCGTGGCTCGTGGGCGTGGGTGGTCCATCGGCACGACCAGCTTCGACTTGCTTGGAACCCGACCCGACCGAATGCCCCCGTTCGAACACGGCGGTTGCGTTGCAAGCAAGGCCGGTGGAAAATGGTGGATCGTGCCTTCCACGTTTCCTCCGGCCCGTCGTGAGCCGCCCCAGGTGCCGCCCGAGCGGTGTCTGGCGGCGGTGGCGGAAGCGGAGCGAGCATGGCAGCGAGGGCGTGACGAGGACGCCGAGGCGCTTCTGATGGCGGCCCGCTATGGTGCGGCGCTGTCGCGGCGGACCGACCTGGTAGCATGCACCGAGGTGGCGCTCGCCGAGTACAGCCTGGCGGTCGATGACGACGAGCGGGCGCACGGTCACGTGTTGGCCGCAAGCGAGCACCTGAGTCTGCTGGACGCGACGTGGTACACCCGGTGGTGGCTGGCTCGCAGCGCCTTGCAGCGTCGGAGCGGACAATCGCTGGACGCGGACCTGACCTTGCCCGACGTGGATGGGCTGGCTGCCCGGGCGGACACCAAGCATCTGGCGTCGCCGGTTGCGGTCGAGTTCGCCGTTTGGGCGCGCGATCGCGGAGACGTCGCGGCGGCCGTGCGGCATGCTTCCCGTGCGCTGGAACTGGCGGAAGAAGGTACCCGCGCACACGCGTTGGCGCTGCTGGAGCAGGGGGAGACGTCGATCTTGCAGCAGGACTGGGATCAGGCCCGGGCACGGTTTCTGCGCGCGATCGCGGAGTTTCGCACGCTGGGCCTGAGCCGCGACGAAGGCCGTGCGTTGAGCCGCTACGCACTCGCAATTGCGCCCCATGCGCCCCCGGGCACCGACGACGTGCCTGCGGCTTGGCTGGGACGTGCGCAGAGCGTGCTGGGTGAGGCCGCGACATGGCGTGATGTCGCATCGACACGATCCGGCTTCCGCACACACGGCCGCCGCATGCAGGATCGCGCGATCGGAGGCGATCTGGCGTCGCGTGTCGATCAGCTCGACCAGGCGGTGGCGCAGATGCGCAACGCGGTTTCGGTCGCCGTGGATCGGGCAGACAGGGCCATCGGCCAGGCGCTGCAGGTGTTGCAGGACGATCCGCAGAGCGCGCGCCATCGGATGAGCGAAGCGCGGGATGCGATCCTGCGCATCCAGGACGCCGCCGCCGTCCATTCGCGAGCTGCGTCGAAGCTTGGACGCGGCCTGGTGGATGTGATCGAAGCAGCGGTGGTGGAGCGCAACCGGATGCGCCTTCTGCTCGACATGCTGTCCGACATCGACCGGGTCAGCGACAGCTCCGCGCTTGGGGAAGCGGCGGCCTTGGCCGGGATCAAGCTGCTCGAGGCAGACCAGGTGGTGATTGCGCGGCAGAGCGAGGCAGGCGTGCTGGTCGAGCTCGGGCGCGCAGGGCGTACGCGCGATCAAGGCGCGGCGGACCTCTGGCGGACCGCAGCCGACGCCGCGCTGCGCGTCCCGGCCGTCAGCAGCTCGGAGCACCAGGTTTCCTCACGAGACGACGCGCGGCCGCGCGGGCCGGTGATGGTGGTTCCGATGCGAGCCGCGGGCATCACGGGCGCCGTGTACGCGGACAAGCTGACCAGGTCCGGGCAGTTCAACGAGCAGGACTACCAACTGGCGCGCCTGTTCTCCGACTACTTCGCCCTGGCCTTCAGCAGGCTCGCCGCGGTGCACGCCAAGCGCACGGCCTTCGACCAGCTCGCCACCACGCTTGACACCATCCGCGACGGCGTTCTGGCTGTCGACCAGCGCGGTGTGGTGACTCATGTGAACACCGCCGCAGTGCGCATGCTCCGTGTGGAATCGAAGGCGCTGGTCGGATCCCCGATCGATGCCCACGCAAGCCTCGGCCCCCTCGCCGACCTGCTCCGCACCTCCCGGCGAATCGACGGCTCGCTGGTTCGACTCCGCCATGGATCGTTCATCGTCACTTCCAGACCCATCGAGTCCGAGTCGTCGTCCCGCGGCACGGTCGCCACGCTCGTCGAGCTCGATCGCGCGCAGCGCCTCGCCCAGCGCGTGACGGCGGCTCGTCCTCGCTATGTACTGAGCGACGTGCTCGGCGACAGCGCACAGATACGGCAGGCGATCCATGTCGCGAAGCAGGCTGCCGCGGTCGACGCCAGCGTGCTGATCACGGGCGAGAGCGGGACCGGCAAGGAGGTGTTTGCGCAAGCCATTCACACCTCCGGCGCGCGCGCGAGCGAACCTTTCGTCGGCGTCAACTGCGCCGCGGTCCCGCGCGAATTGCTCGAAGCCGAGCTCTTCGGCTACGAGCGCGGTGCGTTCACCGGCGCGCGCACCGAAGGCAACCTCGGCAAGTTCGAGCTTGCTGGCGAGGGCACCATCCTGCTCGACGAGGTCGGCGACATGCCGCTCGACATGCAGGCGAAGCTGCTGCGCGTATTGCAGGAACGGGTTCTGGTCAGGCTCGGCGGTTCCGCGGAACGTTCGGTGCGCGCGCGCGTAATCGCCACCACGCACCGCGACCTCGATGCGCTGGTGCGCGCAGGCCGCTTCCGCCACGACTTGCTGTTCCGCCTGCGCGTCCTGCACATCCATCTGCCCCCGCTGTCGGCCCGTGAAGACGACGTCGTGTTGCTGGCAAGAGCCTTCCTCGATCGGTTCGCCAGGCAGCAGGGCAAGGCGCTCCGGGACTTCGCACCGTCGGTCCTCGACCAGCTTCGTCGCCACTCCTGGCCGGGCAACGTGCGCGAGCTGGCGAACGTCGTCGAGCGCGAGGTGAGCCTCGCTCCGGCCGACGAGCGCATCCTGACCTCTCTGCAGACCCCGCTGGCTGACCACCGTGCGCCTGAGCCGCCGAAGCTCGACGAAGAGGCCGCGCTCGGCCCCGTTGGGACCATCCTGCCGATCGAGGAGGTCGAGAAGCGCGCGTTCCTCCGCGCGCTTGAGATCTGCGAGGGAAACGTGCAGAAGGCATCGCGCGCGCTCGGCGTCTCCAAAGTCACGTTCTACGCCAAGCTTCGCGCCTGGGGCATGCACCCTCGCGACCAGCGCCTCAAGAACCTGATGGATGCCGCCCGCGCATACGCGCGCAAGTAGCTCCCGCGCAAGTCACTCAGACGCCGATGTCTACCGCGGCTTCTTCGGCGCCGGCTTGTCGCGTCTGCCGTCCTCCGCCTGCACTTCCACCGGCCTTGGGATGCGCAGCTCGTCGCTGAACCGGAAGGGCCTCGTGTCCCCCGAGTCCTCTTGCTGCTCTTCCATGTCCCAACTGCTTCGCGTCGGGGGCTGGACGATCGGTCGCACCGCGTTGATCTTCGCGATCTGATCCCGTATGTCGCGGAGATAGGCTACCTGCAGGAAGCGCAGCTTGCGCTCGTCGATCTGCGCCGGACCCGATTGGGCTACCTCCTCTTCGATCATCGTGACCAGCTCGTTCCACGCCCGTTTGGTCATGCGGACAGCCTCCTTCACCCGACGGTCCCTGCCTCTGTGCGCGAACCGTCAGCCGACGTCAAGCGTGAGCCGATTCCCAATCGCGGCGGATCATACTAGGCTGCGGGGAAGATCCTCATGCCGCTGCCTCCGCTCCCCGACCCTGACGATCGCGCTGCCCGCGTGTCCGGTTTCGTTCGGGCCGTGCCCGTGTCCGCGTTCCTGTTCTCCACCCTGCTGGCCTTCAACGCAGCGCAAACCGCGAGCCTCGCCGTGCGCCCCGTCTCGCCTCGCGCGTTTCGCAAGTTCAACCGGTGGGCCGCGAACACCTGGTGGGGATGGTGTGTCACCGGGGCAGAGATGCTGCATGGCACCCGGATCATCGTGACCGGAGACCACGTGCCGCCTCGCGAGAACGCCCTGGTACTCGCCAACCACCAGCAGATGCCGGACATCACGTTCTTGATGGCGTACGCGCGAAGCAAGGACCGCTTGGGCGACATGAAGTGGTTCGCCAAAGACATCATCAAGTACGTGCCCGGCGTGGGGTGGGGGATGTGGGTCCTCGACTGCCCCTTCGTCAAACGGGATTGGGCCAAGGACCGCGAATCCATCGACCGGACCTTCGCCCGAATCTGCCAGGACCGCATTCCGGTCTGGCTCATCACCTTCCCCGAAGGAACACGCATCACGCCCGACAAAGCGGAGCGAAGCCGCCAGTACGCCCGTGAGCACGGCCTGCCCCAGTGGGACCATGTGCTCGTGCCCAGAACCAAGGGCTTCGTCGCTACCGTGCATGGCTTGCGCGGCCACCTCGACGCCATCTACGACGTCACCATCGGCTACGAGCGAGGCGTGCCAACGCTGTGGCAGTTCGTCAAAGGGTTCGCGCGCGTGGCGCACTTGCACGTTCGCCGCCATCCGATGGACGACATGCCCGATGAAGACGAGTCCTTGACAGCCTGGCTGATCGACCGATTCGACGAAAAGAACGGATTGCTGGACGCTTTCTACCGCGACGGCAAGTTCCCGGAATGACCCATAGCTGGAGCATCATGACGCGGGTGGGTCGAACCGCTTGATCGCGACGAGGAAGCGGAAATCGGTCACCGACCTTGACCTGCGGGGGGCCACGCAAGGGCCTCCAGGTCTCGAGGTTTCCGCTGTCGTTGGTGCAAAGCTCGTCGAGCGCGGCAGGCGTGCCGGCGTCGACATACTCCCGACGTGGTTCCGGGTTCGGCGCGTCAGGGGCAGGGCCAGCAGGCAGCGCGTGCGCCACAGCCGGTGAAACGTCTCGCACACGGGCGCCGAGGTCGCCCCCTGCAATGGCGGGATGATACGCCCGGCCGCACCGTTCAACATCGATCATCGATTCCGCAGTCGCCCCGTTTCGCAGCGATGCCCTACTCTTCTCGCCGCGAACCCTCTTCGCTCCGCCCCAAGGCCTCCACCAGCGCGGCCGCCACCGCAGCGTCGAACGCCTGCCGCGTAGCGTCCTCTTCGAAGCGAGCTGCCTCACGCCGATGCAGGGCGTTGTGCGTCTCGACCAGGATCGCTGGCATCGAGGGATACCGAAGCACGTAGATGCGCTTGTCCGGCGGATGCCGGTCGACGAACACGCCGAGACCGGGCTGCGCCGGCGCGTACGACCTGGTATACCCAGCGCCGTCGTATGGGGGAAAGCCCGCCGCGGACAGCTTCGCGGCGACCGCGGTGGCCAACCGCAACCGCCGGGCCACCGCTTGCGGCGCGGCCTCGTCCGAATACAGCACAGCAAACCCCGGCGCCTGGTCGGTCCAATAGCACACCGCGCCTTCCCGCGGGCTCCACGGCTCCGCCGCGCCACGAACGTCGGAGTGCAAGCTCACGAATGCGTCCGCGCCCCATTCCTCCGCCTCTCGCACCCTCGCTGGATAGGGAACGTCCGACGTTTGCCGGGTCAGCCGAACCTCGAAGTGTCCCGTCGCCTGCAGCGTCGCCGCCAGGTGCCGCGCGAGCGAGAGGGTAAAGTCTTGCTCATCCTGACACCAAGCGGACACGTTGCCCTTGTTCCCGGGAGCCCCGTGCCCCGGATCCACCACGATCTTCCTGCTGCCGAATCCGTCGGGAATGCGGTACGGCACGACGGACACGGAGCTTCCCTCCTCCGGCCACACGCCGTGTCGATCGCGTGAGCAGGCACCGCACGCCAACGCGACACCGATCGGCAGCGCCAACGACGACCGGGCAAGCGGGCTCATGCCGGCATTGTAATGTCCTGGCGCTGGAGCCGAAAGAAAGCGGCGGCCGCCGCCTTGCGCCGAGCGCTGGCTGACGACCCGATCCGAAGGCCACCGCGGGTGCGGCTCCATGGTCGGGGATCGCTCGGCACCGCCTACCCCATTGCTCGGCCCCCGGCCCACTTGCCCACCCGCCCCGGCGGCGCCTCGCTCGATTCGTCAAGAAGCGTCGGACAAGAGCGCGGTACCCGTTTGGTATCCAGACCAACCGGACCATCCGGAAAGGGAGCCCCATGATGGAGCCTACATCAGATCCGAGCAGCTTGTGGTTGTCGATCGCGCGAGATGCCTTTGCTGGGGACCGCAGCGCGGCAAAGGTCGCCGCTAACGGATCGTGGGGCTCGAGGCAAGAACGCCGTACTCTGTACGACGGCAAGGATTGCGTCCGGGAGAGCGCCGAGCGGAACAGTATTCTGAGCAAGACCTATGTGTCATATCTGGGGCCTGGCTGCCGTTTGCGTTGCTGCTGTCGACAGCGATGCTGCGGCTGCGCTTCGATCAGGCCCGGCTGCTGGTGATTCGGAGCGATGGCGCGGAGTGGATACGGTCGCTGGCTCAGGGGCTTCCGATTGAGACGTCGCTGATCCTCGACTTGTATCATGTGAAGCATCGAATCTGGGAAGTGGCCCACTCGCTGCATGGGGAGCACTCGGCGCGAGCGAGCGAATGGGCGCACGTGCAATGTGCGCGAGTCGAACAGGCCGAGGCGCGGCAGGTCGCACAAGCGTTGCGGTTCCTGCATCCCAGCGGTGCCCAGGCACAGGAGAAGCTGAAGGAGCTGATCGGCTATCTCGAGAACAACCTCGACCGTATGGACTACCCAACCTACCGCGCACGGGGCCTACGCGTCAGCATCGGCGCGGTGGAGAGCGCGAACTTCCATGTCACCGGCGCGAGGTTGAAGCTGCGGGGAATGCGCTGGTGCGCAGATGGGGCGGCACAGATGGCGGCGCTCCGGGCGGACCTGTTCAACGGCGAGTGGAACCGACGAACACGCCAGCTTCTCGCGGCGTAAGCAGCTCATTGTCGTTGCTCGAGCTCGCGCAGCATCGTGGTCGTCTTGGTTGACCTTGACGTGGTCACAGACTTTGACGGCGACGTGGACAGGGACGACCCATCGTTGACGGTCAGAGCATCTTCGTCAGCATGGCGACCAAACCTTCCAGCAGGCGGATGCCCTCTTCGTAGTGTGGCACTGCCACGAGCTTGCGGAGCTTGAAAACGTCGAGGCAAGCGGCGCACTCCATCGCTTGGCCATGAGCGATCTTGTCGTGCTTGTTGCTGTCAGCTTCCGACCACTGCCCCGCACCCTCGGCAATGTTTCGCACGACCGACTCCGCGGCGCGAACGAGCTGCTCAGCGCGATCGCCATGGCCCTTCGGTAGGTGCTCGACGACTTCGTAAACGAGGGCGAGGAAGTCGATGGCGCGTTGATAGACGTCAAGGCGTTGGAAGCTCAACATGTCAGTGTATCGGCCACAGCCGGTCAGCCGTTGCGTACGAAGTGCGCGCTCGTCTAAGTAGGTCGTCCCGGTCCACGTCGCCGTCGCAGTCAAGGCCCACGCCCGCGTCGAAGTCAACGTCGACCCGAGCCGGCGCGGGCGGGGGGCACGCGTGCGCACAGGGACAGGTAAGGGGATCGCCGGCGAGCCCCAAGGTCCCTGGCTGTGGAACCGCGCCCGGGCACCGCCCACGACGGTAGCCGGCGCCCCCGTTCCACGTCGCAGGTGCAGCCGCGCATCATGCCTCGATCACCTGGACATCCAAATATCTCCGTTGCCTCCTCGACGGACGTTTCGCCTTCGCCCGGCTCATCTCCCCGACCGTGGCCGGCAGGACGATCACCGCCCTTTTCGGCATGGGTGGTCGGACGGCGGTCCGGCCTCCACAGCACGACCTCCGCGCCACACGGTGGGGACGTCACGCCACACCTCGCCGAGGAGCTCACAGTAACCGCGCTCCAACACGGACAGGTCCAGCACGTCGTGGTCGCCGAGGTCGCTGACCGCAACGACGCGGTCATCCACGACATGAAGGCTGGCGACCTTTCCATGCAAGCGGGTGGCGGCAATCCTGGCGCCGTTGCCTGGGTCCCAGACGCCGACGGTACCATCGCCGAAACCGGCGGCGACGGTGCCGTGCGGTCCCGGCTCCAGGCGAACCACCGCGGCGGACACGCCTCCCGCGAGGCTCACGGACGCGTGCTCCCCTGCCCCGTCGACGGCGACGAGATCGATGTCACCATCCGGGCGGCCGAGTGCGATCCATCGTCCGACTCTGGCAAGCGCGGTAACCATCTCGGCCGCGCAGGCGAACCGCGCGGAAGGCGCGCTGGATGCGAGATCGACCTCCGAAATTCGCCCGGCGGAAGCGAACAGCAGGCGGCCCTGCTGAAGGGAAAACGCCGTCGCATGCTCTTCGACCACCCGCTCCTGGCCTTCACGGGTGACGTACACGAGATCACCATCCGCACCGAGCACGACACATCCGCCTTCGGAGGCCATGACCAGCGCCGCCGTCGGACGCGGTTTGCTCCACAGCATCCGGTTCTCGCGCGTGTCCCACAAGTCCAGCGTGGACCGCCATGTAGACACGCAAAGCGTCCCGGACGACGCGTGCTCCTCGGCAATGCGCCCGTCAGCCTGCAGGGCAGCTCGCCAGCGTTGCGTCGGAGCCGCCGGGGCCTGGGCATCGCCTGCCAGCGCCTCCCATCCTCGATGCGTGAGCACCTCGGAGGGCCCGGTCCTCAGCAAGACGGAATACCACGCAGGCCGCCCCGTTGCGCTGTCCCACAGCCGCACGGTTCCATCGTCGCCAGCCGTGGCGATGAGCTTGCCGTCGGGAGAGAACCGCGCATCGGTGACGTGGCCGACGTGCCCCTCGAGGCGGATGGGCGCGCCTCCGGACAGGTCGGCGACGATCGCGTGTCCATCGGAGCAGGAAGCCACGACGCGAGCCGCACCGGGATCGAATGCAGCGTAGAAAGCATACCCCTCGCAACGCACGACGACCCGCCCCGTACCATCGAGCGACCATACGCGGACCGCACCGTCCCACCCACCCGAAACGAGCTGATTGCCGTCGAGGCTGAAGCGTGGACCGTATACGGCCGCGGGGTGCGCTACAATCACCTTCCTCGCGGAGCCGGTCCGGGCGTCCCACAGCCGAATCGATCCGTCGTCGCCCCCCGTCGCGATCGTCTTGCCATCGGGGCTGAACACGGATTGATTTACGCCCGAGCCGTGACCACGCAAGATGATCTCGGTGCCACCGCGTTCCACGTCCCACACGCGCGCCGTCCCATCGTTGCTGGCCGATACGACACGGCCGCCGTCCGGCGAGAACGCGGCGCGCACCACGGCGTCGGCATGACCGCTCAACACGCGGAGCGTAGCCCCGGTCGCTAGATTCCATACGCGAACCGTGTGGTCGTTGCCGCCGGTAACGACCTGCTTGCCGTCAGGGCTGAAGCTCACGCCGAGCACGCCCGCCTCGTGCCCTCGAAGCACGGATTCCACCGTACCGTCCCTCGTACGCCACAGACGCACCGTGCCATCGCGGCTCGCAGACGCAACGGTGGATCCATCGGGGCTGAAGTCGATGCCGAACAAGCTGCCGTCATGACCTCCTTGACGCGCAGGAGTCGCACTGGCATCGACGTTCCACAGGCGAATCACCCCGAGTCCGTCGAGCGACAGCAGGGTCTTGCCGTCAGCGCTGAAATCCACATCGAACACCTGATCTGCGTGTCCGCGCAGCGTTCGAATCAGCGTTCCCGAGCGTGCGTCCCACAAGCGCACGGTCTTGTCACCGCTCACCGAGGCCAACAGCGCACCGTCGGGGCTGAAGCGCGCACGGAACACGGCGCTGGCATGTCCCACCAGCGAGTGCAAGAGCCGTCCGGTCGCGACATCCCACAAACGCAAGGCGCCGTCCCACCCGCAGGACACAATCTGCCGCCCGTCTGGGCTGAAAGCAACGTAGCCGACGAGCTTGTCGTGTGCATTCATCACGAGGATTGCGCGACCGGTCGCGACGTCCCACAGGTGAACCGATCCGCCGGTGGACCCTACGGCGAGCATGGACCCATCAGGGCTGAAGGCGATGCGTGACGCGCCGAGGCGGTGGCCGGGGAGCACGCGGAGCTCCTGGCCGGATGGGACATCGAACAGGTGCACGGTGCCGTCGCCATGAGCGGAGGCGACGATTGCACCGTTGGGAGAGATGGAGAACCAATTGGCATCTTGCGGCGCCTTGGCAACACGCTTGAGGGTTTCGGTGCGTAGGTCCCAGATGCGGATCTCTCCTGCTGCGTCGGCGGCGACGAGCCGGGCGCCGTCGTTTGAAAACGACGCCTGGGCGACCTGAGCGACGCTCCAGCTCGCGATGCGGCGGTGGCTTGTGGTGTCGGCGTCGATGACATGCACGTTGCCCTGGACGTCGAGGGCGGCGACCCTGCGGTGGTCCGCCATGAACGCGGCCGTCCAGGCGCGTGATGGGACCGAGACGATGCCGCGCAAGGGAGAGCTGGAGATCTGCGACCAGAGCGCGCGGATCGACGGGGAATCGGCGGTCTCCAGGGCGAGTCGGATCTTGGCGCGCGCCTCGACGATGTCTTCCCGGTAGAGCGCGGCGGCGGCGCCCTCTCGCAGAGCTTCGGCTGCGTTGTGCTCGGCAAGGCGGCGACCTTGCTCGGCCAGGGCGCGCTGCTCGTGAGCAGCATTGCGCTGGCGCCTGGCTTCGGTGCCCTGCCAGGCGAGCACCGCGGCCACACTGCCGAACAGCAGGAAAGCGCCTACCGCAACGGTGTGCCGAAGGCGGGATCGACGGCGCTCGAGCCGATCACCCGCAGCCAGGAACCGCCGCACCCGACCCGGCAGCGCTCCGACGCGCGATGCTTTGGAGAGGGCCTGTTGCAGCGCCGGTCCGCGCCACACCTCTTCAGGCGGCTCTCCGCGTCTCTCCCAGAGCTCGGCGGCCTGCCCGACCTCCGCCAGGAACGCTATCTCTTCCCGGCTCTCATCGAGCCAGCCTCCCCCACCCCGCGGCCGCGTGACGGATACAGCAAATCGTGCAATCCGGATACGATCTCCTCGGCGCCCGGGCGAGCGTCCGCCTCCTTCTCGAGGCACTGGTGGACAAGACGCTCCAGCTCCGCCGGCAACGGCTCGAAAGGATCCATCCGGGGGACCGGATCCGGGCTGCATACGCTGGTGAACGGCGCAAGATAGGAGCCCGTGGGATGAGGGAGCCGCCCGGTGAGCAGCTCGTAGAGAATGAGACCGAGCGCCCAGACGTCCGTCGCCGGCGTGCACGGGAGTCCCTTCCACTGCTCCGGGGCCATGTAATCCGGTGTCCCGACGATAAGCCCCTCGTCCGATGCCGCGCGGCCGGAATCCGCGGCGTCTCGCTCATCGGAGTCGTGGTCCAACATCGCCGGCGCGGTGTCGGACGCCGACCAGCGCTGCGCCAGGCCAAAGTCCACCACGCGGACGCGACCGTCTCGCGGCAAGAACACGTTTTCGGGCTTGAGGTCGCGGTGCAGCACGTGGTTGCGGTGCGCCTCTGCCAGGGCTTCTGCGATGGCGATCCCCAGGCGCACGGTCTCCCGCAAGCCGAGGCGCTGCTCCACCATCCGCTCGCGGAGCGTCTGACCCTCGAGATACTCCAACGCCACGTAGGGGCGGCCCTCCCATTCCCCAGCGCCATACACCGTGACGATGTGCGGATGGTTGAACTTGGCAGTGATGCGTGCTTCGCGCAAGAACTTAGCGACAGCGCCCTGGTCACCGATGGCGCCGGGGCGAATGACCTTAAGCGCGACCTTGCGACCGAGCCCCCTATCTCGCGCGAGATACACCTCGCCCATGCCTCCCCGGCCCAGCATGCGCACAATCCGGTAGGAGGCGACCGCCACCCCGGGCTGCAGGGCAGCGGCCTCCTGCGGCGCTTGGGTCGCACGCAGCACGGATGCAACCTCCAGCGCCTGATCACCACTCATCTTTGCCGTGGCTCGGGCAGACGGGTCCATGTGGAAGGAAGTCATGATGGGTCGCCTGGGGGGGCGCACAGCCAAGGCGAGCTGCTGAGGATAGCACAACTGGCGATCGACGGGTAAGAGGCAAAGCACGTGCCGCGGCAGCAGCCTGCAAGCCACGCAGGAGCCATGGCCCTTACCCGCCAAGGTCGGTTTCGCGCCAAACACGACCAGCGCTCGCGGATCGGCGCAAATGAAACTCTTCCCGGTTCGCCCTCGGCTGCGCCAACTGCCGCTCAAGCCGCGTGTGTCGTCACGGTCGGGAATCCCCTGCCGGACGCTTGTGCTCAAGGAGCCATGCAAGCGCCTCTCGCATCACCCGCTCGGATTCCGGTCCCATCTCACCATGCGTTGCCCCTGGAAGCACCATGAACGTAGCCGGAACATGGGCTGCCTTGAGATCCAGTAGCCCTGCTTGCATCAAATCTTGCCGATCGAGCTGTCCGGCCATGAGCACGACGGCCCGTGCATCGCGCAGACGGAAGGATGCCGGCTTGCGGGGATTGGCGATCAAGACGGCTCGCGCATAACGTTGCGGGTTCTTCATGACCAGCAACTCGGCATACGTGGCACCGGAGGAGTAGCCCATGACGACCAGATCGACCAAATCCCGGTCGTCTCCGGCCGCGCGGAATGCATCCTGGATACGCGCGTCGACCTTCTCCGGTGTGCTCGCCCAGTCACGGAACTCGCCGGAGCACGGCACGTTCCCCTGGATGGCGATGATCGTGCCGAGCCGTGCCGCCGCGTTTCGGAATGACCAGGCATACGCGTAGGGATTGCCGCATAGCCCGTGCAGGAAGACCATCCGTTCGCCACCAGGACGCCCGCGCACGATGAACGCGGGGAGGTCCCCCGGCACTTCGATCTGCTCGACCTCGGCGTCGTGCGGCGGCTCCCACGGCGCCGGGGCCGACGATGCCGCGGCGGGCGGAGCTGCCGCGGAAGCGATCACGACCGGCGTGACGGACGCGCCCGGTCTGGCCGCACGATCCTCGCGGTCGCGGCACGCTGGCAAAGCGGTGGCTGTGATACCGAAGAACACCAGGGCAACGCGCACAACGATCACGACCTCGACCTGTCTCGCCTGACGGTGAACGCCCGGCATCGTAACGCCCCGTGGGGCCGAGGCCAAGGTGTGGAACGGACATTGCTGACCGTGAGCCGTCCACCATCATGAGCAGCATCGAATCCCCGAACGGGCAGCCCATCCGACGTGTCCTGTGCATCGATGACGACCCGGGCATCATCCGGACGATCCGGCGCGTGCTGAGCCTGGTGTCGATTGAAGTGGTCGGCGCATCGACCGGGGAAGCCGCGCTCGACCTCGTGGCCGACCCGCGCGAGCGCTTCGACCTGGTGCTTGTCGACCTGAACATGCCGGGCCTGGGAGGCTTCGAGGTGCTCGGGCGCATGCTTGGAATTCGCCAGGACCTGCCGGTGGTGGTCATGTCGGGCGCGGCGGGCGACTGGCCGACGGTCGCGCGCGAGCTGGGTGCGGTGGCGACGCTTTGCAAGCCGTTCTCGGCGGAATCCCTCATGGCGATCGTCGCCGGCAAGGGCGGATGGTGAGGACCGTTGTCCTCATGTCCGGCAAGAAGTAATGCATGGAGACATCATGGTGCGGCGGGTTTGGCTGCACCACGACGACAACAGGAGTACGGAAACGATGAGCATGGGAGGAAGAGCTGCAGCAGAGTTTTTGGGCACGTTCTGGCTGGTCTTCGGCGGGTGCGGCAGCGCTGTGCTGGCAGCCGCGTTTCCGCAGGTCGGCATCGGCTTGCTGGGTGTGTCGCTCGCCTTCGGGCTCACGGTCCTCACCATGGCCTACGCCATCGGACATATTTCCGGATGCCACCTCAATCCCGCGGTCACGCTCGGTCTGGTCGCGGGCGGCAGGTTCCCGGCCAGGGAGATCGCCCACTATGTCGTGGCGCAAGTGCTCAGCGCAATCGCCGCCGCCGGCGTGCTCTACGTGATCGCGAGCGGCAAGCCAGGATTCACCCTCGCTGGCGGGTTCGCGTCGAACGGCTTCGCGGAGCACTCCCCCGGAGGCTACTCGATGATGTCTGCCCTGGTGGCCGAGGTCGTTCTGACATTCGTATTCCTGATGGTGATCCTCGGGTCCACGGATCCACGGGCACCCAAGGGCTTCGCTCCGATCCCGATCGGGTTGGCGCTGACGCTGATTCACCTCATCGGCATTCCGGTGACGAACCTGTCGGTCAATCCGGCACGGAGCACCGGTCCGGCGGTCTTCGTGGGGGGCTGGGCCCTCGAGCAGCTTTGGTTGTTCTGGGTAGCGCCGATCGCGGGCGCCGTGCTGGCCGGATTCGCATATCCCAAGCTCGCCGGAAAGCCGCCTGCCGACAGCACCCCCTGATCCTTCGCCCTGGTCATCGCAGCGGGATCGACCCGCGGTTCCTTGCCAGCCCCGGCTCGATGGCTCACGGCCCACCGCAACCGCTGCAACGGTATTCTCAACAGACCGGCCTTCGAGTAGCGTGCAGCACCGTGTCCACGCTGCACGATCCTTCCCACCGCCGAACCACCCCCGCATCCGATGACACGCGGCCGGTACCGCGCATCGAGTTGACCGTGACCCGACAGGCGGGCGCGCCTTGCGAGCGCACCGTCGTCATCGACTCGTCGGTGGTGCGGATCGGCTCACACCCGTCGAACGACCTTGTGCTCGACGACCCGCACGTGTCGAAGTTCCACTGCCGTTTGCTCCGGGGAGATCGTCGATGGCGGCTGGAAGACACCGGATCGCTCAATGGTACCTACCTGTCCGGTGTTCCGGTGCGGGATGCGGATCTCGTGTTTCCGGAGTGCCGCATCGAGCTCGGCCAATCGGATGTGCGGGTGCGCGAGCTCGGGTCCGAAACGACGGAAGAGCTTGCGCAAGGGCTGACCTGCGGTGCCCTGGTGGGCAGGAGCGCCGCCATGCGGAGGCTATTCTATCAGATCCGCCAGGTCGCGAAGGCGGACGTCTCGGTGCTGATCGAGGGAGAGACCGGGACCGGTAAGGAGCTGGTGGCGGCGGAGATCGTGCAGCGCAGCAGCCGGAAGGACAAGCCGCTCGTGGTGGTCGATTGCGGCGCGATACCGACCAGCCTCATCGAGAGCGAGCTGTTCGGCCACGTCCGGGGCGCCTTCACGGGCGCGGATCGGGCCCGCACCGGAGCGTTCGAGGCAGCAGACGGCGGCACCGTTTTCCTCGACGAGATTGGTGAGCTTCCCCTCGAGATGCAGCCCAAGCTGCTCCGCGTGCTCGCCGAACGAGAGCTGCACCGCATGGGCGACAACACGGTTCGGCGGGTCGACGTGCGGGTCATCGCGGCGACCAACCGGACGCTCGAGCAACAGGTGAACCTCGGGCAATTCCGCGAAGATCTGTACTTCCGTCTGGCGGTCATCACGTTGAGGCTGCCGCCGCTTCGTGAGCGGACCGACGACATCCCGCTGCTGGTGGACCACGTCCTCGACGCGATGGGCGCGATGCAGCGGAGGAGTCTGTTCACGCCCGACGTGCTGGCGGCGATGTGCGCCCAGCCCTGGCCTGGCAACGTCCGCGAGCTGCGCAACTTCATCGAACGTCGGACCGTGGTCGGCAGCGACCTGGACGCCCTACACGAGGCCACGCCAACCGAGCGCGCTGCCCCAGCCGTGGACATCAACGTCCCCTTCAAGGCTGCCAAGGATTCGCTCATTGCCTCCTTCGAGCGTCAGTACCTCCGCTCGCTGCTCGACTGGGCCGGCGGCAACGTCAGCAAAGCCGCTCGAAAAGCGGGACTCGACAGAATGTACGTTCACAGGCTTCTGCAGCGGCACGGAATCGAAAGACCGGCAGGCGACGATTCCGCCGCAGGGGCGCCGACGTCTCCGCCGCGCGCCTGACCGCCCCTTGCGCTGATGCCCGCCCATCAGGCGGCACCGTCGCTCGCCTCGCCGACATGCTGTCGCCCCGCCCCCGCCGCCTCGTGTTGTGCTAGCATGGCGGATCAGCCATGCGCGCACTTCGCTTCCTCCGCCTCTTGCTCGTCCCCATTTCGGCCTGCTCCCTGGCTCCGCTTTGCGCTGCCCTCGCCGGTTGCGGCGATGACGGCGGCACTTCGGGCACGCCCGTCGACACGCCGGACGCGGACCTCACCGACGCATGCGGTGCAGCCTGTCTCGACGCGGGTGTCGACGCCGAAGCGTTTGTGCAACCCGAGGCGGAAGCGGGGGCGCAGCTCCCGCCACCCATTTGCCACCCCGGCAATAGGTGGACTGCGGGGAAGCAGACTTTCCGCGACGCGACCTCCGACTTCGGCCTCGATGCCGTCGGCGCGCAGGGCATCCGCCTCGACGCGGTCGACTTCGATGGCGACGGGTGGGCGGACCTGATCGTACGTCTGAACGGCATCGCCGGCGACGACTTCGCCGCCGGCGGCAAGCGGGTGAGCTGGCTGTTGCGCAACAACGGCCACGGCAAGTTTGAGGATGTCACGAAGTCGTCGGGTTTCAGGCAGAACCGGACGGCGACGAATCCCGACGTGGGGCGAGGGGGCGAGGTGATCGTGTTCGGCGACGTCGACAACGACGGAGACCTGGACGCCTACACGGGCTTGTCGATGGATCCGGCGAAGCCGAACGCCGAAACGAGCGAGTTGCTGATCAACAACGGCGACGGCACGTTCTCGCTGGGGCCGGAGAACAGCCCGTTGCGACGCAAGCCGCCGTTGATGGTCGACGTGCCGGCGGGGGCTGCGTTCCTGGACTTTGACCGCGACGGCAATCTCGACCTGTGGGTCGCCGAGAGCGCCTATGACGGTGAGCCACAGCAGGATCGTCTCTACAAGGGCGACGGAACAGGCAACTTCACAGACGTGACCAATGCCATGGGGCTGACGACCAAACCGTGGGCCTCGCTGGCGGACCTGAACAACGCACGCGCACACAGCTACGCCTGGTCCGCGACCGCCTGCGACCTCAACAACGACGGCAACCCCGACCTGCTGGCGGCGTCGTACGGCCGGGCGCCGAATCTCCTGTGGCAGAACGGAGGGCCGGACGCCTCGTTCCACTTCACCAACCGCAGTATCGAGTCGGGCTACGCTTTCGACGACCGCATGGATTGGACGGACAACGAATCGGCGCGGTGCTGGTGCAAGCTTCATCCTACCGCCGAGGATTGCACGGGCGTGCCGCCGCCCCAGTACATCGTCTGCAACCAGGACTCCGACGCATTTCGCTGGAATCACACCTACGACCGCGAGCCTTTTCGGCTCGGAGGCAACAGCGCCGCGACCCTGTGCGGCGATGTCGACAATGACGGCTGGACCGACCTGGTGACCACCGAGATCGTGCATTGGGACGTCGGATCGTCGTCGGACCCCGCGGAGCTGCTGGTCAACGCCGCCGCGAGCGACATCACGTTCTCGCGTCCTGGCAACGCGTCGACGGGCCTGGCGCGCACGCGGCAGATTCCGTGGGATGACGGCATCATGAGCGGAGCGTTGTTCGACTTCGACAACGACGGCTGGCTCGACCTGTACTGGGGTAACTCGGACTACACGGGCAACGTGGGGCTTCTGTACCACCAAGACGCGCCGGCGCACTTCGAAGCCGTGCCCACGATCGACGGCATCGATCATCGCCGGAGCCACGGCAGCGCGGTGGCGGACTTCGATCATGACGGCGACCTGGACATCGTGGTGGGCCATTCGTTCGCCCGGTGCGACGGAGAGTGCTACCCCACCCAGCAGGTTCGCTTCTTCGAGAATATCACCGGGCAGGACGGCAACTTCATCGAGCTTGCGCTGACCGGCGGACCGGGAACCAACCGGAGCGCGATCGGCGCGCGCGTGACCGTCACGGCCGGCGGGGTGACCCAGATCCGGGAAGTCGGTGGCGGCTACGGCCACTATGGCGCGCAAGACGACCTCGTGGTGCACGTGGGGCTGGGCGACGCCTGCGAGGCAGACGTCACGATCCGGTGGCCGGATGCGACCTTATCAACGCAGACGATGACGTTGCCGGCGGGATATCGATTTGCGATCGTGCAAGGGCAGGCGCCGGTCGTGGTCTTTCCGACCGTCGAGTAGCGCCCCATCGAGGCCGTCTCGCGCGGCGATATCGTCCGTTGCGAACCACGCATCGATCCGCGCACCGCCCATCGCTCGGGGATCCTGTCCGTCAATCGATGAGGGAATACACCTTCGACGGGGCCTTTCGCCCGGTGAGGTTGCGCTCGCCGATCGGCTCGAGGTCGAAGGCTTCGCCGCCCGCGATCTGGGCGCCTTCGCCTACCAGCACCTGGTTGGGCCGGGCTATCGCCTCCAGCCGGGCCGCGACGTTCACCACATCGCCGACGACGGTGAATTCCATACGCTTGTCGGAGCCGATGTTGCCCACGAGGGCGTCGCCTGAGTTGACACCTATGCCAAGACGGATCTCGACGTCATATTTTGCCTTCCAACTTTCGTTGGCGGTCTCGAGGAAGCGCACCATGTCGCGGGCCGCAGCGAGGCCGAGGCGTGCATGGTCGGGCGTCGGGCGGGCCGCCCCCCACACCGCCATAATGCAGTCGCCGATGAACTTGTCCACCATCCCGTCGTGGCGGAACACGATCTCGGTCAGCATCGAGAAGAGCTCATTGAGCAGCGCGACCACCTGCTCCGGCGGACGAGACTCGGCCAGAGGCGTGAACGCGACGACGTCCGCAAACAACACCGTGACCTCCGAGCGGCGCCCACCCAGGGAAAGGGGATGTTCCCCCCGTACGATGGCGTTTACGAGATCCCGGCTCAGGAACCGGCTGAGGTCCCCCCGCAGCCTCGCCTGCTTCTCGATCTCCTCTTCGCTCGCCTCCAGGTCCGCCGCCATGGTCCGAATCGACGTCGCGAGCTGCCCCAGCTCATCGGTCCTTGCCGTGTCCACCCTGACCTCGCGCCACCGCCGCTCGCCGATGAGGCGCGTCTGCCTGACCATGCGCACCACCGGCCGGACGACCGTTCGTCCTGCCAGCAGGCCAAGCAAGGCAGCGAGCAGCAGAGCGCCCACACCCACGTACGCCGTCTGACGCTTCAACGCCGTGAGGCTGGCATACGCAGATTCCTCGGTACGCCACAGGGCGACGGCCCACCCGAGCTCGGGCACGGTCTGGACGCCTCCCACCATCGCGACCCCGTCACTCGTGTGCGGGCTGATCACGCTCACGCCCGCCCGCCACGGGTTGCCGTCGGGCAGTACGCGCCAAACCGGAAGCCCGCGAACGTCGTCGCCGGGTTCGACCCCTGGCACGCCGAACGACGCGACCGCACGGTGTGCGTCGTCGGCAACCACAATGTGCACCGCCGCGTTCTCGAACCGGGCCGCCGCCGTGTCTTCGAGCAACTGCCGCACACCGTCGAGCACAACCCGGCTGGTGACGTACCCTTTTGCACCCGAGACGCCACGCACGGGCACGACCACGATCCCGTCTCCGTCGGGCAGGGTTGCGAACGCCAGACCATGCTCGTCCGCCCGGGCCGCAAGGGCTCGATCCAACGTCGGAACAGGTCGCCGTGCCGTGTCTCCCCGCGCGATAACCGTGTTGACCCCTACCGATGGCACCTCGAAGCGGACGGCATCGATGCCACGGCGCGACGCCAGGATGGCGCGCACCGCCGCCGTCGCATCGCCGATGGACTCGGGGTGTCGGGCTGCCTCGGACAAGGCGGAAGACACCGCGATGGTGTCGTCTTCGCCGGTCTGGACGGCTCGGAGCACGCGAGCTGAAACCTCGGACAGAACGGCAGACTGGAGCTGCCGCTCGCTCGTCTCCACCGCATCGCGGTTGACCGTGGAAAGCAAGACGAGCGTGGCAGCCGCGGGCGCCGCGGCGATCAGCGCGAACAGCCCAGCGGCTTTCCACAATAGCGACCATCCACGGGGACCGTCGCGCGAGCCGGTCGCCCCTGCGGCGCCACCAATCATGGGCGCTCCTGTGCGGCGCCGTCCTTCCACGCCGCGTCTCCCCGCTCATCGCGATTGAGGATCAGGAACTCGACGCGGCGGTTCTTCGCCTGCCCCTCCGGCGTCTTGTTGTCGGCGATCGGACGGCGGGCTCCGAATCCTCGCGCCTCGAGCCGGCGCTCGTCTACACCGCGGGAGACGAGCCAACGCACGACCGCTATCGCTCTGCGCCGGGATAACGCCAGATTCGCCCGATCAGTGCCGCGCGGGTCCGTATGACCATCCACGGCGATGCGCACGATCTCCGGATGATCGCGCAGCACCTGCGCCACCTGCGCCAGCACCGGCTCGCTCGCGGCGTCCAGATCGGCACTGCCTCTTGCAAAGTTGACGTTCTGGGTCACGACGATTTGGTTGCCCGTCACCCGCACGGCCGTGGGACACCCGCTCTTCGCCGGATCCGGGTCTCTCTCGCCGCGCTCTCGCGGACAAGCATCTTCGGTATCCATGATTCCGTCGCCGTCGGTGTCCGGTGGACAGCCGTCTTTCCCGGGGTCCGCGGACCGTACCCCCGCCTGCTCCGGACACGCATCCACGACGTCGATTGCGCCGTCTTCATCGCGATCGGCCGGGCACCCCGCCCGGGGCCCGTCCGGCTCACCCACGCGGTCGGGGCACGCGTCGGCGGTGTCAGGAACACCGTCGCCGTCGCGGTCCGCCAGCACCACGGTCATCGGTGGCATCGGCCCCGAGTACGCTCCACCCCTTGCCGACTGGTCGTCTTTCGCTGTCGCCGACCGCCCCGCCGATTGGCCCGCCGTCGGCCCCGCCGCCGCCTCTCGTTCCAGGGCGAGCTGCGCGCCGGCGACGATTCTCCAGGCTGGTGTGCCCGCGCTCTTGAAGAACCCCGGTCCTGCCGCCAAACCCACGGTCACCGCGCCGGCCCGGTATCGAGCGCCCGCAATCGCTTCGAGTCCCGTCGTGCGCGAGGTAAGCGCCTGCGATCCGCCTCCCACGGCCGTCGATCCGAAGACCTCGGGCCCCACCTGCCATGCCCCGCTCCGCCACACGACGCCGCCGCCGAAGACCACGTCGCTGCCCAGACCGAACTCCCCCTCCCGCGCGTCGCTGCGCCGCCTTCCGAGCATCGCCCGCCAACCGACGTGGTCGAAATCCGATCCCGCCAATACGAATCCTCCATAGCGTACGACCCCGGCGCCCGCAAAGTTGCTGTCGCTGCCGGATGGGAGCCATACATCAACGCCGATCGCCGCGGCAGGCAAGGCGCCTCGCTGCTGGATGCCAGCCAAACGAAGGCCCAGGCGCGTATCGTTCAGCACCGCGCCAGAGGGCGACCGTACCGAAGCCGGCGACTCGCCACTCTGGCTTGCGGTAAAGGGCATGTCGAGGTCGGCCTTCACCACACGAAGCAGATCGGCGGAAAGCAGCAGGTGGGTGGTCAGTTGGTGACTGACCACGGCCCCGAGATCGTCGGACCCGCTCGACGATGCCGTTGCAAGATGCAGGGGCGAGCGGGCGTAGGACATCACGAGCGCGGCCGCCGGCCGGAACGCTTGTCGCACCGTGGGGTCGGGGACCGAGAACAGGTCGTCACCGGCGGGCGTGGGCTCGAAGCGATCGAGGGCGATGGACGACTCATCCTGCGCCATCGAAGGCCCGGCGTCGAACCACAAGGCGGCGAATAGCGCAAGCGCAACCGCGCGCGATGGCTTGCCCAGAATAGTTGGCACCGGCGTTGGCGTCGCGCGGAAAAATCTCTTGGACACAGCGGCTAGCCTACAGCATACACTACGGTTCGTGAAGCTCCACGTAGTGAATCTGACCTCCGGCTGCGCTCTGCTGGCATGCGCCGCGAGTGCGCTGGCCCAGCCAGCAACGCCAGGGTACCCGGAACGCGTGCTGCAGTGGACCGTCCAGGAAGGGGAAACCTGCGCGGACATCTCGACTGCGCTGTACGGCGATCCCCGGCACACCGACCTGGTGGAACGGTACAACGCGCTGTCCTGCTCAGAAAGCAAGCCCATCGCCGCGGGAACAACGCTGGTCTTGCCAGACAAGGTAACGACGCTGCCGACCGCAAGCCTCAAGTCGATGGCGCCGTCGGTGCGGGCGCGCCCCGCGGGCGGATCGTGGCAGCCCGCCTCCCCTGGAATGCCCCTGTATCGCAACGACAACGTCAACACGCTGGATCGCGCCCGGGCGGATATCCGTTTCGTAGACCGCACGCGGGTGGTGCTGGCGGAGCACACCCTGGTCGTCATCTTCGGGACGGCAGCGCAAACGCGCGTGTCTCGGACCGACCCAGCGGCCGTCCAGCTCGACGAAGGCGAGGTGGAGGCTGGTCTCGCGGCGTTGGCCGGCAGATCCGTGGGGATTGCCGTGCAGGGCGGCGCGCGGGTCGACGCTGCCTCCAGGGACACCGTCGTAAGAAAGAAGCCCGCGCGTACCACGGTGTCGGTATTCGACGGCGCTGCCAAGGTCCAGTCCGCCGGCACGACAGTCGATGTCCCCGAGAACAACGGATCGAGCTTCCAGCCGTCGCGCCCGCCCACCCCGCCCCGACCGCTGCCCCCGCCCGCATCCTGGGCGCCCGGCTCCCCAGGAGGCGTGCGCCTCGCGGTCGACTCCCATGCAACGATCGATGCCTCATGGGGCCCTGTGGACAGGGCCGTCGCCTACCGGATCGAAGTTGCTGTCGATCCGGAATTCCACGACCTGGTCGCGAGAGAGGAAGTCCCGGCGACCGTACGATCCTTCCGAGGCGACCGGCTGCCTCCAGGCGTCTATCATCTGCGCGTGCGGGCCATCGACGACGAAGACTACCTGGGCCTGTCCACTTCGACACTGACCTTCACGATCGTTGGCTGCCGGGTCGACGGAGGCGCACCGCGCTCGCCCAGCGGCGGCGTGTGGAAGCTCCATCCTTACGCCGTCGTCTCCTTCGATGCCGCGAAAAACGTCGAGCTGTCGGTCGACGGACGCCCGTTCGGTCCGCTCCCGGCTCGAATCGATCTGTCGACGCTTGCGCCAACCTCGCTGGCCTTTCGCCCCGGGGGCGCTGCCGACGCCGTCAGCTACCGTATCGACTACGAGAGGGTCGACGCAAGGATCGCGCTCGACGGCTGTCGTGGAGGCACGCCCTGCAAGGCGATCGTGACGCTTTCCGGGTCGGGCGACATCGACACGCAGGCGAGAATCGGGCCGCGGCTGATGTACGCAGCCGCGGGAAGAACGCTACAAGTTCCGCTTTTCAGCACCGGCCCCGGAGCATTCGCCGGCACGCTGCAAGAACCTCCCGCGGGAACCATCACTGTGGTCGATCGGCTCGGCCGCGTGCTTGGCAGGCTCGACGAGTCCGCGGCGCCCAGGTCCACGAGCATTGCCAGCACCACGCCGGCCCGCGGCCCGCACCTCGGGGTTGAAGCCCCGATGCTTGCGCTCTCCACGATGACCAGCGCTCTGTGGTGGAGTCCGGCGCCAGCTCCAGCGTTCCACCTCGGCGGGACGGGCACGCACACCACTGCAGGCTACGGCGCCCAGGCGCACATGCATGGGGTGGCCAACCTCGGGCGCGTGTCCCTCGACGCGCTGATCCCCACGCCGCCGATGGCTGACGCGATCGCCGCGGATTCGGCCGGATGGATGGGCGCACGAGTGCGCATGACGGACGGAGCACACGACGACCTCGCAGTCGGAACCATGCTCCGTGTCGGCCTGCCCTTGGCTGCGGATGGCCCTCCGGCGCGCCTCGAAACCGGTGTCGCTGCCGGCAAGACCTACGGAACCTTCGGCTGGCTCGCGAACCTTGGATTCCGCGACCGATTCGAGGCCGGTCCTCGCCGCGCGCCCGCGCCTTCCTCCCAGGCGTTCCTGCTTGCAGGCGTGACCTGGGATCTGACGCCGGCGATCCGAACCTGGGCCCTCATCGATTCGTCCCTGCTGCGTGTCCGCGATGATTCCCTCGCACGGGGCGGCGTCGCCGCGGGTATCGAAGCCGGGACCACCTGGTTCGGCTCGCTGGGCGTGAGGGGCTCGGGCTGGGAGCAGGCAGGGGGTCTGCTGTCGGCACAGATCGCGGTCGGCACTCGCGTTTGGTGACGCCATGACGGACTCCAAGTCAGGCGCATCGGCACCGTCCTGGAACGCGCCAACGCTAGGTGTGAATACCAGCAGACCGCCAACTCCGCCGGATCGGCGGCTTGCCGCGACCCCGCAGCAGGATTCCGCTGGCCCGACCCTCGCTTCTCCAGCGTGGCCCACGGCTACGAGCGAGTCGCGGGTCAGCGCTCGCCCACCGAACGAGCCGCTGCAACCTGGAGACGTCATCGCCGGGCGGTACCGGGTCGAGCAGAAAATCGGCAGTGGCGGAATGGGCACGGTCTACAAGGCGACGCATCGGACCCTGCACGTCCCGGTGGCGCTCAAGATCCTGCATCCGCACGTCGCAGCCCGCCCCGAAGCCCTCCGCCGCTTCCGCAGAGAGGCGCATGTGGCGTCGAGAATCCAGCACAACAATGTCGTGAAGGTGCTCGACTTCGGTGAAGACGACCATCTCGCTTTCCTGGCGATGGAGTACATCCAAGGCGTCAGCCTGGCGGATTGGGTCGATTCGCTCGCTGCACCACCGCAATGGGCCGAGGTCCAGGATCTGTTCCTCCAGATCGTCGCCGCGCTGGAAGCGGCGCATGCGCTCGGCGTGGTGCACCGCGACCTGAAGCCCGATAACGTCATGCTCACGCGCGACTCCGCCGGCGTGCGGACCGTCAAGGTCGTCGACTTCGGGCTCGCGCACATCCCCTTCGATCCCGATTCTCAATCAGCGCTCACTCGCTCCGACCAGGTCGCCGGCACTCCCTGTTACATGTCGCCCGAGCAATGCAGATCCCTGGCCGTCGGACCGCCGACCGACATCTATGCGTTGGGCTGCATCCTCACCACCCTGCTCCAGCTCTCGCCGCCGTTCAGCCAGGGAGCGCCGGCGGTGATCATGTCCCAACACATGTACATGCCAGTGCCGCCCTTGGCCCGCCCGCCGGATGCGCCGCAAGTCCCGGTACCCCTCGAACGCCTGCGCACGGACATGCTGGCCAAGCTGCCGGAGCGACGTCCACGGACGGTTTCCGAAGTGCGGGATCGCTTCGTGGCGGCGATGCTCCCCGGCGCAAGCGAGTCCGAATTCCCAGGCCGCAAGCGCGACCTGCCGACGGGAACCCGGGAACAGCGGGCGGCAGCATGGCAAGGCGCACGGATGCCGCACTCCCATGCAGAGCCTCCGGGGTTCGATGCCCCCGTCACGGTGACGCTGGTGCGTCTGGGCGGGGAGCATCTGGGCGGCATCGGACAGGACTGCCTGCTGGGCCTTGCAGCCCAAAATGTGCGCATCGCGACCGGGGACGCCGGAGACGCCGCCTTGCGGGGCGAGCGCGCGGTCGTGATCGACGCTGGCGACGGCGTCGAAGACGCATGCAAGACGACCGCGGAGACCGCCGCCGTCGCGCCGCAAGCCGTGGTGATTGTCTGCGTGGACCGGCTGGATACGCAGGGCATGAACCGGCTGATCGAGGCGGGGGCCACCGACGTCTGTCGGTATCCGGTTCGACCCGAGGATCTCGCGCGCAAGGTCCGCCGGGCGCTGCGAAGCCGCAAGGGCTGACGCCGCACGCGGGAAACTGGCAACGTCGCGCTCGTGGCGCGCGCCGGCCCCCCTTGCGGTCCTGCCTCGCGGTTCCCTATTGTGCGGGCTCGCGAAGAGCGCTACGAGCACGCGTATTGGAACCGGGGGTTGGAGGACAGCATGCAAGCTTCGGGGTCTTTTGGCGGTAACATCGGTCCGTTCACCGATCCGGGCACAGGCCAGACCGTCCATGGCACGGTCCACGGCACCTTCGTCGTGCAGGCGATGGCCCAGATCGACATCAACGCTGCGCTGCCCGATGCGAGCCGCGCGATCGTCGCGGCGATCAACCATGTCGTAGGACAGAAGCTCGCGGCCAACCAGGTCGCGCTCGCTACCGTGCAGCAGAGCCTGCCCTACTTTCAGCAGGAAATCGGCCAGGCAGCAGGACTGGACCGCATGGGTCTGCAGCTCGTGCAGCTCAACGCGATGACCCAGATCCAGTCCCCGGCCCCTGCCGTGGCCCCCTACGCTGGACCGATGCCCGCCACGCCGATGCAGGCTGCGGCTTCCGCGCTCGGGCAGGCCGCGGCCGACCGCCTCGATCCCCGCAACTACGAGGTGCGCGCCAACGTGAACGTCGGCGGATTCAAGATCAAGGCCAACAGCAAGGACGGTGTCGACACCGAAGGCATCAAGAACCAGGTCGTCGACAAGGCCAAGAGCACCGTGATCTGGTGGGGCATCGGCTGCGCTGTCGTCGCCTTGGTCGTGCTCGGACTCGCTGCGCTGGGCGGCTACATCTGGTGGACTGCACGGTCTTCGATGAGCGGCGCCGCCACACCGGGAGGAGAGGGCGAAGCTGCCACGTGGGACGGCAAATCGACGTTCTCCTGCGGCGGAGTGGAACACAAGAAGCTCAAGGGTGTCACGGCGAACCTGCCGTCGGGCACTGCGATCACAGCAGACTCCAACTGCCGGCTGGAGCTCGAAGACGTCCACATCACCGCGCCGGTGTGCATCGAGGCCCGGTCGAACGCAAAGGTCACCGTCCAGGGCGGTACGTTCAATTGCTCGCAGAACTCGGCCAAGGCCCTCGGCAATGCCCAGATCAGCTTCTCGGGTTCCACGGTCACCGGCAAGCCGTCGACCACGGGCAACGGTAAGGTCACCGGTCCGTAACGTCGTCCGACGCCCACGCGAGCGTCTGCGCCACCGCCTCGACCTCGTCCGGATAAGCACGCGCGAGGCGTGCCTTCCTCAGATTCGCCATCACGACCTTGCGCACGTCGGCATCCCGGCTTCCCGCCCATCGGGCCAGCATCGGAAAGCCTTCGCGCGGGAACGCTGCAGTGATGACCGAGGGGGCGTACTCGAGCCCCTTGCGCAGGATCCGCCAAGGCTCGAGTGCACGAACCTCGGAGCTCGACGATTCATAGCCGTCGCACGCCTGCTGGGCGATGTCGAGGGCGAAGGATGCCCGGCCAGGCTCCGAGAGCAGCGATGGCTCGGCCAGGGTCGCGAGCGCCGCACGCCACAGCAAGGGTTGCTGGCGCTGCGCCCAGGCGAGCAATAGCGGGCGAGCCGCGTCGAAGTCCGCGTGCGCAATGCGCTGCACCCCGATCGCGGCGGCTTCCCGAATCCGCCACCGGTCATCCTGCGCAGCGCGGGTGAGCCTCTCGTCGGCCCACGCGCGACGCTCCGGGTCGAGCGACAGGTAGACCGCTCCGAGCGCCTGGACGGCGCTGAACGGCAGGAACTCCCGCCGGTGGTTCGTCGGCGCTTCAGATGACGAGATGGCGACCCATCGGGCCAGACGATCCCATGTTTCGTCGAGTGGCCTCTCGCCGCTTGCGTCGGCGAATGCCGCGGCGAGCTCGAGGTTCGCACGCGGTCCCGGCAGCCCCGATCCGTCGAGCAGGATCTGCTCGAGCGCAGCCTCGCTGGGCCAGGCCCGATCGATCTTCGCACGAGCTGCTTGACGCCGGCTCACGGACTACATCCACGCGCCGAAGGTTTCGCTCAGGCGCATCTCCAGCCGGGGATTCGTGTTGCCGCCAACACCCACGCGCATCGATACCGTGTTGCCGTCACGCCACGGCCACCACAGACCCCACGCGAAGATGTCGCCCATCGCGGGGCTGGCGAGCACGAGCTGGTTCTCGCGAACGCCGCCCGTGAGCTCGGCGATCTGACGCACCTCGAGCGGCGCTTGCGCAAGCGTGCGCTCCGTCCACGCGTGTGGCAACGCGATCGATGCGGCGACCCTGGCCTTGGCGGTCGTTTCGATCGAGATGGTGGAGGCGACGCACATGAACCGGTTGTCCCAGCTCCATCCACCTGCGGGCCAGGCTCTGCGAAGCTGGCCGAGCAGGTCGAACAGGCGGTCGTGGGAGCTCATCGGTTGCGGCATGCAAGCAGCATAGCGCAGGACCCTGGCGCTGCGCGAGGGGGCTACAGGTGATGGTGGACGGCTTCCGCCAGACGCGGATCCTTGACGGGCACCGCGGCATGCCTGGACAAGGCGAAGCCGAAGGCGAGGAGGAAGATACCGAAAAATCCGCCAAAGATAGCGAATTCGATCCAGGGCAGCTCCGGCCCGTGCGTGGTGAGCGCCGGCATGACGAGCCACCACAGCTCCAGCGTCGTAACCAGCAACGTCCACACGCCGACCCCCACAAGCACCCGACCGGTGTGCTTGGCCCGCCACGGGAGCAGCACGAAGAAGGGCACCATGAACTTCACGAACGGCAGCGCGAGCGCCACCCACTGCCATCCGTGGTCGAACCGCTTGATGAAGAAGATAGTCTCCTCCGGCAGGTTCGCGTACCAGATGAGCAGGAATTGGCAGAACGCGATGTAGGCGTGGAACGCGGCAAAGGCGAAGGCGAACTTGCCCAGGTCGTGGACGTGCGCGTCATTGACGAAGCCGTCGAGCTGGCCCGTCTTTCGCAACAACGACACGGCCATCGCGATGAACGCCATCCCCACCTGCATCATCATCGAGAACATGTAGACCGCCCACATGGTCGAGAACCAATGGGGCTCGAGCGACATCACGAAGTCGAAGCTCGCCACGGAGAAGGTGAGGGCGAACAGCACCATGAACAGGGCCGAGAGATACGCATTTCGGTGGGTCAGCCTCGCGTCACCGGACAAATCTTGTGCTCGCGAGTTGGCCGAGAGCAGGGTCGACAGGGCGATCCAGACCACGAAGCCGATGGCGACGGACACGCCCATGCGGGTGATATTGAGGTAAGGGGCCTTGTGCAGGAGCACCAGATCGTCCTCGATCACCCCCGGGTGTGCCCAGTGGTACAGGTGGTGCGCGCCGGCGAAGACGCCGGCAGCGAGGGCCGCGGCGGGCAGCAGGAACGCGGACATCGCCTCCGGGATGCGGCGCACCGATACGCTCCAGCCGGCGCCTGCGAGGTATTGCGCGGCCACGAAGAAGGGGCCGGCGAGGGCCAGAAGGAGCGTCGCGTAGAAACCGATGAGATAGCCACCCCAGGCGCGATGCGAGTCGACGGACAGGCTCCATCCGAACACGCCGAATCCGGCGAGGGCGAGCACGCCGGCCGCTGGGTAGTACCAGCCGGGAAGCTTGAATCTGCCTGGATTCGTTAGCGCTTCGTGCGTATCGTGCTTCATCACGGCACCTCGTCATCACGAGCGGGCACGCCGGAAACCGGTGGCTGATTGGGTGTCGGCCCGGGTGCCGGAGCCGACGCCGACTGCACAGGAGCAGAGCTCGCGGCAGGAGCAGGGGCGGAGTCTACAGGCGGCGCGGCTGAACTCGCGGCAGGCGGCGCCGCTGCGGTCTGAAGCGGTGCGGCCGGAGCGGGCGCCACCGGCTGCGTCGCCTGGAGCTGCCGAATGTACCGGATGACCGCCCAGCGATCCTGCTGGGGAATCTGCGTCGCATACGACGGCATGATGTTCTGCCCCTCGGAGATAACATGATAGATTCGTCCGTCGGTCCAGTCGCGAATCTTCTGGGTCATGAGCGACGGCGGTCTGGGGAAGCCCTTCTCGGGCACCTTGCCGTTGCCGCCCCCCTGGGCGTCGTGGCAGGGAACGCAGTAGCGCTCGAACATCAGCTTGCCCCGCTCGACGACTTTCGGGTCGTTCTGAGGCAAAGGGTTGTGCAGACGCTGGCCGGCGAGCTCGGGTTGGCCGTGGTAAAGATAGGGATCGAAGCCGCGGGGGATCGACCCGGGCGGCGGCATGAAGGCCGCGCCACCGAGCAGGTCGCCCCGCTGCGCCTTGATCTTGGGCTGATCGCCCATGTCGATGAAGTTGAACTCATAGTGCGGGCTGGAGCCAGCCTTGACGCCATATTCCTTGCAACCCGCCATGAGCGTGGCCGCCGCCCACACCACCAGCGCGGCCGACGTCATCGCCGCGGACCTGGCCGATCTCGGACGAAGCATCACGCGCCCTCCTTCACCGGGCGCACCTCGATCGCGCCGGTCGATTCGAGCCATTCTCTCGCCTTCCCCACGTCGTACTTCGGATCCGTCGCGTCAACATAAATGCCGAACCGGTGGCACGTCAGGTCCGGATCGAGCTTGGGCTTCTTCCACCTGAGCACGCCGCCCAACCACAACGCCGCCAGCGCGGTCGTGACGCCCGCCAGCAAGACCGTCATCTCGAACGTGATCGGCACGAACGCGGGCCAGCCGCCCACCGGCTTGCCGCCATAGTTGGCGGGCCAACTGTAAACCATCGTCCCGAACTGGATGAACAAGGCTGTCGCCGTACCGCACAACCCCGCCACGAGCGTCACCCACGGTATCCTCGACCGACCCAGCCCCATCGCCTCGTCCATCCCATGCACAGGAAAGGGCGTGAACACATCCCACCTCGTGAAGCCCGCTTCCCTCGCCTTCCGTGCGGCATGCAAGATCGTCTCGGGATCCTCGTACAGCGCCAGAAGCCCCTTCACGCCATCATCGGCTCCAACCGCTTCACCGGTGTCCTCGCCTCCGCCGCCGACCCGCACTTCGTCGGCGCCTGCTGATGCGGGCCGTTCCGACACTTGCTTGCGCGACTTCTTCCTAACCATGGCTCACCTCCGCCTTCGCTGCCGGCACTCTGCCCTGGCTCGCAGGCAGGATCCCCTTCACCTCGGAGATCGCCACGACCGGAAACACCCTCGTGAAGAGCAGGAAGAACGTGAAGAACATCCCGAACGAGCCGATGAGGACCATCCAGTCGAACGGAGAGAACGAGTACATCCCCCACGACCCGGGCAAGAAATCGCGGTGCAGCGTGGTCACCACGATGACGTAGCGCTCGAAGTACATCCCGATGTTCACGCAGATGACCACGAAGAACATCACGGGGATGCTGCGGCGGAATTTCTTGAACCAGAAAAGCTGCGGGATGAAGGCGTTGCAGGAGAACATGATCCAGTACGCCCACCAGTAGGGTCCGAACGCGCGGTTCTTGAAGATGAACCCCTCGTAGGCGTTCCCGCCGTACCAGGCCATGAAGAACTCCGTCGAGTAGGCAAACCCGACCACCATGCCCGTGAACATGATGATCTTGTTCATCGCCTCGAGGTGGTTCAGCGTGATGTAGCTCTCGAGCCCATACACCTTGCGCATGATCACCATCAGCGTGACCACCATCGCAAAGCCCGAAAAGATCGCGCCGATGACGAAGTACGGGGGGAAGATCGTCGCGTGCCAGCCAGGCAGCCCCGCTGTGGCGAAGTCGAACGACACGATGGTATGCACCGAGAACACCAGCGGCGTCGACAGCCCCGCGAGCATCAGATACGCAGACTCGTAGTGCCTCCACGCCCGGTTCGACCCGTTCCATCCGAGCGCCAGCGCGTTGTACAAGGCCTTGCGCCACGGATGCCTCGCCCGGTCCCGCACCGACGCCAGGTCCGGTAGCAGACCCAGATACCAGAACACCAGCGAGATCGTCAGGTACGTGCTCACCGCGAAGACGTCCCAGGCCAGCGGTGAGTTGAAGTTCGGCCAGATCGGCCCCCGCCCGTTGGGAAGCGGCGTGAGCCAATAGGCAAACCAGGGACGGCCCGTGTGCAGCAGCGGGAACGTCCCCGCGACCATGACCGCGAAGATCGTCATCGCTTCGGCCGTGCGGTTGATCCCGGTGCGCCACTTCTGCCGGAACAGGAACAGGATCGCCGAGATCAACGTGCCGGCGTGACCGATGCCGATCCAGAACACGAAGTTGATAATGTACGAGCCCCAGCCAACCGGATGATTGATGCCCAGCAGCCCCGTACCGTACACGGTCGTGCCGAACATGCCGATCAAGTAGAGGGTGAACACCGCCCCGGCGATGCCCATCGCCATCCACCACTTGCGCGTGGGGTACCGCTCGGACCATCGCACGACGTCCTGCGTCACCTGCGCATAGTTCTTTCCCCCCGTCACGAGCGGCTCGCGCTCGAACAGCGGACCTCCCAACACCCCCTCACCCGGCGCCTCCCGGGGCAGCCCGCGGAGCGCGGAGTCGTCCGGATATGCCATCACGGCAGCCTCAGCCTTCATCGTTCCGCACCTTCGTAAGATAGGTCACCGAGGAACCGACCTTCTGCTCGTCCAACATCGTCAGCCCGCGCGGCGACGCTCTCAGCTTCGCCACCTCGCTCGTCGGATCCGACAAATTTCCGAATTTGATCGCCTGCGTCGGACACGTCTCCGCGCAGGCCGGCACCACGTCGCCGTCCTTGATCTTGCGGTTCTCGTCCTTCGCCTTGCCCCGCCCGACCGCGATGCGTTGCACGCAGAACGTGCACTTCTCCATCACACCCCGGCTGCGCACCGTGACCTCCGGGTTGTACCTGAGCTGCAGCGGCCACCGGTTGTTCATCGCCGCCAGCTTCGGCATCTCGGCCTCGAACAGCCGGCTGAACCAGTTGTCGCGGTCCCGGCTGTAGTCGAACCAGTTGAACCGCCTCGCCTTGAACGGACAGTTGTTCGAGCAGTACCTCGTGCCAACACACCGGTTGTACGCCTGCACGTTCAGCCCGTCGTTGCTGTGGTTCGTCGCCCCCACCGGACAGACCGTCTCGCACGGCGCGTTCTCGCAGTGCTGGCACATCAGCGGATGGGCCACCACCACCGGGTTGTCCAGCCAGGTCGGATCGGCCTTCGCCTTCTCCCGCGACGCCGTCTGCGCCTCGAGCTCCGCCCGCGTCCTGGCCTTCCGCGGAGACACCGGCATCACATGATACCGATCCACCCGCAACCAGTGCATCTCGCGCCCGCGGCGGACACCCTTGCGCCCCGCCGTGGGAATGTTGTTCTCCGCCTGGCACGCGATCGTACACGCGCCGCACCCGATGCACGCGCTCAGGTCCACCGCCATGCCCCAGCGCACGTCCGGATACTCGTGCCTCGGCCAGATCGACCAGTCGCCTTCCGGCCGCTCCGTTCCCGCCTTCGGATCCTTTCGGAATTCGCCAAGCGTGGCGAGCGGGATCAGCGGACGCTCCGACAGGTCGATGGTCTTCTCGCCTTGCGGAATCGCCAGCTCCACATGCCAGCCCGCCTTGCGCACCGTCACCACCTGGCCGGCAAGCTGCGGTCCCCGCGCCGTCATCAACGCGAGCGTGAATGCGTTCGCCCCGATGTCGTTGCCCACGACCCCCGCTGCCGTCCGGCCGAATCCGAGCGGCACGGACGCTACGTCGTCATGCTGTCCAGGTATGGATACAGCGGGCACCCATACGCTGTATCCTGCGGCCTTGACCTCGCACACATCTCCGTCAATCAGCCCAATCGCCTTCATCCGTCTCGGCGAAAGCCCCACCCATGCGTCCCACGTGATCTTCGTAACCGGATCCGGATACTCGAGCAGCCACCCGTTGTTCCCACTCCGGCCGTCGTACATCCCGTGCGGCGCATGCAGCGCCAGCTCGAGCTCGCCCTGCTTGCCGGCCTCCCACGACGGCAGCGCCAACGCCGACGCGGCGAACTCCCGCGGCGCCCCCGGCGCCGGATACGTCTCCGGCACCAGCACGCCCCGATGCAACACATCCCGCCAGAACTCCTCGAACTCCTTGTCCACGCCGGCCGACGGGAACACATGCTCGCGCCAGTACCGCTTGATGTAGTGGTACGCGGCAGACGGCACGGCATCCTTGCCAGCCGCTTGCGCCGTCGCATCCGCAAGCGCGCCCGTGGCCCCCAGCAGCGAAGCCCACGACGCCAGCACGTCGCCCAGCCCCCGCATCGCACCGACCGGCTGCATCGCAGGCTGGCCCACTCCGATAATCCCCCAAAGCGGAGCCACATCCGTCCACGCCTCCAGCCAGTGCGCCGCCGCCACCAGGTAATCGGCCTGGCGCGATGTCTCGTCGAGTCGATCCGCGATGCTCACCACCAGCGGCACATGCGCCATCGCCTCCGCGAACCCGAGCACCGGTGGCGCCGAATACACGGGATTCGCCCCCCAGATGATCAGCGCATCGTACTTGCCCCCGCGCAGCTCGTGCACGAGCTCGGCCAAGTCTCCGAACGGCCCGGCCGCCTGCATCGACGGCCTCACCCAGTCCACCGTCGGACCGTCGTTGCCCAGCGCAGAGTTCAGCAGGTTGACCGCGATCTCCAGCGCCAACCCCGACGGTCCCGTCGACGCCGCGCCGCCTCCCATCACAACGCCCCTGCTAGCATGCTTGATCAAGTCCGACGCCGCGGCGCGAATGGCGCCCGCGTCCACACCCGTTCTGGCGGCAACCGCGTCCACGCCAAAGCCGGCCAGCGGCTTCGTGACGTCTTCCCTTCCCGCAAGCGGTCCGAACTTGCGCTCCACCAGCACCGCGTTCGCCAGCGCCATCGCCACGTCCGCCAGATGCGACGGACGTACCCGCACCCGATGATCGGCATTGGAACCAGTCAGCGACATGCGCCCTTCGAACACCCAGAACAACGACATCCCCCGAGGGTCCTCGGGACGGCGACGCTTGGCGAAGTAGCGCGCAAGCTGCACGGGCGAAAGCCCCGTGTCGAGGAACTCCGCGCCGAACGAGACGATGACGTCGGCGCGGTCCAGGCGATACTGCGGGATGAGCCGCTTGCCGTAGCACAGCTCCTGCGCCGCCTGGATCGTCTCGGTCATCGACCCCAGGGGCTCCCACTCGACCACCCGCGCGGACGCGAACAGCTCGACAAAGTCGGTCAGGAGCGACCGCATGGCCGGCCCCTGGATCGACCCGGTGAGCACCGCAACCCTGGGCTTGCCGCCGTTGGCTTTCTTGAGTGCATCGGTCACCGCCTGGTCGACGGCCTCCGGTGACATCGTGACCGGAGGAGCCTTGCCGCGCGCCACCAGCATCGACGACCTCGCCCGGTCGGGATCATACAGGTCCAGCACGCTTGCCTGCCCCCTGGCGCACAGCGCGCCGCGGTTCACCGGGTGCTCGGCGTTGCCTTCGACCTTGACCACCCTGCCCTCTCTCGCGCGCGCCACCACGCCACAGCCCGCCGGGCACGATTGGCACGCCGTCGCGTAGTTCAGCGGCAAGCCAGGACGAGCTTCCTCTGGCCGATGCACGCGCGGCAGGATGCGCTCCTGCTCCGGCGCGCAGCCCGCGATTCCCGCTGCCGCCGCCGCCACCGCGCCTATCCGCATGAAGTCCCGACGCCCGAGCCGCAGGCTCGTACCATCCGGTAGCTCCACCTGCACCGTCGCGCATGCTTCGCCCTGACCAGCTTCCGCCATCGCCTCTCGAGGTGTTCTGCTCGACATCCCTGCCTGCCCTCGCTTCTTTCCCGTTGCGTCGCCTCGTCTCCGCCGTCGCCGCTCCGCCCGCCTCACCGATGGCAGTAGCTGCAGTCCGTCGGCCCCTTCAGCTCCGGACGCTTCGGATCCGGATTGCGGTGGCAGTCAATGCACCAGCCCATGTTGAAGGGATTGGTCACCCGAACCACCTCCATCTCTTGGAGCTTGCCGTGGCAACGCTCGCACTCGAACCCCTGCTTGATATGACGGCTGTGGTCGAAGTACACGAAATCTGGAAGATCATGCACTTTCACCCAGGGCACCGGACGGTTCTCATCGTAGTACTTCGTGAGCTTGATGACGCCGTCCTTGTCCTTGCCCACACCCGAATGGCAATTCATGCAGATGTTCGCCGAGGGAATGCTCGCGTGCCGCCCTTCGTCCACCGTCACGTGGCAGTACCGGCAATCGATCTGCAAGTCGCCCGCATGAAGCTTGTGCGAGTACGGGATGGGCTGCTCCGGTTGGTAATCCTCCCGCGGCGAGACGCAGCCGGTCACCAAGACCGACGCGACGATCGCCAGCAACCCGGACATCCCGTTCCGGGTCGTACCTCGGCCACGTATGACGTCCACCACGATCATGTTCGATCCTTCCCATCGGTGGCGGGCTCGGGCTTCTCCGCGCCGTTCGCCCCTTCTTCGTCGAACAGCACCCGCAGCGGCGGCGTGCTCACATCGTCGAACTGCCCTGTCCGGGTCGCCCACACGAACAGCGCGACGAACGCCATCGCCATGAGCACCGCCACGGGCAGCAACACGTAGATCACGGACATGCCACCACCTCGCGCTCCGGGGCGTGAACGAGCTGCGTCGCGTCGCGTCGGGATCTGCTGCGGAATGGCCGCGATAACATCGACGACAACACGACGGTCAACGAGGAGATGGGCATCAGCACGGCCGCGGCGAGCGGATCGATCAGCCCCGCAAGCGCCAGGCTCGCGCCGATCAGGTTGTACACGAGCGAGATCGCGAGCCCGCGATAAACCACCCGCAACGTTCGTCTCGCACCGTCGATCAGATGCACGACAGGCTCGACCCCGGGACGCGTCAGGAATACATCCGCGGACGCCAGGCAGGCCTCCGCACCGCCCCGCACCGCGATTCCCACGCGAGCGGCGGCAAGCGCCGCCGCGTCGTTCACCCCATCGCCCACCATCGCCAGGTTGCGTCCCGCGCTCGTCCAGCCGTCGACCAGCTCCAGCTTGCGCTCGGGAGGCACCCCGCCAAGCGCATCTTGCACACCGAGCTCCTTCGCAACACGGGCCACGACACCAGGGTGATCCCCCGACAGAATCGACACCGACAGGCCCCGACCCTCCAGCGCGCGCACCGCGGCACACGACTCCCGGCGCAGCGGATCGCCGAAGGTCATCAGACCGCACACGCTCCCGTCGCGAGCCACCAGAACGGGGCTTCCCTCGGTCGCGGCCGCATGCGCGGCGCGACGCTCCCATGCTTCGGAAACCTGCACCCCAAGCTCTCGCAGGAAGCGCAACGTACCTATCGACACACGATGCCCGGCGACCGAACCGTCGACCCCACCGCCCGCCCGGTCGCGAACGTCGTCGGCAACGAGACTCGTAGGCATGCTCTCGACCACGGCGCGCGCATACGGGTGAGACGAGTGCGCCTCGATCGCGGCAATCTCCTGCCGCAGCTCCGGCGGCCCTTCGAATCGCGTCAGCACCACGCGGCCTTCGGTGAGCGTGCCCGTCTTGTCAAATACAACGCCCGAAATCCCCGCCAGCGCCTCGATCGTGTCGGCTCCCTTGACGAAGATGCCGTGACGCGCAGCCGCTCCGAGGGCGTGCGCCACCGCCAGCGGCGTCGCCAGCCCGAGCGCGCAGGGGCATGTCACCACCAGCACCGACACGAACCGTTCGACCACCACCGACCAGCCGTGCGACCACCACAGCCCCGCGGACAAGGCAGCCAACGCCAGCACCGCAGCGACGAAGTACACCGCGATCCGGTCCGCGAGCTGCACGATGGGCGCACGTCGCTGCTGAGCAGCCCGGACCGCCGCCAGCAGCTTGCCCACCCTCGTGTTCTCACCTGCTGCCGTGACCCTCACCACGATCCTGGCCGCGACGTTCAACGCGCCGGCGTGCACCTGATCGCCCTCCCGCACCTCCACGGGCGCCGACTCGCCTGTCAACAACGCGTTGTCCAGCCGCGACTCGCCCGCATGCACGACGCCGTCGACCGGCACGCTCTCCCCCGCCCTGATCGCGACGCGCTGCCCCGCTACCAGCGTATCCACCGCCACTTCCCGCTCCGCCCCGGCATCGTCCACCACGCGGGCTCGCGACGGCGCCAGCGAGAACAGCAGCTCGGATGCATCGGCCGACGCACGCAGGGCGCGGAACTGAAGCCATCGCGCAACCAACAGCAGGAAGACGAGCATCGACAGCGAGTCGAAGTACACGCTCCCCGCGCCCGTGACCGTGCTGTACACGCTCGCCGACGTCGCCGTGATCAGCGCCACGCTCACCGGTACATCCATGTGGAGCGTGCGTGTGCGCAGCCCAGCAAGGGCGCCTCGGAAAAACGTCTGACCCGCCCATGCCACGGCCGGCACCGCCACGATCAGGCTCATCCAGCGAAGGAACTTCGCCATCGTCGGATCGTCTTCGGCCCCCGCGTACAGCGCCACCGCCATCAGCATGGTGTTGCCCGCCGCAGCCCCAGCCACGCCCATGCGGATGAGCATCGAACGCTCCTCGCCCTTGGCCAGCGATCGACGAGTCGCAGAACGATAGGGGTGCGGAACGTAGCCGAACCGGTCGAGCGTCCGCGCCACCGCCGAAAGCTTCGTCACCTTCGGATCCCACTCGATCGACGCTACCGACCGTCCGAAGTCCAAACGCACCGAACGCACTCCGGCGACCAAGTCGGGCAGCTTCTCCACGAGCCAGACACAGGCGGCACAATGCACCCCCTCCAAATACAGGTCGACCGCCTTCCCACCCCCGGCGTCGCTCGCGTGCAGACGCAGAAACTCCGGGTCGTCGAACTCGGAGAACGTGGCGGCGCTCGGGCTCGCCGGCTCGAGCACGCGCTCCAGATCGGCCGCGCGCAGGTCGTAGTATCGACTCAGGCCAGCCTCGCCGATCACCCGGTAGACCGCCTCGCAACCCGAGCAACAGAACAGCTTGTCGGCGCCATCCACGACGCGCTCCGCGGGCACCGGAAGCCCACAGTGAGCACAAGTCCTGGGCGCGCCCTCCGTCATGTCCCGCCCTCCGCGCTCCCGAAACGGACGTCCTGCCGCACGACGGCGTGATACGGCTCGCCGCTCTTGACCGCCGCCAGGTCGAACTCCCAAAGCCCCTGCACCGGCACCTTCAGCAGCAACCGGTACAACCCCGACTGGTCCGGTACCGCGATCAGGTCGCCCCCGTTCCTCAGCCGCACATCCGCGGGACGAATCGCCGTGAGTCTTCCCGCCACGCCGTCCACCGGACGACCCGCGCTGTCCGTGATGCGCACGTCCACCCGACGCGGCATGTCCGGAAACGGCACGTCCGCGATCTCGATGCGTACCGTCCAGCCCGCGGTCGTCGTGCGCAAATCGGCCGACCGCTGCTGATCGTACTGGACCGCTCGCTGATAATAGTTCTCCTCCACCCCGAACGTCGGATCTCGCGTCGCCATCGTCACCATGATGGCGTCACCCGCCAGGAACGCCGCGATGACGCTCACGATGCCGATCGGCCAGGCGTTTCGACGGACATACGAAAGGAGCCGGCTCATCAGAGGCCCTCCGGTCCGAGGAGCACGAAGTCCTTCGCTTGCGGCTTGCTCGCGCCACCGACCGCCTCGATGCGCGCGGACAATCGTCCGAAGCTGCCGTGGAAAAGCGACGGCGGTGTCCGGACCAGAGCGTCGAGGTGCACGACATCTTGCGCCGGAACGATGATGGGCATGTCGGCGGTGACCAGGGCCGCGCCCTCCGGGGCGAGCACCGCAACGTTGAAGCGCTGCTCGGTGGACGTCCGGTTCGTCAGGCGCAGGTGCAGACGATTGACGACCTGACCATCGGACTGCAAGTAGAAGGGCGCTCCCGGCTGGCGTGTGACCTCGAACTCGAACGTCGAGCGCGACAGCAGCACCCAAGCCAGCGCCGACGCCGCCACCAGCACGATCGCGCCGTACAGGAAGACGCGCGGCCTGAGCAGCTTCACGGGCTTGCCTTCGAGCTCGTCGAGCGACGTGTAGCGGATGAGCCGGGGCGGCTTCTTGACCCGTGTCATGATCGCATCGCAGGCATCGATGCACTGCGTGCAACCGATGCACTCGAGCTGCAGCCCCTCGCGGATGTCGATGCCGGTGGGGCACGTTCGCACGCATGCCATGCAGTCGACACAGTCTCCGGCGCCGTCGCCGTCGGTCCGGTCGATCTGCTTCTTGCGCGGCTCGCCACGCCGCCGGTCATAGCCCACGATCATCGACTGGGGGTCGATCAGCACGGACTGCAACCGGCCGTACGGACAGGCGATGATGCAGGTGAGCTCACGAACCCAGGTGAAGTCCACGAACATCATCGTGGTGACCACGGCCACGGCGACGAACGCGGTCCAGTTATCCCCGGGGCGGGACAGGATCATCCGCCACAGCCGGTCCGTGGGCACGAAGTAGCCCACAAAGGTGTTGGCGAGCACGATCGCGACAACCAGAAAAACGGCCCACTTGGCCAGGCGGCGAGCCCAGCGCCCCGGCGTCATGGGCTCGTGGGCGAGACGATTGCGCACGGACGCCGCGCCCTCGATGAGGGATTCGATCGGGCGGAAGACGAACTCCAGATAGATGGGCTGGGGGCACGCCCAGCCGCACCAGATGCGTCCGAAGAGCGCGGTGACGAGCGCGATGGTCAGCACGAGGCCGATGCCGAACGCGGGCAGCACGATCGTGTCGGTGGCGAAGAACGTGGCGCCGAACAGCAGGAGCTGGCGGTTCGGGATGTCAAGGAGAAACGCGGGGCGCCCTGCGATTCGCACATGCGGAAGCGCCACGAACAGCGCGATGAGCGAATAGGCCACGATGCGTCGGGCCTTGTAGTACGCGCCCTTCGAGACGACAGGATGAATCCAACGGCGCCGGCCCTCCCGATCGGTCGTGCTGAGCGGACTGCGTCCTGACAAGGACCGTGCGGCGTCGTGCGTGCCCATGCGTCAAATCGGCTCCGGCGTGACCTGCGTGCCTTCGGGCGCCTTCGCGTTCGGCGGGTTGGACCCCTGCAGGCTGCGAATGTACGCGACAACCGCCTTCAGCTTGTCCGGTCCAAGCGCGCGCCCCCAGGGCGGCATGCCCTTGCCCGCCACGCCGTTGACGACCGTCCCGTAGATCTCCGTCATCTTCCCGCCGTGCAGCCAGCGATCGTCAGTCAGGTTAGGGCCGATGAGCCCCCCTGCCTGCTCGCCGTGGCAAGGTGCGCACGACGTCGCAAACTGCTTCTTTCCGAGGGCGATCGCCGCGGGATCCCGAACCGCCGCGGCCAATTCCTCCGCGCTGGGCGGCACCATCGGATGCTTCGCGTAGTACTCCGCCCACTGCTTCTCGAGCGTCTTGCTCTCCACCAGGTACTCCGTCTGGATCGACGGCCCCATGTTGAAGGCGTACCAGACGACGTAGATCCCGGCGAACAGGATGGTCCCGTAGAATAACGCGGCCATCCACCCGGGCACCGGGTTATCGTACTCCTGGATGCCGTCGAAGTCGTGCTCGAGCAGATCGTCAGCGTAGCCGTCCGTTCTCTTGCCGCTCATGTCCGCGACCTCCGTCGATCATCGACCGGCGCCCGCCGCACGAGATCCACGTCGTCTTCCAGCGGCAGATTCGCGATGGCATCGTAGTGGCCCTTCGGACGCCGCAACACATGGATGACCGCGAGCACGAACGCGGCGAAGAAGATCACGAGCGCGATCTCCGCGAAGGCACTCAACCCAGCGCCACTCATGACGTCGTGCAGCATCTTCTATGGGCTCCCCGCCACCAGCGGCGCAGCCGGATTGGCCGGGGCCTTGATGTCGACCCCAAGTCGCTGCAGGTACGCCGTCAGCGCGATGATCTTCTTTCCCTCCAGGCCCGCAGGACCACCCTGCTTGACCACCTCGGCGGCGATCGCGGCCGCCTGCTTCTCCGCATCCTGGCGCGCGTAGTGGATGTCGGACGCCGAGTACGGCACGTTGAGTGACGCGAGCAGGGCGAGCTTGTCCGAAGTCCTGGACAGGTCCAGCGGGTCGGTCAGCAGCCAGGGGTACCTGGGCATGATCGACCCGGGCGAGGTCGACCGCGGATCGTGCATGTGCCGAACGTGCCAGAGGTGCGGATACTTGCCGCCGACGCGGGCCAGATCAGGACCGATGCGGCGCGACCCCCACTGGAAGGGGTGATCGAAGATGGACTCGCCCGGCTTGGAGTAGTCGCCGTAGCGCTCGGTCTCCGCCCGGAAGGGCCGGATCATCTGCGAATGACAGGTGTAGCACCCCTCGGACACGTAAATGTCGCGCCCCTCGAGCTCGAGTGCGGTCAGCGGCCGAACCGACGCGATCGTCGGGATGTTGCTGCGCACCAGCAAGGTCGGGATGATCTCGATCAACGAGCCGACGGCGATGGCGAGCACGGACAGCACGGTGAACGTGGCGGGCATGGCTTCGATCACCGAGTGCCAGCCTCGCTTGAACGCCGCCGAAGCTCTGAAAAGGAAGTGGTCGTAGGTGTTGGGGAGCACCCCGGCGGGTATGCCGACCGACAGCTCCTCGCTCCACGGCGCCAGCGCGGACACCTTCTGCTCCGCCTCCTCGATCTGCTTCGGCGCCGACACGATCGTCCGTCCGAGGTTGTAGACCATCACGAGCGCGCCCAGCAGATACAGCGACCCCGATCCGAACCGCACCCAGTAGAACGGCACGACCTTCACGACGGTCTCGACGAAGTCGGGATACATCAACCGCCCGGTCGCGTCGAACGCACGCCACATCAAGCCTTGCGTGATGCCGGCGGACCACATCGAGATGATGTAGCCGATGATGCCGATGCTCCCTATCCAGAAGTGGGCATTGGCGAGCCTGCGGCTGAACAGATCCGTCTTCCACAGGCGCGGAACGATCCAGTAGAGCATCCCGAAGGTCATGAAGCCGTTCCAGCCAAGGGTACCGGCGTGCACGTGACCGACCGTCCAGTCCGTGTAGTGCGAGAGAGCATTGACGGACTTGATGGACAGCAGCGGCCCTTCGAAGGTGGCCATGCCATAGAAGGTGACGCCGACGGCGAAGAACTTGAGCACGGGGTCTTCGCGGAGCTTGTGCCAGGCGCCGCGTAGCGTGAGAAGACCGTTGACCATGCCGCCCCAGGACGGCGCGAGGAGCATGATCGAGAAGACCATGCCGAGCGTGGAGGCCCAACCCGGCAGCGCGGTGTAGTGCAGGTGATGCGGCCCGGCCCAGATGTAAATGAAGACCAGGCTCCAGAAGTGCAGAATCGACAGACGGTAGGAAAACACCGGACGCCCCGCCGCCTTCGGCAAGTAGTAGTACATCAGGCCGAGGTACGGCGTGGTCAGCACGAACGCGACCGCGTTGTGCCCGTACCACCACTGCATCAGGGCGTCTTGAACCCCCGCATACACCGGGTAGCTCTTGGTCAGGCTCAACGGCAACGCGAGCGAGTTGAAGATGTGCAGCGCCGCGACCGTGACGATGCTGGCGATGTAGAACCAGATGGCCGAGTACATGTGCCGCTCGCGACGCCTCGCGATCATCCCGAAGAAGTTGACCGCGAACACCACCCACACGACCGCGATGGCGATGTCGAGGGGCCACTCGAGCTCGGCGTACTCCTTACCGGTGGTGATGCCCGATACCAGTGTGATCGCGCCGCCCACGATGATGAGCTGCCAGCCCCAGAAGTGAATCTGACTCAAGATCGGGCTGAATACCCTCGTCTTCAACACCCGCTGGCCCGAGTGGTACACCGCCGCGAAGATCGCGTTGCCGACGAAAGCGAAGATGGCCGCGTTCGTGTGCACCGGCCGCAACCGCCCGAACGTGATCATCGGGGTCGATAGGTTCGCCTTCCAATACGCGAGCTCGAAGGCGATCCACACCCCCGCGAGCATGGCCACCACGCCCCACACGATCGTCGCGAGGACGAACTTGCGTACAATCGCATCGTCATAGCGGAACGTTTCCGTTCGCTCCATCGGATTCTCGCTCCTCATGGCTCGACTCAACCAACCCGGCGCGACCCATACCGCATGACGCTAAGGTCGGGGGCAAGGCTTCATGCGGTATACGAAGGAATGATTGCCGAGTCAAACGGTTCGTGGGGACCGCACCGGATTCGTCAAGCCTGTTTGCCCCGACCGCGAACACACGAATCTCCGGGCCTCGTCAGTCGGCCGTATACATCGCTCATCAATCGGTACCACCGCTCAGCAGGACAGATCGCTCGCTCCGATGCCCCACCCCCCCGCGTGGTTGCGCCGCTCACGAGGAATTCGGTCGCGGGCGCCGTCGGCCTATTTCACCAGCGCCGATATCGCCTTGAACGACGGTGTCCCCGCGGCACCCAGCAGGTCGAACAACACCGCTTCCACACTCGTCAACGCCGCCCCGGCCGCCCTCATCAATCCGAACCCGATGGCCCTGTTCTCCTCTGTGCGCGAGAGCACCGCGTCCGTCGCGACGAACACGGACCATCCCTCCGCACACAGATCCCGGACGGTCTGGAATACGCAAACGTGGGATTCCATGCCGCATACGACGATCTGACGCCGCGCGGCCGACTCGATCGCCGTGCGAACCTCCGGCGTGCCCCAGCACGAGAACGTGGACTTCTCGAACACCCGGACCCCGACCGGAATCGCTTCGCGCACGCTCGGAATCGTTGGGCCCAGCCCCCTCGGATACTGCTCCGTCACCACCACCGGAACGCCCAGGACCGACGCCCCGCGCAGGAGCGTCGCGGTGGCGCGGGCGACGCGATCCATCGACGGCGCGGGCATCGCGGCGGCCAGCCTCTCCTGCACGTCGATGACCAGCAAGGCGCTGCTCGCGCAATCCAGCTTCAGCTTCGATTCCGTCATACCGCATACCCCATCATGCCCGACCTGGCAGGCGCATCTGGATCCAGCATCACGTTGACGCAGGCCACGGTTCCGGATGCGAGGGCGCGCTCCAAGGCAGGACGAATCTGGGCTGGCTCGGTCACCAGCTCACCCCAGCCACCGAAGGCCTGCACGACCTGATCGTAACGGGTCGGCGCCAGCAGCGTGGCAGGGCTCGACGATTCCCCGTACATCGCGACCTGCGGCAGACGGATCTGCCCCCATGCGGCGTCGTTTCCCACCACCACGACCATGGGAAGACGGTGGCGCACCGCGGTCTCAAAGTCGAACCCGTTGAACCCGAAGGATCCGTCGCCCTGCACGACGAAGATCGGCCGGCCTGGGTGAAGCAGGCCCGCCGCCACCGCGAACGGCGCCCCCACACCGAGGCAGCCGAGCGGCCCGGGATCCAGCCATGATCCCGCGTGCTTCAGGCGGATGGTCTTGGCCGCCATCGCCACGAAGTTACCGCCGTCGCCAATGAAGATCGGATCGCGATCGCCTTCATTCGCCAGCTCCGATAGCTCCCAGGCCAGGCGCGAGTGATGGATCGGCGTGGCGTCGTCGCGCTCGTGCTTGCGCAGCTTCTCCGCCTTGGCCTGCTCGCGTGCACGAAGATCCGCGACGTATCCTGCTCGGCCCGTTGCCGCATCCACGCCTGCCAGCATCTGCCGGAGCACCTGCCGCGTGCTTCCCACGATCCCCACGGCCACCGCCCGATTGCGCCCGATCTCCGCGCCGTCCACGTCAACCTGCACGATTTTCGCGTCGGGCCGGAACGCATCGCCGTAGCCCAGCCGGAAATCGAGGGGCGTACCCAGCACGATGACCACATCGGCTTGCGACAACGCTTCCTTGCGCACGTGCTGGAAGAACAACGGATGGTCGTACGGCAGGCTTCCGCGGCCCGCTCCGTTGAGAAACACCGGGATGCTTGCGCGCCGTGCGAGCCGGTCCAGCTCGTCCGCCGCGTCGTCCCACCACACCGATGATCCCGCGATGATCGCAGGACGCTCCGCACGGTCGATCAGCGCGATGGCGCGCTCGACGTATTCCGGGTCGCCAGCCGGTTGCGCACGCGTCCGATACTCGGTCGGGAGCTTGGGATCTTGCACCGTCTGCAGCAGTACGTCCCACGCGAGCTCCAGGAACACGGGCCCCGGACGGCCGGTCATCATGATGCGGAACGCCTTGGCAAGGTACGATGGAATGAGCTCGGCGGAGGGCACACGGTCCGACCACTTGGTGATGCGCGTGAATAGGTCGACCTGCTCCATCTCCTGCAGCGAGCCGCGTGACTGGTTCGAGACGGGCGCCGCGCCGCCGATCAGCAGAACCGGCGAGCTCGCCGCGTTCGCGTTCGCAATCCCCGTCAACGCGTCGGTCACCCCAGGCCCTGCCGTGACCGCGGCGACGCCAATCCCGCGTGTCAAGCGAGCCGTCGCGTCCGCAGCGTGCGCCGCTGCCTGCTCGTGTCGCGTGTCCACCACACGGATCCCCTCTTCCACGCACCCGGCATAGATGGGCGCGATGTGCAACCCCGACAGCGTGAACAGGGTCTGCACGCCCTCCGCCTTCAACATCCTCGCCACAAGCTGCCCGCCATTCACCGCCACCATCTGCATTCTCCCGTGCATCGCCGCCTGCGCACGCTAAGCGGCCCGACTTCTCTGGAGTCACCATCCGACCGGCGCAAGGCCCGCAAGCGTGCATCCGCGTCTCTCCCCCGCCGCTCGCATCCCCGAGAGCCCGGAGCCCTGCGAACGATCGGCTCAGATCCAGGGGAACGTGATGAGGTGCGGACAATTGCCACGGTGCAGCCCGCTCTTGATCTCCGTCACCAGGGTCACCGTGAGGTTCACGTACGACATGTGCCTGGTCCGACCGCGGTGATGCTCCGAAGGCCGCGCGAGCGGAATCGGGATCGCCCCTCGGACGATGGCGTGCTCGCCCTTGGGCACATGCAATGACGGCACTTCATGGCGCACCAAGTCGTGGCCGTTCTTCTCGGCTGCGCGATAGGGGATGCGCAGCCAGCGCAGCCGCCTCGTCGACAGCCATCCCTCCCAGAAGACCAGGCGAACGTGAAGCGATTGCACGGTCAGTGCACGGCGTGCCACGAAGTGGACCTCGTACCGGAGCTGCGTGCCGGGCTGAGGCACGGCGCGCTCGAGCCCGATGTCGATCGATCGAATGCTCCACCAGAACGGAAGCTTGTGGCGAACCTCGGCCCATGTCGAGCGCAGCGGCTTGAACAGCTCGAGCGCAAGCGCTGCCCCCGGGATCGCGCAAGCGAGCCACCACGACGGGCTCCGTGAAACAGCGAGCTGGACCGACGGAACCAGAACCATCAGGACACCGAGCGCAAAGCCGAGGGTCACGCCCACGACGCGAGGGATCGAGGGTCCGGCGAACTCGAGACGCGTGTATCGAAGCGAAGGGTCAGGCAGATAGCGTCCGACGAGCCCCCATTCCCGAGGCACGGACTGGCTGCGGCCCGACGCTGGCGGCAGGTCGGCGCCCACCGCGGGCGCGGGCTCGGACGGCGATGGGCTGCTGTGGAGGTCGACCATGGGACGACGGGATCGTTCGTCATGTATCGTCGCAAGGGGCGGCTGGCGTCAATCGCACAAATGCGGCTGGCGTTCCCGGCCAATGCTTGACCAACCCAAGCGATTCCGTTTTCATCTTCGCCCATGCAGACCGGACTCGCCAATGCCCCCAAGGATCGCAGCCGCCGGATCGTCGGCGGCGTGCTGTACGCCCTCCTGACCCTGGCAGGATCCGGGCTCTTCCTGTTCTTGTTCGGTCTCATGCCGTTGTTCGAACGATCGCGCTGCGGCGTGCTGGCGTACTACGAGTACATGACGATCGGCGCCGCCCTGGCTTTCCCCGCCGTGGTCGCGTACATGTTCGTGCCCCTTGTCATCGACCGCTACGATCCGGAGCCGTGGTGGGCTCTGTTGCTGGCCTTCATTTGGGGAGGATTCGCCGCGACCGGTCTGGCAGGAGCCATCAACACATTCCTCGGCATCGCCGGAAGCGCGGCGGCGGGCGAAGCCGGGGGGGCCGTGCTCGGCGCCGTCATCAGCGCGCCTGTCTTCGAAGAGCTGTTCAAAGGCCTGCTCGTGCTGGGCATGTTCATCTTCCTTCGAACCGAGTTCGACGGGGTCGTCGATGGCGTGATCTACGCCACCTTCGCCGCACTCGGCTTCGCCGCCGTCGAGAACGTCATCTACTACGGCGGCGCAGGCTTCCAGGCGTACAACGCGAGCCACTGCAACTCCGACGCGGCCATGGACGCGATCACCGGAACCTTCTTCGTACGAGGGATCCTCAGCCCCTGGGGCCACCCGCTGTACACCTCCATGACCGGCATCGGCATCGGTATCGCCCGAGAGACACACCGCACCTGGCTCAAAATCCTCGCTCCGATCATCGGCTATTTCTGCGCCGTGACCCTGCATGCGATCTGGAACGGGTCCGCCGTCCTGTCCGACGCCACCGGCGTGCCGTTCATCGTGCTGACGATCCTGCTGTACCTGGTCTTCGTCGTGCTCTTCACCCTGCTGATGATCGGGCTGGTCGTCCGGGAGGGGCGGATCATCCGGAAGTTCCTGTCCGACGAAGTGCTCCTCGGCACCATGACCCAGCAGGAGGTCGATCTCGTGTGCTCGCCGATCGGTCGGCTCCGCGCACTGCTCACGCGCGGCGGGCTGAAGGGCCGCCGTTTCGTCGGCGCGGCCGCGACGCTCGCCCTCAAGAAGTGGCACGTGACCCGGGCGATGGAGGGCAAGAAGGCCACGGTGAGCCTGGACTTCATCGTGCCCTTGCGGCAGGAACTCGCAAAGATCCGGGCGGAGATGGGCATACCGCAGCCGGGCCAGCCAGCCCCGGCCTACGCGGGTGGTGCTCCGCAACCAGGTTATCCACCCCAGGGCGGCGGCTACGGCGGACCTCCGGGCGGCGGCTATCCACCCCAGGGCGGCGGCTACGGCGGACCTCCGGGCGGCGGCTACCCGCCAGGCGGTGGAGGCTATGCGCCGAGATAGCATCGTGGTCCGTAACGCGGTGCAGTCCCGCAATCCCTGTCGGATTCGAGCGCCGAGGGTCTTTGCGTGGCCGGTCGCACACACTCGGCGTGTCTCCGTCGCCACGAGCGTATGCACAACGCATCGCACATTTCGCGCGGCACGCGTGTTGCTGGTTGCGCGGACCGGAGGCCATCACGAACATGTCTTTCCCCTTGCCCTCTCGTCCCTGTTCTTGGCTGCGTCCTGCGTCTCTCGCACTACTCCCTATCATCGCCATCGTGAGCTGCTTGCACGGCGAACGACCACCAAGCGTCACTCCCCAGCAAACCCTCCACCTCGGCCGAGCTGACGGCGTACCCGAGGGACTCTACGACCAGCCCTTCGGCGTTGTGTTCGCTTCGCCGCAAGGGGAAACCACCGACGCCGCCGAGATCAGCATCGTGTTCAACCGTCCGATGCGTCCTCTGGATCTCGCAGGTCAGGAAACGCCCGCGCCGATCCGCATGGTCCCGGCCATCCCCGGATCGTGGCGATGGGTCGGCACCCACGCGCTATACTTCGCACCGCAAACCGCGCTCCCGCAAGCAACCGAAGTCACCGTCACCGTCCCAGCCGGCACTCGTGCGCTCGATGGCTCCACGTTGGCGCAAGACTACGTGCTGAAGTTTTCGACACCACGACCGGAGCTGGTCAGCACGGAGCCCTACGATGGTTCGACCGGACTGAAACCGAACACCCGTTTCACCGTCCGGTTCAACCAACCGATCGCTTCGGACGAAATCGCGCGGTCGCTGTCGCTGCTGGTCGGTGCAAAACAACCGCGCCCCGCAGCCTTCGAGGTCAGACGCCCGGACCCGGGAAACGACAAGCTCGCGGAGTTGGTGCCTCGCGCCCCGCTCCCGCTCGACACCGACATCGCCCTGGTCGCTTCCGCATCCCTCAGGGGCGTGGAGGGATCTCTCCCCTCGGGACGGGAGGTCCGAAACAGATACCGAACCTACGGTCCGCTCACCATCAGCGACCGCGATCTCTCCTGCTCTCGCGATACGCCCCACGGCAAGTGCGCGCCCCACGCCGCCATCTCGCTGACATTCAGCAACCCTGTCAAGCTGGCAGACCTCCGAGCCGCCGTGACCGTCACCCCGCCCATCGCGATCCGTTGGCGCGACTACGGCGAGGACTACGCTTCCCGCTACCAGGTCGTCGACGCCTCGTTCGCACCGGGCAGGGACTACACCATCCGGATCAACGGTTCCCTCAAGGACACGTACGGACAATCACTCGGACGGGACGCCGAGCTCCGCATTCCCATCGACGACTTCTGGCCGTCGGCGGAGGTTGGGGTCACCGGAACGTACTTCGAGCCGGCTGCGGTTCGCGACATCGCGATCGCCACCATCAACGTGAATGCGCTGGACCTCGCGACAGCGCCCGTGGAAGACGAGGGCATTGGGTTGTTCGCTTGGCAAAAGAGCGATCCCAACTACGAAGCGATCGCGGGCCTGCGCGGTGCAAAGTCCAGCCGCCTGCACCCGAACGCCGCGCCCAACGTGATGGTCAAGCAGATTGTCAAGCCCGCCGACGTCCTCGGCGGAGCGGGCAAGCGCGGCAGCATGGTCATCGCGGCCCGATACGTCGCACGACCCGGCACCCCAGAGGCGCGCAACGTCACCGAGGTGCGCCTCGTCCAGGTCACCGACCTCGGCATCAGCGCGAAAATCTCACGTTTCGGGTCGCTGGTGTGGGTCTCGCGCCTGTCCGACGGCAAGCCTGTCGCCAACGCCGAAGTCCGGATCCGATGGCCGAACCGCGCGCCGTCCGACGACTTCGTCGTGCGGACCGACGCGTCCGGATTGGCAAGCATCGACGGCTCCAAGCTTAGCCCTGTGAGGGACGCAAGGTCTGCGCCGATTATCATCGTCAGGTCTGGCGACGACACGGCCTGGCGCAACTCGAGCGATCTGCTGTACGGGTGGCGATACGGTGTGGCGACGGACCTTTTCGGCGATCTGCACCCCTTCGGATTGGTGTTCACCGAACGCGGCGTGTACCGGCCCGGCGACTCCGTGCACATCAAAGGCATCCTGCGCAAGCAGGAACCCAAGGGCACGTCGACGCCAGCCGGCCAACCCGTCGTGGTCAAGGTCACCACGCCTACGGGAGACAATCTGGTCACACGATCCCTGCAGCTCGACCCGTTCGGCGCTTTTTCCACCGAAGTGAGGCTCCCCGCCACGGCCGAGCTCGGCAGCTACGGTATCGATGTCGCTGCCGGTGCCACGACAGACTCGTCGAGCGCGTATGCGTCTTTTGACGTGGCCGAGTACCGGCCCGCCGAGTTCAAGGTCGGCGTGGAGCTCGACAGGCGCTCCTACGTCCGTGGGGACCAGGCGACGTGCGCCGTGCGCGGAGACTACCTGTTCGGCGCACCTATGGCGGACGCGCAGGTGCGCACCACCATCACGCGGGGAACGACCTGGTTCTCGCCGCCCGGTGTGGACGGCTTCGTGACGTCGGACATCTGGTACGTCCAGGACCGCGACGACCTTTCGCAGAACGCCGGCCAGATCCACAGCGGGCGATCCGAGCTGGACAACAAGGGCGCCCAGCGTGTCGATGTCGCGCTCGCCATGCCGGGTCAGCGCAACACCGAGGTGGTCACGTGCGAGGCGGAGGTCATGGATCTGTCGCGCCAGACGGTCGCGTCGTCGTCGACGTCCATCGTTCATCCTGCGGAGTTCTACCTGGCGCTGCGTGGGCCGACGGATTTCGCGCAGACGGGAGACGACATCGCGCCGGAGGTCCTCGCGGTGGACCCCGATGGGAAGAAGCGGCCGGGCATCACGTTGGGGGTGGAGCTCATCCGGCGCACCTGGGTCACGGCCAGGGAATCCGCAGGCCGTGGCGCGATGCACACGGTCAGCAAGCCCGTGGACACGGTGGTCTCGTCCTGCTCGGCCACGACGGGCATGACGCCGGCGTCGTGCAAGTTGAAGGCGTCGAGGGCGGGCTACTACATCGTGCGGGCATCGGCCCGCGACCGCAGGGGCAATCCGGTTGCAGCATCGACTTATGCCTACGTGCTGGGCACTGGCGAGACAGGCTGGCTTGAACGCGACGACCATGCGCTGGAGCTTGTTCCGGACAAGAATTCGTACGAGGTGGGCGACACGGCGCGGATCCTCGTCAAGTCGCCCTTCAAGGAGGCCGAGGCCCTGATCACGGTGGAGCGGTCCGGCGTGCACACGCAAAGGCAGGTCACGCTCCAGGGCTCGATGCCCACGATCTCGGTGCCGATCACGGACGACATGCGCCCGAACGGCTACGTGTCGGTCGTGATGCTCCGGGGACGAAGCAAGCCGGTGCCGGCAGCCTGGAACGCGCCGGATGCTGGAGCGCCGTCCTTCCGCGTCGGATACGCGAACCTGCGGATCAACCCCGAAGCGCAACGTCTGGCCGTGACGCTGACGACCGCGAAAAGCGACTATCGTCCGGGCGAGGCGGTGGAGGTCGACCTGCAGGTGAAGGACCGTGCGGGCAAGGGCACGCGGTCGGGAATCACACTCTACGCAGTGGATGAAGGCGTGCTCATGCTGACGGGATACAAGACACCGGACCCGATTCCGGTATTCACCGAGCCGCGCGCACTGCAAGTCGGCTACAACGAATCGCGCACGGAGCTGGCGCGACTCACCCTCAGCCCATTGCGCGGGGCCGTGGGCGAAGACAAGGGGCTGGAAGGTGGCGGCGGCGGCGCGGGCGTCCGCAGGGACTTCCGCCAGAGCGCGTACTTCAACCCTTCGATCGTCACCGACGACAGCGGCAAGGCGCATGTCTCGTTCAAGCTCCCCGAAGGGCTCACCACGTACCGGATCATGGCGGTGGTGGCTGCCGCGGACGATCGCTTCGGCTTCGCGGAGTCGAGGGTGACCACGAGCCTACCGCTCCTGGCACGTCCGGCGTTCCCGCGGCTGTTGCGAGCGGGCGACCAGATACGGGCGGGTGTCGTGGTGACGTCGAAGTCGCTGCCCCGCGCACGGGTCGACGTGACCGTTGCAGCGCAGGGTGTGGAGCTGACGGATCCGCCGCAAGCTTCCATCGATCTGGCCCCTGGGGAATCCAAGGAGGTGACCTTCGGATTCCAGGCTCCGCGTGTGGGCAACGCGAAGTTCCGGTTCCAGGTCGCCGGGGCCGGGCAATCGGATGCGGTAGAGTTCACCCGGCAGATCAAGCCGCCGCTCGCCCTCGAAGCCGTTGCCATGTACGGCGCCACGCAGTCGTCGTCCGGCGAAAAGCTCGGAGACCTTTCCGCGATGCGTCCCGACGTGGGCGGGCTCGACATCACCGTCGCATCGACGGCGCTGGTCGGCATGAAGGGCAGCGTGGATTATCTGATCGACTATCCGTACCTGTGCACGGAACAGCTCACCAGCCGCCTGGTGCCGCTGATCCCGCTTCGCGAGCTCGCCCGCGAGTATCAGATCGATCTGCCGCCCAATGCCGACGCGATCATCGCCAGCACCGTGGCACAGCTCGTACGGCGACAGCGCCACGACGGCGGCTTCGGAATGTGGGAAGACTCGCCGCAGAGCTCGGCGTGGGCGACAGCCTACGCCGTCTGGGGGCTCGGCCTTGCGTCGCGCAGCGGAAAGGATGTGCCTCGGCGAACGCTCGACGCGGGAACGGATTACCTGCGTCGCTACCTGGAACACTGGAACCAGGATCCGCTCGGCGCGGCGACAGCGGCCTTCATGCTGGATGTCCTGGCGGAGAACGGCAAGGCCGACCCCGGGTATATGAACCGCCTGTACGAGGAGCGCAGCAAGCTACCGCTTTTCGCCAAGGCCTATCTCGCACGGGCGATGGCGGTGGGCAAAGGCGATGCGCAAGCGCTTGCGGACCTCGTGGGCGACCTGCAAGGTCACATCCGGTTGAATGGCAATCAGGCGGTGGTGACCGAGAATACAGGAAACGCCTATGCCCCATTGATGGATTCGTCGATACGCACCCAGGCCCTGACCCTGCGCGCACTGATCGCCGCGCAACCCACCAGTGCGACCGCTGCGCAGCTCGCCAGAGGCCTGCTCGCCCAGCGCAAGGACGGCCGCTGGGGCACGACCCAGGAGAGCGCGTACGCGCTGCTGGCGCTCGACGAGTATCGCAAGGCGCAGGAGAAGGACACGCCCGACTTCGTGGCTCGCGCGTGGATCGGCGATGACAAGATCATCGAGCAACCGATGACCGGACGGTCGACCAAGGCCTTCGCGTTCTCGATCCCGGCGGAACGGGTGCATGGCGCCGGCGGGTCCACGTTGGCGTTCCAGCTCGGCGGCGAGCAGAAGGGCACTCTTTTTTACGAAGCGCGCCTGCGATATGCGCGCGCCCAGATGCCGCGCACACCGATCGACCGCGGCTTCTTCATTCAGAAGACCATGCGCGTGGTGAGCCCGGAAGGCCTGGCCGATGCGCTGCGCACGGTGCCCGCCCCCGGCGCCCTGCCGGAACCCAAGGGGGGCGACCTCGTGCTCGTCGACCTGCTCGTCGCCAGCCCTCGCCCGCAGGAGTTCGTCGTGATCGACGACCCTCTGCCCGCGGGACTCGAGGCCATTGATTCGCGCCTCGCCATCAACGCCTCGTCGACTGCGGTCGCGGGGTCGGGTGGCGAGGACAACGCAGCGGACGGCGAACCTGATGAAGACGACGACGAAGAGCGGATCGCCCGCGGCGGCGCGCTCCTCCCGAGCTGGTACCGGCAGGAGATCCGCGACGACCGGGTGCTCTACTTCGTCGACCACATGGCTGTCGGGTTGTATCATTATCGGTATCTCGCTCGCGCCACCACGATTGGCACGTTCGTGATGCCGCCCGCCCGTGTCGAAGCGATGTATCAGCCCGAGGTGTTCGGCCGCACCGCCGGCGCCGCCTTCCGCGTCGTGGCCCCATGAGCCTCGACCGCAGCCGCCTCGCGCGCCTCGCACGTATCGCCGCGCTGGCCGCTCTGCTCCCCGTCGCCGTCCTGCTGACCCTTGCGGCCGTCACGCCGCTGCCGGCCGAGCTGCGCGACGACCACGCTTTCGATAGCTCCGTCCGCGTGCTGGACCGCAATGGCAAGGTGCTCGCCGAGGTGCGCGCCGACGACGGCGCTCGCGCACGGTGGGTCAAGCTCGACGAGGTCGGGCCATATCTCGCGCACGCCATCCTTGCCGCTGAAGATCAGCGGTTTTACGTCCACCCCGGCGTCGATCTGGCCGCAATCGGAAGGGCTGTCGTTCAGAATCTATGGCATGGACGGATCGTCTCCGGCGCCTCGACGCTCACCCAGCAGCTTGGTCGCAACCTGATGCCTCGTCCGCGCACGCTGCCCGGCAAGGTGCGAGAGATGGCCGTGGCACTCCGCATCGAAGCGTTCCTACCCAAGGACCGCATCCTCGAGAGCTACCTGAACCTCGTGCACTTTGGGCCATCGCTGCGGGGCGCGGAAGCCGCAAGCCGTTTCTACTTCGACAAGCCGTGCTCGGCCTTGTCGCTGTCCGAAGCAGCCACGCTGGCCGCGCTGCCCCGGGGACCCGCGCTCTACGACCCTCGCAAGGCCACCGGCGCCCTCGTTCAGCGTCGCAATCGCATTCTGCAGCGCATGCAATCCGCCGGATGGGCTACCGCGCAAGAGGTGGCGCGAGCGCAGCGCGAGCCGGTGACCGTACACCTCCGGCCCACAGGCTGGGGCGCCCCCCATCTGACGCGCGGGCTGCTGTCCGGGCAAGTCCAGCCGGGCGTCGGCCCCCTGCAAGGCAAGGTTTCCACCCTGCTCACGACCATCGACGCACCGCTACAGCGTGCGGCACAGGCCGCCGCACGCAGCCTCGTGCTGTCCCTGGCCGACAAGCATGTAACCGCTGCGTCGGTCATCGTGATCGAGAATGCCACCGGCGAGGTGTTGGCCTGGGTCGGCGCGCCCGACTTCACCGACGACGCTCGCCTGGGGCAGAACGACGGCGTTCTTGCGCTCAGACAGCCCGGGTCCGCGCTCAAACCCTTGGTCTACAGCGCGGCCATCGACGACCTGGGCTGGACCGGTGCAACGCTCTTGCCGGACGTCGAGCTGCACCTGCCGGGACCGCAGGGGTCGTTCAGCCCTCAGAACTATGACGGTCGCTTCCACGGACCGGTGCGCCTTCGTGAGGCCCTCGGCAACTCCTTCAACGTGCCGGCGGTCCTCGCGGCGTCCGCGGTGGGTCCGCCGCGTGTTCTGGAACGGCTTCATGCGCTCGGCCTCGATTCGCTGGACAAGCCCGCCGACTACTACGGTGCGGCCATCGCGCTCGGCGACGGCGAGGTGCGCCTTGTCGAGCTGGCCAATGCCTATGCCACGCTGGCGCGAGGCGGTGTTTCCCGCCCTGTTTTCGCCCTACGCGGCGCAACCGACGCGCACGACCATTCCATCGCCCTGCCGGCCCCCGGCGGCGCGCACCGTGTCATCCCCGAAACGACCGCCCGGCTGTTGCTCGACATCCTCTCCGATCCCGATGCCCGGCTGTCGTCCTTCGGGCCGGACTCGGTCCTGGAGCTGGACTTCCCCGTCGCGGTCAAGACCGGCACCTCCAAGGGATTCCGCGACAACATCACGGTGGGATCCACGTCGGAGGTCACGGTGGGCGTGTGGGTCGGCAACTTCGACGGCAGCCCGATGCAGGGAATCAGCGGAGTCACGGGGGCCGGCCCCTTGTTCCGCGCGGTGATGACCGCTGCGATGGAGTCGAGGCGGGCGCGGCCCCTGCGCGCACAAGGGCCGGAATTCGAACACGCCTCGATTTGCGCCCTGTCGGGGCAGCTCGCCGGACCCATGTGCCCTCACCGCATCGATGAGCCTTTCTCCAAAGGACGCTCGCCCAATCGGTCGTGCGACATGCATGTTGAAGTCCCGATCGACCGGCGCAACGGCCTGCTCGCCGGTCCCGGCTGTCCCGCGTCCGAAACCGTCATGCAGCGATTCGAGCGCTACGAGCCGCGGCTCGCTGCCTGGGCGGTCGAGGCCCATCGGCCCGTCGCACCGTCGGCCTGGTCCCCCTTGTGCCCCGGCCACGGAAGCCCCTGGGCGGACGCGGGCGAGGCTCGCGACGCTCGGTTGATCATCCGGTACCCCGCCGATGGCGCCGTGTTTCTCCTCGATCCGGCCGTTCCAGCCGCACAGCAGGCCATCGTGGTTCGGGTCACCTCACCGGCCGACGCCGGCCCCGTCTCGTTCGTCCTCGACGGCGGCGTGGTGTCGACCCGCGCGACCCCCCCCTTCGAGGCGCCGATAACGCTTCACCCGGGACGTCATGTGCTGCAGGCTCGTGCTGGTGCGCTGTCCAGCGAACCGATATCTTTTACGGTAGAGTAGCGCCTATTCGATCTCCGTGGCATCCGCGATCATTGCCGATATCGCAGCGCATCCGGGGCCCGGCGCGCTCAGTGCTTGGGCAGGCTCGCAAGCTCTTCGGGCAGCGCAGCCTCGACCTTCCGCACGGTCAAGTCGAAAACGACCGCCTGTCCCGCGAGCGGGTGATTGCCATCCAACCTCGCCGTGTCGGGTCCGACCTCGGTCACGGTGAACCGGATCGGACGGCCAGAACGGTCTTGCGCGGACAGGGTATCGCCCACCTCGAGATCGGGCGGAAGCCGGTCGAGGGGCACATCGATGACACGACCTTCGTCGCGCTCACCAAAGCACTCGGCCGGGCCCAGGTGAACCGTCACCTGCCCGCCGGCTTCGAGCCCTTCGATGGCCTTCTCCAGGCTCGCGATCACGCCCGACCCCTGCAGGTAGCGCATCGGCCCGCTGTCCTTCGACGAGTCCATCACCCGGCCTTCGGTGTTCTTGAGCACGAAGTCCAGGGTAATGACACGCCCGCTGCGCACATCGGCCTTACCCTCGATGGGGGGCCGCTCGGGCTCCTCATGGTCGTGGCCGTGGCCGCCGCAGTGGTCGCCTCCTCCACCGCAGGTATCAGCCTTGCCGAAAGCGCGGCACTTGCCGTCGATGAAAAGCTGGACTCCCTCCCGCACGGTCCGGGCGTCCTCCTTGAAGTGCACGGAGATCCCCACGCTCTGAAATCCAGCAAGCGGGCGCATGCCCATACCGCCCGAGACGAGCGCATCGACCGACAGGGTCTTCAGCATCCGCACCGGCGCCATGCAGCCACCCTGCTCGTGAGCGCCGTTGGCGACGACCTTCACCTCGCCGACCTGACCGTCGGCGACCTGGACGAGCGTGAATGCGGCACAGTGGCCGAAGTGTTCGGAAATGGGGGCGTCGAGTCCGCCCGGGGCGTCGGAAGGGATGGCGATGATCACGGACAGCTCCTTGTTGAAACGGACGCGGTCATACCCGGTGAAGCGGCTGCCGTCCAGCCGAAAGGCAGGGCACATTCGCGCCGCACCGACGCATCGCGCACCGATGGTGCGTGGGAGACGTCGGAAACGCCGAAACAGCAATAGCGAGCGTCGCGCGAACCCAATCGGCAAGGCGCACCGGCGCTGCAAAACTCCTCTCCACGAGAAGCGTGCGTGCGACGCTAGGAAACCCCTCGCGTGTGTGCTATGCCCCGTCTGCTTACCATTCGGAGGTCTGCCATGCGGAAGCAACATACCATCGCTGTGCTCTCGCTGTTTGCTTGTGTGGTAGTTGGCGGTTGCGCTGGAAAGTCGACCGTGACCGACGAGCTTGCGGGGCAGGATGCGGGGAACGGGGAAGATGCCAGCGCGGGGATGGGAGGCGGCGGTGACGGGGGGGCCGCGGGGACAGGCGGCGGAGACGGCGCAGCGGGGGGATCGGCGGGCGAAGCGGGCACAGGTGGATCGGCGGTGGACAGCGGGCCTGGTCCCTGCGCCCTGGTCACCGGCAAGGGCGAGTGCGACACTTGCATGAACCAGCAGTGCTCCGACCAGTGCAACGCTTGCGGAGCCGGCACGGCGTGCGCGGCGTTCGTGGCGTGCGCGCTGTCCTGCACGTCGGGCGACGCCGCGTGCATGCAGGGCTGCATATCGCAGCACCCCGACGGCGTACAAGACGGCCTGTCGCTGGTGGGGCCCGACGGGTGCCTGCGAATGAGCTGCAACGCGGAGTGCATCGTGGCAGGCAACCTGTGCGCCCTGTCGTTGGGCAACGACGCTTGCGACGAGTGCGTGGCGGGCTACTGCATGCCCGAGTGCACGAAGTGCGCGGACAACAACTCGTGCGTGGCGCTGGTGCAATGCGCGTCCGCATGCGACCCCAACAACCAGGGGTGTATTACGGGCTGTGCGATGCAATCCCCGGGCGGCATCACGGATGCAACCGCGTTCTCCGGTCCTGGGGGCTGCGTGGAGAAATACTGCGGCGCGCCCTGCCAGGGTACCGCCAGCCAGTGCACTATCGACATGGGCAGCGCGGACTGCAACTCGTGCGCGTCGAGCAAGTGCCTGGCCGCGTGCAACAACTGCGCGGACAACGACTCGTGCGTAGCGCTCGTGCAGTGCGCCTCGGCGTGCGCCCCCAACAACCAGGGCTGCGTCACGAGCTGCGCCGTGCAGAACCCGCAAGGGATCACCGACGCCCAGGCCTTCGCTGGCACGACGGGGTGTCTCTCGCAGAAGTGCCCGGCCCAGTGCGGCCTGGGCAGCGCGACCTGTAGCGTGGACACCGGCAACGCCGCTTGCGATCAATGCATCGCGTCGCAGTGCACGGGCTCCTGCGCGAAGTGCAGCGAGAACGCGGAGTGCCTCGCGCTGGTCGCATGCACGCTGGCGTGCGATCCGGATGACTGGCAGTGTCCGGTTCAGTGCGGGCTCGACCACAGCGGCGGAGTGCAGGACGCGGGGCCGCTGGTGGGTCCGGGCGGCTGCGTAAGCGCGGACTGCAGCATGTGGTGCCCGTAGCGCCTCCCCGAGTCGCTGCCCCGTGCTCGAGACATGCCGTACGCCCCGGCAAGAGGGGCTGCGCGATACAGGTTGTCGTCGGCTCCGCCACCTGTTTTGCACCCGCCCGGCAGCGCTCCAACGCCAGGCGCCTGTAGCTCCAACTTCAGGCGCCTGGAGTTACGAACCCCTTTGCGCAAAGGCATGGCGCGACATCGCGCGGATCGGGCGACAGCGAGGGATCTGGGCGGCCGTGGCGCAGCGCCCACGTGGACGCAGACCGGCGCGGGCTGTCTTCCCTACCCCGAGACCTCGCGGCGTCGCAGCTTGCGGTATAGCGACACCCGGTCGATGCCCAGAACCTGGGCGGCTCGCGACTTGTTGTTGCCGACGCGCTCGAGCACCCAGCGGATGTACTGGGCTTCGAGCTCGTCCAGGGATTTCATGTCGCCGCCCTCGTAGCGGAACGTGCGCAGCTCGAGCTGGGTCAAGTCAGGCGGCAGATCCTCGATCTCAATCCGGCTTCCGACGGCAAGCGACGCCGCCCGCTCCACGATGTTTTCCAGCTCTCGCACGTTGCCGGGATAGCGATAGCCCGCGAGCACGTCGAGGGCTTCGGGGGAGAAGCCCGTCAGATCCTTACCCATGCGTGACCGGGCCTGCGCCAGGAAGTGGGAAGCGAGCAGGGGGATATCCTCTCGCCGCTCGGCGAGCGAGGGCATGCGCACGGGAATCACGTTCAGACGGTAGAACAGGTCTTCGCGAAAGGCGCCGAGAGAGATCAGCTTTTTCAGGTCTTTGTTCGTGGCGGCGATGATGCGGATGTCGATGGGTATGGGTCGCGTGCCGCCCACGCGCATGATCTCCCGCTCCTGCACCGCGCGCAGTAGCTTGGCCTGCATCCCGAGGGACATGTCGCCGACTTCGTGGAAGAAGACGGTGCCTCCGGTGCTCACCTCCAGCAATCCCTTGCGTGCGGTGGTGGCCCCGGTGAAAGCGTCCTTCTCGTGGCCGAAAAGCTCATTGGCCACGAGATCGTCGCTGAAGGCACCGCAGTTGAAAGCCACGAAGGGTTGCCCGAACCTGCGGCTGCACTCGTGGATCGCCCGCGCCACCAGCTCCTTGCCCGTACCCGACTCGCCCGTGATCAACACGTTCGAATCCGATTGCCGGATTCTCGCGATGAGCTTGCGCACCTCATCGATGGGCGGGCTGGTACCCACGATCCGGCACACCGCTCCCTTGCACAGATGGGCCTCCAGCCGCTCGACGCGCACCGACAAGCGACGTTTGTCGCCTGCCTCCTTCATGAGCATTCGCACTTCGTCGGGCCGGATGGGCTTCTGCACGTAATGGAATGCCCCGCCCTTCATGGCGGCAATGGCGCTGTCGACCGAGGCATGCCCGGTCATCAGGATGACCTGGACCGACGGATCCTGCTGCTTGGCGGCGCGCAGCACGGCGAGACCGTCCACCTCATCCATCACCAGGTCGGTGAGCACCACGTCGAACGACCTGGCCCGCAGTGCTTCCAGCGCCTGGGCTCCGCCGGACACGGCCGTCACCTCCCATGCGTCCCTCGTCAGGATCCGGGTCAGCATCTGTCGTGCGATGGCTTCGTCATCCACGACCAGGGCAGTGAGAGGCGGTTGTTCGTCCATGCGTCGGCGCGTCCGGGTTAGCAGGAGGAGCTTGGCACAATTCTCAACTCTGCGCCGCGGTGGGAGAGAACACCGGCGGCGGGATGGTCTCAGCAACGGAGCATCACAGACAATTATTCACCATAAGTCGCTGCATTTCGCAACTGCCCGGTGACCCCATGCAACACGCTCTATCCGACTGAAATCCCTTCGATCGTCGCCGGCGCAGCGCGGCATCGTTGCACGATGCAACATTCGCGAATTCCTTCGTAGACTGCACGATGCAATTGCCCGCCATTCTTGCTCACCCCATGGGGGCACAGCCATTGCTCTGTGGCTCGCCCGAGCATCGGCGAGGCACGACCGCCCAGGCGTTCGGCTGCCCGCCAGCCGCTTGTGATGGATCGGTCCCGCCTGGGAGGCACGTGATGCCCGACGATGCAGGTGTGTTGCTCGTCCTCGAGGACGGCACCGTTCGAGAGCATTGTATCCGGCTCGCGTTCGAGCTGGCGAAGCGTTTGTCGTGCGGTGTCGACGCGCTCCTGCTGCGAGCGGAAGCACGGGACGCGGGCGACGACGACGCCGACGGCGACGTGCTGGCGAGCGTGGAAGGGGCCGCTCGGGAGGAAGGGATTGTGGTGACCCGGCACGCGCGAACCGGGGATCCTGGGTCGGAGCTGTTGAAGCACATCGCGCTGCGGGGTGGTGCGCGGGTGATGGTCTGGGGCGGCGCGGAGGCCGCGCTGGGCACGGCTCGTCACGCACGCAAGGGAGACCACTGGTTCATTCGGGTGCGCGAGAAAGTCAACTGTCCGGTGGTCACGGCGAACGCGCGCACGCCACGCGTACAGCGCACCGGGTCATCGCCTTCGAGGTCGAGGAAGCCATGAGGATAGTCTGCGTATCCAGGGGCACCTACGGCGGGGGCAAGGAGCTTGCCGAAAAGCTGGCGGCCAAGCTCGGCATCCCGTGTCTGGCCCGCGAGCAGGTCACAGACATGGCCAAACGCGCCGGCATCAATGTCGGCAAGCTGGAGATGAGCGTGGTGCGTCCCAGGCCCATGACGGAGAGCCTGGCGATCGAGAAGGAGCGCTTCAAGGCATTCATCACGGCCACCCTGGCGGAGCGCGCCCTCGCTGGCGGCGTGGTCTACCACGGGCGAACGGGCCACCTGGTTCTGCCCAGCGTGGCGCACGTGCTCCGCATCCGCGCCATCATGGCCCCGGAAAGCCGCATCGCACTCACCATGCAGCGGCTCGGGCTCGATCGCGACAAGGCCAGGCTCTACAACGAGCAGGTCGACGACGATCGTCGCCGCTGGGCACGCACGTTGTACAACGTCGACTGGGACGATCCATCGCACTACGACTTGGTGCTGAGCCTGGATCACATGAGCGCGGACAACGCCGCTTCGGCCGCGGTGGGCGTAGCGCAGCTACCCGAGTTTCAGCCCACACCCGCTTCCGAAAAGGTGCTCCGGGATCTGCTGCTGGCCGCGCAATGCCGCCTGGCTATCGGAAGCGACGAGCGCACGCGCACGATCGACGCGACTGTGCGGGCCGACAACGGAAGCGTGAGCATCACGTACCCGCCCCGCCACGCTGCCAACGCGGCGTACCTCGAGCAGGTGGTCGGCGGCGTGCCAGGCGTCGCCCGCGTGCAATGCACGATGGCGTCGACCAGCATCCTGTGGATTGACGAGCGATTCGACCCCCAGAGCGAGTCGATGACGCACCTGCTGGAGATAGCGGCGAAGTGGAACGCAGCGGTGGGCTTGGTGCGGCTGTGTTCGCAGCCGTTGCCGCCGGTACGAACCGACGACGAGCCTCTGGGCAAGGGGCCTGTGGACGCGGGCATCCTCGATGACAGCGCGACCGACGCGACCGAAGGCGACGACGGCGGCGTGCGCGCCACGATGAGCCGCCTGCTCCAGGAAGGGCGGGCGGGGGGCTACTGGCAGGTCTGCGGTGGTGCCAGGGAGCTGACGCAAAGCCTCGACCGGACGGCCGACTGCAGCCTGGTGGTGGTCGGCAACGTCTTCCAGGACAAGGACGGGGCAGTGCGCAAGCGGATGAGACGCGAGCTCACGACGTTCGTCGGTGAGAGCCTTCGTGTGCCGTCGATCGGCGCCGAGGAGCTGCATCAGCACTACCTGTTCGGCCCGTCTCATTGGCTCAAGATGCTCGGGCTGGCCGCCCTGTCGGCGGCCATGGTGATTCTCGTGTTCCACTTCCAGGCGCCGATTCTAGACTTCCTATCGCGGCCTGGACTCGGCAATCGAGTCGCGGCGGTGGTGGTCCTGGCGCTGGCGGTCCCGCTTTTCGCCCAGGTGTATGGCGGATTTTCGCACTACTTCCTACGCCTGCTGAAGTTCGAGTGATCGTTTGACGCATATCGCGGCGAAGCTCTCCGCGTGCAGAACAGGAGCCACTATGGGGATGGACGTGCTCGGACAACACTTCAGCCAGATTGACGTATCGACGGCGGTGCAGGTCGTGGCGCTCGGATTCGTCGGTGGCGTGCTCAGCGGCTTCATCGGCAGCGGTGGAGCATTCTTCATGACCCCTGGCATGATGAACCTGGGCGTCATGGGGCCGGTCGCGGTGGGCAGCAACATCGCCCACAAGTTCGGCAAGGCCATCATCGGCTCGAAGAAGCACGGCGAGCTCGGCCATGTCGACCGCAAGCTCGCCGCCTTCATGCTGCTGACGGCCGCGGTAGGCATCCGCCTCGCCGTCATGGCCATGAAAGCCCTTTTCAAGGGGCACGGCGGCGAAGGCGCGGACAGCTCCGCCTCCGACCTGTACATCAGCATCGTCTTCGTCTCGATCCTGTCCGTCGTCTCGCTATCCATGCTCCGGGACATCCTGCGGGCCCGCAAGAGCGAGGAGTCCCAGCCGTCCCGCAAGATTGTCGACTTCCTCGGCCGCCTGCGCCTGCGGCCGCTCATCTACTTTCCCGTCGCCGATGTGCACGTGTCCCTGTGGGTCGTACTCGTCTGCGGCCTGGCCACGGGGTATCTGGCCGGGACCATCGGCGTCGGCGGCTTCGTGGGGGTTCCTGCGATGATCTACGTATTCGGGGTTCCCTCCGCGGTGGCCGCCGGCTCGGAGCTGTACCTCGCCATGTTCATGGGCGCGTTCGGGCTCCTCAACTACGGCTACGAGGGCATGGTCGACGTGCGCCTCGTACTCCTACTCTACCTGGGCTCCCTCGTCGGCATCTACATCGGCGCCTACGGCACCAAGGTCGTCAAGGAGCTCGTCATCCGTCTCGCCACCTCGCTCATCATCCTGCTGTGCGTGGTCAGCCGCGCGATCGCGATACCGGTGTATCTGCGCAAGCTGCAAGTGGTCAGCTACGATCCGGCTTGGGACGGCTGGCTGCAGGCTGGCAGCAAGGGGATGCTCTACTTCAGCGGACTGTCGACGACCATTCTGATCCTCGTATTCGTATTTCGGGGGTACATCCAGCGGCGCCGCGTCCATGCGTCGATTGTGTCGACCGCACCTCCGGTCATGATGGACGGACGGCTGGCGAGAAAGGAGTCATAGATGGGTACCGCAGTCGCGGTGTTGGTCATCGACGATGAGGCGATTGCGTGCCGTCGTCTCAAGGCGGCGCTGGAGCGATCCGGCTATGTCGTCGACACCTGTGAGAGCGGCACGGAGGCGATCGAGCGCATGCGGGAGCGCCCCTACGACGTGGTCGTGACGGACGTGCGCATGGGCGACGTCGACGGCATCGAGGTGTTGGATGCGGTGCAGAGGATGCACCCGCAGACGAAGACAATCTTGATCACGGGGTATGCCACGGTGGAGCTCGCACGGGAGGCGCTGGCCAAAGGCGCGTACGACTTCGTGGCCAAACCCTTCCAACCCAAGGATCTGCGTGCCATCATCGACCGTGCCGTGCGCGGCCTGCCCCGTCCCGGATGAGGAGCAGCCGCGACAGGGCGTGCTGATCGCGAGGTGTTCGATGGACTCGTCGGGTATGGACGGGCGACGTAACGAGCAGGTCGGGTTACAGGCCGCATTGGCGGACGTCCCGCAAGCGATCAAGCCCGCGCAGGGAGACGCCGATCGCGCGCTGGCGGCGCGTCCGGCCTTCGGGATCCGCAGCACGCTTCTGATGGCTTTCGCGCTGTGCTTTCTGCTGAGCCTCACGCCCACGGTCTGGTCGATGCACACGCTATCCGGGGTGCAGGACCGCATCCAGTTCCTCGAGGTGGCTGACGACTACATGGTGGAAATCCAGCAGGCGCGGCGCTTCGAGAAGAACTATCTGCTCTACGGCACGAACCTTCCCGATGCCCTGGAGCACGCGCACCGGGCGCAGCGCCTGGTCGAGGACAACCAGGACAAGATGCAGAAGGTGGCAGGCGCGGCCACGCTCGCCACCATGCGGGGGCACCTTCGCGAGTACGAGCGTCTGCTGCATGTGATGAGCGGCCAGACGGACCCGGCGACCCGCTCGCGCGCAGAGGCGGACCTGCGCCGCCACGGCGGCGAGATGATGGAGTTCGCGCAATCCTACGTCCGAAAGGAGCGATCCACCGCGTCAGCCATGCTGTCCCTGGCCAAGAAGGTTCCGTTCGTGTTTCTCTCGCTCCTTCTGCTCGCCATCGTGCTGGTCGCCAGCTTCCTGACACGCCGGATCATCGGCACACTCTCCCGCTTCACCGAGTACGCGGACCGCGTCGGCCGCGGCGACTTCACCCCCATCACGCCCCGCCGCCCCTACCGCGACGAGTTCACCCGCCTCGCCCTCGCGTTCAACCATATGATTCAGGAGCTCAACCGCCGGGAGCAGGTGCTCGTGGAGTCCCACAAGCTGCGCGCGCTCGGAACCCTGGTCGCAGGAGTCGCCCACGAGATCAACAATCCACTGAACAACATCATGCTCACCGCAGGGGTTCTCAAGGAGGAGTTCGCCTCCATCCCCGACGCCGAGAAGCTCGAGATGATCGACGAGCTCATGGGCCAGACCGAACGGTCGCGCAAGATCGTCCGGAACCTGCTCGACTTCGCACGCGAGAGCGAGACACGCATCGAAGCGCTGGATATCCGCCAGATCGTCACCGAGACCGTCAAGCTGGTGGGCAATCAGCTCAAGGTCAAGAAGATCCATCTGACCACCGTGCTGCCCGACGGTGTGCCCCCGGTACACGGCGATGCCCAGCTCCTGAGCGAGGTCTTCATGAACCTCGTCATCAACGCCGTCGACGTCCTGCCCGAGAGGGGCCAGCTCACGATCGCGGTGCGTGACGCCGAGGAAGACGGCTACTTGGCAGTCGACGTGGCCGACAACGGCCCCGGCATTCCGGAGCATGTGCTTCCGCGGATCTTCGATCCGTTCTTCACCACCAAGCCCAAGGGCAAGGGCACCGGGCTCGGGCTTTCGGTGTCCAAGGGCATCGTCACGCGGCTGGGAGGAACGCTGCGCGTCTCCAGCTCCGACCGCGGCGCCACCTTCACGGTCCTGCTTCCGGTGACTTCGATTCCTTCCGACGTTTCGTCGCGGGCGGCGTGATGACCACGTCGTCATGATGGGAGACCGCCATGTCCAGTGTGCTGCTGTCCAGCCAGTCGTTCCTAGCCGGTGACGACATCGCCGCCGGCGTGGCCCGTGCCACCGGCTCAGACCTGGGCCGCCTCGACCACCTCATCGCGTCCGCGGCGGCGTCCTGGCAGGTCGCCCCCGACAAGCTCGGCGCTGCGCTGCTCCGCCCGCCGTCGTTGCTCGGCATGGCGGACGCCACCCGACGCAGGCTCGCGCGCCTGGTCATGGCGGAGTGCTCGCGTCGGATCGCGGGCAGCGCCACCGTCATCCACGTGCCCTTCGCGGCCTTCATGGTGCCTGGGATCTCCCACGTGCTGCGCGTGCGCGTGACCGCATCTGCCGACGAGCGGGCACGCGCCGCAGCCACCCAGCTCCACCTGCCGGACGCCAAGGCCCGCAAGCGCATCGATGCCGACGACCGCGCGATCGACATGATCGGCTCCGTCCTGTTCCAACGTCGGGACACCGACGCCGACTACGATCTCGTGGTCCGGGTCGCGGAGCGCAAGCCGGAGGTCATCGCCTCGGAGATCGTGCAGGCCGCGGGTGAGCGCAGCTATCAGCCCACGAGCTACTCGATCAAGGCTGCCCAGGAGCTGGCGGCCGCCCACTGCCTGGAGGCCGCGCTCGCCGCCAGGGAGATCGACGCGTCCGCCGCCGTCAAGGACGGTCTGGCAACGGTGAAGGCACGGGCCGCCGTGAGCAAGCGGTCGGAAGCGACCAAGGTGATCGACACCGCCGCATCGCGCTTGCCGGCGATCGAGAAAGTGGAAGTCGCCTGGGTCGACGACCTGTTCGAGACGTATGCGGCCAGCATGCGCTGAGGGGGTAGGAGATGAAAGAGCAGATCGATGTGATGGTGCTGGACGACGAGCCCATGGTGGGCAAACGCCTCAAGGTGATCCTCGCCAGGATGGGGTGCAACGTCGAAACCTTCGAAGATCCCCGCCGGGCCCTGGAACGTATCTCCGACAAGCGATTTCACATCGTGGTGACCGACGTGGTCATGGGCGATGTCGACGGGCTGCAGGTGCTGGACCGGGTGAGAGCCTGCTGGCCAGACAGCAAGGTCGTGATCATGACGGCCTACGCGATGATGGCGATGGCGCGCGAAGCGATGGCGAAGGGGGCTTTCGATTTCGTAGCCAAGCCCTTCGAGCCAGTCGAGATTCGAAACGTCGTAGCACGTGCGGCCAAGGAATTGGGATTCGACCTGCTCAACGGCGGGCAGTGAGGCCGCCCCGGCACGCTGGTCTTCACCGCAAGGCCGCTCGACACCTCGACACCCCCTTCGCCGGCTGACGCAATTCCCTGTCATGTGCTGTCCGCCCTGTCGAAGCTGGAACCCCTCACTCCAGATGGCGGCCGCCATCACCGGTGTTTGCACCCTCCCACGCAGTGCGCGCCGTCTTCGCATCCTCCCTCGCGACTGGTCCGCAGCGGCCTCGCGCGAAGGAGGTTGCGAACCGCAACCGCACAGCCTATGCATGTCAGCTCATGAGCGCGGCGATGAAAGCGAATCGATACCTGGTGACCGGACGGGTACAAGGCGTCGGATTCCGCTTTTTTGTGGAAGAGGAAGCCACCTCGGTCGGCGTGACCGGCTGGGTCCGCAACCTCGCGGACGGGCGGGTGGAGGTGCTCGCGGCCGGGGACGACGCCCAGCTCGGGCAGTTGGAGAAAAAGCTGTGGGAAGGGCCTCCCCTCGCGCGGGTCACCAGCGTCGATGTGGAGCCCGCCACCGCGCCGGACCACGAGGGGTTCCACATCCGCTCCACCGCCTAGCTCCTTCCGGCCCACGTTCCGGCGGAGTCTTGCTGGCGAATCTGCTCGCCGAGGCTCTCTCTCCGCTCCAAGCCGGCTTGCACCGGATGACCACCGCACGGCTGTCCGCTCCGCGCTCCTCGCGCTGCGTGCCACGCTGCACTCCTCACCCGCACGAGCACGATCCGTGCTGAAGTGTTGCGGCATCGCCAGGCTCCGTGCCGCCACCGTTGCTGCAAACGTGTCATCGCCCCTTGCGACGCCGGCCAACGAGCCACGCCATCGCGGCCACGAGCCACACACCAGCATGTCGCGGCACGGGCGCGCCGGACGCTGCGCAGCCCCCGGAAACGCTGACGTCGCCGTCGAGCGCGGGGCCCGATTCGGCGGGTCCGGTGCAAAGCCCGGCGGTGAGATTGCAGATCGTGCCGTCGTTGCACGGGCGCGTCGCGCTACAGGATGCAACGCACCTGGCGTTGCCCGTGGCGGTGTCTTCCACGCACACGCTGCCCACTGCACACGGGCCGTCCGAACCGCAGCGGACGGGTTCGGGTGGAGCGATCGAGCCGCCTGAACCGCCCGCCGCGGACATATCGTCGCCGCCCGTGCCACCGGCGTCAGGGCTGCCTCCAGCACCTGCGGCGCCGCCCGCACCGCCGGCGCCGCCCGCACCGCCGGAACCTCCAGCATCGCCGATGTCGCCAGGCCAGGGCGGTGCGCCCTCCTCGATCACATACGTGGATCCGGCGTACGCCATCGCCTCGTCGATCGTGTCCTTGAACGAGTCCACCCTCGTCCAGATGTTGTCATTGCCGTAGCAGCTCGCCCCGCGCGACGTCACCCCGATGATGGCCCAATCGGCCGACACGGCGGGTCCGCCCGAATCCCCGGAGCAGATCGAAGCCGTGCCCTGGAATTCCTTGGAGAAGACAAGCCCAATCTTCGGCCCGAGCGCGGTGACGGTGACGTCTTCGCGGAGATATCGCTTGCCCGACGAGTAGTCCTGGTTGGGGTTGGTCAGCCCGTAACCGATGGCCGTGAACTGCTCCCCGACCGCGTAGGCGTCAGCAGACGTGCGTACGCGGAGCGGCACGATGCCGGTGACGTTCTCGTGCATGACGATGACGGCAAAGTCGGTGTTGCAAAGGGATGTACCTGGGGTGTGGAAGATCTTCGCGCCATTGCCGAGATATGCGGTATTGGAATGCGTGGGATTGGATCCCTTGAGGATGTACAGATCGTCGGGAGCGTAGTCGTCGCCAACGTCGTTTTGGCAGGTGACGTATTCGCTGACAACCTGGGAGACGCAATGGCGGGCGGTGACGACGACGCCGCGTTCGCCGCTCTGCGAGATGATGGTACCGGTGCACATCGCTCCCGCCGCGGCGTTGTAGACCATCACGACAGCATCATGAAGCGCATCGTTGTCGGCGACGCCACCCACGATCGGGTCGAAGCGCTTGGCGGCAAGATCGCCCGATGGTTCGGGCGCAGCGCCGCAGGCAGGCAAGAGGGCCAAAACGATGACGGGCAGCAGCAACGTGGGGATACGCATGATGTTCTCCGGAGCGTCCTCCGGCCGGGTGCGATTCCTTCCTTTGGGCGCAACAGGCCGTGTGGCGATTCGCTTTGGCAGGAACCATACCAACCCGATGCTGCACGAGACGGGCGGGTTCCATGCGGCGCGCGTGGCGGCGTGCATTCCCTGACGAGTCGCGTGCGCGCGCGGTGTTCGCTTTTTGACGGTGTTGTGCGGCATTTTCGCAGGATTCCGCTTCGGCCGGAGGCAGGCGCTTACCGACAACCCTCGGCCTGACCGAGACTGCGCGCCCACGCGCTGCCAGGGCCAGTCGTGGAAAGCGAGATCGGAAGGAACGCCCAGAAGGGCTACCGGAGACTGGGGCAAGCCGTGACCGTGCAGGCGTCCATCGACGGTCTCCGGGTTCCCCCTTGGCCTGTTGATCCGGCAATCGAACCAGGCGCGGTCGCGATCGGCTGGCGTGCACGTCCGCATGCATGTACGCCAGCCCATGGCTCGCGCAGCAGGATACGCCGTCCGTCAGCAGGTCGTGCAAGAGCTTGCTTCCCCGGTTCAGCCTCCCGATCACGCTCACCTCGACGTCTACGCTCGTACGATCGAGCTCGCATGGGCGGCAGCGGCACGGCGAGGTCGTACTGGTCAGGGTCGTCTCCATCCTCACCAGCATGGGCCGGCAAGATCACGCACACGAAACGAACACGAAGCCGCCTTCTGCTCTTCACCTTTGCGTTGAACAGCCTCTCAGTGCCCATCGACGCCGGTGGAAGGACAGCCGCCGCATGTGCCGCTTACCTTCTCCGCGGCGACACGCACGCGCTCGCGGGCCGCCTTGCAACGGTCGTCGGTCTCCGAGCACAAGGAGCAAATGCCGTCGGCCGATCGCTGCATCGATTGCAACGCTCTGCAGGCGGTGACGCAATCCTTGCCGGAGGCGAGAGCATCGGCTTCGGCGGCACCGAGCTCGGCGGCGAGGTCGTCCCAGCCACGGGGGGGCGAAGACCCGGCCGCGGGCGTCGGCCTCTCTCCTTCGCCGGCGGGTGCGGGGGCGGCCGTGGACGGCTGTGTCTCTGCGGGCTGCGTGAGCGTGGGCGCCATGGGCGCGGGAGACTGACGAACGGCGCCGCCACACCCCGCGGCCAGGACGCAGGCGAACACCGCGGTTCCGGACCATTGCGCGCGAATCATGGGAACCACGATAGCACGCGCATCCCCGGGTGGAACAAGCGGTTCAGGGTAGAAGAACCAGCTTGCCCGTGGTGGTGCCGGACTGCAGGGCACGATGTGCGCGGCGCACTTCTTCGAAGGCGAACGTGGTCACCGGCAGCGGCTCGATCGCGCCTCGTCCGAGCCACTCCAGGATCTGCCCGAGGGCCTTGTGCAGAAGCTCCGTACGATCGAACAGGTACGACAAGTTGAAGGCCATGACGCTCTTGTTGGCGTTGGTCATCTCGAGCGGATTGAAACGCGGCGTCCGCAAGTAGTCGAATGCGAGCCTCGGATAGTCAGGCCGGCCATCGTGATGGGCGAGCATGCTGTGAAATCCGTAGATGACGAGCCGTCCGCACGGTGCCAGTGCCTCGTAGCTCTTCTGCAAGGTCGCGACGCCGTTGGCGTCGAGCACCACGTCGTAGCCATTCGGAGCGAAGCAGCGCGCGCCTCGCCACCAGTCCTCCCTGCTCTTGTCGATGACCTCGGTGGCGCCGAGCGCGCGTGCGACCGGTATCTTGGCAGTCGAACCGACGACGCCGACGGTCCGGCACGTTGCGACCCGCGCGAGCTGGACGATGGCGCCTCCCACACCGCCTGCCGCGGTGTGTACGAGCAGGCTCATGCCTGGCTTGACATTGGCGAGCTCGAACAGGGCGTACCACGCGGTCAGGTACACGACCGACAAGCCCGCGGCTTGGGCGTCCGTGACGTTCGCAGGGGTGGCGACGATCTGGTGCCGGGGCACGACCAGATGCGTTGCGTAGCCTCCGAATCGGGTCACCCCGAACACGCGATCCCCGACCGACAAGTCGCGGACGCCTTCGCCGACGGCATCGACGAGACCGGCGAACTCGAAGCCTGGCGTGATGGGAAAGCCGACGAGCTTGCGGGCGGACTCGTACAAGCCCATGCGGACCACGCAGTCGGCGAAGTTGACGCCGATGGCGGTGGTCCGTACGCGCACTTCGCCGGCCCGGGGCGCCGGCTCGGTGGTGGTTTCGATAGTGAGGCGGTCGAAGCCTCCGGGCTTGTGCACCACGACCTTTCGCATGGGCGCAAGTCTAGCAGCGCGAGGTCACGACGCGAGCCTGGACAGCACCTGAGCTGCGTGCCCCTGGGGCTGCACGTCCTCGAACACATGCGCCACGCGTCCCGAGGCATCGATGATGAACGTGGTGCGACGGATGCCCTCGCCCCAGGGCGTGGGGCCCCACACGCCATACGCGCGGCATGTGGACCGGTCGACATCGGACAGCAAGGGGAAGTTCAGCGCGTACTTTTCGCGGAACGCCTGATGGCTCGCCGCATCGTCAGCGCTCACCCCGAGCAGGTGGGCACGCGCGCTCAAAGCGTCACGAGCATCGCGAAACTCTTTGCATTCGATCGTGCAACCGGGGGTGTCGTCTTGGGGATAGAAGAACAACACGACGGGCTTGCCGCGCAGCGCCGAGAGCTGCACGAACTGCCCCCGGTCGTCCTGGAGCCGGAAGTCGGGCGCTATCTCTCCTGGTCGAATCACGATGATCTCCTCGAACGGGGTGGCAAGGGTCGCAGCGTCCATGGGGGTGCCTGCTCCCAGCGTCAACCAGGATCCGCCACCGCGCAGACGGCACGGCCACGCGCAACGAGCATCATTGCGGCAATGTCCGACACCGACGCCGTTCGCGGTTGCGATGGGCGTGAGGTGCTGCGTGAACGAACGGACCAGGACGTTCCGTCGGCGCTGGCGTGGCGTTCCGCACCCGACCGCGGCTTCACGTCGCCGATCGCGCGGCGCGCTTCGTCGCGGCCGGTGCTCCCGCTGCGCATCGCGGCGTTGTCTCCCATGCGTTGTGGACGCAAGGCATCCTCGTGTCTACCATCGAGAGGTACAATACGCCCTGGGGATGGCAATGATGGACGATCATACAGACACGATGGAGCGCGTCCTCGAGCTGGGGTTGGCGCTGCGGGAATACCCGATTCTGGGTGATGTCATCCGACGTCGGATGCGCGAGGAGATGTTCCGGCGCGGCGTCGTGCAGCCGGAGCAGTTCGAGCACGAGGTGTATCAGAAGGCGGTCGCGACCCAGCAACACGAGGGGCTGGGGGAACCGGACGCGCCGGAGCTGGAGGACGTGTGGCAGACGCGTCTCGCACGCGTGCGCGACATGCTGACCGAGTTCTACTTCGCGAACAACTTGCCGCGGAGCCTGTTTCAAGCGGTCGTGGCAAGCGTGCTGGGGGAGCGGAACCGGAAGAACGTCATGCTGCAATTGAACCCGGAGACAGCGCCGCCAAGCCTGCTCCTGGCGCAAGCGTCGGCGTTCGAGGAGGCAGACGACGAGACCCGGCGGCGCACGGAGCATCACCGCAAGGAGGTGATCGTGGTGCTGACAAAAGCCATGCTGTCGGACCAGCTCGCCTTCGTCGCACGGGCCAAGGACCACCTGCGGGTCGTCGACTTGAAGGAGATCCACGCCAGGCGCATCGGGCGCGGCAAGATCGGCGGCAAGGCCGCGGGCGTGCGTCTCGCCACCCGCATCCTGCAAACACCGTCGCCGGATGACGAGGTCGATCTGTCGTCGCGCGTGGTGGTGCCGGAAACCTGGCACATCGCAGCGGATATGAACTACGAGTTCATCGAGGAGAACGACCTGTACGAGCTGTTCGGGCAGAAGTACAAGCCGCTCGAGGAGGCGCGGGCGGACCACGAGGCGAGCCAGGCCCGGTTCGCCGCATCGCGGCTTCCCCAGGATCTGGTCCGCAAGCTCGACCACATCCTCGACGAGGTCGGCGATGCGCCGCTCATCGCGCGATCCTCCAGCCTGCTCGAAGACAGCTTCGGAACCGCTTTCGCCGGCAAGTACGAGACGTGCTTCTGCCCCAACCAGGGCAGCCGGGCCGACCGCCTTCGTGGCCTTTGCGATGCCATCCGCAAGGTTTACGCATCGGTGCTCAACCCGGACGCCCTAGCGTACCGAAAGCAGATGGGGCTCATCGACTACGACGAACGCATGGCGATTCTGCTGCAGAAGGTCGAGGGACGCGTGTGGCGGCATCTTTTCTTCCCGCAGGTGGCGGGGGTGGGGTTCAGCCGCAACCCGTACCGGTGGACCCCCAGGATCGACCGGAGCGCGGGGTTCCTTCGCATGGTGTGGGGGCTGGGAACTCGCGCGGTCAATCGGGTGGAGCGCGACCATCCACGCCTCGTGGCGCTGAGCCACCCCACCCTGCGCCCCGAGCGAACTGCCAGGGAGATTCAGCGCTATTCGCAGCACTTCGTCGATGCCATCGATCTCCACAAGAACGCGTTCGTCAGTGTCCCGGTCGAGGACGTTGTCGGCTGCGATTATCCGTCCCTGCGCCTGATCGCCTCCGTCATGGAGGACGGCGAGTTGCGGCGCATCCTCCTCGCAGACCCGAGAACGCCTGCCGCCAGCTATGTCGTCACCTTCGACGGCATGCTCCAGGACGCTCTCTTTCCTGCCGTCATGCGCGCCATCCTGCGAAAGCTCGAGCGGGCGTACGGCGTACCGGTCGACATCGAATTCACCGTCGAGATTCTGCCCGGCCCGGTGCCTGACTACCGTGTTCACTTGCTGCAGTGCCGACCGCAGGCGCGGGGCAAGGAGGATGAGCAAGTCCGCGCACCGCGTGACGTACCCCGTGACGATCTCGTCTTTCAATCCGCGCACACCGTCATGTCGGGGCGTATCTCCGGCATTCGCCATGTGGTGTTCGTCGATCCCGAACGCTACAGCCGGATTCCTTCGATGCACGAACGGACCCGGCTCGCGAGGTTGATCGGACGCATCAATGAGCGCCTGGCCGGCGGGCCGTTCATCCTCGTCGGTCCCGGGCGTTGGGGGAGCACGAACGCAGAGTTGGGCGTGCCGGTGACCTACGCCGACATCTACAACGCCGATGCGTTGGTCGAGGTTCCCATGTCGATCCAGGACGAGGAGCCGGAGGCGTCGTTCGGCACGCATTTCTTCCAGGACATGGTGGAGAGCAACATCAAGCCGGTGGCAGTGTATCCCGAGAAGGGCGACCATTTCGACTTCGACTTCTTCCGCCGGGCGCCCAACTCGCTATCGTCGCTGGTCCCCGACACGGGCGGGCTGGACGAGCTCGTGCAGGTCATCGACATTCCGGCGTACCAGCGGGGGCGCGTGCTGGAGATGGTCCTCGAGGCAGGGGAAGAAGAGCTGGCGGTGGCGTTCTTGACCGACGCTTCCCGATGACCCCGACTTCGCCGAACGCCGCTCCGTCCACGGATCGTCCGGCGCGCATGACCGCTCTCGCTCCCCACGCGACAGCCGCGGTACCGTCGCCTCCGTGCCGCCCGTCAATCGTCGAGGTGGTGCAGCAGATTCGCCAGCCCTGCCAGCCTGGACGCATCGGCGTCGACGAAGCGATCCGCTTCGAGCAGCGCCAAGGCCGCGCCCCGCAGGTCTTCTCGCACATCACCGGTCAAAGCAGCGCGAACCGCGTCGGCCCTCGACGCCGTCAGGCCCTTGCTCGCAGCGAGCACGTCGCCCGGGATAGGGCCGCCAAGCAGCACCACATTGACCTTGGCCCGGCCCCAGCCAGCCCGAAGCACAGTCTCCCCGTCCTTCGCCATGTGCACGAACGTCGCGCCAACGTCCGCGGATCCGGAGACCACAGCCTCCACCACGGCTTCGTGCGCGCCAAGGAAAACCTCGTGGGCGAACGCCGAGGCGAGATTCACCCCATGCACGCGCAATGTCGCGCGGACAACCAGATAGCCGGCCATGCTCTCGGAGTCGACCCATGCTGCGCGCAACCCCTTCAGATCCTCCAAGGTCTTGACCGGAGACCCAGCGCGCGCGAACAAGGCCGAGTGATACCAGGCATCTTCTCCGCGCAGCGGCACGACCAACGGACAGATCGTCTGCGCTGCCGACGCCCTTGCCGCAACCAGCGGCGGCAGCCACGCCAGCTCGAGATCCTGTAAGTTCATGGCCCGCAGCAACGCCGCGTAGTCCGGGAACGTCCGCGGTTGCACGAGACACCCCGTCGCCTCTTCCAGCGCCCGGCAGAACACCCCGAGCTTGACACGTACCGACGCGATCGCCGCCGCGGGCAGCCGCGTGCTCGGAGGGATCGACGGCAGCACGATGCCGACCCGGATTCGATCCTGTCCACCAACACCCGGATTCATGGCGCAACCATGCCGCTTCGACCCTCTGCGGTCAACGTACTCCTATCGCCGCGCCAGCACGCGCATGCCCACGTCTGGTCTGCGCGACGAGTCCGGCGGCGAGCCGTGGTTCGTAGGCGCGAACGGTCAACCGGCACGAAGACCGCAACCGACGGACACCCGAGCTAAGCGCTTCGTCGGTCAACCCCATTCGTACTTCTTGAGCACGATTTGCTCATACAGGTCGATGCCCGCGCCATTGAGCCGAACGCCGCGGATGGTGTGAGGATCTCCCTCGGCAGTGGTCAGGACGACATAGCCGAACTCCTGGAGGTAGAACAGGTCCGGGACGATGTTTCGGTCGCCGACGAGATTCCTCATCTTCGCTCGGAGCTGCTCGATTGGCATCTCGACGAACGCGTGCTCGCGCCAGTGCAGGTAGAGCTGCTCGAAGAGGTTGTAGCGAACCGACCAGTCGAAGCGCTTCTTGGTCGGAGAGAACAGCGGCTTGCCCATGCCGAACAGCGGCCGTCCGGCGATCGGATTGATCAGCGATCCGAACGCGAGCCAAAGTGCGATCACGAGCATGCCCACGTTCAGAATCGCAATCGGCATGTTCATCGCCGTCGTGTGGGTCACCGACTTGATGATGCGCGCGAGAAAAATGAGGTCGATGTCGACCAGGAAGGCGAACAGCACGCTGCTGAAGAATCCGAAGCCGTACGTGAGCACCAGAAAGATGGCCAGCAGCACCATCTCCACGGCGAGGCCAACCGTGTGGTCGGGTGCGAGCCCACCCGCGACCGCATGCAGGCTCCAGGCGTTGTACGCCCACAGAAACGAGAACGCCGTGAAGATCGTACCCCCGAAGACGTTCTTGTTGACGAAGCTCATCAGGCCGGAAAGAAGCTGGCACCCCGCGCCGAACAGCACGGCGTACATCGCGACGGACTCGAGCGCGGCAACCGACACGCTCCACCCGAACGCGACAGGTGTCAGCGCCCCCGCCGCGATCGACAACCCCAGCAGCCCCAGCGGTGTCGGGTTGCCCAATACTTCCTTCTCCGGCCCCAGGCCTAGCTCGACTCGCTTGATCATCCGCATCCTCCGTGGCGTTCGCGCGCCGGAACGCGGATGCTACAACGCCGTCGGCTGCCTCGTCAGCCGCGTTGCAGGTCAGGGAACCAGCGCGATTTCCGTGACCAACGTTCCCAACTTCTCGATCGTGAGCTCCACGCGGTCGCCCGGACGAAGCCACTGGTCGTTCGTGATCTTGCTGCCGTTGAGCTCGAGAAAGCACCCCGTTCCGCAGGTGCCGGAGCCGATCACGTCGCCCGGGTAGAGGTCCACGCCGTAGCTGGCCCGCTCGATGATCTGGGCGAACGTCCAGTTCATGTGCGCGAGCGTGTCGCGGGAAACCAGCTTGCCGTTGACCGTCGCTGTCATCTCCAGGTCGTACCGGTCTCCCTGCGGTCCCGGCATCCGCCGGTCCTCCAGGTCGTCGGGCGTGACGAGGTACGGCCCGAGCACCGTGGCGAAGTCCTTGCCCTTGGCGGGCCCCAGGCTGAGCTTCATTTCCTGCATCTGCAGCACCCGAGCCGACAGGTCGTTCATGATCGTGTAGCCGGCGATGTGTGCATCGGCCCGCGACGCAGGGATGTCCCTGCCACCCTTGCCGATCACCACGGCGCATTCCAGCTCGAAATCGAGCTTGCCCAGGTGCAGCTCGCGCACGGGCACGCGGCCGGGGCCCAATACCGCGTTGTGGTTCGTAAAGTAAAACACGGGGAACTCGTCGAACTCCGGAATCATCTCCAAGCCGCGGTTCCGACGAGCCGTCTCGACATGCTGCCGGAATGCGTAGCCGTCTCGCATCGACGGCGGACGCGGCACCGGCGCGAGCAACCCCACCGACGACACGGGCGCGCTGTAGGGCGCCTCGATGTCCGCCGATGCCAAGACGGCACGAGCCGTATCCATCGCGGCCTGGCCCCCCGCCAGCAGATCGAGCATCGCCGACGGAAGCAGGCGGCCGGCGTGCATCGCCGCCGACGCCAGGTCCACGACATGGTCGTCTTTCACCGCGCCGAGCCGAACATGGGAATCTCGAATGTACGTCACCAGCTTCATTGCGCCTGCCTCGCTTCCGCCCGATGAGCGGCGGACGCTGCTTCGATGCTCTCCGACCGGGTCTCGACGCGTGAGGTCAGCCCAGCCACGACAGCGGGTAGCTTGGGTCGTCGACCTCCATCGCAGCGTCCGCGACCGCAAGAGGTGCGAACGTGTCGATCATGACCGCCAGTTCCTGGGTCTCCCGCTTGCCGATGGAGTCCTCGTAGCGGCCCGGCTGCGGACCATGGGGCAACCCCATGGGGTGCAGCGTGATCGACTCGGGCTCGATGCCCTTACGGCTCATAAACTGGCCCCAGCTATAGAAGATGACTTCGTCCGAATCCACATTGCTATGCGGATAGGGCGCCGGCACCGCCTCCGGGTGGTAGTCGAAGAGCCGGGATACGAACGAGCACACGACGAATCCTCGCGCGTGGAACATCTGATGAACCGGCGGAGGCTGATGAATGCGGCCGGTGATGGGCTCGAAGTCCCGGATGTTGATCGCCCACGGGTAGTAGTAGCCGTCCCAGCCCACCACGTCGAAAGGATGATGGGCGTACTCGATCTTCTGCGCGCCGCCCTCCAGACGCACCTCGACCAGGAAAGCGCCTTCCTGGTCGATGGGCGGCTCGAAGACCGGCGTCCGGATGTCGCGCTCGCAGAACGGCGAGTGTTCGAGAAGCTGTCCGTGCTCGCTCCGGTAGCGCGCCGGCGTCTCGATCGAGTCGCGTGATTCGATCACCAGCGCTTTGACCTTACCGTCCGGCTCGATCGCGTAGATCACGCCGCGCGGAACGACGAGATAGTCGCCCGGACCGAACGCCAGGCTGCCGAAGTTCGTCCGCATCACACCCGCCCCCTCCTGGATGTAATACAGCTCGTCGTGATGCCCGTTGCGAAACAGGTGATCCATCGCCCTGTCGATGTGCGCTTTCGATATCGACACGTCGGCGTTGAACAGCAGCAGGCGCCGGCTCGCGATCGCGTCGCCGCCGAACGTCATGCGTGCGGTCCGGATGTGGCGCGCCCGCTGCGATATCCCCGCTGCGACCGGACGCCGCGGCTCGAACTCCAGCACGCGGCGCACGCGTGTGGGCATGCGGAGGTGGTACAGGTTGCTGTAGACGCCGGAGAATCCCTTGCGGCTCACGAGCTCCTCGTAGCGGAGCTGCCCCTCCGGCCCTCGAAACTGCACATGACGCTTGCGCGGGATGTCACCGCTCCGGACATAGAATGGCATCTCGAACTCCATCACAAGGCTCCGCCCCGGACCACGGAACGGCCTTCTCACTGCGCGCGGCCGACAGACGATCAGAGATTGCCCCGGCGCGCCTGCTCCCGCTCGATCGACTCGAATAGCGCCTTGAAGTTGCCCTTCCCAAAGCTCTTGCACCCCTTGCGCTGGATCACCTCGTAAAACAGCGTCGGCCGATCCTGCACCGGACGCGTAAATAGCTGCAGAAGATAACCCGATTCGTCGCGGTCCACCAGGATCCGGTTCGCCCGGAGCGCCTCCAGCGGCTCGTCGATCTCGCCCACCCGTGCCAAGAGCGAGTCGTAGTACGAATCCGGCACGTCCAGGAACTCCACGCCGTTGGCGCGTAGCTTGCCCACCGTGTCGAGGATGTTGTCCGTCAGAAAGGCGAGGTGCTGCACCCCCGCGTCCACGTTGTAGTCGATGAACTCCTGGATCTGTGACTTGCGGAGCCCCGGCGCAGGCTCATTCACAGGCATCCGCACCCGCTCGTTGTCGTTCGCCACCACGATCGACGCGAGCGACGAATACTCGGTACGAATGTCCTTGTCGTCCGCCGACCAGAATCGGTGGAAACCGAATACTGTGCTGTACCAATCCACCGTGGGCTTCATCTGCCCTTCAGGCATGTTGTGGACCAGGTGGTCCACATAGCGCAAGCCCACCGGTGACGCCGCCTGCACCGCCCCAACCGGCGCGCCATAACCCGGCAAGTACAACCCACGATAGCCGTCCGCCTGCACGAACGTGTGCACCACGTCGCCATACGCCTTCACCGTCGCCACGACGGCACGACCACTCGCATCCTCGATCGCGTGCGGACGATCCACCGGCTCCGCCCCGTTGCCCACCGTCGACGCAAACGCTGCCTCGGCATCGTCCGTCATGAATGCCACGTCGCGTACGCCGTCGCCGTGACGATCCAGGTACGCGTTGATCGGCCCACCCGGCCCCATCGGCGAGGTCAGCACGAGGCGGATCCGGTCCTGCTGCAGCACGTAGGATGTGCGATCGCGCAGCCCGGTTTCGAGCCCCGCGTAGGCCACCAGACGGAATCCCCACGCGCGCTGGTAGTAGTACGCGGCTTGCCGCGCGTTGCCGACGTAGTACTCGACGTGGTGCGTTCCGAGCAGCTCATAGCGGTTGGGCATGGATCCTCCTTGCTCGCCTCAACGGCGCAGCATCGATGCAGCATCGATGCATGGGGCGCAATCGACGAAACGGCCGCGTCATGGGGTCCGCCGGGCCGCGTGTCAACCGTTCCGCGCTGGAATTCGTCCACACTTTGACGACGCAGCGCATGATGCCGCGGTGCGTCCCGCTGACGTTGCGCGCTACACGACAAGAACCAACCCCGCCTCACCGTTGAACGTCGCGGCTGGATGCCGCATCGAGGTTGACGACCGACGACGACTCGCACAAGTAGAAGGTCCCGGTCGGTCGGCAAGACGACGGGGGTGCATTCGAGGGCACAATGAAAACAGGCATCGTGGAGCTCAGCTCCGACCACCCCGGCTTCCATGACCCGGTGTATCGGCAACGGCGCGACGAGATCGCACGCATCGCGTCTGGCCACACGCCAGGCACCCCAGCCCCCTTCATCGAGTACACGCAAGTGGAGACCGACACATGGGGCACCGTGTTCAGCGGCTTGATCGAGCTGTACCCTACCCACGCCTGCGAGGAGTTCAACCAGGTCATCGAAGAGCTGGGCTATCAGCGCGATCGCATCCCGCAACTCCGCGAGGTCAGCGCCTTCCTCGAAAAGCGGACCGGATTCCGCCTCGAGCCGGTGGCCGGCCTCGTCAGCCCCCGCGAATTCCTCTCCGCCTTGGGTCAGGGCGTGTTTTGCTCCACGCAGTACATCCGCCATCACTCCAAACCGCACTACACGCCGGAGCCCGACATCGTGCACGAGCTGATGGGCCATGCCCCGATGCTCGCCATCGAGGACTTCGCGCTGCTGTCGCGCAAGATCGGCGAGCGCACCGAACGCGCGAACGATCAGCAGGTAGGCCAGCTCGCTACCCTCTACTGGTTCACCATCGAGTACGGCGTGCTGCGACGTGACGGCGCGCTCCGAGCCTACGGCGCCGGACTGCTCTCGAGCTTCGGCGAGCTGCGCCACGCGCTCTCCGGCGAGGTGGAGATCCGCAAGCTCGATCCCCAGGTCGCCAAGGATACCCCCTACCCCATTACCACCTACCAGCCGCTGCTCTGGGAAGTCTCGTCCATCCATGAAGCGTTCGAAATCATGGACCGGTTCGTGAGGACCATCGTCTAGAACCACAAGTCGAGCGCTCAATCCGCTTCGATTCCGAGCCCGGCGCAGCCCGATCCGGCCACGAAACGCTCGCTTGTCGTTGCTGCGTCAGACGCCCGCCCCCCCCGGCGCCGCAAACGTCTTCGCTGGCCCGCCCCGCGGTCGTGTCCTACCCTTCGGGCAGGACGGCACGATCGGATGATCCAATACACCTTCCTGTTCGACGGTGACGACCCGCTCACGTTCGTGTTTCACGAGGACAGGGACATCTCACCGGACATCACCTCCGACCCTATCCCGCCCTGGCTGCTGCTGGACCGGTACCGCTGCGACGACTGCACGCTCGCCCCCACGAGCCGCCGCACCTGCCCGGCGGCCGTCGCCATGCTTCCCATCGTGCAGTCGTTCAGCTCACGCCACTCCCACGAAACCGTCCGCGTCCGTGCCCTGGTCCGTGACGTGACCTTCGAATGGACCACGCCCACCCAGCGCGCGGTCCGCTCCCTGCTCGAGCTCGCCCTTCCCTTGTCGTCGTGCCCCGTCATGCAGATGGCCCGCCCGCTGGCGTACATGCACGTGCCCTTCGCCATCCGCGGCTACACCGAGTTCCGCTTCCTCGGCATGCACTTCATCGCCCAGTACCTGCGGGCTCGCGACGGCCTCGATCCGGACTGGGAGCTCGAGCACTTCCTGCAGCTCGTGCGGTCCATGCGACGTGTCTACGCGACACTCACCCATCGGATCCGGGCGGCGGCCGACCGCGATGCCGCAGTCAACAGCTTGTTGCTGATGGACGCTTTCGCCGATGCCATCGAGATGCGTGTCGGGCGCAACCTCGACGCCTTGCGACCTCTGTTCCGCACCTACCTCGAGGGACAGAAGCCCGGTCGCAAGTAGTCTCGTGCGTCGCCGGCAGCTAGCACCTGCCGGCTCGCCCCGCGCCTCGCAAGAACAGGTCGACGATCCGATCCACCGCCTCGCCCACGTCCATCCGACCGTCCTCCATCACCCATCGATGGGCGAACTCGTAGAGCAGGCCGATGAGCAGAAGCGAGTATTCCTGTGCGCCCCCCTCCCGTAACACGCCCTCTTCGATACCCTTCTGCATCAGCTCCACGATGCGGGCCTGATGCATGCGGTAGTGTCGCAGCGCCTGCTTTTCGAGCGCGGAGCGCGCCCTCGCTGCATAGGGCCTCTGCGCAATGAACGCCACCAGAAGGTTCGGGCTCGTCTCCAACAGTTGGCTCGCTCGCACCACCAGCCAGCGCAACCGCATCGCAAACGGCATCGGCAGGCGTACGCTCTCGTCGAAGATCACCTGGAGCTTGTCCGCCATCGCGGTCCACAGACGGCTGAACAGGTCATCCTTGTTCCTGAAGTACTTGTAGATTGCCGCCGGCGAATAGCCCGACGCAGCGGCCACGTCGTCCATCGTGGTTCCGTAGTAGCCCTTCTGGGCGAACACGGACGCCGCCGCGTCCAGGATCACGTCCCGGGCGTGGTCGGCGCCGCGTCGTTGGCGAATCTTTCTCTTGGCGTCGGCTTCCGCCATCGCCTCAGACCCGCTCGTTCTGGAACGTCCTTGGGAATAGGCGCATCAACTGGTTGAGCCCGCCCACTCGCTGTCCCCCGCGGCCGTACAGCAGGTCGATGATCCCGCGAACTCCGGCGTATGCAGCCTTCCCGTGCGGATACCACCACATGTTCTTCTTCACCGCCGGCATGTAGTCGTGCACCACGCACTGCGGCTGCGTCATCTCGTCGAACCCGATCTGCCCGTGCGTCCGGCCAATGCCCGATTCCTTGAATCCTCCCCACGGCGTCTCCGCAAGACCATGGCTCATCAGATGGTCGTTGATCGTGATGACCCCCGCCTTGATCCTCCGACCGATCGCCTCCGCGCGACACCGGTCGCGCGACCAGACCGAGCCCGTCAGCCCCAGGTTCGAATCGTTCGCCAACTCCACCGCCCGATCCATGTCGTCGACCGGCATCACCCCCACCACCGGACCGAACGTCTCCTCGCGCATCACCAGCATCGTGTGGTCCACGTTGGTGAGCACCATCGCAGGCAGGAAGTTGCCCTTCGCGTCCTTCGGACAATCCGACTCTGCATAGATCACCGCGCCCTTCGACAGCGCGTCTTCCACATGACGCCTCACCGTGTTCATCTGGCCCTGCGTGGTCATCGCGCCCATGTCGACCTCGTAGTCGAGGTCGGGACCGACACGCAGGGCGCGGACTCGCGCCGCGAGCTTGTCGAGGAAGGCCTGGTACACCGCGCGGTGCACGTAGATGCGCTCGACACCACCGCAGGATTGCCCGGCGTTCTGCATGCCCGCCCAGGTCGCTCCCGCAGCAGCACGGTCCAGGTCCGCATCGTCGCACACGAGCATCGCATCGTTGCCGCCCAGCTCGAGCACGAGCGGCGTGAGCGTGTCCGCCGCCTTCTTCATGAGCTGCTTGCCCACAGCCACCGATCCAGTGAAAAATAGCTTGTCCACCCCTGCTTCCAAGATCGCATCGCCCGCCAACCGCCCCGGCAGGTTCAGATAGGTGAATACGCCGTCCGGCAGACGCGCCGGCCCTACCGCGCGCTCCAACGCCCTTCCAACAAGCTGGGTCTGCGACGCCGCCTTCAGCAGCACGGCATTGCCGGCCAGAAGACCCATCACTACCTCCGAGAACGGAATCGCAAACGGATAGTTCCACGGAGAGATGACTGCCACGACCCCGTACGGCACCCGCACGATCTTGCTGATCTTGTTCGCCAGCAGCAGATTCCCAGGCTTGATCGTCCTGTCCGCCAGAAACTCCTCCGCATGGCTCGCGTAATAATCCGCCGCCATGATCGCCGGCAACACCTCCGTCGCCAGCGCGTCCACCCTCGTCTTGCCGTTGTCTCGCGAAATCGTCGCGGCCAGGTCGTCCGCGTTCTCCGCCAGGTGGTCCCGGATCCGCCGGATCGCCGCCGCTCGCTCTGCGACCGGCACCGCCGCCCATGCCGGTTGTGCCTTACGCGCTTTGAGCACCGCTTCCCTGACCGCTTCAGGACCATCTACCGGCGAGTAGCCGATCACCTCGCCCGTCGCCGGATTCACACACGTCGTCTGCTCTCTTTCGCTCATCTCCGCCTCCCGTCGCCTCGCGCTACCCGCGGCCTTGCTCACCCCTGCCCTTGAATTCTTCCATCGACGCATTCACCCCGAGCACGTCGGCCACGAAGTCGAATACGCTCACCGGCAGCAGCCGCAGCGGCGGCACCGCATGCACCATCGGCGGCATCATCACCCGCGGCTTGTTGCGGCGAATCGCCTCCACCACCCGATCCGCCACGTCTTCTTCCTTCAGGATTGGTAGCAGCAACGGAAAGCGCGTCTTCGCGCCGTCAAACATCCCCGTGTCAATGAAGAACGGACACACCACCGTCGTCTTCACCCCGGGCGCCGATTGCCGCAGCTCCATCCGCAACGATTCGTCGAACCCCACCGCCGCCCACTTGCTCGCGCTGTAGTCGCTCAGCCGCGATACCCCAACCCAGCCAGCCGACGAGGCCACCGTCACCACGTGCCCCGCGTTCCTCGCGATCATGTCCGGCAAGAATGCCTTGCAGGTCCAGAACAACGCCAGCGTGTTGACCTCGAACGTCTTGACGATCTTCTCGTCCGGCAGCTCCAGGAACCGCTTGCCGCTCACCACCCCCGCGTTGTTGATCAACACGTCCACCGGCCCGACCTCCGCCTTCACCCTGCCGGCCACCTCGTACACCTTCTCCCGGGATGACACGTCGCAGACATACCCGTGGGCGTCGCGCCCCGTGTCCCGCCGCAACTCCTCCAGCACCTTGCTCAGGTTGCCTTCGTGGATGTCCCACACGATCACGTTGCCGCCAAGCCGTGCGAGGCGACGCGCCATCTGCCGCCCAATCCCGCTCGCACCACCCGTCACCAACACGTTCTTGTTCGCAATGTCCGTCATGTCGTCGCTCCCCTCTGCCCGCCCCTGTGGCGAACCGAATGGCCGTTGTGAACGATGTCTCTACTAAGGTGAACATGCCGTCACTGTCAAGACCATGCCGCAGACGGCCGTGGCGGCGGCATCCACGCACGCCCCGGCCCACGCGTTCCCTTGCGCCTGCCGCACCCATGTTGCCGCGCATCATCCGATGCGCCGCACACGGATTCGCGATGCGACCCCATGGCCCGAAGCCATCCCGGCGCGGACGACGACCCACCGGCGGATCTCTGCCTGCACGACGCGCACCGGCAGGTCTCGACGCGCGTGGCCGCTACCGCATCAGGGCCTTGAACAAGGAGAGGTTCTCGGCTTCCTCGGGCGAAACCTTGCCGTCGGCGACCACCAGCGCCCGCACCGCATCCCAAAAGATCTCGCGCTGAGCTCGCGGAATCGTGGTCGGATCCACGTCTTCCGGTCGCGGCGGTGTCCGGAGCCACTCCTCCACCTGCTTCTTCTCATCGTCATCGAGGTTCAAGGCACGCGCCAGCCGCCCCACGAACTGGCGCTCCTGGCTCTGCACTTCCAGGTCGGCCCACGCGAACGAGCACACGAATCTCATCAGCCGCAGGCGGTCTTCTCGACGGAGGCGTTGCATGGGGCAACCGTATAGCATGGAGCCCTCGACGTCGGCCCCGGAATCGCTTCCCGCCGCGGCGCCCTTGGGCCATTCCGAGCCTGGCGCGCCGTCTGAACGGCACAGCCGCCCCTTCCCCTCCTACACCCCCAGCTCGATGATGCTCCCACGCACCGTTCCGCCGCGGATCACCAGCCGCCCCACCGTCACCGGCAAGTGGAACCGACGCGGACCCGCGCTGCCAGGGTTGAAGTACAGCACGCCGTTGCGCGCCTCGTTCCTCGGCTTGTGCGAGTGCCCATGCACCACGACCGAAAACCCTGACGCCCGCGGCTCGATGTCGAGCATGCTCACGTCGTGCAGCAGATACATCCATACGCCGTCCGCTTCGACCGAGAGACGATCCGGCAGATCCATCGCCCACCGTTCCCCATCCACGTTTCCCCTCACGGCACGCACAGGGGCGATGCGCTCGAGCTTGTCGATGACCGCCGCTTGCCCAATGTCGCCCGCGTGCAGGATCAGCTCGCTGCCGCGCAGCGCATGAATTGCCTCGGCACGCAGCAGCCCGTGCGTGTCCGACACGACACCGATGATCCGCTCGTTCGACGTAGTGGCTGTCACCTGCTCATGGTGCCCTCGCGCGCTCGCCTGCACAATGCCTCTTGTCGCGGAGCCGGCGCGTCGCTGCTAGAGCCTTGGGCATGAAGATCCCCGCGCCACTCGCGAGCCTGTTCATCCTGGTGCTGTCCTGCGCACCGTCCAGCCCCGCTCATCCGACGCCTCAGCAACCACACCCTGGCCACGACCACGGCATGCCCCATCGCTTCGAGAACGCCTCACAGTGGGCCTCCGTGTTCGACGATCCGGCGCGCGACGCCTGGCAGAGGCCCGAGGATGTCGTTCGTGCGATGAGCATTTCGCCGGGCATGTCCGTCGCCGACATCGGCGCGGGCACAGGCTATTTCCTGCCCCATCTGGCTCGCGCCGTCGGCCCCGCAGGGAACGTCGTCGGCGTCGACATCGAGCCCGACATGGTGCGGCACATGAACGACCGCGCATCACGAGACCACCTGCACAACGTGCATGCCGTGCTCACCAGACCCGACGATCCTGGCCTGCCCGAACGGTCCGTCGACCGCGTCCTGATCGTCGACACCTGGCACCACATCCCGGATCGTGGGGCCTACGCGGCTAAGCTTGCGCGCACGCTCACCGACGGCGGCATGATCTTCATCGTCGATTTCACGTTGCAGAGCTCGCACGGACCGCCCAGGCAACACCGGCTGCCACCCGACGTGGTCATCGAGGAGCTCAGGCGCGGAGGGCTCGATGCGCAGACGATCGACGTCCCTTTGCCCGACCAGTATGTCGTGGTGGCACGAAAGCGTCGCTGACGACCAGGCGACGTTTGCGTTACGGGCCGCGCGCGGTCACCCCATTCATGTCAGCCATCGATCGACGAGACGTTCCTCGATCCCGGGCAGCAGACCGGCGCATGCCGCGAGATCGACGGACGTGAACCGCGCACGCATCCAGCCGCAAGCGCGCACCGCGGCCAGGAAGCGATCCCGTGATATACCGATGTCCGAGAGCCGGTGCGCTGCGCCGGCGTCCCGCAGACACTCCTTGATGGACGCGGCCGACCGAACCCAGGGCCGCAGGGTGCTCCGCACTTCGGACCAGACCGCAGGGCGATTGAGCTTCTCACATGCCTGCTCCATGACGCCGCGCTTCTTGCGAAACTCCTGCTCCACCACGGGCGCGGCCGCGCCCCAAAGCTTCGGATCGAAGTCCACGTGCGGCACGGCGAACCGCACGTCCTCAAGGGCAAGCAGCGCTTCGTACAGGGCTGCCACCAAGATCGTGGCCACCCCCACCTGCCGGCCGTGCAGATCGTGCGGCACGCCGCATGCTTGGCTCGACATGTCCAGCGTGTGGCTGATCAGATGCTCGCCGCCCGAGGCGGGCAGACTCGACCCGTGAAGAGTCATGGCGCATCCAGACAGCACGAGCGCCTCGAAGAGCGCCTGCAAGGCTTGCGGGTCGTGACGCGCCACCGCTGCAGGATCACCCAGGTAAAGAGGCTCGACACGGTCGACGATCGCTGCAATCTCCGGCTCGAACGAGTCGAAGCCGAGCACATGGTTCAGCCACCAATCGGCGGTGCTCACAGGCTTGGCGATCAGATCTCCCAGCCCGGAGGCGGTGAGCGCGTGAGGCGCGGACGCAACCACCTCCGGGATGGCCGCGACGATGCGGGGCGCGCGGGCGTGCGCGAGCGTCTTGATGCCCCTGATCGTAGGCGCCACATTGGCCGCGGCATATCCGTTCATCGATAGCGCGGTGGCCATCACGGCGTAGGACCGTTTCGCCTCCGCGGCGATCCACTTGGTCAGGTCGTTGATCACGCCGCCGCCGACCGCCACGAATGCGTCGACATCTGGAAGCTCGCGTTGGATCGCCTCCTTGGTGTGGTCGTCGCAGATCGGCGACGACCCGTCCGCGCGGTCCCGCACGACGAATGGGAACACCGTCCATCCCGCCTCATGAAGCGCGCGGACCTGGACCTCCCCTGCCGCGCGACGAGTCCGTTCGTCGAACAGAACAGCCACCCATGCACCGTCCGAAAAATCCCGAAGGCAACGCGCCACGTCGCGGGCCGCAGAGGCAGCGTAGAAGACGTGCGCCGGCAAGGCCCCGGACCTGTCCGGCCATGCGCTCGCGAGCTCGGAACCCAGCAATTCGTCCAGTCTCATGGCCCGGTCCTACCACCCATGACGCTCGCCCGCTTGCCCTGCCAGCGTCCCCACGACACACTCGGTCCCCATGCCGCCCCCACGCACGCGCTTCCTGCCCATCGATCGCAGCGACATGCGTGCCCGGGGCTGGACCGATCTCGACGTGCTCATCGTGAGCGGCGACGCCTACGTGGACCACCCGGCGTTCGGTCCCGTGCTCATCGCACGATGGCTCGAGTCGCTAGGTCTGCGCGTCGGCATGGTCGCGCAACCACGCTGGGACACCCTCGACGACCTGCTGCGCATGGGCCGTCCGCGGCTGTTCGTAGGCGTTTCTGCGGGCAACCTGGATTCGATGCTGAACAAGCTTACGGCGCAGAAGAAAGTCCGATCCACGGACGACTACTCGCCCGGAGGACGTCCCCATGCCCGGCCCAATCGGGCGACCATCGTCTATGCGAACCTATGCCGGCAGGCGTTTCCCGACCTTCCCATCGTGTTGGGAGGAATCGAAGCGTCTTTGCGACGGCTCGCCCACTACGATTACTGGTCCGACTCGCTTCGCCGATCGATCCTGCTCGACGCCAAGGCGCACCTGCTCGTCTACGGCATGGGTGAGCGAGCCATCGCGCAAGTCGCCGCGCACTTGCGCAGCGACGCCGATCCGGCGCAGCTCCGCGACATCCGCGGCACCGCACACGTCCGGACTCGTCCCGCCGACTGGGCACCGCTGATCGCGTCGCGCAGCGTGCATGCGACCGACCGAGGCGCCGTGGTTCTGCCCAGCTTCGAGGATCTGCTGGCGTCTCCAACCCAGCTCGCAACGCTGACGCGCCTGGTGGAGCTGGAGAGCAATCCCTGGAACGCCCGACCGCTGCTTCAGCGCCATGGCGACGAAGCCGTGGTCGTTCAGCCCCCCGCCCTGCCGCTGTCCGCCGGGGAGATGGACTCCCTCTATCGTCTGCCATTCGCTTATGCGCCACACCCCGTCTACAAGGAGCCGGTGCCCGCCTTCGAAACGATTCGGAGGTCGGTCATCACGCATCGCGGCTGTTTCGGCGGGTGCGCGTTCTGCAGCATCACGCAGCACGAAGGACGCACGGTGCAGAGTCGGAGCCGCCGGAGCGTCGTGACCGAGGTCGAGCGTGTGGCGGCGCGCGAGCGAGGCGTCATCACCGACTTGGGCGGCCCCACGGCAAACATGTACGCGATGGGCTGCGGCGATCCTCGCCTGCGGCGGTCGTGCAGGCGACCATCCTGTGTCCACCCCAAGATCTGCCCGCATCTGGTCACCAACCATGATCCGCTCATCGAGCTGATGCGTGCCGCGCGCCGCGCAAAGCACGTGCGACACGTCTTCGTCGCGTCCGGCGTCCGCTACGACCTCGCCCTGCGGAACAGGCAATACGTAGTCGAGCTGGCGGCGCACCACACGGGGGGCCAGCTCTCCGTCGCGCCAGAGCACGTGGACGAGCGGGTGTTGCGCCGGATGCGCAAGCCGGGGATCCAAGCCTTCGAGACGTTCGTGAGCGCGTTCGAGAGCGCGAGCCGCATGGCCGGGCGCGAGCAGTACCTCGTGCCCTACCTGATTGTCGGTCACCCGGGCTCGACCATGGCGGACACGATCGAGCTCGCGATGTACTTGAAGCGAAGGGGATGGCGCCCCAGGCAGGTGCAAGAATTCATCCCCACGCCGATGACAGTCGCGACAGCCATGTACTACGCGGGGGTGGACCCGATGACGGGCGATCCGGTCCCGGTCGTCAAGGATCTGCGCGACAAGCGCATGATGAAGGCGCTGGTGATGTGGTGGGACGAAGCGCAGTGGCCGCTTGCCCGAGAAGCGCTGCGCAAGGCGGCACGGCCGGATCTGATCGGGCATGGTGAGAGCTGTCTGATTCCGCCAGGGAGCAAGTCGACATGGCGCGGCAGAGGCAGCACCCCCCAACACCGCCCGTAGGGCCCATGCGCGGGGATGGCCGGGTCCGCCGTCGACATCTGAACGCTTCGAGCCCCCAGAGATCCGTGCATCCCGCCGCGGTGCTCGTGTGGCGCGGCGCTCAATCGGCCACGGGCCTGCGCTGCTGATCGAGGGTGAACCCCTCTCCCATGACCTCACTCGCCTCCGAGATCGTGATGAACGCCGCTGGATCGATCGACAGGATGAGGTTTTTCAGGCGCACGATCTCGGACCGGCCCACCACGACGTACAGCACGGCCTTCTCCTGCCCCGTGTACGCCCCTGCTCCGCGCAGGATCGTGGCGCCTCGGTCCAGCTCCGCCAACACTCGCCGGGCGATCTCCGGCCCCTGGTCGGACACCACGAACGCCGCGCGCGCCGCGTACGCCGCGTCTTGCACGAAGTCGATGATGCGCGTGCCCACGAACACCGCCACCAACGTGTACATGACCTGCTGCGGCGTCAGGTACAGCAGCGAAACGGCAAGCACCAACACGTCGGCCAGCAACATCGTCCGCCCGACCTTCCAGCCGAAAAGCTTGTGCAAGATGCGCGCGATGATATCCACCCCGCCGGTCGTGCCGCCAAAACGGAAGATCATGCCGAGCCCGATGCCCACGCTCACGCCGGCAAACAGCGACGCGAGAAGCAAGTCGGCCATCGGGAACCGGAAGCGTCCAAACAGCCACAGGAACGCGGACAGGCTGACCGTGCCGTAGACCGTGTAGCCGACGGAAGCCCGCCCGAGCACCTTCCACCCCAGCAAGAGAAGCGGAATGTTGACCACCAGCGTGGTCAGCCCAGGATCGATGTTCAGCCACAGCTTGAGCAAGATGGCGATGCCGGTGACACCGCCCTCGGCGAGGTTGTTCGCAAGATTGAAGTAGTTGATGCCAAACGCCATGACCGCGGCTCCGAGCGGAATGGCGATGAAGGAGACGATTCTGCGCCGGTTCATGTGCTCTCCCGATTCGACGACCCCCGCGCCCATCGACCAGGGTCAGGCCGGCGTCAACCGTTGCCCCGCACGACATCAACGGTGCATACCGCGAGCCCCATGACGCACCGGCCATCGGCGGCTTCACGAGTCCAACACGTGTTGGTCTCCACCCCAACACGTGTTGGTCTCGACCCCAACACGTGTTGGGGTCACCGTGCGTCGTGCCGGTGACCCACGAACGCCACGCCGGCTGCACGGAGCCCTGCAGCCGTGCTAGGCTTTGTTCCATGATTCACCGGTCGCTTGTGTCGCCCACCCTGATCGGGGCGCTGCTCTGTGCTTGGTCGTTTGCGTCGTGTGCCCAGCCCGTGGAAGACACGGGGCTCGGAGGGCAGGGAGCAACGGGTGGAGCCGTCGTGGGCGGTGCGGCCGGCAGCACCGGCGGCCAGGGAGGCGCGAGCACCGGCGGGTTCGGCAATGCCGCGGGCGTGGGCAACGCCGGTGGAAACACGGGCGGGACCGCCGCCACCGGTGGCTTCGGGAACACCGGCGGCAGCACCGGCGGCTACGGCAACACCGGCGGCAGCACCGGCGGCTACGGCAACACCGGCGGCAGCACCGGCGGCTACGGCAACACCGGCGGCAGCACCGGCGGCTACGGCAACACCGGCGGGACCGGAGGCGGCACGGACTGCGGGCTCACGGCGAGCGATCCGACGTGCGATGCGTGCCTCCAATCCCAATGTTATAGCGAGTGCGCCGCATGCACGTCGAACCCTGACTGCCTGGTCCTGCTCGACTGCATCTACAATTGCTATGGGGATCCGTACTGCGAAGACGACTGCACCTACTACTACGCGGGTGGTGTCAACGACTTGCTCGCCTTGCTGGGCGCCTCCAACGGCTGCATCGCCCTGAAGTGCTCCACGGCTTGCCAGTAGGTCGGCGGTGTTCGACTCCCACTGCCACCTGACCGACATCGACGATCCCGGCGGCGTGCTCGACAGGAGCGTGCGCGAGGGCGTGCGATCAATGCTCACGTGCGGCTATGACGCCGCGTCGAACCGGGCGGTGATCGAGCTGGCGTCGAGGTACTCGTCCCTTCCCTACTGCCTGGGGCTCCACCCGTGGTTTGCTGACCAGGATGTGGAGCCGGTGCTCGCGTTGATCGAACGGCACCGCCCGACCGCCATCGGCGAGGCCGGGCTCGACCTTTGGGGTGATCCCCCGGTTCATCCCGTCGATCGGCAGATGCAGGTGCTGGAAGCGCAGCTCGACCTGGCGACGAGCCTCGATCTGCCCGTGACGTTGCACAGCCGCAAGGCTGTTCCCGAGATGCTGGCGGTGCTGCGACGGCATCCCGGCGTGCGCGGCGCCCTGCATGCGTTCTCGGGCTCCTACGAGCAGGCCATGGCGTTCATCGAGATGGGCATGTACATCGGGATCGGCGGCGCCGCGACCAGGAGCCGAGCGAAACGCTTGCGACGATGCGCCGCGGCGCTCCCGGTCGACCGCATCCTGCTCGAAACCGATGCGCCCGCGATCGGCATGGAGGCTGTCGAACCGCCGCATGTGCGGCCCTGGCACCTGCGATACGTGCTGCACGCGCTCGCGGAGCTTCGCGGCATGGCGGTCGAAGAGCTCGAGGCGCAGACCGATGAGAACGCCGTCCGGCTCTTCGGCGAGAAGGCATCGCGACGCGCGAGCGATGCCTGATTCGCAACGGTGTCAACGCGCCGAGGCGCCGTTGGAACGCAGCGCGTGCTCGACGCTGAGGGAGAAAGCCAATCCGAGCCAGGCTCCGGACACCTCGCCTTGCTGGCCGGATGGCGAGGTGTAGGGCACGCTGTGGAGCACTGCGCCGGGCTCGAGGCTGATCCCCAGCCAGGCGGTTGCGCCGATACGCCCTTCCCAACCGACGCGCCCGGCCAGGCGCGCGGTCCAGGTGTCTTCGAGGTTCTGCTGGGTTCCAACCGATTGGGCGCCAACCATACGGAGGATCGCGGCGGCGGCCGAGGCCCCCAACGATAGCCTCCAGGCAGGCCTGCCGAAAACCATCCGGCGCGCACCCATGCCTGCTTCGAACCAGCGGATCGTGCTGCCGTCCATCCCGCCCGCGAGCCACCTCGCGAACATCTGCTGCTCGATCGGCCCGGCCACGAACCCCACCGAACCGCCCGGTCCCCCGAGCCAGGCCGAGGACCCCGGCATGCTTGCGGCGGCTGCCTCCGCCGACCACATGATGCCCAGACGCCCTGCATCCGGCGACGCATCGTGGGTGTCGTTCTCCTTGGGAGACGCTGCTTTCTTGGGATGGTCGGGCCGGGCCTGGTTCCTGATCATCTCGGCGGTCGCCAGGGCCACGACCCGCTCGGCGACGTCGCCGCGCATGTTGGCGATGCTCAGGACACGTTGAGCGGCGGGATGGGTAGCCAGCCGCACCTGGATGGCAACATGGTCGGCGCCTCGCATGTCGATCCATACGAGAGCAACATGGTCGCCGAGGGGACCCGATGTCTGCGCGGACACGTGCCCCATGTCCTCGAGCTCGATGGCAAGCAGGCGGCGGAATCGTTGCTGACCAAACCGCTCCGCCGCGGCAGAAACCGTCAGCCGAACTTCCACGAACGGATGGGTCGCCTCTTGCGCGGACGATTGCGCCAAGGCATGACCTGCGAGCGTCACCCAGGCCAGAGCGCATGCGACAGCGATCCGCTGCGCATCGCGCGCGACGGCCCTGCGAACCGCTGCCATCCGCCAGCCCATCGGCGCGGACGATAGCACAGCCGTCTTGCGGTTCGCCGGGAGGAAAGTGCCTGGTGCGCCTGATTCAGCGCTTGCCCGCGTCGGCTGCGGCGGATGGAGTGGGAGCTGGCGCCGTGTCGTCGTCGGCCGGTGGCGACTCGCCGGCGACGATACGCTGGGCTTGTTCGCTGCAGCGCCCGTCGTGATACGTGCCGAGGTACTCGCTTGCCACGCGCAAGGCTTCGTCGCGACCACCTGCGAGGCGCAGCCGCTGGCACATGGCATCCTCGGCGAGAGGGCCGGCCACCCGCTCGAAGTACACGCGGGCCTGGTCGGGCTGCCCGCTGTTCTTGTAGGCGGTGCCGAGCTTGTACGCTGCGATCGACGCGAGCTCGTCGTTCGGGAAAGCCTCCACGATGCGCGTGAGCGCGCGCATCGCCGCGGCGGCGTCGCTGCCCACCACGACGTCATGCACATCCATGAGCTCGACGGCGGACCGGGCGGCGCCAATCGCCCCGTCGACCCCGCCTGGCTGGTCGCGCAGGAGGCGGTATGCCTCGGGGAAGTCGCCCGCCGCGCTGCGTGCGCGCCAGTCGGGCAAGGCAGCGGCAGCCGGAGCCGGCGGGGGCTCCAGGTTCGGCACCGCCTCGGTGAACACCTTTGCCGAGGAAGCGCGGGGGCGAACAACCGGCAGATCCACGGTGGGTTGGCGCCACCGGATCGCGACGGACTCGGCGCGATCCCCGCCCTTCAACGACTGCCTGCCGTTTGGGGAGCGCAGGTCGACCTGACCGTTGCTGACCGACACATCGAGCTGATCGTGGGTGCGGCTGACGCGCAGAGCGCTGCCCGCGCCGGTGGACAGCACGGCATCTTCCGCGACGATGTCGAGCAGATGGGAGGATGGCGCGCCCGCCGTGTCGACCGCGGCCTCGCCCTGAACCAGACGCAGACGCACCACCCCGTCGCTCCGGTCCAGCACCTCCACGATCGACCCCGGCGCCAAGGCGATGGTGCCACCACCCGGCAGCGCGTACTGCCGTGCTTGCGTACCCGCCACGAAGATGTCGGCGGGGTCTCGCGGGGGGGCCACGTCGGGAGACGATACGGCGAGCACCTCATCGCGCGCTCCGCCGCCGACCCCCTTGCCCACGACCACGCCGACCGCAAACGCAGCCAGCGTGGCCGCCAGCGCCGGAACCCAAAAACGAGGACGTTCGCGGTACGAAGTGGCCGGTGCGTGGGAAATATCGGCAGCGACCCGGCGCCAGATCCGATCCACCCGCTCCGGGGTGGCGTGATCCCGCAGGTCCGACGGGTCGATGGGAGGCAACCCGCGCTGCGTCATGATGCGCTCTCTTTCTGCGAGTCGACGAAGTGGGCGTCGAGAAAATGCTGCGCTCGCGCGATGCGGCGCTTGACCGTGGCGAGCGAGCATCGGGTCAGGCGGGCCACGGCTTCCAGATCGTGGCCCTCGATGGCGCGCAGCGTCCACGCGATCCGGTCGTCCACCGGAAGCGTCTGAACGAGTGCGTAAATCTGAGCGAGCTGCGCGCGAACCACCGGCGACGCACGATCGCTGGCGATGGCGTCGAGGTCGGCGGCCTCCGCGCAACCAAGGCCGAGCAGGCTCATCAGCCGTGCGCGACGCATCCGCGATCGCACCGCATGCACGACGATGGCGCCCAGCCACCCGCGAAACGCCGCGGGGTCCGCCAGGTCGCCCAGCTTCTCAAAGGCATGGACGAACGCATCGTGCACGACATCTTCGATGTCGCGCGTCGAACCCTCGATGCGGGCCGCAAGATGCAGCGCGAAGGACACATGACGCCGGTACAGGGTCTCCAGCGCGTGAATGTCCCGGTTGCGCGCCAGAGCAACAAGCTGGGCGTCGTCGAGCTCGGCCAGCCCACGCCCCGCGGTCCGATCCGGTGAGGCGGCCCGCCGCGACGACGTGGGGCTCGATCCCGGGGACGATTCCGGTTCGAGGTCACGCGCCGCCGTGTCGGGCTCCGACTCGACCAGACGCAAACGACCTCGCATTCGGCTCATCACGACACCGGGCCAGCCGCGACAAGGGTCGCAGCAACGACACACAATATGGACGCTCGAGGGGGCAAAGTCAGCTCAAAGCCGATGCCGCGTCGTGCTGCTGGCAGGCATCCAGGCCCATCGTGGCACGACCGCCCCCAAAAGCTGGACCAGCACGCGTCGATCTGCGAAACTGGCCGCCGTTCAACTGGGGAGCGGCAGGGTCGGACGAGCCGACACAGCCAGCGGTCCCCGCGGAGGAAATAGACATGAAGAAGTTTGCGCTGCTCGCGATTGTCGCCGGTACCCTCATGGCCTGTGGCGGATCCCCCAAGGCCCCCGAGACGCCCACGGCTCCCGAGGCCCCGTCGGCAGAGGCCCCCGCCGCACCCGAAGCGCCTGCTGCACCCGAGGCGCCCGCCTCCCCGGAGGCACCCCCGGCCCAGTAAGGCCCGCACGCTGCCCAGCGGCGGTCTTGCGAGGCCGCCGCAACTTTTTTGATCCTTCGGCGCCTTCCAACCTACGATCCTCCCCCAATCAAGGGGTCCAACGCCGCGCCAACCCGCGCGGCAAGCAGGTTTTTCCATGCCCGAATCCATCGTTCGCTCCGATCGCAGCTCCGTTGCGCCGCTATCCCTGTCCAACCTCACCAGCGCACCGAACCCCACGCCCACGCGCCCCGCGCGATGGCTCCTGACGACCTTCCTGCCCATCCTCAGCTCGGTCTTCGCCGTGGCCGTCGCCTACGCAGCGCCCTCTCCACGCTACCTCGGCCCGCCAGCAGAGCGCTCCATCGCCTTGCCCGATGTGGTCGTGATGAGTCAGACCGCCACGCAGCCGCCCGACCCGAACAGCGCCGACACCCCGCCGGAACAGGCCGACTCCGGTCCTCCCGCCATCTGGGTCTACGACCTGCCCGTCGCCGGGGATCGCCCCGCACGCCGGCCCCCCACCTCCGAAGCCCCCCTGACCATCTCCGCCGAGCAACTCCCCATCGTGCCCTGAGCAGCGGCCATCCGCACCCAGGTGGCACCGGCCCTGGAATCGGCCTGCCCAGCCACGGCATCAGGCTCGGCCCAATCGCCCGCTCACCTGCCCGGCTCCTCACAACCGGCCTGGAACCGCCCCGCGCCCGACCAGAACTTCGCCCCGAAAAACCACGCCACCCCGCGCTCATCCTGGTCATGGCGCACGGTCACGCGCGGGATGCGCATCGGGTTCGTCACGTTGGCGACCATCGGCGCCCCCTGCGCCGTGAAGGCAACCTCGAACCCCGCCCGGCGGACCTCGTCCTCGGCTCGTGCATCAACCGCACCCAGCGGATAGAAAAACGCGACCGGTGCGCGCCCGACTCGCTCCTCGATGATCCGCCGCGACAGCGCGAGCTGCCGCGCCGCCTCCGCGGAACGCAAGCCGGTCAGCCCGCGATGCTCGTAGCCGTGGGACGCCACCTCCGCGAGTCCGGTACCGACCATCTCGCGAACCTGATCCCACGTCAGCATGCCTCGCCGGCCAGACTCCATCAGCTTCGTCGGCAAACCAAGCACGAAGTGCGCCTCGTGACGGCGCAAGATCGGCCATGCCCGCGTGTATACCGTCGCATCGCCGTCGTCGATCGTGAGGACCGCGACACGGCGAGGCAATCGCTCGCGACCCTGAAAGAAGGCCACGAAGCGATCCATCGTGATCAGCTCGACCTGGTTCTGCTCGAGCCACGTCAGATGGCGTTCAAGCGCGGCCGAACTCGTGCTCAGGTCCGACGTGCCGCGGTCGAAAGCATGGTAGAGAAGAACGACCGGCTGTGTGCACCTCGCTTCGACCGGGTCGCGCCCGATAGGCTGCGGCGCGGACCGCCCCACGCGGCCGCTCAACGCAGTGTCCAACGCATGTGCGTTGCCGATGCCCGCGACGACCAGGACCAGAAGCACGCGCATGACGGTAGCGAGACGCATGCAGGCAGCATAGGACCGCCGGTCGGGACGACCAAGGAAACCGCAACCCGCCTCATGGCTGGCGCAGCCCCAGCACCCATTGCTCCCACTGCGTCTTGAATGCTCCCAGATCCTGTTGCCCCAGGACCGATCGCAGGGTCTGAACCCCGGTCGGGTCCGCTGCGCTGTTGGCGACAAACGCCCGGTAGAACCGTTGAAGGAGGCCCTTCTCTTGCAGGTAGTAGCAGAGGTACCGCGCCTGCGCGTAGTTGGTCCCAGGATCCTTCTCGTAGAACGTCGTGGCGTCGGCTGCCATCAAAGTCTCGAACGGCGGGACCGCACCGCGTCGAATCGCTTTCTGCAGCGACGACAACCGCCAGTTCGTCAAGCCACGGATGTGGCCGTCGCGGTCCTCGCATTGCTCGTACAGCGACCCCAAGCCCTCGTTGAACCAGGGAGGGCATTGCGGAAAGTTCGCCTCCATGAAGGGATGCACGATCTCGTGCACGAGCGTGCCCCCGCCGGTTGCGATGTTCATTAGCAACGCGTCGCTCTCCGCGGCGTAGAAGCCGTAGGGGGTCGACGGCTTGCGATGCAGCAGACGCTCCGTGTTCGCCTCGTAGCTGGCCGCGTCCCGGAACAGCCAGATGTCGAGCAGACGGTCCGGATCGCGGTCGAAGAAGTCGCGTCGGAGCCTTGTGACAGCCCACCGTACGATGTCTTCCGCACGACGCCGTACGACAGGCGCCGGCTCGTCGCCGATCACCACGAAGGGCGGCTCCACCAGGACCGTGAACCCCGAAATGCCGACCGTTGACCGGAGCTTCATCAGATGCTGGGCGACACGAGCTGGAGACATCGCGGTGACCGGCGCCGCGGTCCTTCGGATCTGCACGGGAACAAGAGGCAATCGGATGACCGTCCAACGGTCGGATGCGTACTTCAGCGGCCACAGCAGCAAGAAACGACCGCGCGGCATCCGCAGGTACGCTCCGCCCGCCACCGCCGGATCGTGATAGATCACCTCGTCGGATGCCTGGTCGTATCCCACCACCAAACGGAAGTGCTCGGTGACGTCGCGACGATCATCGAATCGCATGCAGACGATCGAAGGCACCTTGCGGAGCAGGTCTGCGTGTAGGGCGCCCCACTGAGCCTCGAGCGATCCAGGATCATTCGCGGCCACGGTGGTGGAGGCATCGGATGGCGCGAAGCCGAGATGCTCGATCGCGACGCGCAACTCCTGCGCATGGACACCGCGCCCCAACGACGGATCGATGCCCGCGGCCTCGAAGACCTGATCCTGGTCGATGGAGCTGCCTTGCCACCGGAGGGCCATTTCGACACATGCCTCGCCGCAGAAGTCGGGGCGCTGACGGACATGCGGGATCCCGTCGATGGTGACGCTGGCGTACCGGGTGACGGGCATCGCCGAGGACGACGTCCCGGGCGCGGAAACCGGCGAAGGCTTCGCCGCGTCAGGAGGCTGGCAGGCGAGCACGTGCGTGAGAGTCAGCGCCAACGTGAGCAGGAGGGTCGTGGAGGTTCGCACGCTGGGATATACGCGCCAGGTGGACCGGAGATCTCACGGCTTTCTGGCGGCATTGGGTAGGCCGGGCCGTCGGCGACGCCCCATCGCAAGCAGGATCCTCCATTCCTGCTCGGACACCGGACAGACACTCAAGCGCGATTGCCGCACGAGCACCATGCCGGACAGGACTGGATGCTGCTTGACAACCTCGAGGGGGATCGGAGAGACAAGCCGCTCGACCGGCTCGATGTCGACCGCGATCCATTGGGGATCCTTGGCGCCGGGCTCGGGGTACGCGGCGCGCACGACCCGTGCCACCCCCACGATGTGCTTGGGATTGACCGAGTGGTACACGAAGCAGCGGTCGCCGCTGCGCATCGCAGCGAGATGGTTGCGGGCCTGATAGTTCCTGACCCCATCCCACGCCGTTCGACCCGCGCGCTCGAGATCATCGTAGGAGTACTCGCTCGGCTCCGTCTTCAGCAGCCAGTAGGCCATGGTCCCTCGCAGAGTCAGTGCTATGTCGCGGCTTCGGCACGTCGTCAAGAGCGCGGAGGTGCATTGCGTCGGCCCGGGTTCTGATCCCCTGCCCCTACCCCTGCCCTTTCCCCTGCCCGAGGTGCCGAGAACCTAACCCGCCGAAAGGACCCAGATGCTTTGCGGCAGGCGGGGCGTCGAGCCATCGAGCTGCTGCCGGATCAAGCGGCACGCGCTCAGCCGACAGGCGGGGCGTGTGCGTGCGGCGGCCCAACGCACTCGGAAGGCTTCGAGCCCAAGTCGTTCGTCATGCGTTTCGGGCGCGTGCGCGTGATGCGACGTCGGCGCGGGTGCGACGCATCTGGGTCGAGCGAGCTTGGGTTCGACCATGTCGTCCGACCCGTCGAGATCGCCCCTGTCCGAGCCTGGTCTTTCGTCTGCAGGAGCCCGGCGCGCGGCACCAGTCAGGTCTGGATCAGGGAGCGGCGGCGTGGGACCGGCGACCGCGTCGATGCGCTCGGGGTAGCCATCGGGTTCGTTGGCCGGATGGGTTGCCAGGCCGGAATCGGCGTCCAGCTCCACGTGCTCGTCGAACCGTTCGCGCAGCGACCAGACGGGGTGCTCGCGCACAGCGTCCGGGAGCATCGCGTCGAGCATGGCGTCCAATGCTCGGAGGGTGGCGCCTAGCTGGGCAGCCACCACTGCTCTGCATGGCTCCCAATCAACCAAACCAATCCATAGACTCGGTTGCCATGGATATGCTTGCCCAGGCTTGGTCTGCCAAGGTTGGATTTGGATTCCAACGGCGATTGGTCTTGGCGCGCCTGAGCGACATCCAAAGCCGAGACGACGCTGGGGAGCTGATTCGAAAGGCCAGCGAGACCACCACGGGAGCCGAGCGCTCTCGACGAAACGGCGGCTCGACCCGGGTTGCTGGGTGGGGCCAGCCGTCGAGTCCCGACCCGCTCTCGACAATCCATGTCCGCCGCCGGGTTGGGTCGTGCTCCAAGCGCCGTGTGCCATAGCGAAAGGCCATCTCGCCGAGAGCGACGGGCATGGGGCGTCGAGAGCGGGCTTTCGAACATCACCACCCCCGGCGCCCACGCCCCGTTCGCGTTCATGACCCGAATGGAATCGCGTGGTTGCTAGTTTACATAACACTCCATATGCAATCAACATAAAAGCCCCTCCTTAGACAAGGAGGGGTAGTGATTATAAGGAAAGTATCCATATTCCCTCGTCTTCATACGTGAGAGGAAAACCCCGCAATATGATAAATCGAGGGGGAAGGGTGAGGGGGATTAGTCCGTAGCTGCGTCGTCAGCCGGCGTGTCGTAGCCTGCATCAGGTTCGGCATCCATATCCGCAGCGTCATCTGCTCCGGCATCCGGATCCACGACATCGTCGGCAATCACATCATCTGCAGTAACGTCATCTGCCGCCGCATCGTCCGCGGCCGCATCATCAGTACCAGCGTCCGTATCCGTAGTATCGAGCGGTACTGCTATGAGTTCACCCTTGATCGGATCAGTAATGTATAGCGTAGGTGTAGCGCCAAAAGTGATCTTAGTAAATACACCCCATGGCTGGAGACATATGTCGTTGTTCGCATATTGCGGAGGGCAATCAACTGCATTAAAGCCCCAGCTCATTTGGTGCATGTAGTCTTGATATCCCGGGAGTTCTAGGACTTCAACCCACTGGCCATTTTTGTAGGCCTTGATTGTAGTTCCCTTAAGCAATGACCAAACACCATGATTATCTGCAAGCAGTGGTGCATCGACCATGTATACAACATCATTCGGAGCCAAGATGGCGCTTGCTGCCAACATGGGCATATCTGCAAAAGGCGTAATTTGCGAGCCGTCTTCGCTGACTTGGTAAATGGTCCGCGCACCAACATCACCGACCAAATAGTTGCTATCTTGGGTCAGTGTTACAGGAATACGCAATCCGGCTGGAATAGCGTAGTCGGTAGTTTGGAACATCAAGCAAGTTACGACTTCTCGCGCCGTAGCATAATTGTTGGGTATTGGCATGCTGGCAATTTCGCTCAACTCACCGTCAAGAGTAAGCTTCAAAAGCTTTACCGGCTGTCCGGGCGGCGAAATAGCCGAACTCTTCACATACCCCTGTAAAGTAGTGATCACAAGGAATCCCTGAGGATGACACATGATCGCAGAAGGATTAGGAATTCCTTCAACTAATACGTGAGTGTTGCCATTCTGATAAAGCTCCCAGACCTTGTCTGCCGCATTGGAAATCAGGAAATGTCTTCCCATGCAGTCTGCCGTATCAAAACTTAAACCTCCATATGACTGGAGATGTTGTCCGTTGAGTTCGATCGGAAACGTGCCATAGCAATGAAGTAAGAAATCATCAACCCAATTCGGAAAGTGAATCATTGTTTCAATCGATCCATCCGGCTTGAGGATGGCTGTCAACGGTGGAATGTTTGGCTCGTAACTCGGATTATTCGTCAGATCTATGTATGGTGGAATCGGGAACCACATCTCCTGAAAATCCGGCGTGATCTGTGACAAGTCGACCCTCGGAATCGTATTCGGCACGCCTGACTCATTGCCGGCGTCCTGCACGTCTTCCTGAGCATCCATATCGCCACCGCCGCCGGCATCAAGCGGATTGTCCATTGTCTTGAGCCCGGTAGTCGTGGAAAATCCCTGAATCTGCCCGGCACCCTTAGCCAGTACGATCGCGCCGCGCGTTGCTTTTCCGATGACGCCCTTTCTCCAAGATCCGCTCGAACCTCCGCTTCCTGCCGCTCCATCTGATCCACCTTGTCCATCTGTAGGCGTATCATTGTTTCCGCAAGCCGCAATACTGAGCGCACTCATAACTGCCAACGTCAAAAGAATGAAGTGCTTCTGTAACCTATTCATATCCATACCCTCCGTGTTGCTAGTTTACATAACACTCGATATGCGATCAACCCTGAACGACTCCTGCACTTCACCCCGGTGGCTGAGGTTCGGCGCCCACAGCCCGGTACCGCGCGCCACGCCACTGTCCGATGAGCTCGATTTGCCCATTTTCGCGGGCCTGCCGAAGCGCTTGCTTCAGGTGCGGCCTGCTCGCCCCGAGGTCGGCCAGCAAGTCCCCCATCGAGGCTGACGGATGCTGCCTCACATACTCCACCACCATACGCGTCAACTCAGCGACGCGGTACCCGCCACGTCGACGGCTCGGAGACGCTGCCTCGGGCCTGGACGCCGACGCCCCATCGCCGCTCATGGTGGGTGTTGCAGCGAGGGACCACCTGGCAGCGCCCGGCCGATCTGTCGAGCTGCGCTGCAACTCCGCGAGTACTTCCTGCAAAGGGTTCTGTGTCAGAACTCGCATCACGTTCAACACGAGCGCGTCGACTGCGGCTAGCAGCTCACCGCGCAGAGGGGAATCGTTTTTGCTCACGGAGCATCCCTCCCCACCGCGGCATCCACCGCAACGTCGCTCGTGTCACCGCGCAGCCACGCAATGCCCTTCGGAGTCACGCTGTAGGTCGCCTTGCCTCGCTCGCCGTCCATACGCACCAATCCTTGGGCGCGCGCCTTGAGGAGCGCGTTGGCGAGCCTCAGCCTGCCGATCGACGTTGCTGCTTCGATGTGCCGGATCGGCGAGTCACCGTGCTGCGCAAGCCACGACAGCACCACCTCGAGCTGAACGCCCCTCGCTCGCGGTGCTGACCGCTGTGCCGCGCCAAGCCGAAGCTCGTCGCGGTCGGATCCCGCGATCGCCGGGCTCTGTACGCCGTCGGGCGCTTCGGCGCTGGCTCTGCTGATCTCCGTCGAGATGTCTTGCAGGCTGTAGCGACCCAGAACGCGCAGCAGCTCATCCACGAACGCCTCCGCGACCGCGTCGAGCTGGCGTGAGATCGGCGGCCTGGCCGGCGGGTTCTCGCTGAACGACAAGGTCATCTCGAACGGTGCTCCGTGGTCAGGGATGCTAACGATACCACGTCGCGCCCAATCCGCAATGGCGAAACGATTGTCAGCGCCACGGTCATCTGCAGTAGCCAAAGGAGGGCCGTTCGATGCTGGCCGAAGCGTCGAAAACGCGACGAACAAGACGCCCTGGGTGCGCTCCGTGCGCGACCGCCCTGGGAACACGCCTCGTGGGCCTTGCGCATCACCCGCATTGCCCGGTTGGGCCCACCCTGGTCCGCGGTCCGGGCACGCGCCCTGCTGCGCCCTGCTTGCCGTCGTGATAGACACGCCTCCGTGGCCTCCACCCACCCCCACGACGCGCTGTTCCACAAGGTCTTCTCCCAGCTCGACAACGCCGCGGGCCAGCTCCGCGCCGTGCTTCCTCACCAGCTTGCTTCGCGCATCGACTGGACCTCCCT